>Ga0114939_10000838_pt1 | contig 25283 bp, 20 predicted proteins | sample AshMeaCrysSpring_FD_87196 | JGI IMG/M metagenome (GOLD analysis project Ga0114939, IMG submission 87196) | Groundwater microbial communities from Big Spring, Nevada to study Microbial Dark Matter (Phase II) - Ash Meadows Crystal Spring | ecosystem: Environmental > Aquatic > Deep subsurface >...
GCGGTTATGCACCGGATTGCAAATCCGTGTAGGTCGGTTCGACTCCGGCCCGCGCCTCCAGTTTTTTGCGGGAATAGCTCAGTTGGTAGAGCGCAACCTTGCCAAGGTTGAGGTCGCGAGTTCGAGCCTCGTTTCCCGCTCCAGACGTTCGAAAAGGGAAGCTGAGGCTTCCCTTTTTCGTGCCCGGGCACAACGGGCATGGCGCCGGCATTTTTTGCACGACAATGCTCGAGCAGCGGGCCTCGATGGTGAAATTGGTAGACACAGCGGACTTAAAATCCGCCGCTTACCTGCATAAGGGGCGTACCGGTTCGACCCCGGTTCGAGGCACCACCAGACGCTGCCGCGGCGGTAGTACAGAGAGAATTCATCATGGCACGCTACAACGCTCCCTTTGAAATCCACGTTCATGGCCAGGTGCCGCTGCGTGCGGATGTGACGTTCGAGCAGTTGCAGGAGGCGCTCAAACCCTTGTGGAAATACGCCGGGGCCCGCTCGCTGGCCGATGGCGCCGTCAGCGCCTACGAAGAGGAGCCGGGCATCCGCTTCGACGCGCAGGAGCATGTGCTGCAGATGTGCTGGACGGTGTCCGGCGATGAGGACTTCCGCCAGTCGCTCGACGAGATGTGCATGAGCCTGAACGAGCTGTCGCAGGCCGGGGCCTCGATCGAAGTCACTTTCTACGATACCGAGTTCGATGAAGAGGAAGAGGCCGACGGCGCCCAGTCGCGCGACGACTTCATGATGCTGTTCGTCGGCCCGACACCGGCAGCCATCATGCAGGTGCAGCGCGACCTGCTGGTGCAGGATGTCATCAACATGATGGAGCGCCATTTCGATGCTGCCGAGTTGGGTGGCGTTGTGGCCGAGATCGACAAGCTCTTTACCCAGCGCTTCGATGCACTGGTCAACTCGCTGGAAATCGGCAAGCCGCCCCGTGGTTCCGGAGGCGGGCATGGCGGTTCATCGCATGGCGGCGGCCGCAAGCCACGGCATCTGCATTGAATGGGTTGCGGAATGGGCTTTGATCTGGTATCATTTTTACCAAATTAAAGCTAAAGTTGGGCTCTATGACCACAGTTGCGGTGGAATCTGCGGCGCAAGCCGCGTCAAACACGTCTACTGATCGGCGACAGAAGCTACGCCTGGGCGACGTGCTGGTCCAGCAGAACCTGATCTCGCAGGAGCAGTTGCGGCTCACACTGGCGCAGCAGCACAAGACCGGCAAGAAGGTCGGGCGCCTGCTGATTGAAAGCGGTGTCATCACCGAAGAGGCGCTGGCCAACGGTTTGGCGCGCCAGCTGCGCATCCCCTACGTCAATCTCAAGACCTTTCCGTTCCGTGCCGAGGTCGTGCGGCTGCTGCCCGAGTCGGTGGCGCGCCGTTTTCGTGTGCTGGCACTGGAGGACCGCAGCGATGGACTGCGGGTTGCCTTTGCCGACCCGCTCGACCTGTTTGCCTACGACGAGATCGCCCGCCTGACCAAACGGCCCATCACCATGGCGGTGGCGCCGGAAAGCCAGCTGACGCTGGCATTCGACCGTCTGTACCGCCGGACCGAGGAAATCAGCGGCCTGGCGCGCGCTGTGGAGAAGGACCTCAGCGACGAGGTCGACTTTGGCGAACTGGCCAACACCGTAGGGCAGGAGGGCGCCCCGATCGTCAAGCTGCTGCAGTCGATCTTCGAGGATGCGGTGCAGATCGGCGCCTCGGACGTGCACATCGAACCGCAGGAGACCGGTCTGCAGATCCGTGTCCGGGTGGACGGCTTGCTGCACACCCAGACGCTGGCCGAGAACCGGGTCGCCGGGCCCCTGGCGCAGCGCCTCAAGCTGATGGCGGGCATCGACATCTCCGAGAAACGCCTGCCGCAGGACGGGCGCTTCACGGTCCGGGTGCGCGAGCAGACGGTGGATGTGCGTCTGTCCACCATGCCCACCAGCTACGGCGAGTCGGTGGTGATGCGCCTGCTGAACCAGAACGGCGCGCTGCGCCAGCTCGATCGCATTGGCATGCCGGATGCCATGCTGGCGCGCTTTCGCGAAGTGCTGGGGCGCATTTCAGGCATGGTGCTGGTTACGGGGCCGACCGGTTCCGGCAAGACCACCACGCTGTACGCCGCGCTGTCGGAGATCAACTCCAGTGAGCTCAAGATCATCACAGTGGAAGACCCGGTGGAGTACCGACTGCCCGGCGTGACGCAGGTGCAGGTCAACGAGAAGATCGACCTGTCGTTTGCGCGCGTGCTGCGCGGTGCCTTGCGCCAGGACCCGGACATCATTCTGGTCGGCGAGATGCGTGACGCGGAGACCGCCGAGATCGGCTTGCGTGCGGCCATCACCGGCCACCTGGTGCTGTCGACCCTGCATACGCGCGACGCCATCAGCACGCCGTTTCGTCTGCTCGACATGGGCGTGCCGCCGTTCATGGTGGCCACTTCGCTGCAGGCGGTGATCGCCCAGCGACTGGTACGGGTCAATTGCGAAGTCTGCAGCGAACCGCATGAGCCGACGGCGCAGGAGCAGGCGTGGCTCGACACCATGCTGGGGCCGGGCGATGAGCCCGTTCACGCGCGGCAAGGGCTGGGCTGTTCGTCCTGCAACGGCACCGGCTACGCCGGGCGGCACGGCGTATACGAACTGCTGGAAATGGATGTCGCCCTGACTCAGGCGGCCACCCGGGCCGACCCGGTGGCCTTCATGCAGGCGGCGCGCGCGCGCATGAAGGGGCACACGCTGGCCTTCCATGCCCTGGAGCTGGTGCGCCAGGGCAAGACCTCCCTGGCGGAGGCCCTGCGCGTCGGGCAGGACGTTGAAGACATGGAGTGAGTGCCATGGCTGTCTTCGCTTGGCAGGGGCGCAATGCCCGGGGGGAACTGGTCAAGGGGAATATGGAGGCCGCTGCCGAAGCCGCGGTGGCCGATCAGTTGCTCGCCATCAACATCACGCCGGTCCAGATTGAGGCGGTTGTCACCGTCGCCGCCGGTGCGCACGGTGCCCGGCACCTGCTTCAGTCGCTGTGGCACCAGTTGAGCGGGCAGGCCGTCAGCAGTGAAGACGTGGAGCTGTTCTCGCGCCAGATGTACACGCTGGACAAGGCGGGCGTGCCCATCCTGCGTGCCTTCACCGGCTTGGAGGCGTCCTCCACCAAGCCGGCGATGGTGGAGGTGCTCAAGGACGTGCGCGAGAACCTGAGCCAGGGGCGGGAGCTGTCCGGTTCGCTGGCCCAGCACCCCAAGGTGTTCGGTGCCTTCTACATCGCCATGGTCCGCGTTGGCGAGATGTCCGGCCGGTTGACCGAGGTGTATCTGCGCCTGTCGGAGCACCTGGCCTTCGAACGCGACGTGCGCGACCGCATCCGGCAGGCCCTGCGTTATCCGTCCTTCGTGCTCATTGCGATGTCGCTGGCGCTGGTGTTGCTGAACGTCTTTGTGCTGCCCGTCTTCGCCAAGGTGTTCGCAGGGTTCAATACCGAGCTGCCTTTGCTGACACGCGTGCTGCTGGGTTTTTCCGGCTGGATGCAGCGCTGGTGGCCTTTGCTGGCGCTACTGGTGGTCGCGGCGGTGCTGGCATGGCGTGCCTACCTGGCCACCCCGAATGGCCGCTACCGCTGGGACCGGCGCAAGTTGCGGCTGCCGATCGTCGGCGGCATCATCCTCAAGGCCACGCTGGCACGTTTTGCCCGCAGTTTTGCGCTTTCCAGCCAGAGCGGCATGCCGTTGGTGCCCGCACTGACGGTGGTCGCGAAGACAGTGGACAACGCCTACATCGGCAGTCGCATCGAGCAGATGCGCGACGGCATCGAGCGCGGCGCCAGCATCGCCAGTTGTGCGGCCAGTGTCGGGGTCTTCACGCCGGTGGTCATGCAGATGATCACCGTGGGCGAGGAGACCGGTGAGCTGGATTCGATGCTGTACGAAATCGCCGAGATGTACGAGCGCGAAGTGGATCAGAGCATCAAAGGCCTGTCTACCGCCATCGAGCCTGTTTTGCTGGCGGTGATTTCGGCACTGATGCTGGTGCTGGCGCTCGGGATCTTCCTGCCCTTGTGGAACATGGGGCAGGCAGCCATGGGACGTGCAGGCGGCTGACGATGCGCGCCAGCTCGGTCTTCAATCAGCTTCAACTGGGCCTGGGGCGGCAGTTGATCATCGGTTGCATGGTGATCGGCACCATGTCCGTGCTGGTGGTGAAGTCGGGCGAGCGCGACTTCGGTGCGGTGCAGGCCCAGGTGGAAGGCGCGGCTATCAAGACCAACCTGGGCGGCTTGCGTACCGCCCTGGCCATCGATTACATCACCCAGCAGGCGCGCGCACCCCGGCTGGCAGACGCGGGCGGGGGGGGGCTGCAGTCCAACCCCTTCCTGTTGCTGCACCGCCTGCCGGCCAACTACGTGGGGGAGTGGCGGGCTGTGGAGGCAGACCGGCTACCGGCTGGTCACTGGCTGTTCGATCCGGTCTGCGCCTGTATCGGCTACCGACCGCTGTACCCGGAGTGGCTGAGCAGTCCGAGTGGTGCCGGCATGCTCTGGTTCGATGTGGTGGGTGCTCCGGGGCCGCTGCAGTTGGTGCCACGCGAAGCCTATGTCTGGAAGGGAGAGTCACTCACCTGAATTGAGGTGCAAGGAAGGTGTGGCTTGCGAGTGACAAAGCGCCTTCTTGTTGACCTTCAGACTTGCTATCGAAGGTGAAGCTGTTAACATTCAGCAACAATGTGATCAACAAGTCGGGGTAGCGGTATTGCAATGCCGCCTCGACAATTTTCAGTGGAAAGGTTGGGTTCCTCAGTATGAAGCAGCAACGTGGTTTTACCCTGATTGAACTGGTGATGGTGATCGTCATCCTGGGCATCTTGGCGGCGGTGGCGATTCCTCGCTTTGTCGATTTTCGAAGCGATGCCAATAATGCGGCGATTCAAGGTGTTGCGGGGGCGCTGTCGTCTGCCTCGGCCATCAACTATGCTGCCAGGAGCGCAGGTAAGTCGGACGCAACGGTTAGTGATTGCCAACACGTAGCCCCCTTGCTCCAAGGCGGGTTGCCAACAGGCTACTCCATTACTTCTGCCCCTGTAACTGGCACCGCAACAGTGTCGTGCACATTGACGGGGCCCAGTAATAACACCGCGACATTCTCCGCAATTCCGACCAATTGAGCGTTTATCTGTGACGTGTTGCGTACACGTGATGGGCGTTTTCTTTTAGGGGTTCAGCAGAACGGATTCACCTTGATCGAACTGATCATGGTGATTGTGCTGGTGGGGGTGCTGGCGGTTTTCGCTGCGCCCCGACTCTTCAACGCTACTGATTTTTATGCGCGTGGGTTTCATGACGAGACCCTCGCGTTTCTGCGTTATGCGCAGAAGGCGGCGATTGCCCAGCGCCGTACGGTGTGCGTCAGCTTCACGATCAACAGTGCGACCCTGAAAGTGGACAACGACAGCAGTGCCGGGTGCGAGGCCAGTCTGGCTGGCCCGCGCGGGGAGACGCCCGGCGGTATCACTGCCCGCAGCGGCGTGAGCTACAGCACTTTGCCATCGGCCGTGAGTTTTGACGCGCTGGGCCGGGCCAGCACGGGGCAGAGCATCGCGGTCCAGGGTGTCGGGCACAGCATCACCATCGAAGCTGCTACCGGCTATGTCCATGAGTAGGCGCGCAGGCCGGCAAGCCGGCTTCACCCTGGTGGAGCTGGTGATCTTCATTGTCATCGTGGCGGTGGGGGTGGCGGGCATCCTGCTGGTCATGAACACCGTGGTGGCGTCCAGTGCCGACCCCCTGGTGCGCAAGCAGGCACTGGCGCTGGCGGAATCCATCCTGGAAGAAGTCTTGCAGAAGGAGTACGCTGACCCCGACGGCACGTCCGACGAGACCACGCGTGCCACCTTCGATGACGTGGACGACTACAACGGCAAGAGCAACAGCACTTTCACGGACCTGCCGGCCGCGCTGTCGTCGTATGCGATCACCATCGTGGTCGATGAGCCGGCGCCGCTGAACGGCGTGACGATGAAACGCGTGCGGGTGACGGTGAGCAAGAACGCCGAGAGCATCGCCCTCACCGGCTACCGCGGGAACTACTAGCCATGCGTTCGTCCGCTCCCTCGGCTGTGACCGGCTTTACCCTGGTGGAAATGGTGATGGTGCTGGTCATCATCGGCATCATCAGTGCCATGGTGGCCGTCTTCATGCGCGCGCCGGTGGATGCCTATGTCGACTCGGCGCGCCGGGCCGGCCTGACTGACACGGCCGATACCGCCGTGCGCCGCATGGCGCGCGACCTGCGCCGGGCCCTGCCCAACAGCGTGCGCAAACCCGACAGCCAGTGCATCGAATTCATACCCACCAAGACCGGTGGGCGCTACCGTACCGGGGCGGACAGCAGTGGCGGCGGCAATCCGCTCGACTTTTCCACCGCCGATACCGGTTTCAACATGCTGGGGCTCAACAGTGCCTTGCCTACGGCGCAGCAGATTGCGGCGGGTGATCTGATCGTGGTCTACAACCTGGGCATTCCCGGTTCGGACGCCTATGTGGGAACGGGTAGCGGCGTCAACCGGGCCGAGGTGAGCAGCGTGGTCAGCGGTACCGGCACCCTGGGCAACGAAACCTTCATCGGCATCGCTGCGCGCCAGTTTCCTCTGCCCTCGGGCAGCAACCGCTTTCATGTGGTGCCGGGCGACGAGAAGATTGTTTCTTTTCTGTGTGCCGGCGGCACGCTGTGGCGCAAGACCAACTACGCCTATCCGGCGTCGATTGCCGACACGTCAGTGTGTTCTACCTCCACCGTAGCTGGCGGTACGCTGACCATGCTGGCGCGCAACGCCAGTTGCTCCTTCGAGTACAACGGCTCGGACCTGCAGCGCAACGGGCTGGTGCAATTGACGCTGACGCTCACGGACGCCAGCGGTGAATCGGTCAGCCTCTACCACGAGGTGCACGTGGACAATTCGCCATGAGCACGATGAAGTTCCGGCAACGCGGCGTGGCCGCCATCTCGGCCCTGTTTCTGCTGGTGGTGCTGGCCGCCCTGGGCGCCTTCATGGTCACCTTTTCCAACACGCAGCAGCTGACCGCGGCACAGGATGTGCGCGGCTCCCAGGCCTACTGGGCGGCGCGCACCGGGCTGGAGTGGGCGGTTCCGCAGGTGCTCGCCACGAATGCCTGTCCGGCAGCGACATCGACGTTCGTCGTCAACGGCTACGAGGTGCAGACCACCTGCGGCGCCAGCAGCTTCAACGAGGGGGTGACGACCACCCTGATCAACATCACTGCGCTGGCCTGCCAACCGGGACCTTGTGGCGCGGCTGTGGGTAGTCTGTCCTATGTCGAACGCAGCGTATCGGCCTCCATGGAGCGGTGACCGCAATGCATAGCCCCCGCCTATATGTTCTGATTCGCCGCTTGCCACTTTGGCTGGCGGCGGGAGTTTTCTTTTGCACCTCGATGGCGTGGGGCGCGACCTGTACGTCAACCCAAACAGGAAACTGGAACGTCGCAGCCAACTGGACGGGGTGTGTCGGCGGCAATGGGCCGGCGCCCAACACGCCGGGCTCGAACGATACCGCCATCATCGCCAACGGCCACACGATCACCGCCAATGTGGCGCTGACCGTTGGCGCGGTCATTGTCAACACCGGTGGCACGCTGAGCATCGGCGGCGGCGGCGGCACGAATTTCACGGTGAACGGCACGACCACGGTCAACGGCACGCTGGCGCATGCGACCACGAGCGGCAATGAGACCTACATCGGGCTGGTGACCATCGGCTCAGGTGGCAGCTGGATCAACACAGCCAACGAGAGCATCAGCTTCCGTGGCGGGCTGACGCACAATGGCAGCAGCTTCACGGCCGGCACGGGCACCTACACCTTCAACACCAATGCCCAAAGTATTGGCGGAGCCAGTGCCCTGACCATCCCGAACGTGACGGTGACGGGCGTGACGCTCACCAACACGGGGACCTTGACCGTATTGACGGCCCTGAGCGGCACCGGTGCGCTGACCAATGCGGCGGGGACAACTTTGAACCTGGGCGGTACCTCGGGTATTACAACGCTGAATGCCAGTGCGAGCGGAAATACAGTCAATTACACCGGTGCGGCCCAGACGGTCAAGGCGACCAGCTACTACAACCTGGCTCTTAGCGGCAGCGGCACAAAGACCCTGACCGGCGTAAGCGCGGTAAATGGTGACCTGACGCTGAGTGGTACGGTGACCGCCACCACCGCAGCTAATTTCACCATTGGAGGCGACCTGACGGTCGGTTCCGGCACGACCTTCACCTCAGCCAACTTCACCAATCTGGTGTCTGGCAGCACCAGTGTCAGCGGCACGCTGGCGCATTCAGGGGGGGCTGCCAAGACCTATGTCGGCGCGGTGACGGTCAACAGCGGTGGTAGCTGGACCAACGCTGGTAACGCGCCAGTGACCTTGCGCGGCGGGCTGACCCATGACGGCAGCACCTTCACGGCCGGCACGGGCACCTACACCTTCAACACCAATGCCCAAAGTATTGGCGGAGCCAGTGCCCTGACCATCCCGAACGTGACGGTGACGGGCGTGACACTGACCAATACCGGGACGCTGACAGTCTCCACGGCACTCAGTGGCACGGGTGGGCTGACCAATGGCGCCAATGCCACGCTCAATCTCGGCGGCACCTCGGCCATCACCACGTTGACGGCTGGTGCGGCAGGCAATACCGTCAACTACACCCAGGCCGGGGCGCAGACGGTGAAGGCCACGACTTACCACCACCTCGGCCTGAGCGGCAGTGGTACCAAGACAATGACCGGCCTGAGCACGAACAACGGCAACCTGACGTTGAGCGGTACTGCCGCGGCTACCAGTACGGCCACTCTCAGCGTAGGAGGCAATCTCAGCGTAGGCGCGGGGTCAGGCTTCACGTCTGGCAATACAACCTTCAGCGTTGCAGGCACCACGTCGGTCAGCGGCACACTAGCGCATTCGGTGTCGGGTTCGAAGACCTATGTCGGTGCCGTGACGATCAACGCCGGCGGTGCCTGGACCAATACCGGCGGTTCTCCGGTGACACTACGCGGTGGATTGACGCATAACGGGGGTACCTTTACGGCGGGAACGGGGACATACACCTTTGATACCAATGCCCAGACGATTGGTGGCAGCAGTGCGCTCACCATCGCGAATGTGACCGTCACGGGGGTCGTATTGACCAATACCGGGACACTGACCGTATCGACGGCGTTGAGTGGCACCGGGGGGCTGGCCAATGACGTCAATGCGACGCTCAGCCTCGGCGGTACATCGGCCATCAGCGCGCTGACGGCCGCTGCCGCGGGCAATACCGTCAACTACACGCTCGCTGGCGCGCAGACGGTCAGGGCCACGACGTACCACAACCTGGGCATCAGCGGCAGCGGTGTGAAGACCCTGGCCGGCGACGCCACCGTGGCCGGCACCTTGACCCTGAGCGGACCTACCTTGGCGGTGGGCGGCAATACGCTGACATTGAACGGTCCCGCCATTGCCGGCACGCCTGCCAACCTGACCACCACCTCGGCGTCCAGCCTGGTCTTTGGCGGCAGCGCGTCAGGCGTCGCGTTGCCCGGCAGCGTGACGGCACTCAACAACCTGACGCTCAACAATGCCAATGGACTGTCGCTGGCGAGCAGTCCGGTGGTCAGTGGCACGCTGAGCCTCAGCAGCGGCGTGATCACCACCGGCAGCAACAGCCTTACCTTGGCATCCAGTTGCCCTGCCAGTTCCAGCCGCGCCAACGGGCATGTCAATGGCAATCTGGTTCTCACCGTGCCGACCGGCAACCCGACCTGTACTTTTCATGTGGGGGATGCCATCGGTTATGCGCCGGTGACGCTGGCGTTCAGCGCTGTCACCGGCTCGGGACGCGTTGCCGTGCGGGCCGACGCAGGCGATCATCCAGACACCACGTCGGGCACTTCGGGGGTGCAGGAGAGCAAGAGTGCCAACCACTACTGGACGGTGGCGAACGGGTCTCCCGCCCTGGCGTTCAGTTCCTATGCCATCACGTTGCAGTTCTGCGCAACAAGCAGTTGCAGTGCCAGTGAACTGGATTCTGGTGCTAACCCTGCCAATTTTCTGGTGGCGCGCAAATCAAGCGGCAGCTGGAGTCTGGCCGGCGCCGGCAATGTGACTTCCAACTCGGTTCAGCTCAGCGGTATTGCTGCGGCAGATGGTTTCGGCGAGTTTGCTGCCGGCGAGGCCAACCAGTGCTTTACCGACGGCTTCACAGGGGCCAACGGTGCTTCGCCGGGCGCCAACTGGACGGTAGGCTCGGCATCGGGCTCGTTCGGCAGTCCGGTGATCCAAGGGAACCGGCTGCGACTCACTTCCGCAACAACGAATGTTTCATCCTGGGCGACCTTGCTGCGTCCGTTTCCCGCCGCAGGCAACAAGGTGACGATCGAGTTTGATCACTACGCCTATGGCGGGACCGGTGGTGACGGCATCGCCGTTGTCCTGTCGGACGCCGCGGTCGCGCCGGTCGTGGGCGCCTATGGCGGCTCCCTCGGCTATGCGCAGAAAAGCAACCCGGGATCAGATTGCACGACCGCGGGCGGGTGCCCCGGCTTCGCCGGGGGCTGGCTGGGCGTCGGCATTGACGAGTACGGAAACTACTCGGCTGCTGCCGAGGGGCGCTTTGGCGGCACGGCTGGTCTGGTGCCCGACGGGGTTGCGATCCGCGGCTCGGGCAGCGGCGTGTCGGGTTATCGCTACCTTCGGGGCACCGGGACTTTGACGCCGAGCGTCGATGGCAGTTTCAGCCCCGCGCATCGCTACCGCATCATCGTTGACCACACGAACGGCATCAACGCGTACACCTCGGTTGAACGCAATACGGGCTCCGGTTACGTGGCCCTGATCGCGCCGTTTGATGCCAAGGATCCGGGCTACAGCCAGAGCCAGATCCCGTCCAGGTTCATCATGTCTCTGGTCGGCAGCACCGGGACCACAAGCAACATCCATGAGATCGACAACCTGAGCGTGTGCACGGTGCAGGCGCTGGTGGCGCCCACGCTGCACCACATCCGCATTGAGCATGGCGGTTCTGCCTGCACGGGCGCTGGCGGAACGGATGTCACCATCAAGGCCTGCGCCGATGCCAATTGCACGGCCTTGTACGGCGGCAGCGTCACGGTGAACCTGACGCCGAATGCCAGCGGATCGCTCACCTGGACGCCCACCGAGCCGGTGACGTTTACCGGGGGCTCCATCACGTTGACGCTGGCGAGCACCAATACGGGCACCATCACACTGGCGGGCGGTGCGACTTCGCCAACGGCGGCCAACCCGACGCGTTGCTTCAACGGCACCAACGAGACCTGCAGTCTGACCTTCAGCACGTGTACGTTCGATGCGGTCGAAGTCGGCGCCGCTGCGGCTACGCCCATCTACACCAAGCTGGCGAACACCGCCTTCAAACTGGATGTGGTCAGGCGGTCGAGTAGCTTGAGTGTGACCAATATTCAACTGGTGGATGCGAGAAGTGGAACGTGCTCCACCTTCACGCCACTGACCGGGGCAACGATCACGCCGACGGCGTTTTCCGCGTCGCCTCAGACCGTGAATTTCAACTACCCCAACGCTGCAGCCAATGTGCGGGTGCGCATCACGAACTCAAGTGGCGGGGTGTCCTGCTCCAATGACAACTTCGCGATCCGCCCGGAGGCTTTCGCGTTGACGAGCACCGCCTCGAACGGCCCGGGCGTGGTGCTGCGCGCCGGAAGCGACCCCTTTTCGATCACTGCCACTGCAGTTTATGGATCCACCACGACATCCGGTTACGTCGGTTCGCCGCGGCTGAACGCTGCACTCCTCACAACGACGCTGCCCAATCTCGGCAACCTCAGCGCCACGACGTTCTCTCCGACGCCGAACCCAGGTGAATACACCGCGCCCTCAATGAAGTACGACGAAGTGGGTAACTTCCGCCTCAGCGCCAACGCGGTCTACGACGACAGTTTTGCAGCCGTCGATTCGGTCAAGGGGGATTGCAATCCCGGTTTCAGCAACAGCTTGAGCAATGGCAGGTATTCGTGCCAGTTCGGCTCGGTGGCAGCAGGGCCATTCGGGCGCTTCGTGCCGCATCAGTTTGCCGTCGTCGCCACGGCGGCCAATGCCTGCACGGCGGGAGGCTATACCTACATGGGGCAGGTGTTCAATCTGTCGGCCCTTGCCCTGGTGGAAGCGCGCAACGCCGCAGGCGCAGTTACCAAGAACTATGCCGACGACTACGCGGTGAAAGGCGCCGTGGTCTTTGGCGCCGAGAACAATGACAACGGAATCGATCTGGGATCTGCCTTGGCCTTTGTCGGTACGGGGAGCTGGCAGCAGGGCGTCTACACCCTGGGTGCCAATGGTGTGATCTACACCCGCCCGAGCCTCCCCGCGGGACCTTTGGATCAGTTGACGATCGGCTTGACGGTGAATGACAGCGAGGTCAACACCAACCCGCGTGTGAGCGGTGCCGACATGAACCCGGCAGTGGCAGGTGGCATTGCCAACACGCACAAGGCCCTGAACCCGAGTCCGATGCGTATGCGTATGCTCTATGGGCGCCTGCGTTTGCTCAACGCCTATGGCTCCGAGCGCCTGGCATTGCCTTTGGTGTGGGAAACCCAGTACTGGGACGGGCAGATGTTCATTCGCAACAGCCAGGACAACTGCACCAGCCTGTCGGCCGCCAACATCGCGCTGAGCAATTACCAGAGTCCGCCCAAGCCCGGCGGGACGACGCTGAGCAGCAGCAACCTGAGTTCGGTGACGGTGGGCGCCATCAACGCCGGCCGCGGCACCATCACGCTGGCGCCGACCCAGCCGGCCATTGGCAGCGTGGATCTGGTGGCCAATCTGGGCCGGCGCGACTTGCCTGGCCCTCCTGTCCCTCCCAATTGTCCCGACCTGTCCTACGGTGCCTCGACGTCGGCCGGCTTGGCCTACCTGAGTGGCCAGTGGTGCGGTGCGGCCAATGACCGCGATCCGACGGCGCGGGCCAGCTTTGGTGTCTACAAATCCCCGCTGATCTATCGGCGTGAAAACTACTGAGCCGCTGTGAATCCGATTCTTCGCGCAGAATGGACGCCTGTCGCAGTGCGGGAAAGCCTGCATGCCGGACGGCTTGCGAATCCAGACAATGGGTTCGTGGACTGGAAAAACTTTGAAGTGAACATGGATTGCTGATGCGCTGGCCCTGGAAACGTCAACAGTCGAGCGACTTGCTGGTGGTCTCCTGGTCGGAGCAGACCCTGGCCTATGTACGCGCCGCGGTGCGCGCCGATGGCCGGCACGAAGTGCGCCAGTTCGGCGTGGAACGCCAGGGTGCCGACAGCGATGAGGCTTTTGCCCGGCGCCTGCAGGGCCTGGGGTTCAAGGGCGCACGCGTGCACGTCATGCTCCGGCCGGAGCAATACCAGTTCCTGCTCATCGACGCGCCGGCGGTGGCGCCTGAGGAGATGCGGGCCGCAGCGCGCTGGCAGATCCGCGACATGGTGGACATGCACACCGACGACATCACACTGGATGTGATGCGCGTCGGCGCCGAGCCAGCAGGTGCGGGCGGCCACCTGTTTGTGGCGGTGGTCGGCAACGCAGTGCTGTCCGAGGTTCTTCGCCTGGGGCAGGCGCTGCAGTGGGATGTGCCCGTGGTGGACATTCTGGAGACGGCCCAACGCAACCTGCAAACCCTGCTGGCACAGCAGCAGGGCCGGGTCGACCGCGCCAATGCCGCCTTGATGATGGGGCAGGGGCGCCAGGCTCTGCTGACCATCGCGGCGCGTGAGGAACTGTATTACACCCGCCGCATCGATCTTGCGCCGGGCTTCCTGGACCGCAGCCCGCTGTCGCCTGCCGACGCGACGCTGGACGCCGACGACGCGGCGCAGCGCTTCGTGGTGGAGGTGCAGCGTTCGCTCGACGTATGGGAGCGGACTTGGTCCAACCTGCCGCTGGACAGCCTGTCGGTGGAGGCGGGGGCGCGTACGTCCGAGATGGCGGCCTGGCTCAGTCGCGAGCTGGGTTTTGCGGCCAAGCCGATGGACCTGGCGCCGTATTTCCCGGGTTTCGAAGGCGGCTCGCCCGACCAGCAGACGCTGTGCCTGCCGCTGCTGGGTGTCCTGTTGCGCGTCGAGGAACGCAATCTCTGACCATGCCGCAGCAAATCAATCTCCGAACCCCGATTCTGCTGACGCAGAAACACTACTTTTCCGCCAGCACCATGGCGGTGTCGTTGGCTGTCATTGCGGCGTTCTGCGCTGCGCTCTATGGCTACTGGATGTGGAGCCTGTCGTCCAGCGCTGCCGAGCTCGAGCACACCTTGCGCGGCTTTGCCCAGGAGCGCGAGCAGCTGCAGACCGCACTCAAGCAGCGGCAGGCCAGCGAGGTGCCGGCTGACGCCGGGCTGCAGCAGACCTTGCAGGCGCAGCAGACGCTGCTGCAGCAGCGCGATCAGGTGTTGGCTGAACTCGGGCGCGGTCTGCTGCGCGAGGGGCAGGGCCATGCGACGCGCCTGCGCCTGGTGGCAGAGTCCATTCCGCCCGAGGTCTGGGTGACCGAGGTCAAGGCCGATGAACGGCAGATGGAAGTGGCCGGCTTCACGCTGGATCCGGCCGCGCTCAACCAGTGGGTCTCCCGGCTGGCAGAGCATCTGCTGCTGCAGGGGCATGCGCTGTCGGCCGTCAAGGTGGAGCGTGTGGCGGGCGAGGCGGCGGATGCCGGTACGCGCGTGGCGGGTGCACCGGCTATTTCAGGTGCGCGCCCGCGCTGGGCTTTCGTGCTGGTCAGCACGGCGCATGGCGCAGCGCCGGCCGCCACGGCGGCAGGAGGCGCGCGATGAGGAGGCTGTGGCGGCTGCTGGCCGGACGCATCGATGCCTTGAGCCTGCGCGAACGCGCGCTGATCTTCTGGGTCGTGCTGATCTGTGGTCTGGTGGCGGTTGATCAATTGCTGCTGGAGCCGGCGCAGGACGCCCAGCAACAACGGGTCGCTACGGTTCGCCAGCAAAGCGGGGAACTGGATGCGCTGCGGGCGCAGCTCGGCGCCAGCAAGCCGGCCGGCGCTGCGCCCAATTCGGTGCAGGCGGTGCGGGTACAGATCGATGAGGTGCAGCAGCGCATCGAGGTCGTGAACCGGGAGATCGCGCAACTGTCTCGGCAGGGCGGGGCGTCCGATTCCTTGCCGCGGGTGCTGCTGCATATTCTGCGGCGTCATGAGGGATTGACCCTGGAGCGCACGGTCACGCTGGCACCGGTACCGACCCAGCTGCCGCCGCAGGGGGGCGAGGCGGCGGCGTCGCTGATGCGTCACGGCATGGAGTTCACGGTGACGGGCGCCTATGGCGACCTGATGCGCTATGTGCAGACGCTGGAGCAGGAGCTGCCGGCCTTGCGCTGGGGCAGCATGCGGTTGAGCAGCGGCAAGCCGGCGCCGAAGCTGACCCTGCAGGTGTTCTGGCTGGGAGGCACGCCATGAAGCCCTTGGCAATGATGTGGCTTACCGGCAGCTTGGCGTTGCTGCTGCCGGGAGCGGCGGCAGCCCAGGCGCTGCGTGACCCGACGCTGGAGCCGGCCGCGCCCGGCGTGGGCGCGGTGGTGCCGGGGACCGATAGCGCCGAGCTGTCGACCCTGTCGGTCATGGTGGTGAACGGACAGGCGCGTGTGATAATGGGCACGCGTCTGTATGCGCCTGGGCAGAAGTTGGGACAAGCGCGCATTGAACGCATCACCGAGACCGAGGTGTGGCTGCGCGAAGGCGCGGTGCTGCGCAAGGTGCCCCGTTACCAGGGTATTGAGCGGCGCAGCGTGCCACCTCGAACCACGACGGACTGTGCGGCAAGCGCGAAGCCTCCTGCTGCACCGTCCCCGCGGGTTACCCTTGGTGCGCCTTGTCCTGACACCCAGTGATGTTGAACGCTTTTTTGAACCGCACATTGATGGCGTGAGCACCATGGGCCGAATCCGATTTTTCACACCACGATGGCGCGCGTTGGCAGGGCTGATGCTGGCGGCGCTGCTGGCCGGCTGTTCCGCCGAGCGCCCGCTGCGCACCCAGGACGTGAGCGCCGTCGTGCGCGCGGAATTGAACGCCGCGCAGGCAGCCAAGCCGCCGTCAGCGGTGCCGGCGCGCATCAGCGAGGCGCTGGCCGAACCGGCGCCGCCGCTGGTGCCGCCGCCGCCCGAGCCGCGCCTGGACCTGTTGGTGAGCAACGCCCAGGCGCGCGAGGTCTTTCTGGCCATCGTGGCCGACACACGCTACAGCATGCTGATGCATCCCGATGTCAGCGGCACCCTGTCGGTCACGCTGCGCGGCGTGACGGTGCTGGAAGCGCTGGAAGCCATTCGTGACGTCTATGGCTACGACTTCAAGGTCGACGGCCGGCGCATCACGGTGTACGGGCCGTCCATACAGACACGCATCTTCACGGTCAACTACCCGCATTCCCTGCGTGTCGGGACCAGTGATCTGCGGGTGGCTGCAGGGTCGTCGCCCTCCATCACAGGAGCGGGCACCACGCCCGGGGTGGGGGCTGCCACAACCACGCCGGTGGGGACGACCGGAACCACGACCGGCGTGCCTGGCGTCGGAGGCGCCAGTGGCGTCCAGAACTCCAGCAGCCGCGTGTCCACCTCGTCGCGCGCCGATTTCTGGACCGAATTGACGGACGCGGTGCGCGCCATGATCGGCACCAGTGGCGGCCGCAGCGTGGTCGCTAGCCCACAGGCGGGCATCCTGGCGGTACGCGCCATGCCCGACGAGCTGCGCCAGGTGGAAAAATTCATCAAGGCCACGCAAGGGGCCGTGGAGCGCCAGGTGATGCTGGAGGCCAAGATCGTCGAAGTGGAGCTGCGCGATGGCTTCCAGAGCGGCGTCAACTGGGCGGCTTTCTCCTCGGATGCCAATTCGACGCAGATGATGGGCGTGCTGGGCAGCTCGGTGGCGGCCTCCAACATCACCAACCCCTTGCTGCAGGGCGGCAGCGCCATCTCCGGCGTGGTGCCGCAGCCTTCCTTCGCGGCGGGCGGCGGCCTGTTCGGGCTGGCGCTGGCCACCAGTCAGTTCGCGGCGGTGCTGGGTTTCCTGGAGACCCAGGGCGATGTGCAGACGCTGTCCAGCCCGCGCGTGGCCACGCTGAACAACCAGAAGGCGGTGCTCAAGGTGGGCTCGGACGACTTCTTCATCACCAACGTGACTGGCGGCTCGATCTCCACCGCAACCGTGGTGGGCACTACCGGCACCACCACCATGCCGACGGTGACGCTGACGCCTTTCTTCTCCGGCATTGCGCTAGACGTGACGCCGCAGATCGATGACGGCAACAACATCATGCTGCACATCCACCCCTCGGTGACCTCGGTCACGGAGAAGACCAAGCTGGTCGACCTGGGCAGCGTGGGCAGCTATCGTCTGCCGCTGGCCTCGAGCAGCGTGAACGAGACCGACACGGTGGTGCGCATCCAGGACGGGCGTATCGTCGCCATCGGCGGCCTGATGCAGATGGAGTCGGTGCGCAACGCCTCGGGCGTGCCCGGCACCACGGGCATGGGGCCTTTGTCGGCCCTGTTCGGCAACCGCGCCAGCACGGGCCGCAAGAAGGAACTGGTGGTGTTGATCAAGCCGTCGATCATCCGCACCGAGCAGGATTGGGAGCAACAGAACCGCAATGTGCGCGCTGCGCTGGACGAGATGGATGCATCTCGCAACCGGGTGATCCGCCTCGATGGCGGCGCCGAGCCGCAGACGCCGCCCCGGAACCCGGCGCAGTGAGCCGGGGGAGCGTGGCCTGACGATGTACCTCCGGCACTTTTTCCTGCGCGAGGCGCCGTTTTCCATCACGCCGGATCCGGCCTTCTTCTATCTGCACGACGGCGCGCAGGCCGCGCTGAACACGCTGCTGGTGGCCCTGCGCAGCGGCGAGGGTTTTCTCAAGATCGTCGGTGAGGTGGGCTGCGGCAAGACCGTGCTCTGCCGCCAGCTGCTCCAGACCCTGCAGGCCGAGTGCGTCACGGCCTACATCCCCAACCCGGACATGGGCCCTGACGACCTGCTGCTGGCGCTGGCCGGCGAACTGGGCGTTGCGGTGACGGCGCCGCACAGCCGCTACCAGATCTTGGCAGCCTTGCGCGATGCCCTGCTGCAGCATGCCGAAGCCGGACGGCGTGTGGTGGTGTGCATCGATGAGGCGCAAGCCATTCCGCTGCGCACCGTCGAGAGCCTGCGTCTGTTGTCCAACCTGGAGACCGAAAAGCAGAAGCTGTTGCAACTGGTGCTGCTGGGCCAGCCCGAGCTGGATGCCCGGCTGGCGCGCCCAGAGATCCGGCAGCTGCGGCAGCGCATCACCTTCAGCGAGCACCTGGGGCCGCTGTCCATGGACGCGGTGCCAGCCTATCTGGAGTACCGGTTGACCATGGCGGCCGAGGATGAGCTGACCGATGTGAAGTTGTTCGACGCCGCCGCGGCGCGCGCGCTGGGCCAGTACAGCGGCGGCGTGCCACGGCTGCTGAACGTGCTGGCGCACAAGAGCCTGCTGCTGGTCTTTGGCGAGAACGGGCGCCAGGTCCAGGTGCGGCACGTCCGCCTGGCGGCGGCGGACACCCCCGGCGTGCAGGCGCCGCCTTCCTGGTGGCAGCGCTTGAGCGGGCGTTGGGCGAAGCAGAAAGAGAATGCCGCCTCGGCGCCGGACACCAGCCGTGACACGGCCTGGCAGGACACGCAGCCGCTGTACGACCATGAGGCAGGCCCGACGGGCGGAGGCCGCGCATGAGTGTCATCAACAAGATGCTGCGCGACCTGGACGCCCGTCGGGCCGCCTCGGCCGTGCCCGGGCGCGAGCCGGCAGGGCTGATGCGTGACACCGCCAGCGTGAAGGCCGATGCGCCTGCGGGGCGAACTTCCACCGTGCGCCTGGTGCTGCTGGGGACGGCGCTGGGCCTGGCGGTGGCCGCCGCGTGGTGGTATGCCGGAGCGCACGAGGACGCGGCTTCTTCCGCGCGGCCGCCGCAGATCAGCGGGGCGCCCACGGCGCCGCTGCCGCAGGCGCCGGCCAGTGCGGTTGCCATGCTGCCGAGCCAGGCCGCGGCACCGTTGGGCGAGCAGCAGCTCCATCAGATGCTGGACCAGGCGGCGCGCAGTGCCCCGCCCGGGTCTTCCACTGCCGCCGCGGTGCCGCTGCCTGCTGCTGCAGCGTCGGCAGCCGGGGTATCGCCCGAACAGGCACAACAGATGGCACAGCAGGTGTTGCGCACGGCGCCCGGGGGCCAACTGCCATTGCCGCAGTCGCCGGGCCTGGCCTATGAGTTGCAGCAGCAGTTGGCCCAAGCGCCTGCATCCGCGGCGCCCGCTGCGCGTGCGGCGGGCAAGACCAACGACACCGCACCGGCGGCCAGGCCTTCGGCCCCCGTCGCTGCAGCCTCGCCGGCGCCGACCCGAGTGCCTGCGTCCCGGGCCGCACCGGCGGCGAAGCTGGAACCGCAGGTCAGCGGCGCCCCGGCGGCAAGCGCGGAGGCCGAACCAAAGCCGCTGGGTGCGGCGGCGCCGCGCACGGCGTCGGCCGCACCACAAGCAGAGGGGGGCGTGAGAGCACCGGCGTCTTCGTCGAAGCCGGCCGAGCACCGTGCCGCCGGGCGTGCAGGCGCCGGTGCCAGTGCCGACGCTGCACCGGCCGTTCATCCGCGCCAGGCCGCGGCGCTGGAGACACTGGCCCAGGCACGCGCACTCTGGAACGCCGGTTCGCGCGAGGCCGCGCTGGACGTCATGCGCCAAGCCGTGGCCGTGGCCGTGGCCGAGCGGGCCCAGGCCAGCGCGCCGGACGCTGCGGCGCTGCCGGCCTTTCAGACCCTGGTGCGCGAGCTGGCGCGTATGGAGCTGGCCCAGGGCCAGCCCGGCCAGGTGCTGGAACTGCTGGTGCGGCTCGAACCCTTACTCGGCGACCAGGCCGATCTGTGGGCCGTGCGCGGCAACGCGGCGCAACGGCTGGGCCGTCACACCGAGTCGGTGCAGGCCTACCAGACAGCCCTGAAGCTGCGTCCGGGCGAGCCGCGCTGGATGCTGGCCTCGGCCGTGTCCTTGGCCGCATTGGGCCAGGTGACGGCGGCCGCCGAACAGGCCGAGAAGGCGCGCGCGGCCGGTGCGGTGAGTCAGGAGATCCTGACCTATCTGCGGCAGATGGGTGTTCCTGTGCGTTGAGGTGTCCATGCTGAAACGGATCCACGTCGAACAACTGGTGCTGGGCATGCACATCAAGGAGTTCTGCGGCTCCTGGATGGAGCATCCGTTCTGGCGTTCCAGCTTCTTGCTCGACGACCCCAGGGACATCGAGCGCATCCTCAGCAGCAGCATCAAGGAAGTCTGGATCGATTGCGCGAAAGGGCTGGACGTGCCGGCCGGGCAGGTGGCCGTGTCGGAAGCCGAGTCCGAAGCGCATGTCGAGCAGGAGTTGGCCAAGGCTGCGCAAGGCGCACGCCAGACGGCGCCGGTGCCGCTGCATCAGGAGATTGAGCGTGCGGCCCGGATCTGCACGCAGTCCAAGCAGGCGGTGGTGTCCATGTTCCAGGAGGCACGCATGGGCAAGGCGGTCGACGCCGCCGGCGCCCAGCGCCTGGTGGATGAGATTTCCGATTCGCTGGCGCGCAATGCCAGCGCGCTGATCAGCCTGGCGCGCCTCAAGACGGCGGACGACTACACCTACATGCACTCGGTGGCCGTGTGCGCCATGATGATTGCGCTGGCGCGCCAGCTGGGGCTGGACGAGGCGCAGACGCGGTCGCTCGGGCTGGCTGGCCTGCTGCACGACCTGGGCAAGGCGGTGATGCCGATGGAGGTGCTGAACAAACCGGGCAAGCTGACCGAGGACGAGTTCGCCATCATGAAGAGCCACCCCGTCAAGGGGCACAGCATCCTGCAGCAGGTCGGCCGGCTCGACCCGGTGGCGCTGGAGGTCTGCCTGCACCACCATGAGAAGGTCGATGGTTCAGGCTATCCCCATGGCCTGCAAGGCGAGGCGATCAGCCTGTACGCCAAGATGGGGGCTGTGTGCGACGTGTACGATGCCATCACCTCCAACCGGCCCTACAAGGCCGGCTGGGACCCGGCTGAGTCGCTGCGCAAGATGGCCGAATGGGCCGAGGGCCATTTCGACCAGCGCGTGTTCCAGGCCTTCGTGAAGAGCCTGGGCATCTACCCGATTGGGTCGCTGGTGCGCCTGACGTCGGGCCATATCGGCGTCGTGGTGGAGCAGACTGCCAAGTCGCTTACCACGCCACGCGTCAAGGTCTTCTATTCCACCAGGTCGGAGCTGCGGATTCCGCCGGAGGTCATCGATCTCTCGGCGCCCGGCTGTGTCGACAAGATCGCCCAGCGGGAAGACCCGGGACTATGGAACTTCCGGGACCTCAATGAGCAATGGTCCGGTCTGTCGGTCTCACATTGGTAGCGGCCGGCGGCCCTTTGCTGCTGGTCGCAGAATGCTACTGAAACAGTAGCACCCTGCGCACCGGGGACGCCCCTCACAAGGGCGGCACGCCAGGGCGGCGCGCGACCCCGGCGCTCAGCAACCGCGCGTGATGGGCATCTCGACCGGCTTGGCGGCGGGTGCGTACTTGCCCAGCTCCAGCTTGGCAATGGCGTTGCGGTGCACCTCGTCCGGACCGTCGGCAAAGCGCAGCGTGCGGGCGTTGGCATAGCTGTAGGCCAGCGGGAAATCCTGGCACATGCCGCCGCCACCGTGCACCTGCATGGCCCAGTCGATCACCTGGCAGGCCATGCTGGGCGCCACCACCTTGATCATGGCGATCTCGGTCTTGGCCACCTTGTTGCCTACGGTGTCCATCATCCAGGCGGCCTTGAGCGTGAGCAGGCGCGCCATGTCGATCTTGCAGCGCGCTTCGGCAATGCGCTCCTGCGTCACGGTCTGCGCCGCCACCGGCTTGCCGAAGGCCACGCGCGACGAGGCGCGCTTGCACATGTATTCGAGCGCACGCTCGGCCTGGCCGATCAGGCGCATGCAGTGGTGGATGCGGCCCGGGCCGAGGCGCCCTTGCGCAATCTCGAAACCGCGACCTTCACCCAGCAGGATGTTGGATGTCGGCACGCGCACGTTTTCGAACAGCACCTCCATGTGGCCGTGCGGCGCATCGTCATAGCCCATCACGCTCAGGGGCCGCACGACCGTCACGCCCGGTGTGCTGGCCGGCACCAGCACCATGCTCTGCTGCGAATGGCGCGGCGCTTCGGGGTCTGTCTTGCCCATGAGGATGTAGATGGCGCAGCGCGGGTCGCCGGCGCCGGAGGTCCACCATTTGCGGCCATTGATGACGTACTCGTCGCCCTGGCGTTCGATGCGCGTTTCGATGTTGGTGGCGTCACTCGACGCCACCTCAGGCTCGGTCATGGCAAAGGCGGAACGGATCTTGCCGGCCAGCAGGGGCTGGAGCCACTGCTGGCGGTGTTGGTCATTGCCGTAGCGCGCGATGGTCTCCATGTTGCCGGTGTCGGGCGCCGAGCAGTTGAAGACTTCGCTGGCCCAGTGCACACGGCCCATGATCTCGGCCAGCGGGGCGTATTCCTGGTTGGTGAGGCCGGCGCCCTGTACGCCAGCGATCTCGGCACTGTCCTGCGGAAGAAAGAGGTTCCACAGGCCTTGTTCCTGCGCCTTGAGCTTGAGCTTCTCGATCAACTGCAGCGGCGTCCAGCGGCGGCCGGCGAGCGTGTTGGCTTCGATCTCGTCATGAAAGGCTTGCTCGTTCGGGTAAATGTGGTCGTCCATGAACTTCAGCAGACGGGCCTGAAAGTCCTTGGTGCGGGGGGAGTAGTCGAAGTCCATGCGGATCTCCTGGTTGGAAAATGAAAGGGTCTCAGGCCCGTTGGGCGAACTGCCAGGCCATGGCCGCCATCGGGCGCGCACCGGCTGCCGACTGCTGCGCCTGGGCGCTGGAAGCCGTGCCGTTCTCGACGCGCTTGGCGATACCCTGCAAGATGGCGGCGATGCGGAACATGTTGTAGGCCATGTAGAAGTTCCAGTCGGCCTTCAGTGCCTGCGGCGTGGCCAGGCCTGTGCGCTCGCAGTACAGGCCGATGTACTCGTCCTCAGACGGGATGCCCAGCTTCGCCAGATCGAGACCGCCAATGCCGCGGAAGGCGCCGGGTGGAATGTGCCAGGCCATGCAGTGGTAGGCGAAGTCGGCCAGCGGATGGCCGAGCGTCGAAAGCTCCCAGTCCAGCACGGCGATGATGCGCGGCTCGGTGGGGTGGAACATCAGGTTGTCCAGCCGGTAGTCACCGTGCACGATGCTCACCAGGCTGTCGTCCTGGGCGCTGGCGGGCAGGTGCGCGGGCAGCCAGTCCAGCAGTTGCTCCATTTCGGGGATGGGCTGCGACATCGGGCCGGTGCCATCGGCCGAGGCGCGGTACTGCTTGGCCCAGCGTGCAATCTGGCGCTCTACATAGCTGCCGGGTTTGCCATAGTCGGCCAGCCCGCGTTCGGCAAACTTCACGGTGTGCAGCGCGGCGATTACCCGGTTCATCTCCAGGTAGATGGCGCGTCGGCCTGCCGGATCGAAGTCGGGCAGGGATTGGTCCCAGAGCACGCGCCCGGCCATGAACTCCATGATGTAGAAGGCGCGCCCGATCACCGACTCGTCCTCGCACAGCACATGCATGCGCGGCACCGGTACGGCCGTGCCCTGCAGGCCGCGCATGACTGCGAACTCGCGCTCGATGGCGTGGGCCGAGGGCAGCAGTTTGGCCACCGGGCCGGGCTTGGCGCGCATCACATAGCTGCGTGCGGGCGTGATCAGCTTGTAGGTCGGATTGGACTGGCCGCCTTTGAAAGCTTCCACTGTCAGCGGGCCGGCGAAATCCGGCAGGTTCTCCGCCAGCCAGGCCTGCAGGGCCGCCACGTCGAAGGCGTGGGCCGCAGGGACGGGGCGGGTGCCGACGTATTGTTGTTCGAGTGCGCTCATGTTCACAGGGGGTGGTCAGGTGCTCAGTGGTCAGATTCGATGATGCGCAGCAGCGCGTCGCGGTCACGCACCACCAGGCCTCCCGGCTCGATGCGGATGACGTCCTCGCGCTCCATGGTCTTGAGTTCCTGGTTGACGCGCTGGCGTGAGGCGCCCAGCAGCTGCGCCAGTTCCTCCTGCGCCAGCTGCAGGCCGATGCGTGTCTCGCGGCTGTCGCTCAACGAGGACACGCCGTAGCTGCGCAGCAGGTGCAGCAGCTGCTTGGCCAGACGCGCGCGCAGCGGCAGGGTGTTGAGGTCTTCCACCAAACCGTAGAGCTGGCGGATGCGCCGCGCATGCAGGCGCAGCAGGGCCTCGTACAGCTCCACATGATTGGACAAGATCTTCTTGAAGTCGGCCTTGGCCACGCATAGTGTGGTGGTGTCGCCGTGGGCATAGGCATCGTGCGTGCGCCGGTCGCCGTCGAAGATGGACACATCGCCGAACCACACCCCCGGCTCCACATAGGTCAGCGTGACCTGTTTGCCCGAGATCGAGGTCGAGCTCACGCGCACAGCACCCTTGGCGCACGCCACCCACTCCTCGGGCGGCTCGCCGCGGGCGCAGATGAGTTCGCCGTCCTTGTATCGTCTGACGTAGGCGCATCGCAGGATGTCGTGTCGCAGGGAAGGTGACAGGGTTGAAAACCAGCGTCCGCCGTTGATGGCAGCGCGTTCTTCGATGGTAAGAATCGGCTCGTCCATGGACTGTCTTTTCGGTGACTGAGAACATGCCCATTGTCGCGCGCGTGACGGCGCGCGCGGCTTGGGGTTGTCACCTGTGCGTCTGAGGCGATGCGAGCGGCGAGCCGTCACGGCACGTGTGCTGGCACGTGCAGCAGGCGGTCAGTCGTACTGCGGCGGCTGCTTGGCCAGGAAGGCCGCAATGCCGATGCCGGCATTGACGTGGTGCAGGTTGCGCACGAAGTGATCACGCTCCAGCGCCAGCTGGCGCGTCAGCGTGGCCTGCGGGGCTTCGTTCACCAGCTCCTTGATGCTGGCCAGGGCGTTGGGTGCCCGGGCATTCAGGCGCTCGGCCAGCATCAGGGCATCGTCCAGCGCCTGGCCCGGAACGGCCACACGGTTGACCAGGCCCAGCGCGTGCAGGCGCTCGGCGCCGATGCGTTCGCCGCTCATGAGCAGTTCGGTGGCCAGCTGACGCGGCAGGGCGCGCGCGAGCTGCCAGCTGGCGCCGCCATCGGGCGACAGGGCGACATTGCTGTAGGCCATGACGAAGACGGCGTCGCTGGCGGCGACGATGAAGTCGCAGGCCAGCGCGAGC
>Ga0114939_10000840_pt1 | contig 25213 bp, 23 predicted proteins | sample AshMeaCrysSpring_FD_87196 | JGI IMG/M metagenome (GOLD analysis project Ga0114939, IMG submission 87196) | Groundwater microbial communities from Big Spring, Nevada to study Microbial Dark Matter (Phase II) - Ash Meadows Crystal Spring | ecosystem: Environmental > Aquatic > Deep subsurface >...
CAACGCCGGCATCCGCCCGGCCATCAACGCCGGCATCTCGGTGTCGCGCGTCGGCGGCGCGGCGCAGACCAAGGTCATCAAGAAGCTCGGTGGCGGCGTGCGCCTGGCGCTGGCCCAGTACCGCGAGCTGGCCGCGTTCGCGCAGTTCGCCTCCGACCTCGACGAGGCCACCCGCAAGCAGCTCGAGCGCGGCCGTATGGTCACCGAGCTGATGAAGCAGCCGCAGTACCACCCGCTGGCGGTGTGGGAGCAGGCGGTGACGCTGTTCGCCGCCAACAACGGTCACTTCGACGACATCGACCTCAAGAAGGCGCTCGGCGCCGAGAAGGCGCTGCGGGAGTTCCTGAAGGCGAGGCACGCGCCGCTGGTCGATCGCATCGAGTCGACCAAGGACCTGTCGAAGGACGACGAGGCCGCGCTGGAAGCGGCAATCAAGGAGTTCAAGAAGTCCGGCGCCTATTGACCGTCGTCCCGGCGCAGGCCGGGACCCAAGTTAACGAGGCGAAATTGGACCCCGGCCTGCGCCGGGGTGACGAGGGGCCGGTTCAGGACACGCAGCCATGCCAAGTACGAAGGAAATCCGCCTGAAGATCAAGAGCGTGCAGAACACGCGCAAGATCACCAAGGCGATGGAGATGGTCGCCGCCAGCAAGATGCGCAAGGCGCAGGACCGCATGCGCCAGGCGCGGCCCTATGGCGACAAGATCCGCAACATCGTCGCGCACCTGGCGCAGGCCAATCCCGAGTACCGGCACCCGTTCGTGGTCCGGCGCAGGGAGATGCGCAACGTCGGCCTGATCCTCGTCACCACCGACAAGGGGCTGTGCGGAGGCCTGAACACCAACGTGCAGCGCGCCGTGCTGCAGCAGGTCAAGCAGTGGGAAGCCGCCGGCGTGAAGTTCCAGGCGACGGCGATCGGCAACAAGGGTTTCGGCTTCCTGCAGCGCCTGAACGCCAATCTCGTCTCGCACGTGGTGCAGCTCGGCGACAAGCCGCACCTGGAGAAGCTGATCGGGCCGGTGAAGATCCAGCTCGACGCCTACGCCGCGGGCGCGCTGGATGCGCTTTACATCGCCTACTCGCGCTTCGTCAACACGATGAAGCAGGAGCCGGTGATCGAGCAGCTGCTGCCGCTGTCGGCGGACCGCTTCGCGCAGAGCGAGGAAGAAAAGCGCGCCTACGCTTGGGACTACATCTACGAGCCCGACCCGCAGCGGGTGATCGACGAGCTGATGACGCGCTACGTCGAGGCGCTGATCTACCAGTCGGTGGCCGAGAACATGGCCAGCGAGCAGAGCGCGCGCATGGTGGCGATGAAGGCGGCCTCCGACAACGCCAAGAAGCTGATCGAAGAACTCCAGCTCGTCTACAACAAGACGCGGCAGGCGGGCATCACCAAGGAAATCTCGGAGATCGTCGGCGGCGCGGCGGCGATCGCCTGACGGACAGGAAACGGATACGCCGGGGCGGCTGCGCCCCGAGACGAACGCAGGCTCTTGAGGATCGAGGTCAACATGTCATTGGGAACCATTGTTCAATGCATCGGCGCGGTGGTCGACATCGAGTTTTCCCGCGAGGCGATGCCGAAGGTCTACGACGCGCTGGTCCTGGAGGCCGATGTCGGCAACACGCTCGTCGAGCAGGGCCTGACCTTCGAGGTCGAGCAGCAGCTCGGTGACGGCGTGGTTCGGACGATCGCCATGGGGTCGTCCGACGGCCTGAAGCGCGGGATGAAGGTGCGCAACACCGGCGACAACATCAAGGTGCCGGTCGGCCCCGGCGTGCTCGGCCGCGTGATGGACGTGCTCGGCCGGCCGATCGACGAGCGCGGCCCGATCCAGGGCGACGAGCGGCGGCCGATCCACGCACACGCGCCGAAGTTCGACGAGCTGTCGCCGTCGGTCGAGCTGCTCGAGACCGGCATCAAGGTCATCGACCTGATCTGCCCGTTCGCCAAGGGCGGCAAGATCGGCCTGTTCGGCGGCGCCGGCGTCGGCAAGACGGTGACGATGCTGGAGCTGATCAACAACATCGCCACCCAGCACTCGGGCCTGTCGGTGTTCGCCGGCGTCGGCGAGCGCACCCGCGAGGGCAACGACTTCTACCACGAGATGTCGGACGCCAAGGTCATCGTGCAGGAGGACCTGTCCAAGTCGAAGGTGGCGATGGTCTTCGGCCAGATGAACGAGCCGCCGGGCAACCGGCTGCGCGTGGGGCTGACGGGCCTGACCATGGCTGAGCGCTTCCGCGACGAGGGGCGCGACATCCTGCTGTTCATCGACAACATCTACCGCTACACGCTGGCCGGCACCGAGGTCTCGGCGCTGCTCGGCCGGATGCCGTCGGCGGTGGGCTACCAGCCGACGCTGGCCGAGGAGATGGGCAAGCTGCAGGAGCGCATCACCTCCACCAAGACCGGCTCGATCACCTCGATCCAGGCCGTGTACGTGCCGGCCGACGACCTGACCGACCCGTCGCCGGCGACCACCTTCGGCCACCTCGACGCGACCGTGGTGCTGAGCCGCGAGATCGCGGCGCTCGGCATCTACCCGTCGGTCGACCCGCTCGACTCCACTTCGCGCCAGATCGACCCGAACGTCGTTGGCGAGGAGCACTACACCTGCACCCGCGCCGTGCAGGCGACGTTGCAGCGCTACAAGGAGCTGCGCGACATCATCGCCATTCTCGGCATGGACGAGCTGTCCCCAGAGGACAAGCTGGCCGTGTCCCGCGCGCGCAAGATCCAGCGCTTCCTCTCGCAGCCGTTCCACGTGGCCGAGGTGTTCACCGGCAGCCCGGGCAAGTACGTGCCGCTGAAGGAAACGATCCGCGGCTTCAGGATGATCGTCGACGGCGAGTGCGACGCGCTGCCCGAGCAGGCGTTCTACATGGTCGGCACGATCGACGAGGCCTTCGAGAAGGCGAAGAAGATCCAATGAACGCGCGCGGCCGTTCTTCCGAAGCGTTCATCCAGGAGCGCATAGTGCGGAGGCTTGCCGGATGAGCACGATCCACGTCGACGTCGTCAGCGCCGAGGAGAGCATCTTCTCCGGCGAGGCGGAATTCGTCGTGCTTCCTGGCGAGGCCGGCGAACTCGGCATCTACCCGCGCCACACGCCGCTGATCACGCGCATCAAGCCGGGCGTGGTGCGGATTCGCCAGTCGGGCGCGGCCGGAGAGGACCAGGTCTTCGTCGCCGGCGGCATCCTCGAGGTGCAGCCGCATGTCGTGACGGTGCTCGCTGACACCGCCATCCGCGCCAAGGACCTCGACGAAGCGAAGGCCAGCGAGTCGCTGAAAGCGGCCGAGGAAGCGCGCCGCAACGCGACCAGCGACCTCGAGATCGCCAAGGTCGAGGCCGAGATCTCGGCGCTGGCGGCGCAGCTGGCGGCGATCAAGAAGCTGCGCGGCCGCTGACCCACGGCCGGGGGCGGCGACAATGGCGGGCAGTCCTCGGGCTGCCCGTTTGATTTTCACCGGCCAGCATGCTTGATGCCCGTCAGCGGCGGCGCGTCACGCGAGCGCAGGTTTCAACGTAAAGGTCGAGGCCGCGAAGCATCGGAGCGGAGGCAGTTATGACCCAGCGGATCCTGTTGGCAACGGATGGCAGCGACCTGTCGCTGCGCGCGGCGTCCATCGCGATTGGATTGGCGAAGACGCTGGGGGCGACGTTGGTCGGCTGCACGGCACTTCCCGTGTACCCCTATCACGGCGTGGGCGAGTCCGCGCCGGCCGAAGCGGCGTTCCAGGCGCAGGTGGCGGCGCAGGCCAATCGTCACCTTGACGACATCGAGCGCGCTGCCACGGCCGCCGGTGTGCAGTGTGAGCGCGTGCTGCTCGAAGGCAATCCCGACGACATCATCCTGCACACGGCCGACACTGCCCGGTGCGACCTGATCGTCATGGCCTCGCATGGCCGCCGCGGCATGGCGTCCCTGCTGCTGGGCAGCGAAACGCAGAAGGTGCTGGCCCGCAGCAATCGCCCGGTGCTGGTCGTTCGGTGAAGATCGGCGGCGCCACATCGCGCGGCGGCTCGTCGCCGACGTGCATAGATCCCGACGCGGCGCGGCTCTTGCACAGTGGTCGACCTCAGCGCTGACGTGCCGAAAGTGTTCGCGGCGCGGTGCAGTGTCGATCAGGCAGTTATGCCGCAGCGGTCGGGCCAGCCCGGGGCTTCTCGGGTCCGGGCCCTGCGCGTTCGTCGCAACTGCGGCCGGAAGAACGTGGTGATGGACATCGCCGCAAGGGCCCTGTCCGACCTGGACATCGCCGCGCTGGCCACCTGTGACGCGGCGAGCCAGATTTTCGCCAAGCCCGTTCCGTGGTGCGCCTGATCATCGCAACAACCATCCTCGCTCTGGCGGCGACGACTGCGCTGGCGCAGGGCGACGGCCCGGCGCCGTCCGCGCTCGACGCGGTGGTGGTGACCGCCACTCGCAGCGACCGACCTGGGCTCGACGTGCCAGCCTCGGTGAATGTGCTCACGCGCGAGGAGATCCGCGACACGCAGTTACGGATCAACCTGTCCGAGTCGCTGCCGCGCGTGCCCGGCGTGGTGGCGCTGAACCGCGAGAACTTCGCGCAGGACCTGCAGATCTCGATCCGCGGCTTCGGCGCCCGCTCGACCTTCGGCGTGCGCGGCATTCGCCTGTACCTGGATGGCGTGCCGGCCACGCAGCCAGACGGCCAGGGCCAGGTGTCGAACTTGCCGCTCGACGCGGCCGATCGCGTCGAAGTGCTGCGCGGACCGTTCTCGGCGCTGTACGGCAACTCATCGGGCGGCGTGATCGCGATGACCACCCGCCTCGAGGCGCAGCCATGGACACCCGCCGTCGGCGTTGCCGCGGGCTCGTTTGGCACCTGGCGCGCCGTGGCGAGCCTTGCCGGAGCCAGCGACGGCCATGCGGTGGCGATCGACGGCAGCGCCTTTTCCACCGAAGGCTATCGCGATCACAGCGCGGCGACGCGCAACGTGCTCAACGCCTCCGGCCGTATCGACGGCGGCGCCTGGGGTCGGGTGCGCCTGAATCTCAACGCGCTGTCGATGCCGGATGCCCAGGATCCGCTCGGACTGACGCTCGCTCAGTGGCAAGCCGACCCAAGCCAGGCCTCGCCGCTGGCGATAGCCTTCGATACGCGCAAGAGCACGCGCCAGAACCAGGCCGGCCTGCAGTGGAACACGGCGCTTGACACCCGCTGGAGCGCGACCGCGGTGGCCTGGTTCGGTGAGCGCTCGGTGCGGCAGTTCCAGGCCATCCCGGTGGCCACCCAGCTGGCGCCGTCCAGTCCCGGCGGTGTGATTGATTTCGACCGTGACTTCGGCGGGGTCGACGCGCGCGTGCAGGGCAGCTTTGGCGCATGGGATCTGATTTTCGGGCTGGCGTGGGAGTGGCTGAACGAAGACCGGCGCGGCTACGAGAACTTCGTGCGTGACGGTTCGCAGACGGTGCTCGGCGTGCAGGGTCGCCTGCGCCGCGAGGAGGAAAATCGTGTCGCGTCGCTCGATCCTTACCTGCAGCTCGAGTGGCGCATCGACGAGCAATGGCGGCTGGCCGCGGGCATGCGCGCGTCGTCCGTGCGCTTCGAGTCGAGTGACCGATATCTGGCCAATGGCGACGACTCGGGTGCCAACGACTTCGATTCGGTGAACCCGACCGCCGGCGTCGTCTACAGGGTTGCGCCGGCCAGCAGCGTCTACGCGGCCTACGGCCGCGGCTTCGAAACGCCGACGCTGAACGAGATGGCCTACCGCGCCGATGGCAGCGCCGGGCTGAACACGCAGTTGCAGCCGGCGCGAAGCAACAACTACGAAGCCGGCATCAAGACGTCGCTCGGCGCAAGAACAGCGGCGACGCTGGCGCTGTTTTCGATCGACACGCGCGACGACATCGTGGTGCTGACCAACAGCGGTGGCCGCTCGGCGTTTGCCAACGCTTCGGCGACATCGCGACGGGGTGCCGAGATCTCGCTCGACTGGCGGCCCGGCGCGCAGTGGTCATTGTATGTCGCTGCGACGGCGCTGAAGGCGCAGTTCGACCAGGGGTTCCTCACCTGCACTTCGGCGCCATGCACGCGGCCGAGCGTGCCGGTGGCCGCGGGCAACCGGCTGCCCGGTGTTCCGGCCTACTCGGGCTATGTGGCACTGAAGTACACGCCTGGCTGGGCCGACTGGCAGCTCGAGTGGCGCGCGCAGTCGAAGCTCTACGCCGATGACCGCAACTCGCAGGCCGCGCCGGGGTACGGTGTGGTCAACCTGGCGCTGGCGCGCAGCATCGGCGTCGGTACCGCGGCCGCTCGCCTGTTCGTGCGCGTCAACAACCTGCTCGACAATCCCTACGTGGGCTCGGTCATCGTCAACGAGGCCAACGGGCGTTACTACGAGCCCGCGCCCGGGCGTGCGCTGCTGGCGGGCGTCGATCTCCGCCTTTGACGGTTGCTGCGGGAGGCCGGAGCCGGCAAGGGGCGCATTGGATGGTCGGCCTCCGGGCAGCGAAGCTGGAGTCCGGTCCCCTTTCGGCCGTCCATGACGCCCGCCTGCGTAGGACCAATGCTCTAGGACGCCGCGGGATTGCAGGTGCGGGACGGCCTTGAGATCATCGAAGGCAACTCTCTTCCTTCAGCGAGCGGGTCATGCGCATCAGAAACCAACGGCTGTTCCGAACCGCGCTGGCAGCGGGCGCTGCTGCAATCGCGGGCTGCGCCGCGCCGCCCCCGCCCTCCGGCCCGGCCGGCGCCGAGGAAAAACCCCGTCCCTCGGTCGCGGCGCCCGCGACCGCTGACGCAAAGTCGCGCCCCCAGACGTCGTACTCGTCGGAGACGGAGTGGCGGCGCGCGATGGCCCAGCACATTCTCACGGTCAACAAGGCGCGGGTTTTCGAAGGTCGGCCGCCGCACCCGCTCAAGGCCGTCGTGGTGCTCGACATTGCCATTGCACCGGACGGTCGGGTGCAGCGGGCAACTGTCCTCCGGGCCCCGGACCACGCCCGGGAACTCGGAGCCGATGCGATCCGCACCGTGCAGGCCGCCTCTCCCTTGCCGGCGCCGCCGCGCGCCTTGGCCGGCAATGGCTCGGTCCGGGTGACCGAAACCTGGCTGTTCCGGCAAGACAACCAGTTCCAGATCCGGACCTTGGCACAAACGCAACTAATTCAGTAGTTTGCCGCCACTTCTGGGCGTCCGCGTCAACCGCCGGGCCGCGTCTGCGTTTATGCTTGCTGTTCGCCTGGCCGGCCCCAAGTCGTTGGGCGAGCAAGAAGACTTTGACCAACCAATCCACTTAGACAGGTAACGACATGAACAAGCTTTTCGCGGCGCTGATCGCTGCCATTTTTGCGGCCTCGCCGGCTTTTGCCCAGACCAAGGACGAGAAGAAGGCGGACGCCAAGGCCGCCCCCAAGGCCGAAGCGAAGAAGGAAGAGGCTAAGCCGGCGGCCAAGGCTGAAGCCAAGAAAGAAGAGAAGAAAGACGAGAAGAAGGCCGAAGCCAAGAAGTAACCTGGCGGCGCTTGATTCGAAAGGGCGGAGTTCTCTCCGCCCTTTTTCATTCGGGTGCCAGTCGCAGTCGCGCGAACTCGAGATCGATTCCGGTGACGCGGATCGTCTTGTCCCGGCTGTGCTCGCCCGCCGTGATGCGCAAGCTCTGGCTCGGCAAGCCGAGTTGCTCCGCGAGCCATTTCGTCAACGCGCTATTGGCGCGGCCGTCGATTGGCGGTGATGCGACGGCGATCTTCAGTCGTCCGCCATGCTCGCCGCGGATCGCGGTCTGTCGAGCGCCGGGCTGCAGGTGAACTCGGAGCAGCAGGCCATGACCGTCGCTGCCTAGCCAGGCCGGGCAGCGCGCCGATTCGAGCGTGCGAGAATCGCCGCCCCTCAGTGTTCTCCTCCAATTCTTCCCGGCCACCGCGTGCGACCCCAGAACGACACTGTGCTCAGAGCGCTGCTGCGCCAGCCTACCGAATACACGCCTGTCTGGCTGATGCGCCAGGCCGGCCGCTATCTGCCTGAGTACCGCGCTGCGCGTGCCCGTGCCGGAAGTTTCCTGGCGCTGGCCAAGTCGCCTGCACTGGCCACCGAGGTCACGCTGCAACCGCTCGAGCGCTACCCGCTCGATGCCGCGATCCTCTTCTCCGACATCCTGACGGTACCCGACGCGATGGGTCTGGGCCTGTTCTTCGCCGACGGCGAAGGGCCGAGGTTCGAGCGTCCCGTGCGAACCGAGGACGATGTCGCTCGCCTCGCGGTGCCGGACATGGGCGGCGAGCTGGGCTATGTGATGGACGCGGTGCGCGAGATCAGGCGCGCGCTGGCCGATCGCGTGCCCCTGATCGGTTTCTCCGGCAGTCCATTCACGCTCGCCTGCTACATGGTGGAAGGCGGCGGCTCGGACGATTTCCGTCTGCTCAAGACGATGCTTTATCGGCGCCCCGATCTGCTGCACCGGATCCTGGCGGTCAACGCCGACGCGGTGGCGAAGTATCTGAATGCCCAGATCGCCGCTGGCGCGCAGGCGGTGATGATTTTCGACACCTGGGGCGGTGCGCTGTCAGACCATGCCTTCAGCACCTTTTCCCTGCCGTACACCGCCGAGGTGCTGAAGCGAACTGTGCGTCAACACGAAGGTGAGCGCATACCCACCATTGTCTTCACGAAGGGCGGCGGCCAGTGGCTGGAGCGGATCGCCGACACCGGCTGCGACGCGGTGGGCCTCGACTGGACCGTGGACCTGGGCGCCGCACGCGCCCGCATCGGTTCCCGCTGCGCCCTGCAAGGCAACTTGGATCCGATGGTGTTGTTCGCCGGGCCGGACGACATTCGGCGCGAAGCGGAGCGGGCACTCGCCTCGTTCGGGCCGCCGGCCAGCGGTGTCGGTCATGTCTTCAACCTTGGGCACGGCATCTCACAGCACACCCCTCCGGAGGCGGTCGAGGTACTCGTAAGTTCCGTGCATGAGTTCAGTCGCCGAATGCGTATCGCCCGTTCCGCCTAGCCTTGACCTGTCATACGCTGACTGCGGCTTACCTGCATCAAACCGCTTGACTTATTCACAAATGCGCGCTCAGCAAGAATCGGCGCGCCATCGACGTATCCCTCACGGCGTTTGCGTCCCTTCTTGAGTGCAAGCGATTGATTTTGCTAAGGACGCCACCGTTGCCTGATTCCCGCAGCCAGTAAGGCTGCCCAAAGCGCTCGGCCCGGGCGGCTGTCATTGGAGACTTGTCCACAGAATTGCCCACAGGTTGGTCGCCACTCACGAAAACAAAGAAAAACAGTCTCTTGCGGCCAGTTGTTCATGCGACACGCGAAATTGATGGAATTGCTCGGTGGCGCACTACGCGCAAGTCGCCCTTGACGTTCCGCTTGCCGAGCCGCTGACCTACAGGGTCGACGACGATGCCGGCTGTATCGGCAGGTGTTGCGTCGTGCCCGTAGGCCGCAGGCAGGCGATCGGGGTCTGCGTCGAATGCACGACGCGCGCGCCGCCTGTTGCGTCAGAAAGAATCCGTCCCATCGGCCGTTGGCTCGACGACATCGCGCCATTCGAAAGTTCGTGGCTCGAGTTCGTTCGCTTCGCGGGCGAGTATTACCAGCATCCCTGGGGCCAGGCCATTGCCGCCGCGCTGCCGCCGGTGCTGCGCTCACCGCCGGGGCCGCGCTGGGCGGGCTCGCTGAAGCGACTCCGCGGCGCTGCGCTCGCCTCGGCGGCGGCAGCGCCGCGCGATCCGCCGCCGCTCAACTCCGATCAGCAGCGTGCGGTCGATTCGGTCGAGGCCGCGGGCGGGTTTGCACCGTTTCTGCTGCACGGGGTCACAGGCAGCGGCAAGACCGAGGTCTACTTCGCAGCGATCGCCTCCGCACTGCGGAAGGACACCGAGGCGCAGGTTCTGTTGCTGGTCCCGGAAATCGGCCTGACCCCGCAGCTGCTCTCGCGCCTGCGGGAACGATTCGCGACGGTCTCGACCGCCTGCATGCACAGCGGCCTGCCCGATGCCGAGCGTTCGGCGGCCTGGCTTGCCGCGCACGAAGGCCGGGCGCGCATCATCGTCGGCACGCGACTGGCGGTATTCGCGTCGATGCCACGGCTGCGGCTCGTGATCGTCGACGAAGAGCATGACCCGTCGTACAAGGCCGGCGACGGCATGCGCTATTCGGCGCGCGATCTCGCCGTCAAGCGAGCACAAGTGGCGGACGCGCCGCTGCTGCTGGGCTCCGCTACCCCGGCGCTCGAGAGCTGGTCGCTCGCCGGACGAGGCAGGTACTGCTTGCTGAAGTTGCCCCGGCGAGCGACCGACGCGGCCCAACCGACGTTCGAACTGATCGATCTGCGCCAGCACAAGCCGGTCAACGGGTTGAGCGAACCGCTGCGCGAGGCTGTCGGGCAGACCGTTGCGCGCGCCGAGCAGGCGCTGGTATTCATCAACCGCCGCGGCTATGCGCCGGTGGTTGCCTGCGACGCCTGCGGCTGGCTGTCCAGTTGCCCGAAGTGCGCGGTGTTTGCCGCGTTCCACAAGTCGGACGGATCGCTGCATTGCCACCATTGCGGCTGGCGCAGTCGCGTGCCGCGGTCGTGCCCGACCTGCGGCAACCAGGCCCTGCAGGCGGTCGGCCATGGAACGCAGAGGCTCGAGGAGGCGCTTGCTGTCGCGCTGCCCAAAGCGCGGATCGTCCGCATCGATCGCGACACCACGCGCCGGCGCGGCACTGCCGAGGCGGCGCTGGCATCGGTGCACGCCGGCGATGCCGACGTGCTCGTCGGCACGCAGATGATCGCCAAGGGCCACGACTTTCGCGCCCCTGAGCGGCTCTTCTCCACCGTGCTGCAGGTGGCGGGACGCGCGGGCCGCAGCGGATTGCAAAGCCGTGTGCTCATCCAGACCCGCTATCCCGAGCATCCACTCTTCGACGCGCTGCGCCGGCTCGACTACGAGGGTTTCGCCCGCTCCGAACTCGCGCACCGGCGGGCCGCCGGGATGCCGCCGTTCGTACCGCAGGCGCTGCTGGCCGCTCAGGCTCGAACGATGGAAGCCGCGCTCGAGTTTCTCGCCCGCGCGCGCGCGCTGGCCTCGTCGCAGAGCGCCCGGGTGCGCCTATACGACCCTGTGCCGATGCCCCTGGCCCGTCGGGCCGGCGTATTCCGCGCGCAGATGCTCGTCGAAGGGCCGGGGCGCCGGCCTTTGCAGGCGTTTCTCCGCGACTGGCTGGCGCAGTTGCGCCGCACCGAACCGCCGGCCGGGCGAGTGCGCTGGCACGTGGAAGTCGATCCGCTCGAGATCTAAGGCCGGGACAGCACGCGCCGTCGACAACGCTGCGCTACGCTCCGCGGGCGATGGCTGCCTTCACCGCTGCCGAGCTGGAAGCCCTGATCCCGCGCCTGCGGCGGTTTGCGCGCGCGCTGACCGGCAACCGCGAAGCGGCTGACGACCTGACACAGGACGCGCTCGAGCGCGCCTGGGTCAAGCGGGAGCTGTGGCAGCAGGGAACAAATCTGCGCGCCTGGGTGTTTGCGGTCATGCACGGCGTGTTCATCAACAGCGCGCGGCGGGCGCGCCCGACCGAGTCTCTCGACGTCCTGGCGGAAGCGGGGCTGGAGCGGGTCGATGAGTCCGCCGGGGCCGAGACGGCAATCGCGATTTCCGAGCTGCGGAGCGCGCTGCAGCGCCTTCCCGACGAGCAGCGCCAGGTCGTCCTGCTGGTCGGGCTCGAGCAGTTTTCTTATGCGGAGGCGGCGCAGGTGCTCGGGGTGCCGATCGGCACGGTGATGTCCCGGTTGTCGCGCGGGCGCGAGCGCCTGCGCCAGTTGTTCGAGGAACAAACGCCCGACAGGCACGGCCTGCGGCGGGTGAAGTGATGGATCGTCAGGTGAACGAAGCGCAGCTTCACGCCTACGTCGACGGCGCCCTGAACGAGGCCGAGCGGAGCGAGGTCGAGGCGCACCTTGCCGCGCATCCCGACGACGCGCAGCGCGTGCGCGCCTATCGCGCCCAGAACGAGGCGCTGCACCGCGCCTTCGATGCTGTGCTCGACGAGCCACATTCGATGGTCGTCGGCGCACCGAGCACGGCGAGGCCGTCGCGCTGGCGTTGGCCGATGGCGCTCGCGGCGACCTTCGCCGGCGGCGCCGTGATCGGCGCGCTGCTGCAGGCGACTCTGGGCGCTGCGCGCGCGCCGGACGGCCCGGCTCCGATCGCCCGGCAAGCCGCGCTCGCCCATGATGCCTACATGCCCGAGGTACGCCACCCGGTGGAGGTCGCGGCCAGCGACGAGCAACACCTCGTCGCGTGGCTGTCCAAGCGGCTCGACACGCCGGTGCGTGCCCCGTCGCTGGCGTCTTCGGGGTATCGGCTGCTCGGTGGGCGCCTGTTGCCGTCGGCCGGCGAAGCCGGCGCCGCGCCGGTGGCGCTGTTCATGTACGAGGACGCACGCGGCAAGCGGCTGTCACTGCTTGTCCGGCGCGAACCGAGCGGCGGCGACACCGCCTTCCGCTACGCGCAGCAGGGATCGACCCACGTGCTCTACTGGATCGACGGCCCGCTCGGCTACGCCCTGGCGGGCGAGATCAGCAAGGACGAACTGTCGGCCGTGTCGCTGTCCGTGTACCGGCAGTTGAATCCTTGAGACAGGTGCGCCGCGCGCGTTGCGGTCGCGGCTTCGCCGCGTGCTCGAGTTCTCGCTCGGCTGGCCAAGAACGGCCCAGCCCCTCGGGAGAGGCTTGCCGACAAGCCAGCGCCGAGGCAGTGACCTCTACTTCGCCTGCGAGACGATGAACTCCACCGCCGCGCGCAGCTCGGCGTCGGAGGCTGACCCCGCCGCGCCCCGCGGCGGCATGGCGCCCTTGCCCTTGATCACGCTTGCCGTGAGGCCATCGATGCCGGCCGAAGCGCGCGCCGCCCAAGCCGCCTTGTCGCCGAGCTTCGGCGCGCCGGCAACCCCGGCGGCGTGACAGGCCATGCAGGCGGATTCGTAGAGTTTCTTGCCCGCGCCCGCGTCGGTTTTCGATGCGGCGGGCGAGACGGCTGCGGTGACCACCGGCGCGGCGACGGCCGCCGCCCCGGCAGGCGCCGCCTGCTTGCCGGCGTTGAACATGTACTCGATCGCGCGCTTGATCTCGGCGTCGGTCAGCTTGGCCATTCCGCCTCGCGCAGGCATGCCACCGTGCCCGGCGATGGCGGCCTCGTGCAGCTTGTCCAGACCCTTTTCGATGCGCCCCTTCCAGGCCGCCCAGTCGCCGATCTTCGGCGCTCCGCCCACACCCTTCTCGTGACAGGAACCGCAGGCTTCGGCGACGACCTGCTGGCCGGTGTGGTCCCCGGTCTTGACCACGTCGGGCTCCTTGAACTTGCCGCCCGACTGGTTGGCCATGTAGACCACGGCGCGCGCCACTTCGGCCGGGTCGAGGTCGGCGTTGCCGCCCTTGGCCGGCATGCCCTTGAAGCCTTCGACCGCGTGCTTGACGAGCGTGTCGTAGCCCTGTTTGAGCCTGGCTGCCCACGCGCCCGCGTCGCCGGTCTTGGGCGCGCCGGCGGCGCCGGATTCATGGCAGGCACTGCACGATGCCTTGTAAACGGCGTCGCCGGGCTGCAGCGTGCGCGGCCCGCTGGCCTGCGCCAGCACCACGGTACCGACGGGCCTCAGACGTTCGGCGATCGCTTCCGCGGTCATCGCTTCGGCGCCGACGCCCGCCGACTTCTCGCCGGCGACGTACTTGACGAGCAGCACGATGATGAGCACGGGGATAACGAATGAAAGGACGACGACCGTGATCAGCTGCCGTGGCGTTTTGATCGGTGAGCTGTGTTGTTCTGACATCTCGGTGTTCCAGAGGAAGCGGCAGCCGAAGCCGAGCGGAAGACGGAAATTATAGAGGTCGGCCCGGAGCCGTCCGCAGGCACGGAATGCGTCGGCCATCCGTATCCCCTGGGCCAGGCGCTGGTTGGATCGCCGGCAGGCGTAGGCAACCGGCTACACTTGCGCCTTCGCGCCCGTAGCTCAGTTGGATAGAGTACTGCCCTCCGAAGGCAGGGGTCGTGCGTTCGAGTCGCGCCGGGCGCGCCACTTCGGCTTGTGCCGAAGCGGCGGTCGAGTCGAGAGAAATCCTCCGGGCTGCGCCCGGGACGCGGAAAGGCGGCGCCTCAATCGCAGGTGGCCGCCGGCACCATCCTGACGCCGAGCGAGGCGAAGCACAGCGAACGGACCGCGCCGTTCTGTGACAGCACCAGGCGGCCGATGACCAGGCCCTGCCCGCCGGGGCGGTGTAACCGTCCCGAGGGCGCGTAGGAAAGCACCTGTCCCGAGTAGGTTGCGCCAAAGTAGGGCTGCACCCTTACACCGTCGGCGACGGGTGGCCGCTCGACGATCGTCTCCTCGTCGGCATCGAGAACGCCGTTGTCGTTGCGGTCGGCGAAGGCCTTCCAGCCGCTCGACCAGTTCTGCGCGTCGGCGGGGATCACCGCCACGGAAATGCTGCGCCGGGCCGCTTCCGAACGGGCGAGGTTGAACGTCGCGAACAGATCGCTGCTGCCGGCGCGCAGGCGCTGCTGCGTCATTGCATCGGTGAGATGCGGCACGGCGGCGGTGGTCAGCACGCCGGCGATCGCCGTGGCCAGCATCGACTCCAGCACGGTGACGCCGCGCTCGCTGCGCCGGACCCGGAAACCTCGATTCGCGTTCCGCATGACCTGTCTCCTGAGCTCGTTCGGTCAGGAGCATCTTGTCGGGGCTGTGCTGGCGGCGACACGGAATCTTCGGCATCGGCCGACGTGAATTTTCCGCACGCGCAGCCTCTCGTAACGCGAAGGCGGGAGCCGTGACGAAGACGCCCGGAAAATGCAAGGCCATTCATCGGCAGGGCGACGCCGATCATCCGCGCGGCCTAAGGCGAATGGAGCGGGAGAACCACAATCGCCCAAACGATGCGCGCATCGCGCCACCTCCGCGGGAACCTTTCCAGTCGATGAATCGGGCTGCAGCACAGCGGCGGGCATGTCATTCCCCTGGCGTGACGCTGGTCGAACTGATGATCGTCGTCGCCATCTTGGCGGTGCTGGCGGCCATCGGCGCGCCGAACCTGCGCGCGTTCTTCATCAACAACCGGCTGGCCACGGCCAACAACGACTTCATGGCGGCGTTGAGTCTCGCGCGCAGCGAATCGATCCGGCGCGGCGCGTCCGTATCGGTCCGGCGCGCATCGACCACGGCACGGGAGTGGACCGAGGGCTGGGAGATCTTCGTCGACGCAAACGGCAACGGAGTGCGCGATGCGGGCGATGAACTGATCCGCGTCGGCCAGCCGCTGGCGCGGTCGCTGACACTGCGCGCATCGCAGGTGGTCGAGGCCTTCGTCCCGTTCACGGCCGACGGCCGCGTCGCCCTTTCGCTCGACGATGGCGCCAATCCGCTGAATCCCAGGGCGACGTTCGTGCTCTGCTACGACGGCGTGCTGCACGAGAGCGGGCAGTCGCGGTCGCGGGCGGTGCTGCTGAACAGCGCCGGGCGGGCGCGCCCGGGCACCGATTCGAACGGCGACGGACGCCCCGAGAACGCGATCGGGGCCGACATCACCAGTTGCGCCACCCCGTCCTGAGCGAGGATCCATGCGGGTTCATGTCTTCAATCGCAGTGGCGGCCGACGCAGGCTGCGCGGCGTCAGCCTGGTCGAGGTGCTGGTCGCGGTCGTCGTGCTGTCGATCGGCCTGCTGGGCCTGGCAGGCCTGCAGGCGAGCGGCATGCGCGTCGGGCTGAGCTCGATCCATCGCAGCCAGGCCGCGCAGCTCGCCTACGACGTGATCGACCGGATGCGGGTCAACGTGGCCAACGCCGGCGCCTACAACCTGGCGATCGGCACCGCGGCGCCGGGGGGGAGCACGATCGCGGAGCGCGACCTGCAGGACTGGCGGGCGCGTCTGCTCTCGCTGCCCGCCGGCACCGGCTCGATCGCAGTCAACGGCTCGCAGGTCACCGTCGTCGTCCAGTGGGACGACACCCGCGGCGTCGGCGTGCTGCGCGACGGCGGCTCGGCCGAGCAGGCCGAGCGAACGCGGCTGCAGGCCTCGCAGTTCGAGATCACGTCGGAACTGGCGAACTGAGATGGGCTTCGATCGACTCCGCCAGCGTGGCCTGTCCATCGTCGAGCTGATGGTCAGCGTGGCGATCAGCGTCGCCGTGCTCAGCGCCCTGAGCTACGTCTACGTCGGTTCGCGCGGGGCCTACCGCACCAACGAGGCGCTGGCGCGCGTGCAGGAGACGGGACGCTTCGCGCTCGAGTGGATCGGGCGCGACCTGCGCCAGGCCGGCTACATGGGCTGCCTGTCGCGCGGCGCGCAGATCACCTTCTACTCGAACCCGAAGCCGGCGACGCTGCCCTTCGGGCGAGGGATCTACGGCTACGAGAACGGCAGCGGGTTCGTGCGCAACGGCACGCCGCCGCCGAATCCGACGACGATCAACCACCTGCGCGGCGACGTCGTGCTGTTCCAGTCGGTCGATTTCACCAACCGCGCGCTGGTGACCGAAGACACCGACGTCGTCAACGCCAACATCAAGATCGACAGCAACCCCGGTTTCCAGCAGGGCGAGTTCCTCGTCGTCACCGACTGCGACCGCGCCGCCGTCTTCACGCTGACCCCGGGCGGCACGGCCACCACGCTGGCGCACGCGGCCAACGTGAACGGCGGCCTGGACACGCCGAATCACTTGATCAACCCGCCCTACCGGGCGAGCGCGCGCGCCTTCGTCGCCCGCTTCGGCAGCGGGCCGAGCGGCTACTTCATCGGCAACAACCGCGCCGGCCGGCCGTCGCTGTACCGCTTCGGCGGCTCCGGCGCGAGCGCGCGCGCCGAGGAAGTGGCCGAGAACGTCGAGGACCTGGACTTCCTCTACGGTGTCGACACCGATAGCGACGGCGCGGTCGATGCCTACCTGAAGGCCGACGCGGTCGGCAACACGCAGTGGGACAGCGTGCTCAGCGTGCGCGTGAGCCTGGCGGCCGTCAGCACGGAGACCGCGGCCACCGCCGGCGGCCAGGTCGTCTACCTGCGCGACGAGAACGGCGATACGGTGGTCGATGCGCAGGCGGCGAGTAACGATCGCCGCCTGCGCCAGGTGTTCACCACCACCGTCGCACTGCGCAATCGCCTGCCATGAAGGCCTTTTCCATGCGAATGTTCGCCACCCCGACCTTCCGCGACGCGGATCGCCAGCAGGGCGCCGTGCTGATCGTCGGCCTGATATTCCTTGCCCTGCTGACGCTGATCGGCGTGACCGCGTTCTCGGTCGCGACCCAGGAAGAGCGGATGGCGGGCAACTCGCGCGATCGCCTGCGCGCGTTCGAGGCGGCCGAGGCCGCGCTTCGCGAATGCGAGCGGCTGCTGAGCAATCCGGTGCCGCCGGTGTTCTCCGCCAGCGGCAGCAGTCCCGATGTCGGCATGTACATGGAACCGGCGATCGGCGCGCGAGAGAAGTGGGAGTCGATCAACTGGTCGACTGATCCGACGCGCCAGCTGACGGGGGTGGCCAACGTGGCCGAGCAGCCGCGCTGCATCGTGCAGCGGCTGGCGCGCACGAGCCCGGGCAATCCCAGCCGGCGCGCCGAACTGCCGCAGCCCTCGGCCTTTGCCTACCAGGTGACCGGCCGCGGCGTCGGTGCCAACCGCAACACGGCCGTCGTGCTGCAGACAACGTTCATTCGCGACTGAGGCGGTGCGATGCAGAACCTGAAGCGGAGGGCCGCATGAACCCGGCAACCAGTCGCACGTGCCGGTCGGCGCTGGCGGTGGCGCCAACGCTGGCATTGCTGCCGTGCGCGGTGGCGCTGGCGCAGCCCTACCTGATCTCCAACGTGCCGATGGTGGTGCCGTCGGCGCTGGAGCCGAATATCACGCTGTCGCTCGACGACTCGCCGGGCATGGCCAATGCGTTCCCGCTCGGCGATGCCTTCGGGCCGCTGGCGGCGGTCAACGGCGTCGCCACGAGTGGTGGCACGGCGCCGGCCAACACGCGCCGGTTCAAGTCGAGCACGTTCAACCCGCTGTACTACAACCCGAACATCCGCTACCTGGTGCCGGCCAACGCGCACGCGACGGCGACCACGTTCACCGGCGCGCTGATCAACGGGTACTACGAAAACGGATCGAGTTGGCAGGTCAATCTCAGCAACGGCTATCGGCCGACACTTTCCTACAACGCTTCGGGCACCTCGCAACAGTTCGCCGAGCACGCCTGCGCCGACCTGCCGACCCTGAGCAACACCTGGACCTGCATCGCCGGCACGCCCTCGCCGGCGAACGCGGTGACGACCGGCACGGCGGCCTACTACGCCACCTTCAACACCTCCACCTGCAACCTGGCCAGCAGCGCCGACGTGAACAACGATGGTTGCTATTCGCTGATCGTCATCCGCTCCAGCACGGCGACGTACACGATCCCGGCCATCGGCACGCCCAACAACGGGCGGCCGGACTGCGCGACCGTGAGCGGCATCACCACCTGCACGTTCGCGCAGGAGAGCCAGAACTTCGCCAACTGGTACTCCTACTACCGAACCCGCCACCTGGCGATGGTTTCCGCGGCCTGGCGCGTCATGTCCGACCCCAAGCTGATCGGCACCCGCGTGGCCTGGCAGGCGCTGAACGCCTGCAACAGCTTCGCCGCCAACAACACCTGTCCGACCGAGACGATCTCGTCGGCCAGCAACCCGCCGAGCCGTTCGAACCTGATCGACGAGTACTCGGCCACGCGCCGCGATCACCTGCAGGGCTGGCTGCGCGCGCTGCGGCCCGCGGCGGCGAACGCCTCGCCCGCGGCGCCATTGCGCACGGCGCTTCGGCGCGCGGGCGAGTACTACTCGAGTTCGGCGAGCATCAACAACCCCTACCTGCTGTTCCCGCAGAGCTCGGCGACGCCGAACCCCGAGTACGCCTGCCGCCCGAACTTCCACCTGCTGATCGCCGGCGGCAGCTACGACGACGCCGACAACGGCGGCTACTGTTCGGGCGCCGCCTGCGGCAACACCGACGGCAGCGCGCGCACGCTGCCGCCGCCGGACAACGCCAGCTATTCCGCCCCGCGCCCCTACACGGACGGCAACAGCAACAGCCTCGCCGATGCGGCGTTTCACTACTGGGCGACCGACCTGCGCGCCGGCACCGGCATGCCCAACGTGCTGCTGCCTTATTACCGCGACCGCAGCGGCGGCAACGCCGGCGCGCAGTACTGGAACCCGAAGAACGACCCGGCGCGCTGGCAGCACATGGTCAACTTCACCGTCGGCGTCGGCACCGGCGCCTCGCTGAACGATCCGAGCATTCCCTGGACCGGCAACGCCTTCGGCGGCGCGGGGTTCGCCAACCTGCTCAGCGGCGCGGCGGCCTGGCCGGCGACGACAGCGGGCACGAGCGGCCGCATGTACGACCTCTGGCACGCGGCGCTCACCAGCCGCGGCGAGTTCTTCAGCGCCGAGACGCCGGAGCAGATCGTCAACGCGATGACGGCGGCGCTGTCGCGCACCATCGACCAGTCCGACGTCGGCGCCTCGCTGGCGGCGAACTCCACGCGGCTGACCACCGAGTCGATGCTGTACCAGGCGAGCTTCAGCACCGGCTGCTTCAGCCAGGCCTGCGGCAACACGACCGACTGGACCGGCCGGCTGCGGGCGATTCGCGTCAACACCGACGGCTCGCTCGGCGCGCAGTTGTGGGACGCCACCGACGCCGGGCGGATTCCCGCCGCCGCCAGCCGCAGGATCTTCACCTCGAGCGCGAACACGACGCCGATCGACTTCACCTGGGCGGCGCTGGGCTCGGCCGGGCTGCAGTCGCGCCTCGGCGACGAAAACACGCTCAACTACCTGCGCGGCGACCAGAGCAACGAACTCGCCAATGGCGGCCCGTTCCGCGACCGCAGCGTGCGCCTCGGCGACATCGTCAACTCCGAGATCGCCTTCGCCGGCAAGGAGGACTTTGGCTACGACGCGCTGATCGATGCCGCCAACCTCGCTTCGGCCGCTTCGGTGGCCGGTCTGGCCTATCCGGCCTACCTGCAGAGCAAGTCGTCGCGGACCAAGCTGGTCGTCGTCGGCGCCAACGACGGCATGCTGCACGGCTTCGACGCCGACACCGGCGACGAGAAGTTCGCGTTCGTCCCGCGCGCGCTGCTGCTCGATCCCGTCTCGAGCAGCGATCCGCGGTCGAACCTCGTGCGCCTGGCCGAGGCCGGGTACACGCACCGCTTCTACGTCGACGGATCGCCGTGGATCGGCGATTACTGGAATTCCGGCACCTCGACCTGGCGCACGGCGGTGGTCGGCACGACCGGCGCCGGCGGCAAGGGCGTGTTCGCGCTCGACATCACGGCGCCGGACTCGATGTCCGCCGCCAACGTCCTGTGGGACCTCGACGGCCAGAGCGACCCCAACCTCGGCTTCACGATTGGCCAGGCGGTGATCGGCCGGCTGAGCGACGGGCACTTCTATGCGTTCTTCGGCAACGGCTACCGGAGCGCCAACGAATGCCCGGTGCTGTACATCGTCCGCTTGCACGACGGCCAGGTGCGCAGCATTCCCACCGGCGGACGCTCGCTCACGGCGGTGTGCACGGACTCCAACGGCCTCGGCCGGCCGTCGCTGTACGACATGCACGCGGCCGGCGCGCAGGGCTATCGCACGACCGACTTCGTCTACGCCGGCGACCTGCAGGGCAACCTGTGGCGCTTCGACCTGCGCAACGTCAACCTCGCCAACAACCCCGCCACCGGCGCCGCCGTCCAGCGGATGTTCACCGCGCGCAACGCGAGCAGCCAGGTGCAGCCGATCACCGGCACGATCGAGATCGGCGCGCCGCCGAGCGGCGTGACCGGCGATCCGATGCCGGCGATGCTGTGGTTCGGCACCGGGCGCTGGTTCGCCGTCGACGACCGCACCGACACCACCGCACAGACGATGTACGGTTTCGTCGACCGCTTCGCCACCGGCGGCAACGCGAACACCGCCAAGGTCGCGCGCTCGAACCTCGTCGCGCAGACGATCAACCTCTCCGGCAGCGATGCCGGCCGAGTCACCGGCAACGCGGTCACCTACACGGGCAACAGCAGCAACGACGGCTGGTACCTCGACCTGCCGCGCGGCGGCGAGCGGATGGTGGGCCTGCCGTTGATCCAGAGCGGGCGCCTGATCTTCTCGACGTTGATCCCGAACGACGACCGGTGCGTAGGCGGCGGCACTTCGTCGATCCTCGCCGTCGATCCGTACAACGGCACCGGCCTGTCCCAGCGCATCTTCCTCAGCGACCCGGCGGTGGACTTCATCGGCTCGACGGTCGGCATCGTGCGCAACCTCGTCTACATCGGCACCGGCTCGCGCGCCTACCTGTATGCCGGCGGTACGACGGCGGCGGGCCAGGGCGGCAGCACGATCCAGTACGAGGAGATCCGGCCGACCGCGCAGACCGGCACCCGCGGCCGCGCCTCGTGGCGCGAGATCCTGAAGTGAAGTCGACGCCGGCGCCGGCGCGCAGGTCCCGGCCGGCCGGCTTCACGCTGGTCGAGGTGATGATCGTGGTGGCGGTGGTGGCGATCCTCGCCGCGATCGCGATCCCGAGTTACCAGGAGTACATCGTCCGCAGCAAGCGGGCCGCCGCGCGCCAGGTGCTGATGGAAGCCTCGCAGTACCTCGAGCGCATCTACACCGCCGCCGGCTGCTACGACTACACCAACACGCCGGCCTGCCTGGCGCGCTCGGGCTCGGCGACCGTCGTGCCCGGCACCCTGACGCGCGCGCCCTCGGAAGGCCGCGCCGCCTATCTCGTCGAGTGGAATCTCACCAACAGCGGCCAGGCCTATACGCTGACCGCCACGCCCTGCGCCATCGCCAGCAGCTGCCCGGCCGGCGGCGAGACCTCGTTCAGCGATCCGGCCTGCGGCGCGCTGTCGCTGACGCAGACCGGCTCGCGCAGTTCTACCGCCGGCGACCTGGCCAAGTGCTGGCAGCGCTGAGCCGCGGCTGATTGGCCGTTCGGCGACGCGGGGCTTGCGTCGCGCGCAGCCGCTATGCTTGCGCCCATGCCCGATACGCCTACGCCCACCGAGATCACGCTTCACGCGGCTTCGCGCGTGCTGGAGATCGCCTTCGACGACGGCCGCGCGTTCAAGCTGCCGTTCGAGTTCCTGCGCGTGTACTCGCCTTCGGCCGAGGTGCGCGGCCACGGCCCGGGACAGGAGACGCTGCAGCTCGGCAAGCGCGACGTCACGATCACGCAGCTCGACCCGGTCGGCCACTACGCGGTGCAGCCGCAGTTCTCCGACGGCCATTCCAGCGGCATCTTCTCGTGGTCGTACCTGTACGAGCTCGGCCTGCACCAGGATGAGCTGTGGGCCGAGTACCTGGCGCGGCTGGAGGAGGTCGGCGGCAGCCGCGATCCGGCCGATCCGCGCAACGCGGCGATCATGGCGCCCGAGATGCCGGCGCACGGCCGGCACTGAGCCGCCGCCATGGTCGGCCATCGACCGGCCGGACCGCCACGCCGGCGGGCGCCCGGCGCCCCGCCTGCCACCCCCAGGACATGAACGAGGAAGGCAACAAGACCCACTTCGGGTACCGCGAAGTCCACGAGCGCGAAAAGGCCGCGTACGTGGCCGGCGTGTTCGACTCCGTGGCCACCCGCTACGACCTGATGAACGACCTGATGTCGGCCGGCCTGCACCGGCTGTGGAAGGCCTTCACGGTGCGGCAGGCCGACGTGCGGCCGGGCATGCGCGTGCTCGACATCGCCGGCGGCACCGGCGACCTGGCGCGCGCGTTCGCCGATCGCGCCGGCGACACCGGACTGGTGGTGCTCAGCGACATCAACGGCGCCATGCTGCGCGCCGGCCGCGACAAGCTGCTCGACCGGGGCCGCATGCTGCCGCTCGTGCAGTGCGACGCCGAGCGGCTGCCGTTCGCCGATTCGAGCTTCGACGTGGTCTCGGTCGCCTTCGGCCTGCGCAACATGACGCACAAGGAGCTTGCGCTGGCCGAGATGCGGCGCGTGACCCGGCCCGGCGGCAAGGTGCTCGTACTGGAGTTTTCCCGGGTGTGGGCGCCGCTCGCGCCCCTATACGATGCCTACTCGTTCTCGGTGTTGCCGTGGCTCGGCGCGAAGGTGGCGGGCGATGCCGAAAGCTATCGCTACCTGGCCGAGTCGATCCGCATGCACCCGCCGCAGGAAGAACTTGCCCGCCTGATGGAACAGGCCGGACTCGAGCAGGTCCAATGGTTCAACCTGACCGCGGGCGTGTGCGCACTGCACGTCGGGCGGAAGGCATAACCTCGGGAGATCTCGATGAACAAATGGATTGCCGCGCTGGCCCTTGGCGTCTTCGCCGCGACGCTGTCGCTGGACGCCGACGCCCAGCGCCGCCTCGGCGGCGGCAAGACTTTCGGCAAGCCGTCGCAGACGATGCAGCAGCGGCAGGCGACGCCGCAGCAGTCGCCGCAGCAGGCCGCCCCGTCGGCGCAGCCTTCGGCCGCCGGCGCGCCGGCCGCGGCCACGCGCGCCGCCAGCCCCTGGCGCGGCGCGCTGATGGGCCTGGCCGCGGGCCTCGGCCTGGCAGCGCTTGCCTCCTGGCTCGGCGTCGGCGAAGGCTTCGCCATGTTCATGATGGTGGCGCTGGTGGTGCTGCTCGCGCTGATGGCCTTCAGCCTGTTGATGCGGCGCATGCGGCCGCAGCAGCCCGCCTACCAGGCGGCGCAGCAGGCGCCGGCCACCTGGCACGGCGCCGGCGGCCCGTCGTTCAACCCGGTGCCGCGCGAGCCGCAGCCGAACACGATGGCGCGCACCGCGGCCACGGCGCCGACCGTCGGCGTTCGCCCTGGCTCGGCGATGGACGAATTGATGCGCGGGGGCCGCAGCCTCGATGAGCCGTGGGGCGTGCCGGCCGACTTCGACGTCGAGGGGTTCCTGAAGAGCGCGCGCACCCACTTCGGCCGCCTGCAGGACGCCTGGAGCGCCGGCAGCTTCGACCAGTTGTCGGAGTTCACCACGCAGGAGATGTTCACCGCGCTGACACACGAGCTGCGCGAACGCGGCAAGCCGGCCCGCATCGAAGTGGTTTCGCTCGACGCGAAGCTCCTCGGCATCGAGCACGATGCGCGCGAGCACCTGGCCAGCGTGCGCTTCACCGGCACGCTGCGCGTCGATGGCGAGCTGGAGCCGTTCGACGAGGTGTGGAACCTCACCAAGGCCGTCGACGGCAAGTCCGGCTGGCTGCTGGCCGGAATCCAGCAGCTGAGCTGAAGCCGGCGCGCGCGGCCGTTCTGCCACAATCGGGGCACCTTCGGGTGCCCCGATCTTCTTTCTGGCGCCCCGGTTGTCTCTGGCCGCTGTGCTCGATCAGATCGCCTCCAACGCCGCCGCCGCGGTGCTGAACCGGATGCTCGCGCGCGAAGCGTGGGCGCGCGCGGCGCTGGCGCCGTTCGCCGGGCGCAGCGCGCGGCTGCAGGCGCTGCCGTTTTCGGTGCAGCTCGGCATCGTCGCCGACGGCACTTTTGCCGCCGACGCGCAGGCCCCGACGGTGACGCTCGGCGTGGAGGCGGCGGCGCTGCCGCAGATGCTGCTCGACCCGAGGGCGGCGCTGCGCAACGTGCGCCTCGAAGGCGACGCGGAGTTCGCGCAGGCGCTGTCCGGCGTCCTGCAGAGGCTGCGACCCGAGCCGGAGGAGGAACTGTCGCGCTTCGTCGGCGACGCCGCGGCGGTGCGCATCGTCGCGCTGCTGCGCGCGGCACTGACCTCGGCGCGCGAGGCCGGCGGGCGGCTGGCGGCGCAGACCGCCGACTACCTGGTGGCCGAGAACCCGATGCTGGTGTCGCGGCCGCAGATGACCGCCTTCGCCGACGACGTGACGCGGCTGCGCGACGACGTCGAGCGGCTGGCCAAGCGGATCGAGCTGCTCGCGCGAAGCTGATGGCCCGGATGCGCGTCTTCCGGCTCGCCCGTATCGTCTTCACCGTGTTCCGCTTCGGGCTGGACGAGATCGTCCTGTCCAGCCTGAAGAGCCCGTGGCTGCAGCGCCTGGTGCGCGTCGTGACGCTCGGCCGCAGCCTTGCCGAGCCGCGCGGCGTGCGCCTGCGGCGCGCGCTCGAGGACCTGGGGCCGATCTTCGTCAAGTTCGGCCAGGTGCTGTCCACGCGCCGCGACCTGCTGCCGACCGACGTCGCCGACGAGCTGGCCGCCCTGCAGGACCGCGTGCCGCCG
>Ga0114939_10000841_pt1 | contig 25181 bp, 22 predicted proteins | sample AshMeaCrysSpring_FD_87196 | JGI IMG/M metagenome (GOLD analysis project Ga0114939, IMG submission 87196) | Groundwater microbial communities from Big Spring, Nevada to study Microbial Dark Matter (Phase II) - Ash Meadows Crystal Spring | ecosystem: Environmental > Aquatic > Deep subsurface >...
GATCGTGCCGGCTATGCCGCGGCCCGGGCGACGCGGATCGACAGCAGGGCGTGGTCGGACATCGCCGGGCCCGACCCGTTCGCGGACCCCGCGAACAGGTGCCGTCCGGACCTGTAGACGTACTTCGCTTCCCTGATCGACACGGCCGGGCTCGCGAGCGCGTGGTCGATGCGCGTCCCGCCGCTGCCGTTGCCGGAGTGGTAACTCCACTCGCCCTTCGGATTCGTGAGGTGGAACCCCTCGGCCTGCAGGCGCGGGAACACCGCCGCGCAGGGGCGGGTGTCGGCGTGAGGGTCAGTATTGAAGTCGCCCAGGAAGACGACGCGACGATCGCGTGCCGAGCGGACGATGCCCTCAACCTGCCGCCAGTAGCCCGAGCGGTCGTCCGCCGTGAGGTACATCGGCGCGCGGAAACCGACGACCTCGAGGTTGAGGCCGGGCAGGCGGCGGTGCAGCCAGTTGGTCGTCGCGGCCTCGGTGTGGCCGGGCAGTGGCAGCAGGCCGTCGTCGACGAGCGGCGTGCGCGCGGCGAGCAGCACCTGGTTCTGTCGCGGTGCCTTCACGGACACCGCGATGCCCTCGAAGCCGATGTCCTTCAGGCTGTCCTTGAAATTGTCGTGCAAGGAACCGTCGACGAACTCGGTCAGCACCAGGACGTCGATGTCCAGCGACGCGAGCGCGTGGATGACGGCGGGCGGGATCGACTTGCGGCCGGTGCGGTGGTTGAGGTTCCAGGCGGCGAGGTGCAGCGTGTCGTTCGGCATGTCGTCCAGGGTTCCGGGGTCCGGCCGAAGCATAGCGGCTTGGTCGAGGCCTTACACGGCAATCGCGATCGGCTTGCGCTCAACCGGGCGTTGTCGGAGAAACGTACAGGCTGTACAGTAATGTCATGTCGAAGCACCGATACTCCGGGGTCGAGGAAACGCGGCAGCGGCTGCCGTCCCTGCTCGACGATGCTCACGCGGGAAGGCCGGTGGTCATCACGAAGCACGGCCGGCCGTATGCCGCAATCGTTCCGCTCGACGCGGTACAGGAGGCCGGTCCCCGCCCATCGATGACGGCTCTACGCGGGTCGGGCGCCGGCCTGTGGGGTGACGACGTCGCGGCATGGGTGGACCGGCTGCGGGAAGAGTGGTGAGCCGCGCCCGCTCCCTGCTCGGGGGCCTGGGTGACCGGCCGGTGCTCGCGGTGGATACGGCCCCGGTCATCTACTGGCTGGAAGGGCATCCGCGCTACGCCGCGAGGTTTGCTTCGGTTTTCGAGGGGGCCGAAGCCGGCCATGCTCGTGTCGTCGTGTCGACGGTCACGGTCGCCGAGGTGCTGGCGGGCCCGATCAAGGCCGGCGACGAGTTGTTGACCTCGCGGTACCGCGAGGCGCTGACGCGCAGTCCCGGCTGGCAGGTCGTCCCCTTCGACGTCGAGATGGCGGTCGAGGCGGCGCGCATCCGGGCGAGATACCGGCTCAGGCTCCCGGACGCGATACAGGTCGCGACCGCCATCCGCGCGGGCGCTGCGGCGCTGGTGACCCATGATCGTGCGCTGCGCCGCGTCCGGGGCCTGAAGGTCGTCGGCCCGGAATAGGGTCCGACCGCGTCCCGCCCCGTACCAACCGAAGTGGAGCCGCCGGGTTCGCGCCGCTAGACTCCGTGGCGTTTCCCGCGAACGGCGAGGCACTCGTGGCCCGGATTCTCCTGCTTTACAACGGCGTGTACGGCCAGGCGCTCAAGATCAGCGAGTTCGTCAAGGCCGAACTGGAGGCGCAAGGGCATGCGGCCGTCGTGCGCCCGCTCACGGACGGCGCGCCGGACGCCTCGGCGTACGACGCGATCGTCATCGGCGCGAGCATCCGCCACGGCAAGCACAACCCGAAGGTCGCGGAGTTCATCCACGCCGAGCGAACCCTCCTCGAGACCAAGCCGAGCGCGTTCTTCTCGGTGAGTCTCGTCGCCCGCAAGCCGCACAAGAACACGCCCGAGACGAATCCCTACGTGCGTGCCTTTTTGGCGAAGTCCCCCTGGAAGCCGCGGCTCGTGGGCGTGTTCGGCGGCGTGCTCGACTACCAGCGCTACGGGCTCTTCGACCGCTACGTGATCCGCCTCATCATGAAGATCAACGGCGGGCCGACCGATCTCAACAAGGCCGTGGAGTTCACCGACTGGAACAAGGTGAAGGACTTCGCCGCACGCCTGGCGGCGCTGGCGTCGGGCCAGGTGGCGTGACGGAGCGGAACCGCGAGGCGCTGGTGAACCGGCAGCACGCGGTGGTCGCCGTGCTCGCGACCTGGCTCGTCGTGACGAGTCCCTGGGTCGCGATGCTGGCGAAGGTGCCGAAGAACGCCGGGTTCCTCGACTACGCGCACATTGTCGCAGGCATCCTCGCGATGCTCGTCGGCACGAGCTACACGATCATGTGCGTGCGCGACGGTGGCTGGCGGATCTGCTTTCCCTGGGCTGCGGGGAACGGAGGCGCGGTTGGTCGCGACCTCGCCGGTCTCCTGCTTGGCCGCATGCCATCGGCCGAGGGCGGCGGGCTCTTCGCCATGATCGAGGGGCTGCTGCTGGTGGCCCTCCTCGCGGCCGCCGTGAGCGGTGCCGCGTGGGTCCTGAACCAGGGCACGGACCTCGCGATGGCCTGGCGCGACTACCACGTCCTTGCCGCGCGCACGTTCACGGGACTCCTGGTCCTGCACGTGCTCGCGGTGGCGTCCCACCTGCTCGACTTCGTGCGCTGATCAGGCCGCCTGCGTTGCCTGCGATTCCGCAGGTGCCGATGCGCGGATCAGGTGGTCGAACGCCCCGAGCGCGGCCTTCGAGCCTTCACCCATCGCGATGATGATCTGCTTGTAGGGCACGGTCGTCGCGTCGCCCGCGGCGAACACGCCTGGCAGCGACGTCTGGCCCCTGGCATCGACCTCGATCTCCCCGCGCTGCGAGAGCGCGATCGTGCCCTTGAGCCATTCCGTGTTGGGCAGGAGGCCGATCTGCACGAACACGCCCTCGAGGTCGAGGCGGTGCGTCTCGCCGGTGCCCCGGTCGCGGTAGCTCAGGCCGTTCACCTTGCCGCCCGCGCCGTGGACCTCGGTCGTCTGCGCCGAGACGATCACGCGGACGTTGGGCAGGCTGCGGAGCTTGCGCTGCAGGACCTCGTCCGCGCGCAGCCGGCCGTCGAACTCGATGAGCGTCACGTGTGCGACCACGCCCGCGAGGTCGATCGCCGCCTCGACGCCGGAGTTGCCACCGCCGATTACCGCGACACGCTTGCCCCTGAAGAGCGGTCCGTCGCAGTGCGGGCAGTAAGCGACGCCGCGACCGCGATACTCGCGCTCGCCGGGCACGTTCATCTCGCGCCAGCGCGCGCCTGTCGAGAGGATCACGCTGCGGCTGCGCAGTTCCGCGCCGTTCGCGAGACGTACCGTGAGCAGGCCCTGCTCGTCGGCCGGGACGAGGGCCTCGGCCCGCTGCAGGTTCATGATGTCCACGTCGTAGGTCCTGACGTGGTTCTCGAGCGCGGCCGCGAGCATCGGTCCCTCGGTCTCCTGCACGGAGATGAAGTTCTCGATGCCGAGGGTGTCGAGCACCTGGCCCCCGAAGCGCTCGGTGACGACGCCGGTGCGGATGCCCTTGCGGGCGGCGTAGATCGCGGCCGAGGCGCCCGCAGGGCCGCCGCCGACCACGAGCACGTCGAACGGAGCCTTGTCCTTGAGGCGCTCGGCCTGCCGGGCGCCGGCGTTCGTGTCGAGCTTCGCGAGGATTTCCTCGACCGTCATGCGGCCCTGCGCGAAGGGCTGGCCGTTCAGGAACACCGAGGGGACGGCCAGGATCTGCTTCGCCTCGACCTCCGCCTGGAAGAGCGCGCCGTCGATCATCGTCGTGCGCACGCGGGGGTTCACGACCGCCATGAGGTTCAGCGCCTGCACGACTTCCGGACAGTTCTGGCAGGAGAGGGAGATGTAGACCTCGAAGTCGAAGTCGCCGTCGAGCACACGGATCTGCTCGAGCACCGCGGCGTCGACCTTCGGGGGGTGCCCGCCCGCCTGCAGCAGCGCGAGTACGAGCGAGGTGAACTCGTGGCCCATCGGCAGGCCGGCAAAGCGGATGCCCATGTCCTCGCCCGCACGGCTCACGGTGAAGGAGGGTGCCCGCACCGAGCCGTCGCCGGCGCGTTCCTCGAGCGTGATGAGGCTCGACAACGAGGCGACGTCCTCGAGCAGGGCACGCATCTCGGCCGCGGCTTCGCTCGAATCGAGCGTCGCGACGATCGTGATCGGTTGCGTCATGCGGCCGAGGTAGCCCTGCAGTTGCGTCTTCAGGTTCGTGTCGAGCATGTCGGTACCCTGGGATTCGATAAATGGGGCCCACCGTGCGGAGGGCCCCGCGGAGTGCCCGCCGCCCTGGTGGGCGGACGGGCCGGGGGTCGTCGTCAGATCTTGCCGACGAGGTCGAGCGACGGGGCCAGCGTCCTGGCGCCCGGCGTCCACTTGGCGGGGCAGACCTCGCCCGGGTGCGCGGCGACGTACTGGGCCGCCTGCACCTTGCGGAGCAGTTCCTTCGCGTCACGGCCGATGCCGAGGTCGTTGACCTCCGCGACCTTGATCACGCCCTCGGGATTCACGACGAAAGTGCCGCGGAGCGCGAGGCCTTCCTCCTCGATCAGCACGCCGAAGTTGCGGCTGATGGCGTGGGTCGGGTCGCCGATCATCGGGTACGCAATCTTCTTGATCGTGTCCGAGGCGTCGTGCCAGGCCTTGTGCGTGAAGTGCGTGTCCGTCGAGACGCTGTAGACCTCGACACCGAGCTTCTGGAACTCCTGGTAGAGGTCGGCGACGTCGCCGAGCTCGGTCGGACACACGAAGGTGAAGTCGGCGGGGTAGAAGAAGAACACGGACCACTTGCCCTTGAGGTCGGCGTCCGTGACCTGTACGAATTCGCCGTCGTGGAAGGCGGTCGCCTTGAAGGGCTTGACGGTGGTGTTGATCAGGCTGCTCATTGGTCTGTCTCCATGCTTCGGGTTCGGGAGGCTCGCGCCTCGATGGAGCGCAAGATAGGGCGCGCGGCCCGAAAGGGCCAATGGATAAATCCGGTCGAATGGATAGGTGATGCCTATTGAACGGCCCGGGCCGCGTCACCGCTGGTCATCTGTGTCTCCCTTTCGAGGCAGAATGTCGCAATGGAGACGGCAAGGACGACTGACTCGACGGGACCGCTGCTCACGCAAGCGGTCCTGGTACTGCTGGAGTCGGCCCGCTGCGGAGGCGCGGGTTTCGTCGACTGCTCGCTGGACCTCGGGCGGTCGGTGACGCGCGTGACCATCGAGCCGGACGCGTGGGCCTGGGAAGGACGTCGTTACCCGTACCCCGGCGCCTGCAAGGACCGCACGATATACCACTGGACAGGCGCTGCATTCGAGCCGGTCGCGCGTTATCGCGGTTCGCTGATCAAGCTGGTGCCGACCGAGTGGGGCGCGCCCACGTTCGAGATCGACGGCATCAAGATGCTGCCGACGGCAAGAGTCTCGCCGTACGCGGACGCCGAGGCCAAGGTCGCCATGATCGAGCCGCGTGGCAAGGCCATCCTCGATACCTGCGGCGGGCTCGGGTATTTCGCCGCGTGGTGCCTCGCGGGCGGCGCGACCCGCGTGCTCTCCTTCGAGAAGAACCCGGACGTGCTGTGGCTCAGGACGCTGAATCCGTGGTCGCCCGTGCCGGGCGGCGCGCTCGAACTCGTCGAGGGCGACGTGGCGGAACGGATCGGCGCACTCCCGGCGGCGTCCTTCGACGCGGTCCTGCACGATCCGCCGCGCTTCGGCATCGCGGGCGAGCTCTATTCACAGGCGTTCTACGACGAGCTCGCGCGCGTGCTGCGGAGAAAGGGCCGCCTGTTCCACTACACCGGCACGCCCAACCGGCTCACGAGCGGCCGTGACGTGCCGGACGAGGTTGCGACCCGTTTGCGCCGCGCCGGATTCGCGACCGAGCCCAGGGGCGACGGTGTCTTCGGCATCCGGCGGTCGTAGTCAGTCCTCCCGAATGAGGCTGTGCTCGCGGGTGTCGCGCATCGAGGCCGCGACGACGAAGCCGACCGCCATGATCCCCGCGACCACCCAGTAGTAGCCGGATTCCATGCCGGCCTGCTTGAACCAGAGCGCCGCCGCCTCGGCGTTGCCGCCGAAGATCGCCATCGCGAGGGCGTAGGGGACGGCGACCCCGAGCGCGCGCACGTGCGCGGGGTAGAGTTCCGCCTTCACGATCGCGCTCAAGGCGGAATACCCGGAGAGGAAGAAGAGCGGCAGCAGGCACAGCAGGTAGACCTGCAGCGGGTCGGTCGCGCCCGCGATCGCGTTCAATACCGGCACGGCCAGGAGAGCGCTCACCCCGAAACCGACCATCAGTGTGTTCCTGCGCCCGACCTGGTCGGAAATCCAGCCCACGAGTGGCGGGAACAACATGAACGTCGCGAGCACCCAGGTCATGATCTGCGCGGCCACGGGCTTGGCGAATCCTGCCGTGTTCACCAGCAGCTTCTGCATGTAGGTCGTGTACGTGTAGAAGCCGAGGCCGCCGCCCGCGGTGAGGGCGACGACGATGGCGGTCGCTTTCGGGTAGTGCAGGAACAGCAGCAGGGCTTTGCCGCGCTCGTGGATGGGTTCGGGCGCATCGGTGAAGGATCGCGTTTCGTGTATGCCGCGGCGGATCCAGAATACGACGATGGCGAGCGCGGCGCCGACGGCGAATGGTATGCGCCAGCCCCAGGCGTACAGCTCGTCCTCGGTCAGCAGTTGCTGCAGCAGCACCTGCAGCAGCATGGCCGCGAGCTGCCCGCCGATCAGCGTCACGTACAGGAACCCGGACCAGAACCCGCGATGTGCCTCGCCGGCCATCTCGCTCACGTAGGTTGCCGACGCGCCGTACTCGCCGCCGACCGAGAGCCCCTGCAGCAGTCGCGCCATCACCAGCAGCAGTGGCGACACCCAGCCGAGCCCGGTGGGCATGACCGCGATGAGGAGCGAGCCGGCGCACATCATGGCCACGGAGGCCGTGAGGGCTGCGCGCCGACCGCGGCGGTCGGCGTAGATGCCGAGCAGCAGTGCACCGACCGGTCGTGCCAGGAAGCCGCCCGCGAACACGAATGCGGTGTTCAGGAGTTGCGCGGTCTGGTCGCCGGACGGAAAAAAGGCCCGCGAGAAGTAGATCGCGAAGGACGCGTAGGCGAACCAGTCGAACCACTCGACGAAGTTGCCTGCCGACCCGCCGATGATGTTCTTGAGTCGCTGGGCTGGCGTCATGCAGGCGGTTCAGCCGCTGTTGCGCAGCCCGGCCGCGATGCCGTTGATCGTCAGGTGGATGCCGCGCCGGGCACGCTCCTCGCGGTCGCCCGCGCGGAAGCGACGCAGCAGTTCGACCTGGATGTGGTTGAGCGGGTCGAGGTAGGGAAAGCGGTACTTGATGGAGTGCGCGAGCTGCGGGTTGCCGGCGAGCAGCGCCTGCGCGTCGAGGATGCGGAGCAGCGCCCCGACCGTGGCCTCGTGCTCCGTGCGGATGCGCTGGAAGATCGTGTCGCGCAGCGCGGCGTTCGGCACGAGGCCGGCGTAACGCGAGGCGATCGCGAGGTCGGTTTTCGCGAGCACCATCTCCATGTTGGAGAGTACCGAGGCGAAGAACGGCCACTCGCGCAGCATCTCCCTGAGCAGCGCGAGCCGCTCGGGGCGCGACTCGAGCCACGCCTGCGCGGCCGTGCCGAACCCGTACCATCCGGGCAGCATCAGCCGGCATTGCGACCACGAGAACACCCAGGGGATTGCGCGCAGCCGCTCGATCGAGCGCGACCGGGTGCGCGAGGCGGGACGGCTGCCGATGTTGAGCTCCGCGATCTCGCTGATGACCGTGGATTCCCAGAAGAAATCCTCGAAGCCCGGGGTCTCGTAGACGAGCTGGCGGTAGGCCGCGAATGCCGAGGCGGAGAGTGACTCCATCGCCTCGAGGTACTCCGGCCGCGGCGGGCGCGCGGACCCGCCGAGGACGCTCGCCTCGAGCGTCGCCGCGGCGAGGATCTCGAGATTGCGCCGGCCGACCTCGGGGTTCGAGTACTTTGCCCCGATCACCTCGCCCTGCTCGGTGATGCGGATCTGTCCCTGCACCGTACCGCCGGGTTGAGCGAGGATGGCTTCGTAGCTCGGTCCGCCGCCGCGGCCGACCGAACCGCCGCGCCCGTGGAACATGCGGAGCCGCACCCCGTGCCGGCGGAACGTCTCGACGAGCGCCACCTGTGCCTTGAACAGCTCCCAGCGCGACGTGAGGTAGCCGCCGTCCTTGTTGCTGTCCGAGTAGCCGAGCATCACTTCCTGTACGCGCCCGCGCGAGGCGAGCATGCGGGCGTAGACCTCGATGGACATGAGTTCGTCCATCGCCGCCGCGGCGCGTCTCAGGTCGCCGATCGTCTCGAACAGCGGGATGATATCGAGTCGCAGCTCGCCGCCGGCCGGGAGGAAGAGCCCGGCCTCGCGCAGCAGCAGCGCCACCTCCAGGACGTCCGTGGCGCCCTCGCACTTCGAGATGATGTAGTTCGGTACGCAGGATGCGCCGTAGAGGGCGTGCATCTCGGCCGCGGCACGCAGGATCTCGAGCTCGCTGCGGGTCTCCTCGGAGTAACCGGCAAACGGGGACGCGAGCGGGCGCGGCGTCGCGAGTTCCTCGACCAGCAGGCGGATGCGGCCGGTCTCATCGAGCGCACGATAATCGATACCGGGGCGCGCGACCGCGAAGAGCTCCGCGACCACGCGCTCATGTACTTCGGAGTTCTGGCGCAGGTCCACGGCCGCGAGGTGGAAGCCGAACACGACGGCGGCGCGCCGCAGCCTGCGCAGGCGTCCCCGTGCTAGGAGCGCGGAGCCGTGTGCGACGAGCGACTCGTGGATCGTGTCGAGTTCCGCGACGAACTCGGCCGGGCTGCCGTACGGCGGGGCATCTCCGACGGCGTGGCGCATCGGCTCGAGGTGATCGAGCGCGCGTGCCGTCGCGGCGATGCGGGCGTAGAGACCGGTCAAGGCCCTGCGGTAGGGCTCGTCGCGCCGATGCGGGCTCTTGTCGGGCGAGCGCTCGGCGATCTCGTTCAGCGCCGGCGAGGCCTCGTTGACCAGCGTCGTCATGGAGAGCTCGGTGCCGAGCTGGTGGAGCTGCTCGAGGTAGTACTCGAAGGCGCGCGCCGACTGCATGCGCAGCGTGCGGCGCAGCAAGTCCGCCGTGACGAAGGGGTTGCCGTCCCGGTCGCCGCCGATCCAGGTGCCGATGCGCAGGAAGGCCGGCAGGTCGGCCGGCGGCGCATCCGGATAGCGCCTGCGCAGCCCGTCCTCGAGCGCGCCGTAGAGCAGCGGCACCTGCGGCAGGAACGTCTGCTCGAAGAACGAGAGCCCGTTCGCCACCTCGTCGAGCACGTCGAGCTTCTCGAGCCTGAGCATGCGGGTCTGCCAGAGGGCCAGGACCGCGCGGCGCACAGCCTCGTCGTTCTCGGTCAGTTCGCGCGGCGTCAACTGGCGGCGATCGCGCGCTTCGAGCAGCCGTTCGACGCGCGTCTCGAGATCGCGCACGCTCTTGCGCTGCACCTCCGTCGGGTGCGCCGTGAGCACCGGGACCACCAGGCCTTCGCGAAAGAAGTCCGTGATGGCCTCGACCCCGAGACCGGCGGCCGCGACCCGGTCGAGGGCCCGTTCGATCGAGCCCTCGGGCGGAGGGTCGCCGGCGATCTCCCCGAGCCGCGCGCGACGGATGCTGTTCAGGTCCTCGGCCAGGTTGGCGAGGTGCGAGAAATAGCTGAATGCCCGCACGACGACCATCGTCTGGTCGCGCTCGAGGCCGTCGAGGATGTGGTCGAGTTCACGCCGTGCCGCCTCGTCCTCGCTGCGGCGGAATGCGATCGACACCTGCCGTACCCGCTCCACGAGTTCGAAGGCCGCGTCACCCTCCTGGTCGCGGACAGTGTCGCCGAGGAGGCGTCCGAGCAGGCGCACGTCCTCGCGCATCGAGTGGTCGGGGGCGAATTTCGAAGCCATGGGGCGAGCTTAGCCGAACTCGGCGGGCCTTGGTCCGGTCCGGTAGACTCGAAGCCAGCGCAGGGGAGGGTGTCATGGGCAAGCCGACGGTTCTCGTTACGGGTGTCTCGGGCTTCATCGCCAAGCACTGTGCGCTGGAGATGCTGCAGGCCGGCTATGGCGTCCGGGGCACGGTACGCTCGATGAAGCGCGCCGACGAGGTGCGTGCAACGATCGAGAAACACGCGGACGTCTCGCGGCTCGAGTTCGCCGAGGCGGACCTGGAGTCCGACGCCGGATGGAGGGAGGCGGTGGCCGGCTGCGCCCACGTGCTGCACGTGGCCTCGCCGTTTCCGCCGGACCAGCCGCGGGACGAGCAGGAACTGATCCGGCCGGCCGTCGAGGGCACGCTGCGCGTGCTGCGGGCTGCGTCGGCCGCCGGCGTGCAGCGGTTCGTGCAGACTTCCTCGATGGTCGCCGTAATGTACGGCCACCCGAAGAGCCGCAGCGCGCCTTTCACTGAGTCGGATTGGTCGAACCTCGACGCGCCCGGACTCACGGCCTACGCAAAATCGAAGACACTGGCCGAGAAGGCGGGCCGAGAGTTCGCGGCCGGCCCGGGCGCTGGAATGCACTATTCAACGGTCAACCCCGGGCTCGTGCTCGGGCCGGCGCTCGACCGCGATATCGGCACCTCGGCGGGATTCATCCGGCTGTTCCTCAAGGGCAAGTACCCCGGGGCGCCGCGGCTCAAGATTCCGGTGGTCGACGTGCGTGACGTGGCGAAGATGCACCGGCTCGCGATCGAGCGGGACGTGCCGACCGGCGGCCGTTACCTCGGGTCGGCCGACTGCCTGTGGCTCGTCGAGATCGCGCGCGCGATCCGCAACGGCCTGGGCCCGGCCGCGCGCAAGGTGCCGGACCGCGAGCTGCCCGACTGGCTGGTGAAGATCGTGGCGATCTTCGACGGCGCGGCGCGCCAGAGCGCCCCGGACCTCGGCAAGGATTTCCGGGTGGACGCCTCGGCCACGCGCCGGGCGCTCGGGATGGAATTCATCCCGGCGCCCGAGGCCGCCCTGGCCATCGCGCGCAGCCTGGTCGACCTGGATCTCGTCTGATCGATGCACCACAGGAAGCCACCATGCTGACCGTCCACCATCTCGAAACCTCGCGTTCGCAGCGCATCCTCTGGCTGCTCGAGGAACTCGGCGTCCCTTACGAGATCCGGCTCTACAAGCGCAATCCGGCGACGCGCCTCGCGCCGCCCGAGCTCAAGCAGGTGCATCCGCTCGGCAAGTCGCCCGTGGTCACGGACGACGGCGAAACCGTGGCCGAGTCCGGCGCCATCCTCGAATACCTCGGTGAGAAATACGGGGCGCACGCGAAAGGCGAGCTCGCGCATCTCGTGCCGGTGCCGGGCACGCCGGAGCACCGGCAGTGCCGCTTCTGGATGCACTATGCCGAAGGCTCGCTCATGAACTGGCTGGTGATGAAGCTCGTCTTCACGGTGATCCCGAACCGGCCGATGCCGTTCTTCGTGAAGCCGATCGCGCGGGGGTTGAGCGGCAAGGTCCAGGAGCAGCTCGTCGACCCGAACCTCGAGACCGCGTGCGACTTCATCGAGGCCCACCTCGGCCGCAGCCGCTGGTTCGCGGGGGCGGACATCACCCTCGCGGACTTCCAGATGAGCTATCCGATCGAGGCGCTGCTCGCGCGCTCGGCGGACGCGAAGCGCTACCCGCGCATCGCCGAGTACCGCGACCGGATTCGCGCCCGCCCGGCCTATCAGCGCGCCGAGGCGAAGGGCGGTCCGGCCATCCCGTCGTTCTGATCGTCAGCGACGGCGTATAGTCGGCCCTCCTGGCAATTCGATGAAGGGAGGGGGCCATGAGAATCCTGGCCGTGAGTGCGTCGATCGCTTCGTTCGTGCTGGCCGCAGCGGGTGCGGTGCCATTGCCGGCGGGCGGACCCAGGGCGAGCGCACGCAATGCCGCGCTCGTGCCGGGGTCGCCCTACGGCAAGTGCAAGTGAGGAGCGGTGCAACTCGTCTACCTCGCCGTTGCGATCGTCGCCGAAGTGATCGGTACCACCGCGCTCAAGGCCGCGGACGGCTTTCGCGTGCCCGGTCCGAGCGTGGTGGTCGTCGCGGCGTACGGTGTCTCGTTCTACTTCCTGTCGCTCGCGCTCCGCACGATCCCGATCGGCCTCGCCTACGCGATCTGGTCGGGAGTCGGCATCGTGCTGATCTCGCTCGCGGGCTGGCTCGTCTACCGGCAGTCGCTCGACGCGCCCGCAATCGCCGGCATGGCGCTCATCATCGCGGGCGTCCTGGTCATCAACCTCTTCTCGAAGTCGATGCCGCACTGACGGTTGTTGCCCGAAGGCCTCGGTACGGGCGCGTCGATTGAGGGAGCGTGTGCGCTGCGGTAGCGTACCCACCATGACTTCAAGCACGATTCATCCGAGCGCGATCGTCGAGCCCGGCGCGGAGCTGGGCGCGGGTTGCGTGATCCACGCGCACGCCATCGTCACGCGGCACTGCAGGCTCGGTGACGGTGTGGTCGTGCATCCGTTCGCAGTGCTTGGCGGAGATCCGCAGGATCTCAAGTTCGACCCGGCGACGCGCTCCGGAGTGCGTATTGGTGCCGGCACGATCATCCGCGAGCACGTCACGATCCACCGCGCGACGAAGCCCGAGGGCTGGACCGAGGTCGGCGCCGACTGCTTCCTCATGGTGTCGAGCCACGTGGCGCACGACTGCCGGCTCGAGGACCGTGTGATCATGGCCAATGCCGTGCTGCTGGCCGGGCACGTCCAGGTGGGCGCCGGCGCGTTTCTCGGCGGTGGGGCGGTGGTGCACCAGTTCGCGCGCATCGGCGAAGGCACGATGGTCGGTGGCGCGGCCCGGGTCGCGAACGACGTGCCACCGTTCACGATGGTCACGGAGCGCGACGAGGTGGTGGGGCTCAACGTCGTCGGGCTTCGGCGGCGCGGCTTGCCCAGGGAGACGCTGAGCGAGCTGAAGCGGGCGTTCCGTACCGTGAACGTGCCGGTCGGCAACATGCGCGAACTGGCCGCGGCCGCGCTCGCGGTGGGCGGCTACTCGAGCCCGGAAGCGCGGCGCTACCTCGAGTTCTTTGCCGGCGGGCGACGCGGGTTCGTCCGTGCGCGCCGCGGCGAAGAGGGAACCGGCGCGGCCGACTGAGTCCGGAGAGACTGCAATGACCCTGCGAGGCAACGACGCGGACGTGGCGGAGATGGTGATCGGCATCGACACCCTCTGGGGCGGCGACGTGATGAATCCCTCGGGGACCGGCCGCTTCATCGCCGACTGCTGGTTCTCGGACGAGCCGCTGCCAGCGGCCTACACGCACCTGACCGCGGCCGCCTTGCGTGCGGGCGGTGGTGCGGGCGCGGCGTCGCCGGACGTCGCGGCCGTCGACGCCTACCTCGCGGAAGTCGACGTCCGTGGCGCCACTGTGCGTGTGCTCGCCGCCGCGCGCGCCAGGGGCGGGCTCGACGGTGAGCACCTCGAGGGACTCGCGCTCTGCTGCGAGGCGATGCTCGACCTGGCGCTCGAGCGCGTCGGCCGGGGGGCGGAGGTGTCCTACGAGCGTTGCGTCCGGACGATCACCGGCGCTCCGCCCGAGCCGTCGCGCCCCGAAGCGAAGCGGCAGCGCGTGGCCGAGCTGCTCGCAGCTTCGGGTTACCCGAACTCGAGCGGCCCGTCGCTGCTTGCGGCCGTGGACTCTTGGCGCGTCGCGCACCGGGTGCCGCGCGAGTCCATTGCCGCCCTCGGCGATGCGCTCATTGCACGCTACGACGAGCTTTCGGCGCGCAACCTCGTGCCGTACCTGCCCGGGGAGTTCGCGGCCGTTCCGCGAGCCAACGTTCGCTTCCTGCCGATCGAGAACGCGTGGTTCTCGGGCTCCATGAACTACCTCGGGCACGCGCGCCGCCCCGACGGCGCACCGGAATACGAGGCGACCTACGAGCTGAACGCATCGCTCGAGATCTCCGAGCCCGAGTTCCAGCAGCTCGTCAGCCACGAGGTCGTGCCGGGCCACGTGACGACGTTCGCATACCTGCAGAACATTTTCGTGCGGGGACTGGCGGGCTTCGAGGCGTCCGTGCAGACGATGAACTCGCGCGATGCGGTGCTGAGTGAAGGCATCGCGAACAACGCGATCCTGATCGCACACGGGGTGCTCGAGCCGAGCGAGCTGCCGGATCGCGATCTCGAGATCGGCGTGCTGCTCGCGCTCCTGCAGGACGATGCCAAGAACCAGTCCTCGTACCTGACCTGGCACGAAGGCTGGCCCCAGGCGGAGGTCGCGGCCGCGCTGCGCTCGGATTACCTGGTCTCGCCGGAGCGTGCCGACAAGCTGTCAGGCGCGTGGGGGCGCCACCCGTTGCTCGGCCGGATGTACCTGCCCGCGTACCGCAGCGGCACCGAGCGCGTCGCCGAGCTGCGCCGACGCCACCCTCCGGAGGTGATCCTGCCGGCGCTTTATGGCGCGCGCGGGCCCGTGGACCTGCAGACCTTGCCGAAGCTGCTCGCCGGCTGATTTTTCTCGATCACCACGTCAGGTCGTCCGGCACCACGAAGGCCTTGTAGGGATCGTCTTCGCCCGGCGCGGCCGGCTTGTCCTCCGGCAGGGCGACGACCGCCCGCGGGTCGCGCTCCCGGATACGCTCCGCCGCATCGGGCGGCACGAGGGCGTAGTGACCCTCGCAGCCCACGATCGTGAGTTCGCGGTTGAGGATGCGACGGCGCAGCGCGGCATCTACCGCGATGCGGTGGATCTTCCCGCCGTCCTGGAAATTGAAATAGTCGTCGCTCTCGAGCCTCGGCACTCGATGCTGCTCGATCAGCTGGCGGACCTGCGCGGCACGGGCCCGGGCGGCCTCCTTTTCCTGCTTGCGTCGGTTGAGTTCCTGGTCGCGGGCCTGCTTGGCGGCCTGGGCCTGCACCGAGGCAGCGCTTGGCCGGGCGGGCGGGGCGCCTTTCGGCGCTTTCGGCTGCTTGCGCTGATCCTGCCGCGCCTGCTGGTCGGCCTGCCGCGCCTGCTTTTCCGTGACCAGTCCGGCCTTGAGCAGCTGGTCGCGCAGGGAATGGCTCATCGGTCGACCTCGGCGCGGGGAACTTAGGGGACCGCTATCTTACTGAAGGCCACCGTTGGCTATTATGCCGCGATGAACCCCGTCCTTCGTCGTGTCGCCCTCTGCTGTGGCTTGCCCGGCCTCCTCGCCACCTGCGCACTGGCCCAGGCAGCGGAGGGCGGGCGCCTCGCCGCCGCCGAACGGTCGTTCATCGATTACCTCGACGCAACGGGCGCCGTGGCTTACATCGAGTCCGGTGCGGTCGATGTGTTCCTGGGCCAAGACCTGCCGGACTGGCGGCGGATCTCGACCGAGCGCCGCAAGTTGCTCGATGCCGACCTCGCCGCCGTCACCAGCGCGCGAGTCGGGTCTGCCGACACCGAGGCCCTGGTTGCGATGCGTCGCACCCTCGACTCGATGACCGCGGACGACACCACGGCGGGCGTGCGCGAGTACGCGTGCAAGGACGCTTCGCGCAGGGATCTCGATTACGCGGGGCTCCGGGCCGCGCTCGTGAGCTGCTACACCGAGCACGGCAATCGTCTGCAGTACGAGGGCGGCACGATCGACCGCGGCACGGCGCTTCAGCTGCTGCACGTGGTGGACGATCCCGCTCAGCGCAGGGCGATCTTCGATGCGTTCGGCCCGCTCTGGTCGGCCCTGAACGGCCGCAACGAACCCGACAGCCCGTACCGGCGCATGATCGCGATGGCGGCGGCCGATGCCGCGAAGCGGGGCTCGGAGATCGACGCGGCGGCGCGTGCGATCGGCGTGACGACGGGGGACGTCGAACGCTGGCTGCTCGAGGCGCTCGAAACCTGGCGCGAGGGCAGTGGCGACCAGGTCGTCGAGCCCTGGGACTACCGGTATTCGAACAGCGCCGCGAATCGCGAGCTGGAGGAGAAGATCCCCGGCCATGCGCTGCTGCCGGCGAACGAGCGGTTCTACCGTGACCTCGGTGCGGATCTCGTGCCGCTCGCGGTGGTCTTCGACCTCGCGCCTCGTCCCGACAAGTCGCCACTGGCCTACACCGACATCCTGCTGCGCGGGCGCGAGGTGGAGGGGCGCTGGAAGCGGCCGGTGGCCAGGGTCGTCGGCAACTACCCGACGGGCGGACTCTTCTCGCTGAACGAGCTGGTGCACGAGAACGGGCACGCGGTGCACGTGAGCGCGATCCGCACCCGTCCTGCCTTCATGGACTGGCCCGACTCGCTCTTCACCGAGGCGTTCGCCGACGTGCCCTCGTGGAGCGTGCACGAGCCCGAGTGGCAGCAGAAGTATCTCGGCGTCGCCGTGCCCGAAGCGGTGTCGCTGCGCGCGCTCTTCAGCGACGTGATGCTCGACGTGGCGTGGGCGCTCTTCGAGATCCGTTTGCTGCGCGACCCGCGTGCGGACCCGAACGCGGTCTGGACGGAGATTACGAGCCGCTACCTGAACGTGGCGCCGCACCCGGAGGTGCCGTGGTGGGCGATGCGGGTCCAGCTCGCGGGCGGCCCGGGCTACATGGTGAACTACGGGCTCGGCGCCGTGCTCACGGCCGAGATGCGCGCGAAGACGACCGCCGTGATCGGACCGTTCGACGCGGGCAACCCGTCCTGGTACCCGTGGCTCAGCGAGCGCCTGCTGCGCTACGGTTCCGAGCGCGACACGAAGACGCTGATGCGGTCGCTGCTCGGGCGGCCGCCGTCACCCGATGCGCTCATCGAGCAGTTGCGGCGTGCCGCGCGCCAGGCGCCTGCGACGAGCGCCGGCCCACAGCAAGCCGAGCAGACCGGCCAGCGGTAGCCCCGCTGCTCCGCCTCCGCCCTCGGCCGATCCTGCATTCGCCGGTGCGGGCGCGGGGGCCGGATTCGGTGCCGGAGCGGGCGGAGGGGTCGGTTCGGTGCCCGGTGGATCGTTGTCGGCAATGGAGAACGAGACGGGAAACTCGCCCTGCAGGATCACCGGATTCCCGGCAGGCTCACTCAGGTACAGGTCGACGCGGGGACGGAAATCCTTGTAGATCCCATTGTCGATCACCGGGATCTCGACCAGACGATCCGACGAGTCGCCGTCGGTCCACTCGAGACGCCCATAGACCTGCGCGAAGTCCTCTCCCGGTCTCGCTGCCCAGTCGTCGGTCCAGTAGCCAACGCTGATCGCGCCGCTCGAGCCGGCGATGCGCGACACGATGACCCGGCCGGCGCCTTCGCCCTCGCCGACGATGCCTTTCTCGACGCGCGCCCAGACGATTCCGGGGCTCGGCTCGCCGTTCGTTAACAGGCGCAGCACCGGGCCGTCCGTCGCGACCACGAGCTTGCCGCTCGACTGAAGCACGAGACTGCGGACGCGCAGGTGGCTAGACGTCGTCAGGCGCATCACGCCACCGTTTCCGAAAGACGGGTCGAGCGAACCGTCCGGCAGGAAGCGGGCGATCGCCTCGCCGCGTGCGCCGGCGTCGTCCGGAGTGGTGTAGAGGTAGGCAGCGACATAGATGTGGCGCCCGTTCCCGGCCTGCACGAAGCCACCCCACAATCCTTCCCACATACCCGGCTGTCCGGTCGCACGACCGGCGAGACTGACGGTTGCGCGGCCGTTGCCGTCCGAACCGAAGCGCGGGTCGGCGTGTCCATCGCGATCGTAGCGGGCCAGGGTCGTGCCGAGGCTCGTGGCGGTCGCCACGACGAAGCCACCGTCGGGCATCCGAGTCAGCTGCCCGTTGCCCGGGATCGGCGCCGCCGTACCCGTGCCGAACGTGGGGTCCGCGGTGCCGTCGGGCAGCAGGCGCTGCAGCTGGTCTGCGGCGACGACGATCAGGCCCGACGCCTCGACCCAGAGCGCATTCACCCGGCAGCTCAGGCCCTGGCTGCCGCCGACCGATCGGGAGGTGACTCGACCGCCGTTTCCGAACGAAGTGTCCGGCGCGCCCCCCGGGAGCAAGCGGCGAAGGACCCAGCCTTCACCCCCGCAGACGACACGACCGTCTTCGCTGCTGAACAGGCCGCCGTTCGACGCGATCACGATCCGCCCGTCCGGCTGCAAGGCGATGACGTCAACCGGATTCTCGACCCTCGAGACTTGGCCGGACGCAGGATCGGGGTCTCCATCACCCATGTAGGTGGCGATGAACCCGCCGCCCGTATCCACGCTGCCACCGATCAGCAGCGCGCCGCTCGTCCGCAATGCCGCAGCCGCCGCCCTGTATCCAGCCGGCAGCGATGACGGCAGGTACCGGTACGTGCCGTCTGGCCTGCCGTCGGAATCGAGGCGGTGGACCCACGTGGAGGGCCCTGCGCCGCAGCGCGCATCCGCGCTGGAGACGACCAGCAGCCCGTCGCTCGGCAGCGGCAGTGCATTGACGCGGCCAAAGCAATGTTCGCCCTGCCTTACGCCGTCCTTGCCGAACAGGGGATCGACGCCGCCTCCGGCGTTGGCGGCCAGGGGCAGCATGCAGAGGAGGGCGGCCACGGGTCGGAGCGTCGGTCGCAGTGCCAGCATCATCGTCTCCATGCTCGGTTGGTCGAAGGCCCCGGTGCGGGCCGGGCCAGGCCCCACTCTCGGCCGACGTGGGCGCACGCGCATGATGCGACGCTGAAGATTCGCCAAAGATTCGCTGAATCCACCCGTGCCGCGTAGGCAAGGCCCGGCACGGGTGGCAACATCGGTTCACGACGACAGGGGGACCCGATGAGCGGAGAGGGCACGCGGGCGGCTGCGTCCGGCGCGAGCGAGGTGTGGCAGGTTGCCGACCTGACGATCGACGTCGGCCGGCAGCGTGTGCTGCGCGGCGTGGAGGAGATCGCGTTGCCCAAGCTCTCCTTCGACCTGCTGCTCACTCTGGCACGGCGTGCTCCGAACGTGCTCTCGAGCGACGAGATCATCTCGCTGGTGTGGCCGGGACTCGTGGTCGCTCCCGAGACTGTCGTTCAGCGCGTCAAGCTGCTGCGCCAGGCCCTGGACGATCGCTCGGAGGATCCGCGGTACGTGGCGGCCCTGCGCGGCCGAGGCTATCGACTGGTGCCTCCCGCGCGACGCATCGAGCCCACTCCCGATCCGACCGCGGCACGCTCCGTCGCAGCAGCCGACGAGACCACGTCGGCGCCCGGGAACACGGTCGTCGCTCCTTCGGGCCGCAGGGGGCCGCCCTGGGTCGTCGTAACCGCGCTCACGGCCGCTGCGGTGGTTGCGGTGGCCTGGGCTCACTTTCACGGCGACGCCGTGGAAAGGCCGTCCACGGCCCAGACAGTCGCACTCGATGCACCTGCCGCCGAGCGGCAGCGCACCGTCGCCGTGCTGCCCTTCGAGAACCTGAGCCCGTCGGCGGACGATGCGTTCATCGCACTCAGCCTGCCGGAGATGACGCTCAACCGGCTGGCCTCGGTGCGAGGCCTGACGGTCATCGCGCGCGAGTCGTCGTTCCGTGCCGGAGGGTCGGACGCCGATGTGCGGGAAATTGGTTCCGAGCTCGGCGCTGGCTATCTCGTGGGTGGCAGCGTCCAGCGCCGGGGTGAGGACCTGCGGGTGACCGCGCGCCTCGTCGACGTGCGCACCGGGACGCAGCTCTGGTCCGAGCGATTCGACGGGACCGTCGCGGACCTGTTCCGGGTGCAGGACGAGATCGCCGACCGCGTGGCCGCTGTGCTCGAGTCGCGGCTCGCAGGGCTCGAACTGCCGCGGCGTGGACGCCCGATGACCGCAAACGTCGAGGCCTACCTGGCGTTCCTGCGCGGGCGCAGCCTGATCGGTCGCTTCACCGTCGCGGAAGCGGATGCCGCCGCGACCGAGTTCGAGAGGGCGATCGGGCTCGACCCGGCGTTCGCCACGGCTCACGCCTCGCTATACGACGCCAGGATGCAGGCGACGGGACTGCGGCACGACGATCTCGAGGCGGCCCGGACGCGATACCGGCCGTTGCTCGAGAGGGCACTCGCCATCGATTCATCGTCGGGTGCGGCCTGGTACGCCCGTGCGATGTGGGAAGACCTCGGTATCGAGGATCGCGAGGCCGCGTTCCGCAAGGCCGTCGCGCTGGATCCCGGCAACACGCGCGGGCTGGTGGCGTTCTCGGAGTTCCTCGACATCACGGACGCGCAGTCCGACGGGGCCCGCGTCGTCGGCTCGGGCTTCGATCCGAGCAGCCGCATGGCCCGGCAGGGCGGCGACGCTCCGAACGCGGCGCGCGGTGCGCGGGCCGCCGAGGCGGAGCGCATTCTCGAGGAGGTGTTGCGCATCGACCCGCTTTCGCCGCGTGCGCATTTCCGCGTCGCGATGCGCTCGTTCCGACGCGGCGGCGGCAACGCCGAGGCGCCCGTCATGGCGATCCTCGAGCTCGATCCCGACTATTATCCGGCCCTGCAGCGAGTCGCGAAATACCGCTCGCTCTTCCACGGCCGGCCCTCGGAGGCGATTGCTCTCATCGAGCAGGCCATTCGCCTCGATCCGCAGAATCCGTGGGCGCCGCACACCGCGGTCGCGTTCTATCTCGACGCCGGCGATCCGGCGGCGGCCGCAGACGTCGCGGCGAGTACGCCCGTCAGCGCGCAGACGGCGCGGCCGCTGCTCGCACAGTACGCCGGCGACTGGCGCGGGGCCGGCGAAGCGGCGATGTCCCCGCGTGGATTCGAATTTGGTTTCAACGAGAGCTGGGGCGTCGCCGAGGCGCTGCGCGACTACGCCCTGCGCTCGGGCGACTTCGCGAAACCGATGGCGCTGCTTCGCGAGCGCTTCCACCTGCCTGTCGGTTCTCCCCCGAAGCTGACGCTCGGCAACTACCGTGCGGCCGTGCCGCTCGCCCAGCTCGAACTCGTCCGTGGCAACGAGGCCTCGGCGCGTGATCTGCTGCAGGCGGTGGTGCGATATCTGGATGACGACGTCCAGTCGCCGCCAGTCTATAAGCGGCGTTCGCGATCGCAGGCGCTCATGCTGCTCGGGGACCCGGACGCTGCGCTTGCGGAACTCGAGGCCTCGTTCCGCAAGGATCGCGACTATACGCAATGGTGGTATGCCATCGACCGTGATCCGGTCTGGGATCCGCTACGCGGCAGCGATCGCTTCCGCGCCCTCGCAGGTGAAGTGCGAGCGTATGCAACGAGCGAGCGGGGCCGGGTCGACGAGTTGCGCCGCGAGGGGAAGATTCCGGCGCGCCCGGCCACGACCGGTCCGGGCGCAACGAGTACCGCGCGGCGGGAGTGACGGTGCGCGGCGCGTGGCTTCCGGCGTTGCTGCTGCTCGCATGCTCGGGCCGGCTCGTCGCGGACGATCGCGTCGTGGTGGACGAAGTCGTGGTGACCGCCCGCAAGCTCCCGGAGCCGGCGTTCGACGTGCCGCTCGAGATCAGGGTGCTCTCCGGGCGCGTGCTCGAGGAGAGCCACGTCGACGGCCTCTATGCGCTGGCGGCGCGAGTGCCCGGGCTCTCCTTCGAGTCGGTGTGGGGCGGCGGAGTCTCCCTGCCGACCATGCGTGGGCAATTCTCGCCGAGCCTGGGGGACACGGTCGGCGTCTTCGTCGACGGTGTCTACCAGGCCAGCCGCAGCGCCCTCGACGTCGAACTGCTCGACTTTGCACGTGCCGAGGTCGTGTTCGGACCGCAGAGCACGCTGTACGGACATAGCACGTTTGCCGGCGCCATCGGCTACGTCTCCAACCGTCCGAGCGAGGATCCGTCGGGCGGAGCCACGGTGGAAGCGGGCAGCGACGACTACACTTCGCTGCAAGGCTGGGTCTCGGGCCCGCTCGGTGACGGATGGCGCGGGCGAATCGCGGCCGCTGGCCGCTCGTTCGACGGCACGCAGGTCAACGTGGCCGACGGGGAGCGCCCGTTTGGCGGCCTCGAGCGGCGTGCCGTCGCCGCGTCACTGGCTTCGGATCGGGGTTGGGGCGTCCTGGAAAGTGTGGCGCTGCTGCTGCGCTACCAGGACGGCGAGTACGCCCATCCGGCCGCGGCCTCCGTCGACGGCCGTGACTACAACTGCGGTGGCCAGGACCGTGCGTCCGGCCTGTGGAGCTATTTCTGCGGGCGGCTGCCTGCGTCGGCAGACTTCGACCTCTCGCCGGGCCTGCCCGAAAGCACGACCGGTGTCGGGCAGGCCACCCTGCAGCTCGTCATGCGGCCAGGCTCACTGCAGGTCGAGTCGGAAACGAGTTATTACGCGGCCGATTCGACGATGGCCCGCGACTTCGACGCCAGCAGCAGCGGCGTCGTGTACGGCGTCTGCACGGTGGGTCGGAACTGCGGCGGTACTCCCGGACTACTGCGGGTCGTCGATCGCTTCGTGCTCGTCAACGAGGTCGTCCTGGATGAGCAGTACCTCGTTCAGCTGAACCAGGAGCTGCGTGTCCGCGGCTCGGCCGGTGTCCTGCAGTGGATGGCCGGGGCCGCGTATTTCGACTCGCGCGACACGGTGACGTCGCGATTCGGGGCCGCACGCGGGGACCTGCAGGCGGCCGAGCGCCTGACGGCGGTGCTGCCAGGATCGCCTCTGATCGTCGGGCCGCTCTCGGTCGCCAACGAAGGCCTGGTGTCCGACCCGAACACTTATCAGTCGGTGCGCCAGCGGGTGCGCGTCGACCAGCGAAACCTCGCCGTCTTCGGGACGGCGGACTGGCGCGTTGCCGACCACGTCGGCCTGCGTGCGGAAGTGCGCGCCGAGTGGGAGCGCTTCGACCTCGACAGCCGCGTGGTCAATTTCCAGCCGAGCTTTGGGCGCGCGATTCCCGCGCAGGATTTCGACGTGGTCACCGCGCGGCTCGCGGCCGAGTACCGGCTGTCGGACGCCTTACGCGCGTACGTGTCCGCGGCAAACGGCTCGCGGCCCGGCGGCATCAACCCGATTCCGGGCCTGCCGCCGGACGAGCAGGTCTACGATCCGGAATCTAACTGGACTTACGAGTTCGGCCTCCGCCACCGCAGCCCGGACCTGCGCTGGACGCTGGGCGGCACGGCGTACTACATCGACTGGCGCGACACGCAGATCAACGGCCTGTCGCGTCGGCCGGGCCTGACGAGCCTGATCGTCGTGAACACGGCCGGAGTCCGGACCCGGGGTCTGCAGGCCGCCGCGACTCTGCGTCCCATGCCCTGGCTCGGGGCCGAGTTCTCGTTCAACTACTCGGCGCCGGAGTTCGTGCGGGGCAGCGACGACTTCGGCAGCAGCGCCTTCTGCGGCCTGTCCGCGCAGAACGCGAGTTCCACGTTCTGCACGATCGGGCCGCCGCGGGAGTCGAATCCCAATTCGCCGCCGGTCGTGCCGTGGCTCGATGGCAATGCGCCGGGTCGCGCGCCGCAACTCACCTGGAACGCCGCGCTGACGCTCGGCTCATCCCGGCCGACCGGGCGCTGGCGGCCGTGGGGCAGGCTCGACGCGAGCCACCAGGACGAGGTGTACGAACGGCAGATCAACGGGGCCCGGTTCGGCGAGCGCACGCTGCTCGACGCACGACTCGGCATGTCCCGCGAGGACTGGTCCGTCGAGGCGTGGGCCACCAACCTGACGGACGAAAGCTACGTGCGGGCGTCCTTCTCGCGGCCACCCGTCTTCTACCCGACGCAACCGCGACCCCTCGACTTCATCTACGCCGATGGTCGCCGCATCGGGCTGACGGTTCGCTGGTCGTACCGCTGACCCCACCCTCCGCCGAACCCGGCCGGCGTGCTGCGACGAAAGTGTGTACAGTCGCCAGCGAGGGGGGTGGACATCTGAGCTCGACGAATACGCAGGCCGCGGACTCGCCACGCTATCGCTACACCGTGCTGGCGATGCTGGTGCTGGTGTACACCTTCAATTTCATCGACCGGCAGATCGTCGGCATTCTCGCGGTCCCGATCAAGGCGGACCTCGGCCTCACGGACACACAGCTCGGGCTGATGGGCGGGCTCGCGTTCGCGCTCTTCTACACGCTGCTTGGCATTCCCATCGCCGTGCTCGCCGACCGCAGCAACCGCACGACCATCGTGACGATTGCGCTCCTCGTCTGGAGCGCGATGACCGCGATCTGCGGACTCGCCCAGAATTTCTGGCAACTCTTCCTGGCGCGGCTCGGCGTGGGCGTGGGCGAGGCGGGCGGGGTGGCTCCGTCCTATTCACTGGTCGCCGACTACTTTCCGCCCCAGCAGCGGGCGCGGGCGCTCGCGGTGTACTCGTTCGGCGTGCCGATCGGGAGCGCGCTCGGCATCCTGTTCGGTGGATTCATCGCGTCGAAGGTCGACTGGCGTGCCGCGTTCATCGTCGTCGGGCTCGCCGGTGTGTGCATCGCGCCGCTCTTCAGGCTCCTCGTTCGCGAGCCGGCTCGCGGACGCTACGACGCCCCGAGGCCGGCAGGGGCGGGGCACGCGAGCGTGGGCGACGTGTTTCGCGTGCTGCTGCGCAAGCCTTCGTTCTGGGGGCTGTCCTTCGGGGCGGCAGCGTCCTCGATGATGGGCTACGGGATCTTCTTCTGGCTGCCGTCGTTCCTCGTGCGCAGCTACGGCCTGACGCTGCTCGATGCGTCGCTCTTCTTCGGCGCGGTCCTGTTCATCGGCGGCATCGCCGGCATCTGGCTGGGCGGCTTCCTGGCGGACCGGTTCGGCGCGGCGCGGCGCCGCTATTACGCGATGATCCCGGCGTTCGCGTTCCTCGCCACCGTGCCGTTCTACGTCGCGGCCGTGATGTCGTCGTCGCTGATCGCGTCGTTCTTGCTGTTCCTGGTACCGACGGCGCTCGGTCTTGCCTGGCTCGGCCCGGTGCTGTCGTCGATCCAGCACATCGCGCCGCTCAACATGCGCAGCACCGCCTCGGCGATCTTCCTGTTCGTCAACAACCTGATCGGCATCGGCCTCGGGACCGTGATGCTGGGCCTGATTTCCGACGCGCTGTCCTCGCGCTTTGGTGAGGATTCGCTGCGTTACGCGATCCTGGCGGGCAGCGCGTTCTATCTCGTCGCCGCGGCGCTGTTCCTGCTGTCGGCCCGACGGCTCGAGCGCGACTGGGAGTGAATATTCGGTGCCAGGCACCGAATATCTATTTCTCCAGCGAGACGACGTAGCCGACGGACGGGGCTGCGCGACCGGCGTGCACCGTGTTCCAGGTCTCGGTCGCGGCCGC
>Ga0114939_10000842_pt1 | contig 25171 bp, 23 predicted proteins | sample AshMeaCrysSpring_FD_87196 | JGI IMG/M metagenome (GOLD analysis project Ga0114939, IMG submission 87196) | Groundwater microbial communities from Big Spring, Nevada to study Microbial Dark Matter (Phase II) - Ash Meadows Crystal Spring | ecosystem: Environmental > Aquatic > Deep subsurface >...
TTGAAGTGTGCTTTTTAAAACCAAATTGGGGTGAAAAACTGAGTATATGTGATACTGAAAGAAATATGGAACTTTTTTGCTCAACCATGCAGCACAATCTCATCATAGAAGTTGACCGGTTGGAATGAAGGTTAAGTCAGAGTTAGGTTTAGGTCAAGGCCTTGGTTGAAAGCTTCAAAAAGTGGCAGATTTTCAAGGAACAGCTTGGCCTTTATTGTTCAATTAGTTCTGTTTTAGGGTGGATAAAATTGGTGATTGATTAGGCTTAAAAAAATCGTTTTGTGGTTAATCCAAGACTCCTATTTTTGCACCCCGTTTGGGGAATTAGCTCAGCTGGCTAGAGCGCTTGCATGGCATGCAAGAGGTCACCGGTTCGACTCCGGTATTCTCCACTAGCCCCGCTCTAGGCGGGGTTCCTTTTTTGTGGCTGGCTTTGTTTACATTATTTATTCTGAAAAGTGGGACCAATATTATGTTGGCAGTACTACTGTTTTAACAACGAGACTGTTCCAGCATAATACTGGTAGAAACAAATCTACACGTGGCGGTGAGCCATGGGAATTGAAACACACAGAAGAGTTCGGGCAAATTCAACAAGCACGTAAACGTGAATTGGAAAAAAAGCGAAAAAAGAGTCGTGCATACATTGAGTGGCTTATTAGCGGGGCCGGCTAGAGCGCTCCGAAAGCATTCGGAGAGGTCACCGGTTCGACTCCGGTATTCTCCTCCACAACCTACAAAAGGCTCACTATATCTTGAGCCTTTTGTTTTGTCAACTACCTCAACTTTCCCTTAATCTCATTTAACTTCAGCAATGCTTCTACCGGCGTAAGGCGATTGATGTCAATGCCTTCCAGTATTTTTCGAATTTCGTCGAACACTTCACTGTGGGCATCAAAAATGGAGAGCTGCATTTGAGGGGCGCTTACCTCCTTCATTTTTTGGTCGAGTCTTTCAGCGCGAGGCTTACCTGCCTCTTCGGGCGCCTCATCCACATGTTTGCTTTCCAACTGTGCCAGAATTTCATTTGCCCTGCTTATCATTTCGGGCGGCATGCCAGCCATTTTGGCTACGTGGATACCAAAGCTGTGTGTGCTGCCGCCGGTGGCCAACTTGCGTAGGAACACAATCTTGTTGCCCACTTCCTTATTAGTGATATGGTAGTTCTTTACCCTGGGTAGCTTGTTTTCCAGTTCGTTCAGCTCGTGGTAATGGGTGGCAAACAAGGTGCGTGGCCGGTGCGGACTATTGTGCAGAAATTCGGCGATGCTCCAGGCGATACTTATGCCATCGTAGGTGCTGGTGCCGCGACCTATTTCATCAAGCAAAATGAGGCTGCGTTCGGAAATATTGTTCAGGATGCTGGCCGTTTCATTCATTTCCACCATGAAGGTGCTTTCGCCGCCGCTCAGGTTGTCGCTGGCGCCTACCCGGGTAAATATGCGGTCTGTGAGGGGAATATGCGCTTCGCCGGCCGGCACAAAACTGCCCACATGTGCCATTAGGGTAACAAGGGCGGTTTGACGCAGCAAGGCGCTTTTGCCACTCATGTTGGGGCCGGTAAGTATGATGATTTGCTGTTGTTCGCTATCCAGCACAATATCATTGCTTATGTAGCTTTCGCCTATGGGCTGTACCCGCTCTATTACCGGATGGCGAGCTTCTTTCATTACCAGGTCGTATCCGCTGTGCAAAACTGGCTTCCGGTAGTTGTATTGCAAGGCATTTTGGGCAAAACAACACAGGCAATCAATCTGCCCAAGCACCTGCCCGTTCAGTTGCAAAGGCGCCAGATAGTCCTGCAAATCGTTGAGTAAAGCATTGAACAACTGCTGCTCCAGGGCCAGCATTTTATCTTCAGCGCCGGTTATTTTTTCTTCGTATTCTTTCAACTCGGGGGTTATGTAGCGTTCGGCATTGGTAAGGGTTTGCTTGCGCATCCACTCGGCTGGTACCTTGTCTTTATGGGAATTGGTTACCTCCAGGTAGTAGCCAAATACGTTATTGAATCCAATTTTTAAAGAACTGATACCTGTGCGCTGGGCTTCGGCAGCCTGTAGTTGGGCCAGGTAGTTTTTGCCTGAAGAGGAAATGTAGCGCAAATCATCTAGTTCGGCGTGTATGCCAGGGCAAATCACACCACCTTTTGCCAGGTTTACCGGTGGGTTGTCGGCAATGGTTTGCACAATGCGATCTGCAAAAAACCTGCAGGGATTGAGGCCGTCGCCCAGGCGGCGCAGCAGGTCATTTTGTGAAGCGGCACTAAGCGTTTTCACCTGCTCTACCTGTATCAGGCCTTTGGCCACCTGCAGCACTTCGCGGGGGTTCACCTTTTTTAGGGGAACCTTGCTCACCAGGCGCTCCACATCACCACACTGCCGAATAAACTGTTGCAGTGCCAGCCTTTCATCGGCATGCTGTATCAGCCATTCGGTGGCATCCAGCCGTTGATTGATGCGGCCTAAGTCCACCAATGGCATCAACATCCATCGCTTTAGCAAGCGGGCGCCCATAGGGCTCACGGTGTTGTCCAGCACATGTAGCAGGCTGCGGCCACCCTCGCCAGGGCTACTTACCAGTTCCAGGTTGCGCATGGTAAAGCGGTCCATCCACAAATGTTCGTGCCTGCTAATGCGCTGTATTCCTGTTATGTGTTGAAGGTTGGGGTGCTCGGTGTCTTTCAGGTAATGCAGTACCGCGCCTGCGGCTACAGTGCCCAGATGCATATCATCTATGCCATAGCCCTTCAGGCTTTGGGTGCCAAAATGGCGTAGCAACAAGCCGGTGGTATAGGGCTCGTCAAAAATCCATTCGTCCAGGGCGTAGGTATAAAAACGTGTACCAAACTGGTCTTTGAAATGCTTTTGGTAGTGCCTTTGAAATACTACTTCAGCGGGCTTGAGGCTTTGGAGCAACTTATCGGTGTATTCGCAGTCGCCTTCTGCTACAAAAAACTCTCCGGTTGAAATATCGAGGAAGGCAATGCCGTAACCCTTATCGGGATTGTAGTGAACCGCTGCTAAAAAGTTGTTTTGGTTATGCTCCAGCAGTTTGTCGTTGGTGGCCACACCGGGCGTTACCATTTCGGTTACACCTCTTTTTACAATGCCTTTGGCCTCCTTAGGGTCTTCCAACTGATCGCAAATGGCTACACGGTGGCCTGCTTTAACCAATTTGTGCAAGTAGGTGTCGAGGGCATGGTGCGGAAAGCCGGCAAGTTCACTTTCGCTGGCGGCGCCATTGTTGCGCCGGGTAAGGGTAATGCCCAACACCTGCGAGGCGGTAATGGCATCCTGGCCAAATGTTTCGTAAAAGTCGCCCACCCTGAACAGCAGAATGGCATCGGGATATTTCTGCTTGATTGCCCGGTGTTGCTGCATGAGCGGTGTGTCTGCGGTGCCCTTGGCCATAGCGGCAAATTTAGTGGCAATAGCGCCCCGTGCTTCCCAGATTCAAACTCGTTTTCCACATCGCCGCTGCCCTTGGCAGCACAATGATACTATTGGCAATTTTGCAGCATGATGTATGCTTTGCAAGCAATTTTGCTGCTCACCGTTTCTAATGTATTCATGACGTTTGCCTGGTATGGCCACCTTCGGCAAAAGGAACTGCCGTTATGGAAAGCCACCTCGGTTAGCTGGGGCATTGCCTTCTTCGAATATTGCCTGATGGTGCCGGCCAACAGGCTGGGCTTTAATCAGGCCGGTCTTTCGGGCTTTCAGCTCAAAATAATTCAGGAAGTGATTACTCGTACGGTATTTATTGTGTTTGCCGTTTTTGTGCTCAACGAAAAGTTTGAGCCAAAATACCTGCTCAGTTTTGTCCTGGTGCTGGCGGCAGTGTATGTGGCATTCAGAAAATAATCGGGTTATTTCAGGTTTTGCTATTGCACAGTAGAAAGCAGCTTTCTATCTTACCAGTCAACGACCTGGGCCGCGGTGGGCTGCACAGGTGTTTATTTAATCCAAGACAAAAAAATCATGAAAAATCTTCTTATTCCTGGCCTCTGCCTGTTGCTGTTGGCCGCCTGCCAGGAATCCGAAAAGAAAACTGAGCCAGCCGCTCCTGCGGTGGAAGTATAGTATGCCTACCCGATGGAAATTGGGAAAAACTGGGAATTGGCTGACCCGGCTATGGGCCAAAAAGTGGCCGAATTGTGGAAGATGTATGACGAAAACGACATGGATGCCAGCAAAGGCTATTTTGCCGATACGGTAACCATGTGGATTCCAACTGCTATGACAGGCCCCCGCGACAGCATATTGGCATGGGTGAAGCAAGGCCGTAGTATGCAGACCAAGGTGTCAAGCAGCGTGCGGTCGGCTGTGTCGCTACGCGATAAAGACAACGGAGAAACCTGGGCCGTAATTTGGGAGCAGGAAGTGGACACCGATGCTACTGGCAAGGTGGATTCTTTTTACCTGCACGAAGCCTGGCAATTCGATAAGGATATGAAGGTTAACTTCATGATTCAGTACGTGAACAAGCCTGCGAGATAATAACCAGCGTTGCTATCCACCTTATAAAGCAAGCTCCCTTTCTGAGGGCTTTTTTTGCCCAATTGCTTTGTGCACAAAGTGCTGCAAAAGCAATTTGAAAAGAATAAGGAAAAAAATGAATTGTTTCGAAAAAGTGAAGGGGGCGCCCGCTCCGCGAACGTCCCCTTTTTCCCTGCTGCTTTACAAATAAATAGATTGGCTGCCGGCGAATTCGTTTAACCGGTAGCCAATTATTTTTTCAGATCGCTTTTCAGTTTGCTTAGTCCGGCACCTACCACAATGCACAATCCGCTGTTGAACACTACCAGTGCAGCGGTACCATAAAGCACCCAACTGCCTCCTGCTGCTTTTACAGCCCCGGCATCTATGGCCATACTGAGCCCGCTACCGGTTAGGAGCAGGCCAAGGGTTGATTGTATCAGCCAGTTGCGTTTGCTACGGTCCATATCCTAATAATTTAGTTGTGCAATAATGCCATTTGGTCCGGCCAGGTATACCCGCATGCCCCGGCGAGCCCGCTGAGCTACATGGTAGGGTTGAGTAGACACTGTCTTCCAATGTTGCATATATTTGCCGCTAATGGCAACGCCGCTGGTACCGCAGGCCACAAAGTCGCCAGCCGGTCCAGCCGTTACGCAGCTTTTATACCCCGCAAAGGCATTGTTGGCTACCAGCCAGTTGAGCCCGCCATTCTCCGATACCAGCAGGTTGGAATCCGGTAAATTGGGCCGGGAAAAGTCGCCACCGGCCACCAGCATGCCCCATTTGTTGAACACCCAACTGTTGGCGCCACCTGTTTCGCTTTTTGGCAGGCCAAACAGCATTTGGGCGCTTGGCAGTTCTCCTTTGCTGTGGGCTACCAGGTGCAGCCGGCTGCCGGCAGTGCCCCCGCTTACAAAACCAAAACGGTAGCCGTTACGGGCATCCAAAGCCCGTATATTGGTGCCACTTGCGGCAAAGCAGGCCTCGCCTGGTAGCGCAGCCGGGCATTGCTCCTCGGTTATTTTTTGCCAGGTATCGCCGCCATTGGTGGTTACCAGTAGGTAGAAACGGCCATCAACAGGGTCGCCTACGCAAATTCCGTATTTAGCATCGCTAAAGGCCATCGCGTCCAGAAATATGCCCTTTTTGTCCAGTTCCCACACTTTTTGCCAATTTGCACCGCCATCGCGGGTTTTCAAAATTAGTCCGGGGTTTTCCACAGCCATTACTATTGCTGTATTTGCATCCAAAGCTTCTATATCGCGAAAATCGCGGCCTTGGTAGCCCTGCGGATTTACCCAGCGCCATGTTTTTCCTGCATCGGTGCTGCGGCCAACGGTGCCTTTAGATCCACTAACCCAAATGATATTGTTTGCAGGTACGCTTAGTCCCCTAAACGATACAGCACTTTGAGACGAATCGAGGATTACAATTGTTTGGGCTTGGGCCGCAACATAAACTGTTAGGGCCAACATAAAGACAGCTAAAAATTTAGACGGTGAATACATGCTGAAAGAATAACCATTCCTTTTTTTAGTGGAGGGCTAGCCTGTGCAAAAAAACACGCCACTCCCATAAGCAGTGACGTGTTTTAAGCTTGTGAAATGCTGCCGCTCTTAAATCTTTAGCTTCCATCCAACCTGAATATAGTCGGGGTTGCTTCCAATAACCTCTTTGTTTGCTTCATAAATTTCTCTCCAGGGCTTATTGAAATGTTTCCCTATTTTGGAGAGGCTGTCGCCAGGCTGCACCGTATATTCAACAACTTCCGACTTGGGTGCTGTAAGGTTCATAACCACATCGGCCGATCGAAACTCTGGGTCGAGCCTTTCGTAAACAGCCCATAAATCGGCTTTGGCGGCCGCCGAAGGGGCGTCACCATCTATGTAAAGCACATTGTCTTGTTCGCGAACCAGCAAATTGGCAACACCGGCTGTTTTAGCAGCATGGATTAGTTCAGCGTATTTTTCTTGTAATACCATCTTTAGCCTCCTTTACTTTTTTACGTTCATTTTGTTTTCCACTTTCTTAGGTTTCAATTCCTGAACGGCCTGCATCACCTTGGCAAGATCGTCTTTCTTAATGTTGCCCGATAAGGTAACTACACCGTCTTTTACTTCGGCTTTTATGCCGGCAAAGGCAGCAATAGCCGCATTTACCGTTTGGGTGAGCGTTTCATCCGGATTGATAACCACCGGCGGTACCACTTCAATTTTGTTGGTAATACCTTTTACTCCTTCCACTGCTTTGGCGGCAATTTCGGCTGCTGCAAATGCATCTTGGGTTTCTACTTTGCCTGTAAGTGTTACGGATCCCTCCGCTACAGCCACTCCTATACCTGCCGGCACAACCTTTTCAATGGCAGCTTTAATGTCTTCGTCTTTGGGCTTCTTTTTACACGATGTGAATGCCACAGAAAAAGCAGCAAGCATCATGAAAGCCAATGCAATTTTCTTCATTTTCTTAGTTTTTTTGAATCGGCAATTTACCGCATTGCAAATCATTACCAAGGTTAATTATGTGAAAACATGCATTTTTTCGACAACCGCTTTTAGCCTGCTGTGCATAAATGTTTTTCCTAAGCATTTTAGCAAACGGCTACTTTTGTCTGCTACCCATGCATTATATGGCAAACGGAAAAACTGAATTATTCGACTACAACGAAGAAAGTATTAAAACCCTCGAATGGCGCGAGCATATTCGCCTTCGGCCCGGCATGTACATAGGAAAGTTGGGCGATGGAACTGCTCCTGATGATGGAATTTATGTGCTGCTAAAGGAAGTGGTGGACAACTGCATAGACGAACACACCATGGGCTACGGCCGGCATATAGATATTAAGCTCGACAAAAACGGGCAGGTGGCCATACGCGATTACGGCCGGGGTATTCCGCTGGGTAAGGTGGTGGATGTGGTAAGTAAAATAAATACCGGCGCCAAGTACGATAGCAAGGTGTTTCAAAAAAGCGTGGGCTTAAACGGTGTGGGCACCAAAGCGGTAAATGCGCTCAGCAATTATTTCAAGGTAACAGCCTTTCGCGATGGCAAGTGCAAAACAGCCGAGTTTGAAAAGGGTATACTTATCCGCGAAAGCAAGGAGGAAAAAACCACTGAAAGCAATGGTACGGAGGTCATTTTTACCCCCGACGAGTCGGTATTCCGGCACTTCCGCTATCAAATAGACTATATCGAAAACCAGTTGTGGAATTACTGCTACCTCAATGCCGGGTTGGTAATGAATTTCAATGGCAAGCGCTATGTGAGCAAAAATGGCTTGCTTGACCTGCTGCAGCGCAAAACCAACGAAGATGAACTGCGTTACCCCATTATCCACCTCAAAGGAGCGGATATTGAAGTTGCCATTAGCCACAACAACGATTATGGCGAGGACATATATTCATTTGTAAACGGTCAGTTTACCACGCAGGGCGGTACCCATCAGCAGGCATTTCGCGAGGCATACGTTAAGGTCATTCGCGATTTTTACAAAAAGGACTATGAAGCTGCCGATATACGGCAATCAATAGTAGCAGCGGTAAGCGTACGGGTGCAGGAACCCGTTTTTGAAAGCCAAACCAAAACCAAGCTTGGCAGCAGCGTGGTATTCGAAAACGGTCCCACCATGAAGAATTTCGTGCTGGAGTTCCTGGCCCGGGAGTTGGATAATTACCTGCACAAGAACCAGTCCATTGCCGACCTTATTAAAAAGCGTATTGAGCAAAGCGAACGGGAGCGGAAAGAATTACAGGGTGTAAAAAAAATAGCAAATGAGCGGGCTAAAAAAGCCGCGTTGAACAACAAAAAGCTTCGCGACTGCAACATCCACCTCGACGATCAGCCGCCTGCCAAAAACAAAGACGAGTTTTTGGAGAAAATGAACAACACCACTTTGTTCATAACCGAGGGCGACAGTGCAAGCGGCTCCATAACCAAAGCTCGTGATGTGGAAACTCAAGCCGTTTTCAGCCTGCGGGGTAAGCCGCTCAACTGCTTTGGCCTCACCAAAAAGATTGTTTACGAAAACGAAGAGTTCAACCTGCTGCAGCATGCACTTAATATTGAAGATGGTATTGAAGGCCTACGCTACAAACGCATCATCCTTGCTACCGATGCCGATGTGGATGGTATGCACATCCGGCTTTTAATGATGACATTCTTCCTGCAGTTTTTCCCCGATGTAGTTAAGCGAGACCACTTGTTTATTCTGGAAACGCCACTGTTCAGGGTGCGCAACAAGCAGCAAACCATTTACTGCTATAGCGAACAGGAAAAACAGGATGCCATGCGAAAGCTGGGCAAAAATCCGGAGATTACTCGTTTTAAGGGGCTTGGCGAAATTTCGCCCGATGAGTTTGGTCAGTTTATTGGAAGTGACATACGCCTGCAACCTGTAAAACTAGAAGTGGGCGATCATATTCAGCAGTTGCTTGAGTACTATATGGGCAAAAACACGCAGGAAAGGCAGAATTTTATTATCGACCATTTAAAAGTTGATCTCGATTCTTTAGTAGTGCCTGTGGAAGTGGCTGCGTAGTATTTTATAATGTAGAAATATTTATAATACATGATACACCTGGTGTTTAACAGGCCTGATATTGAAGTGCTGCAGAAGGCGCAGCAGATTGACGAAAGCCTGCAGGGCGAAATATTGCTGGTGGCCGACGATTATGCAGTAGGCCCCATAACTGGCATCTATAATACTGAAGGCGCTACCGCCCGCAAGCATTGGTGGCAGGGCGTGCTGGCCGGTGGCGACTATGACGGCACTGCCGACGGAGATGACGTGAATGACTACCGTACGGTGGCAGAACTTGCCGAAGCATTGCGCCAAAACCCCAAAGAACGCTTATGGATATGGGCAGCGCAAAACAAGCACGATGTATGCGGATATTATTGGTTGCTTCCATTTGTACAGCCTTTTCAAAATAGGGTGTTCATCCTTTATCTCAACAATCTGCCGTTTATCAACGAAAAGGGCAGCATATTTTACCCAACCTGGCTTAGCCAGATTCCGCCTAAGGAATTTTTGAAGGCAAAGAAATTAGCCCGACCGATTACCCCCTCAGAGTTTGAGGTGGATACCGATGAATGGAAACGCATGATGACTGAAAGCAAGGGTGTTCGATTATTGGAAGGGGGAAAGAAAATAGCAGGCGCTGAGCACGATTTTTATGATACTGCACTTAGTGGCTATGTCACCGGCGATTTTCAAAAGGCAGGTCGTATTATACAGGCATTTTTATCTAAAGAAAAAGAAACTACGGGCGATGCCTACCTGCTTTGGAGGCTGAAGCAACTGTGCCAAAGCAATGGTTGGCAAGTGAAAGGCGAGATAAAGGGCATGAAGGATTTTGACGTGAAGAATCCCGCTATCCCTTCGCTGAAAAAGAAAGGAACTTCTGACGAAGCAGATGCCGGATCTGCCGATGCGCCGCAAGCCTGATTTGGTCCTTGGTATACAGTTGAATACGATGAATTTTTTACCTTATGAGCGAAGAAGCGATACAACCCGACAATACCAAAAACGAAGTAACCGGTGTAAGCGACCTGTACCAAAACTGGTTTTTGGATTACGCCTCGTATGTAATTCTGGAGCGTGCAGTGCCCGCTCTGGAAGATGGCCTGAAGCCGGTGCAGCGCCGCATACTGCATGCCATGAAGGAAATGGACGATGGCCGCTTTAATAAGGTGGCCAACATAGTAGGCCAAAGTATGCAGTATCACCCACACGGCGACATGAGTATTACCGATGCTTTGGTAAACATGGGGCAGAAAGACTTGCTGATAGACACACAGGGCAACTGGGGCGATGTGCGTACAGGTGATGACGCAGCCGCAAGCAGGTATATTGAAGCACGTCTTAGCAAACTTGCCCTCGAAATTGCCTTTAATGCTAAAACCACCGAGTGGCAGTTAAGTTACGATGGCCGAAGGCAAGAACCCGTTACACTGCCCATGAAATTTCCGCTGCTGCTGGCACAAGGGGCGGAGGGCATTGCCGTGGGCCTGGCTACCAAGATAATGCCGCACAATTTTATTGAGATGTGCCAGGCATCGGTAAAGCATTTGCAGGGCAAAAAGTTTGAGCTCTATCCTGATTTTCAAACTGGCGGGCAAATAGATGTAAGCAACTACAACGATGGTAAGCGCGGTGGCAAAGTGCGGATACGGGCTCGTATTGACGAAGTGGATAAAAAGTTGCTGGTGATACGAGATGTGCCCTATGGCGTTACCGTAAGTAGCCTGATAGATAGCATAACAAAGGCAGTAGAAGGCAAGAAACTCCAGATAAAAAAGGTGGTAGATAAAACGGCTGCCGATGTGCGTATTGATGTGGAACTGTTGCCAGGTGCCTCACCCGATATTGCCATTGATGCACTGTATGCTTTTACCGATTGCGAGATTAGTATTTCACCAAATGCCTGCGTTATAGCCGACGATAAGCCCCGTTTTTTGGGTGTGAGCGAACTGCTGATCCGAAGCGCAGACAATACCAAAGAACTGCTGCGCCGCGAACTGGAAATAAAATTGGCCGAGCTTAATGCCAAATGGCACTACACATCGCTGGAAAAAATATTCTTCGAAGATAAATTATATAAAGAGCTTGAGAAAAAGTACGAAACTTGGGAAAAAGTGCTTAATGCAATCGATCAAGCTTTTGAACCTTTCACGGCGAGACTCAAAAAGGAAATTACCCGCGAAGACATCTTGAAACTTACAGAGAAGCCAGTGCGGCGCATCTACCGGCTTGATATTGACGAACTGAATGAACAAATTAAAGGCATAGAAGCCGATATAACACAGGTGGAATACGACCTTGCCCACCTTACCCAATATGCTGTTGCATATTTTGAAGCGCTTACACAAAAATTCGGGAAGGGTAGGGAGCGCAAAACCGAGATCAAACTGTTCGACACCATTCAGGTGCGGCAGGTGGCCATTGCCAATACCAAATTATATGTAAATCGGGTCGATGGTTTCATTGGAACCAGCCTTAAAAAGGATGAGTTTATAGCCGAATGCTCAGACCTGGATGATATTATCTGCTTTACCAAAAGTGGTAAAATGAAAGTGGTGCGGGTGGCCGACAAAGCTTTTATTGGTAAAGATATCATCCATATTGCTGTATTTCAGAAAAATGATGAGCGCACTACCTACAACATGCTGTATGTAGATGGTAAAAGCGGCATTTGTTATGCCAAACGATTCAACGTTACGGGTATTACCCGCGACAAGGATTATGATTTGACCCAAGGCAATGAACGCAGCAGAGTACTATATTTTACGGCCAACCCCAATGGCGAGGCGGAAATGGTGAAAGTTGTGCTCAATCCCAATGCCACGGCCCGTATAAAAGAGTTTGATTTTTACTTTGAAGAAATTGCCATCAAAGGCCGTGGCAGCCAGGGCAACCAGCTAACCAAGTACCCGATTAAAAGCATCAAGTTTAAGGAGGCGGGACGCAGTACCCTTGCAGGCCGCAAACTTTGGTACGATGATCAGTTTGGTCGCATCAATACCGAAGAAAAGGGCATGTACCTTGGCATGTTTGAAGGCGACGACAAAATACTGGTGATATATACCAACGGCAATTACGAACTAGCAGACCAGGAATTGACGCAACGATTTGAAGCTGATGATGTGTTGTTGGTTGAGCGTTTTGACCCCAATAGGGTAATTACCGCTATTTATTTCGATAGTGACAAGCTGCAATTCAATATCAAGCGCTTTCGCATAGAAACCACCACACTTAAGAGTAAATTTTTGTTCATAAAAGAAGGCAAAGACAATTACCTGGAAGCGGTGACTACCGAGGAAAACCCCGTGCTGTTGCTAACCACCGGAAGGGGCAGTACGCAGCAGGTACAAAAAATAAGGCCCGCCGATTTTGTGGATGTGATGGGCTGGAAGGCTGTTGGCAACAAATTGGTAGATAAAAAGCAGGTGGAAATGGCTTGGGAGCGCAAGCATGATCATCCTGAACAGCCTGAGTTGTTTTAGTACAAGCAAAAAAATCGATACTCAAGCTTGATAAATCCATTGATTTGATAATGCATGAAAAAGCATGCATATGTTAGCACTAACCGATCAAATTGGTAATACCGTGGTTTTGCAGGCTCCCGCCAAACGCATTGTTTCGCTCGTGCCATCGCAAACGGAATTGCTATACGATATGGGGCTGAATGCTGAGGTGTTGGGGATTACCAAATTTTGTGTACATCCAAGTAGTTGGTTCAAATCCAAAACAAGAATTGGCGGCACCAAAAATTTGCGGATCGACAAAATACTCGCGCTGAACCCCGACCTGGTTATTGCCAACAAGGAAGAGAACAATCCAGAGCAAGTTCTACAACTAATGCAGCACATGCCGGTGTACACAAGTGATGTGCAAAGCATAGAACAGGCGTTAGGTATGATTGAGGATATTGGTTTGCTTACGGATAAGTTTGCACTTGCCCAACAGTTAATCAGCAACATTGAATCTGTATTTGAAAATCTGCCTGCTAATTTGCCTGCAGTTAAGGTTGCTTACCTTATTTGGTACAACCCAATGATGGTAGCCGGTGGAGATACCTTTATTAGCCACATGCTTCAACGGGCGGGATTGCACAACTGTTTTGGTCAGTGTAAGCGGTATCCCCAAATTACCGAAGCAGCGTTGAAGGATTCGGGTGCTGAGGTGGTCTTGCTTTCTACAGAGCCATTCCCATTTGGGCAAACGCATGTTGAAGCGCTTTCGCAGTTAATGCCCCAAAAGCATTTTGCTTTGGTAGATGGTGAAATGTTTAGCTGGTATGGCAGCAGGCTCTTGCATGCCGCAGGGTATTTGCACGCATTGAGGCAGCAACTATCATAATTCTATGGCCAAAGGCAGCTAATATTTTTTTTCAAGTATTTGACAACCAATTCTTTATACCGTCTTAGTGGCCTGGCTGCTTTTGTGAACACCTTCATAGGAAGCCCCTTTTAGTCTGTTTGCAAGCCCTTATATTTGCAACTCCTTAAGAAATCACGTCTAAAACATTTTCAGATGGCTAATCAACACATAATTGAACTGCTTGGCGATCAGGCCTCTTACCTGCTTGAGCACCAGAGCAAAACTGTTGACAAATCAACACTTACGCTTCCTTCGCCCGCCTATGTAGATGACATATTTGTAAAGACCAACCGCAACAACCGCGTAGTAGGCAACTACCAGTGGCTAATGGATCATGGCCGCCTTGCCGGTACCGGATATTGCAGCATTTTCCCCGTAGATCAGGGTATTGAGCACAGTGGCGGTTCGGCATTTGGCCCCAACCCTATGTTTTTCGATCCTGAAAATATTGTACGACTTGCTATGGAAGGTGGCTGCAACGGTGTAGCATCTACTTTCGGTGTTCTTGGGCTGCTTAGCCGTAAGTATGCACATAAGATCCCCTTCATCGTAAAAATTAACCACAACGAATTTTTAAGCATGCCCAATCGCTTTGACCAAACCATGTTTGGAACGGTGAAAAGTGCTTATGATATGGGTGCGGCCGGCATTGGGGCCACCATATATTGGGGCAGTGCCGAAAGTGCCCGACAACTGAAAGAAGTGGCCGAAGCATTTGAAATGGCCCATGAATTGGGCCTTACAACCATTTTGTGGTGCTATACCCGCAACAATGGCTTTAAGGTTGATGGCATAGATTATCATACTTCTGCCGACTTGAGCGGACAGGCTAATCACCTGGGCGTTACTATTCAGGCCGACATTATTAAGCAAAAAATTCCTACCAACAATGGCGGCTACCTGGCAACAAAACATGGAAAAACTTCCAAGTTTGTGTACGAAAACCTAACCAGCGATCATCCTATCGACCTCTGCCGTTACCAGGTGCTCAACTGCTATTCCGGTCGCATTGGCCTGATTAACAGTGGAGGCGAAAGCAAGGGCGACAGCGATATGGCCGATGCTATATACACCGCTGTGGTAAACAAGCGCGCTGGTGGCATGGGGCTCATACTGGGTCGCAAAGCCTTCCAAAAGCCTTTTGAAGAAGGTATTAAACTGCTGCATGCCACGCAGGATGTGTACCTCGATGATTCGATTACCATAGCATAAAAATATCGATTGCCTGCTGGATGTTTCTTCATTCGGCAGGCTTTTCTATCTTCATACCTGCCAAAGGCAACAGCATGAGCGAATTGAACAAGCAGTTGGAAGAATTTGAAAGCACGCTTTCGGGCGAAGAACTGGTACCCGAAGAGGTATTGGAAGAAGAACAGCACAGAAGTTGGTTCAGGCGGCGATCGAAAGGTATTACCACAAGTACTGCCGAAAAAAAGGAAACACCAGATGGGCTATGGCTGATGTGTCCCTCGTGCAAGTACACTTGTACCGTGTTGGAACTGCGCGACAACCTGCATGTGTGCCCCAAATGCAGTCATCACCATCGTATTGGTAGCGATGAATATTTCGACATTCTTTTTGACGAAAAGGAATATACCCGCCTATTCGATAATATTCGCAGCAAAGACTTCCTGGGTTTTACTGACCTGAAACCTTACTATAAAAGACTGGAGGAAACCTGGGCTAAAACAACGCTGAACGACAGTATGAGTGTTGCCCATGGTAAAGTTGGGGGGTACGATCTTGTGGTAAGCTGCATGGATTTTGGCTTTATAGGTGGTAGCCTGGGCAGTGTAATGGGAGAAAAGATTGTACGTGCTGCAGATTATTGTATTGAGTATCGTATTCCCTACCTGATCATAAGCAAAAGTGGAGGCGCTCGTATGATGGAGAGCGCCTTTAGCCTGATGCAGCTACCCAAAACGCTTGGTAGGCTTAGCCTGCTTACCGACCATAAAATTCCGTATTTCTCCCTGTGCACCGATCCCACTTTTGGGGGTACCACGGCCTCTTTTTCCATGCTGGGCGATATTATAATGGCCGAACCGGGCGCTCTTATTGGCTTTGCCGGCCCGCGGGTTATTAAAGAAACCATCAAGAGAGATTTGCCCAAAGGGTTTCAACGCAGCGAGTTCCTGCTGGAAAAAGGCTTCCTCGACTTTATTGTTGACCGAAAGGAATTGAAAGCCAAAATGACATTATTGCTCATGCTATTTAAGGGCTAATCTTCTAAGTTAAACTCAGGTTGTTTTTTCTAAACAACCTTTGAGACGCTTAACCTTTACCAAAGGGTTACTTTTGTGAGCCTGCCGGTATGGTAGCAGCAGTTTATGGAAATCCGGAACAGACGGGCATATCTCGAATATTTCATTGAGCAAAAGTTTGTTGCGGGCATGGTGCTGTCGGGTACCGAAGTAAAATCGCTACGGGCAGGCAAAGCAAGTTTCAACGATGCATATTGTTTTTTTCACCATGGCGAGCTGTTTGTAAAAAGCCTGCACATTTCTGAATACAAAATGGGCACCATTTACAACCACCTGCCTACACAGGAACGTAAACTGTTGCTTACCAAAAAGGAACTCAGTCGCCTGGAGGTAAAAACAAAGGAGAAGGGCTACACCATTATTCCCCTGCGCCTTTTCTTTAGCGACAAGGGGTGGGCCAAAATGGAAATAGGGCTAGGCAAAGGCAAGCAAACCCACGACAAGCGCCACACCATAAAAGAGCGGGAGGCCGAGCGTGACCTGCGCCGCCACGCCAAATAAAAAGCGCCGGCTCCCAATGGCTACCGGCGCTTCTAATTAGTGAAAATAGCTAAGGTTGGTTTGTGGTGTCAGTTCCAGCAGCGTTTCGTACATAAGCCTGATTGTGTTTTCGATATCATCTTTGTGAAGCATTTCTACCGTGGTGTGCATGTAGCGCAGCGGAATGCTAATGAGCACCGATGGGCAGCCATCGTTGGCATAGGCAAAGCTGTCGGTATCGGTGCCGGTGCTGCGGCTCAGGGCACGCCATTGCACGGGAATCTTGTGTTTTTCGGCTACCTGTTCTGTTAGCCCCAGCAACTTGTTGTGAATAGCTGGTGCGTATGCCAGCGAGGGGCCTTTGCCGCATGCCACATCGCCTTCTATGTTTTTGTTGATGAGCGGTGTGGTGGTGTCGTGTGTTACATCGGTTACTATAGCTACATCCGGTTTTATACGGCGGGCAATCATTTCGGCGCCACGCAGCCCAATTTCTTCCTGCACCGCGTTTACCACGTACAGGCTGTAAGGCAGTTTTACGTTGTTCTGCTTAAGCAGACGCGCCACTTCGGCTATCATAAATCCGCCCACCCTGTTGTCGAAAGCGCGGGCTATGTATTTGTCGAAGGCTAGCTCGTCAAAACCATCCTGGTAGGTAACCACAGCCCCCACGTGAATGCCCAGTTCTTCTACTTCTTTCTTACTTCTTGCTCCACAATCCAGCCACAAGGTTTCTACTTTGGGGACGGGTTCCTTTTGCTCGGCGGTGCCCATGCGTGTGTGTATGGCAGGCCAGCCAAATACAGCCTTCACCGGCCCTTTTTTGCCATGTATAAGCACCCGCATTGAGGGCGCTATTTGATGATCAACACCACCATTGCGTTTGAGGTAAAGCAGGCCCTGATCGGTTATGTAGTTTACAAACCAGCTTACTTCGTCCACATGGGCTTCTATCACTACCTTAAAGGGTTGTCCGGGATTAATGATGGCGGCAGCAGAGCCATAAGGGTCGGTCATTTGCTCATCGGTATATTTTTTTACATAATCAATCCACACTTGTTGCCCGCTTTTTTCAAAACCAACCGGGCTTGGTGTATTGAGGTAGTTGCGCAAAAACTGATGCGACACATCGGTTAGCAGAGCCTCTTTTTTCTTGCCTTCTTTCTTTTTGCTTTTTGCCATAAAAATGAAATTGAGTTTTAAGAATTACTGGAAGCAATTTGTAGTAATGCCATCAAAACAGGCAGTACTATCAATTGCATGTCGATCCAAAGATAAACATCATGGCCTCGAGGTTTTCCAAATGCTTTTGCAGCAAGGCCTGCGGTAAATATGCCATGGCCTGCAAGTACAAACAATGCCAGCCAATGGTTATTGAAAAGTGCAAAGCACCAAGTGTGAAAAATGATAGATACCAGGATAGCCATCCAAATCCAATACCGAAGCTTTGTGAGACCATAGCGGTCAGCAAGGGTGTATTGCATGGTTTCACGGTCGGCTGCAGTATCTCGCACATCAAACGGTATGCAAATGGCAAACATAAAAAAGAACCTGCCTGCCAAAAGCGGCAACGCCGGCACTACCTGATGAAACTGGGGTATGATAGGCAAAATGGTGAGCCATGTCCACATGAGGGACAAAACAAAGATCTTCTGCCAGGGGTGCAACTTCCATTGCCTGCCGGCAAAAAGTGGAAAAAGGGGAAATGTATAAGCCGCCGACAGCAGGGAGCCCATAACAAACATACTTGTTTGAAAACCTGTAAAGTAATATGCAATGACTACACCAACACAAACAGCGGTAGTAAAAAGTAAAACAATAAGCCCGATGGGCATTTGGAAGGGCCACAGCTTCATGTTTTTGCCGGGTATTACCTGGTGATACCAAAAGTGCAAACGGTAATACGAAAGGGTGCCCAGGCACAAAGCCACAACCGGTGCTTCGTCAAAACGTAGTTTTAAGATTGATTGAGATTGCAGAGCGAGGGCAGCGGCAGCAAAAGACAATAGTACTTTGCTACGATAAAATAGCCTGAGTGCCTTCAATACATGGAGCAATTAATTATAAATAATAATCGGTTTGTCCGTCTGCACAGTGTCGCTCATGTTTTTGGCTTTGTCGCGTGCCCAAAAACTGAAAGTAGTGGTATCGGGGCGGCCGCAGGCAGGGCCAGGCAAAGCAACATAACCAGGCACAAATACGCCGTTTACAAAGGCAATTTCGAACTGACCCTGGCTATTTTGCGATTCCGGAAAGTCGGGAATCTTGTAGCTCAAAGTCCTGTTGCTTGCCGGGCAGCTTGTTGTCGTAAGCTGAATCCAGATCGTATCTGAAATGTCACCCTCCTTGTCTGTAAATCCCAACGTGAACTCCATAATTCCACCCCTGGAAATTTCGTAGCTGTTCACTTTTTTGAATTCAAGTTGTGGACGGGTGGTAAATTTGTCTTTACTGCAGCCGAATACTACAAAACTTGCCGACAACAGGATGCCAAACGCTGCTGGAGTGTTTATCTTAAACCGCATAGTCAAAATTAATCATTAGCTCTATTGGCCGCATTGCTATTTGATAACGACACCATATTTAACGAATCTGCCACCCATTTTGATGAGTTGGCCGAAAAAATATTTCGCTTCCAGGTTGCTAACAACGGCGTGTACGGCCAGTATGCCCATTTGGTGGCTGCTCATCGTTCAGGTCATTTTTCGCTTACTGAATTGCCGTTTTTGCCAATTAGCTTCTTTAAAACGCATCAGGTATCAAGTTTTACCGAAGAGCCGACCATGGTTTTCACCAGCAGCGGAACCACGGGTTTGGTGCTGAGCCAGCATTTTGTTAAAAATGCTGATTTGTACCGACAGTCGTTTACCCGGGGGTTCGAATTTTTTTATGGAAGGGCTAACCAATATGCCTTTCTATGCTTGTTGCCTTCTTATTTGGAGCGCAGCGGATCCTCGCTGGTATATATGGCCAGGGATCTTATAGAGCAATCGGGCAATGCCGACAGCGGATTTTTCTTGGGTGCTTCAGGTAAGTTGCAGCAGGTACTGGAAAAGCGGGAAGCGACGGGTCAGCCATCCATATTGCTGGGGGTCACGTTTGCCCTGCTTGATTTTGGTAAGGATTTCGAAGGAAAACTTAAGCACACTATAATAATGGAAACCGGCGGCATGAAGGGCAGAAAAAAAGAAATGACCCGCGCCGAGGTGCACCATAATTTAATAGAGGCTTTTGGTGTGCCGGCCATTCATGCTGAATATGGTATGACTGAACTCATGAGCCAGGCTTATGCACAAGCCAATGGGCTTTATGAGTGCCCGCCCTGGATGCGGGTACTGGTAAGGGAGGAAGATGATCCATTTTCGGTAAAAACCATAGGCGCCGGGCTGCTATGTATTGTAGACCTGGCCAATGTGCATAGTTGCAGTTTTATTGAAACAAACGATGTGGGGCGGGTATATGCCGATGGTAGTTTTGAGGTAATGGGCAGGTTGGACAATGCTGACCTGAGAGGATGCAGCTTAATGGTTGTTTAGCTGGTTCATTGGGCTTTTATCCCAAATAGAACCATTTTGTTGCAAACTAAAATGGGCCAGCCATTTGGCCAGCCCATCTATTTTATATCGGGTTGTTGTATTAGTATGCTTTAACCATGAAAACGCATTCCTGCAACTTCTTAATTTGCTGCACCCTGTCCATATTGCGCAAATTGGAATAGGAGGGAAGTGAAATCTTTTTGGCACTGCTATCGTTTTCTTTCAATTCTTCAAGCACCTTACTGATGTTGATGGCTTTGGTGGCAAAAACCACTTCATTGGCCTGCCTGTCGCGGGTGCTAAGGATGCCTATAATATCGCCGTTTCTATCCAGTACGGGTCCGCCACTGTTGCCGGGATTAGCGCCAATAGCCACTTGTATGCTCAAAGTGTCATCGTTATAACCACTTCGGGCACTCATATATCCCCTGTTGTACACAATTTCATTTCGCGGATAGCCCAGGGTAAAAATTTCTTCGCCCAGGTCTACAGTTGTTTTGCGAATAGTATAGGGTATGTACGAGCGATTTTTCCAGTCTTTGTCTTCGATTTTTAAAATAGCCAGATCTGTTTCTACATCGGAATACACCAGTTTGGCTATGTATTCCATTCCTTTGTTTACCACTACCAGGGTGCTGGCGTCTTTTACAACGTGGGCATTGGTAATCAAATAGCCTTTGCCATCAATCAAGAAGCTTGAACCTGAACTACGCTGCGGAACTTCGGGCGATTTAGGGGCACTTACAATAGCGGCTATTTTGTTGCTCTGCTCACGCTGCCGGCTTTCCAGTTCGTTCACCTTGCGGCCAAGTTGCTGCAAATAATTTTGATTAGGCTTTGGGGTAAGCAAGTGAATCATTCCGCTGATAGTGAGGGCTGTAATACCTGCAATGGAAGCAGCTACACTAATGGTGCGCTTATAACGGTTCCAAAACTGGATAACCTTGGCTCCACGCGGCAACTTCTCCGTTTCTGAAATCTCGCCCGCTTCCAGTAGCTTGTTGTGCAGGTGATGCAATTCGTGTCTGAACTCACGCCTGTCGCTGTAATGATCCAACTGCTGCAGAAACATTTGTTGCTCTACAAAAAGTTGGTCAATATCAGGATTGTTCTGCCTCAGATGCTCTAATTGCAAACGCTCCTGCTGGCTCATTTCGCCTTTCAGGTAGCGTTCTACAGCATCAAGCATTGCTATATGATCCATTTATTCGTGGTGTTTATATTGTGCAAAGAATAGTTTCTTCAATCTCATCAGGCATTTGTACTTCTGGTTTTTGGCATTGTCGCTATTTGTATATCCAAACTCCTCGGCAATATCCACCATATTCTTCTTCTGTATATAAAAGGCTTCGAGTAGGCTTTTGCATGGCTCACCCAGGCTTTTTAACGCCGTATCCATCAGTACAAAGTCATTATCCAATTTTTCCTTTTCCTCTATTTCTTCCTCCACCGGCACCAACTCTTCCAATCCCTCTACCGGTTGGTAAAATTTGCTTGCCTGTTGCAGCCTTTTCAGCCACAATCGCCGGCAAACAGAGTATAAATAAGTCCTGATTTGACAGGTTAAGGTAAACTCCGGTTTTCGACTTTTTTCATAAAGCACTACCATCGCCTCCTGAAATATATCCCTTGCTTCGTCGTGAGATCCACTATTTTGAAGAATAAAGGCCTGAACCAGACCATAGTTTTCTCTATAGATAGTGTTAACGGATCTGTGGTCGTTCCGTGCCAGTCCTTCAAGCAATTCCAATTCGTGATTCTCTGCTCTCACTTTATCACTGCTTTATTCCATTGTATTTAAATGGTAACCCTTTGAAAATCGCTTTAACCAAGATAGCCTACTCTTGGACTATAAGTCTTTGGCAGCGATTGACTTCATGATTAGTTATTCAAAAATAAATCATTTTACAAAATGTTGATTTACAGTTTATTGCGAAATATTTTCCAGCCTCAAAAAAGAAATATTTGAAAGGCGGGGTTACTTTTTTTTGCCCTGCGGATTAATGTCAAACAAACAAAAATTATCTCAAAATGAAAAAGCTCCTGTTCGTTGCCGTTATCGGTACTCTGGTTGCCTGTGGCGAAGCCAGCACTGAAGAAACTAAAGTAGATACCCCGGCTGCTGCTCCGGTTGAAGCTCCTGCAGCTCCAGATACTGCCATGAAGGCTGACACCGGTGTTGTAGCACCTGCTGCCGATACTACTAAGAAGTAATTTTTTTATGGCAAGCAATCGTTAAGCCGTCCCGATTCCTCGGGAGGGCACTTTTAAATTAGCTTGTCCTAGTTATAAGCAAGCGTGGGATTGAAAATATCCCGCGCTTGTTTTTATTTAGGGGAAATAACTTTTCCAATCAATCTCTGGGGCATTGCCTGGTTTCCAATTAATAAGGAGGTTTTATTTTGCTCGTGATTGTTTTTAGAAATTCTTCAACGATTGAATGCGATGTTTAACAGAATCTTACCATGTTATTCAACTATTTAACCCGTTGTAAAATATATTTCAAAATTTTTCAAGTAGACGCATCATCAAATAGTCGTTTCCTTACATTTGCAGTGTTATGAATAAGGGTTTTGCATTTTTTGGCTATTATTTTTATTACTACTTCAACAAGTAGTCCGGGCCATTTTTGCAATATCCGATTCACAAGATTGAAATCTGCGAGGCGCCCGGTCTAAAAAGGCCGGGCGCTTTGCATATCTAACAAACACATGCGCTACGAGAAGATTGATCAGTCAGGCCTTAGCATCATGCAGCGGGTAAGTATTCAGGGTTATGAAGGCAGTTTTCACCAGGAAGCCGCCCGGCGATTTTACGGGCCGGCTACGCAGGTAATACCATGTGCCACTTTTCGGGAGGTTATCAAAATTGCCGCAAGCAAAAAGGAGAGCGACGGTGGCATAATGGCTATCGAAAACTCCATAGCCGGAAGCATTTTGCCCAACTACGGGTTGCTTCAAAAAAGCAATTTGCGCATTGTGGGCGAGGTATATCTGCATATTAAACAACAGTTACTGGTAAATTCGGGCGTAGCGCTTAGCGATATTAAAGAGGTTCACTCGCATCCCATGGCGCTGTTGCAATGCATGGATTTTTTGGAGAAACATCCTCATTGGAAATTAATAGAAACGGAAGACACGGCCTTAAGTGCCAAACACATACATCAACGCCGCAGCAAGCACATTGCTGCCATTGCCGGCAAGTTGGCGGCGCAGCTGTTTGATTTGCAGGTACTGGCACCCAATATTCATACCATGAAAAATAACTATACCCGTTTTTTGGTGCTGCGCAGGGCCGATGATGCCTTTGTGCCCGAAAGATGCAACAAGGCTTCAGTTAATTTCCATACCGATCACTCGCGGGGAAGCCTGGCAAGGGTATTAACCATAATAGCCGAAGGGGGAATAAACCTCAGCAAGTTGCAAAGTATGCCAATACCGGGTACCGAGTTTCGCTACAGTTTTCATGCCGATATGGAGTTTGACAACCTCGATCAGTTTGACAGGGTAATAGACAAGGTACGATCCGCAGCCGAAGGGCTCAATGTGTATGGCGTGTACAAAAACGGCAAGAATTTTTAATTAATAGCATAGGATATACAGGTAAAATGCAAACGGCCAAAAGACTTGAACATATAAATGAATACTATTTTTCGCAGAAGTTGCGCGAAATAGACGAAATGAACCGCCAAGGAAGGCAGGTGATAAACCTGGGTATTGGCAGCCCCGATTTGCCACCGCACCCCAACGTAATTAGGGTATTGCACGAAGAAAGTGCCAAGCCGCACACTCATGCATACCAAAGCTACAAAGGCTCGCCCGTTTTACGTCAGGCCATAGCCCGTTGGTATCAGCAGCACTACGGTGTACAGCTTAATGCCGATAGTGAAATTTTACCGTTAATTGGCAGCAAAGAAGGCATTGTACACCTGTGTATGACCTACCTGGATGAAGGCGATATTGCGCTCATCCCCAATCCTGGTTATCCTACCTACCGCAGTGCAGTATTGCTGGCAGGGGCTCAGTGTGTAGAATACCGTTTGAGCGAACAGCAAGGCTGGGCGCCTGATTTTGAGGAATTGGAAAAGTTCGATTTGAGCCGTGTAAAAATGATGTGGGTAAACTACCCGCACATGCCTACTGGTCAAAACGCCGATATTCATCTGTTCGAAAACCTGGTAGCTTTCGGTAAAAAGTATAGCGTGCTCATTTGCCATGATAACCCTTATAGTTTTATACTGAACGATGACCCGGTAAGCCTGCTGCAGGTACCGGGCGCCCAAGATGTGGTAGTAGAATTGAACTCGCTGAGCAAGAGCCAGAATATGGCTGGCTGGCGGGTGGGTATGCTGTGTGGCGCCCACGAACGTATTAACGATGTGTTGCGCTTTAAAAGTAACATGGACAGTGGTATGTTCTTGCCCGTGCAGCTTGCAGCTGCGGCAGCGTTGGAACTATCGCCTGATTGGTATACAACGGTAAATGAAGTGTATGCTGCACGGCGATTGAAGGCGTTTGAACTGCTTGATTTACTCGGCTGTAAGTACCGCAAAGAGCAGGTGGGCTTGTTTGTATGGGCTGCTGTTCCCAATAATTACAAAGATGGATTTGAATTGAGCGACAAGGTGCTGCACCATGCCAATGTGTTTATAACCCCGGGTGGTATCTTTGGTTCGGAAGGCAATGGGTATGTAAGGGTAAGCCTTTGCAGCAGCGAACAAAAACTGGAAGAAGCTATTAAAAGAATAGAAAAAGTGTTATGAGGATTGCCATTATTGGTATAGGGCTTATTGGCGGGTCGATGGCTTTGGTGCTGAAGCGACTGGGCCACGTTACACATGTTATAGGTGTAGATGCAAGCACCAGGCATAGTCAACTGGCTCTTGAAAAGGGAATGGTAGACGAAGTGCTTGAATTGGAAAGTGCTGTTGCTGAATGCGATGTGGTGGTGGTGTCGGTGCCGGTGGATGCAGCAATGCACACCTTACAGCAAGTATTGGATGTAGCTGCAACGCAGGTGGTGGTCGATGTGGGTTCCACCAAGAAAGAACTGATTGATTCTGTAGCTGGCCATCCGCGGCGCGGCAGATTTGTTCCCTGTCATCCCATGTGGGGTACCGAATTTAGTGGGCCTGAAGCTGCAACGTCCGAAGCTTTTGCCGATAAAGCTTGCGTAATATGCAACCGGGAACAAAGTGACTCCGATGCGCTGGAGGTAGCCGAAAAAATACTAGGCAGCATCGGTATGCATATCGTGTATATGAATGCTGAGGAGCACGACTTACATACGGCTTATGTAAGCCATATTTCGCACATCACATCTTTTGCCCTTGCCAACACGGTACTGGAAAAAGAAAGAGAAGAGGATGCCATTTTTGAGTTGGCCAGTGGTGGTTTTGAAAGCACGGTACGCCTGGCAAAAAGCAACCCAAACATGTGGGTACCTATTTTTCGGCAAAATCGCGATAATGTGCTCGATGTGCTGAACGAGCATATATCGCAGCTGCGCAAATTCAAAGCTTGCCTGGAAAAA
>Ga0114939_10000843_pt1 | contig 25159 bp, 19 predicted proteins | sample AshMeaCrysSpring_FD_87196 | JGI IMG/M metagenome (GOLD analysis project Ga0114939, IMG submission 87196) | Groundwater microbial communities from Big Spring, Nevada to study Microbial Dark Matter (Phase II) - Ash Meadows Crystal Spring | ecosystem: Environmental > Aquatic > Deep subsurface >...
GTGGGGGGCGTGCATGATTTCGGCGCGACGGTGATGAGCATGCGGTATGGCGGCCGCTCGATCCTCGAGGCCTTCCGCTCGCTTGTCGGGGAATGGACCGGCAAGCTTTTCCTGCTGTTTGTGCTCTTCACCCTTGTCTATGTGGTGATTGTTTTTCTGGATCTGACCGCTCAGGGGTTTGTGGCCACGCCGGCGGTGGCGACGGCTTCGGGCTGGTTTGTGTTGATGGCGCTGGCATTCGGGATTGTCGCGCGGCTGCCGCTTCCCGGCTGGGTGGGCATCGCGATTTTTGTGGCGCTCACGTATGCCGGCCTTGCGCTGGGGCACTTTTTCCCCGCGCCGGATCTTGGGAAGACCTTCTGGATCTGGGTGATCCTGCTGTATTGTTTTTTGGCGGCGATCCTGCCGGTGAATGTGCTCATGCAGCCGCGCGATTTCCTGAGCGCGACATTTTTGTATGCGATCATGTTGCTCGGGGTGGTCGGGGTTTTTGTAAAAGGTCAGCCGCTGCAGTTGGAATTTTTCAAGGGATTCGAGAGCGCGAATCTCGGGATGCTGGTTCCGTTTTTGTTCATCACGGTGGCCTGCGGGGCCTGCTCGGGCTTCCACAGCGTGGTGGCCAGCGGCACCACCTCCAAACAACTGCGCAGGGAAACCGACGCCCGCAAGGTGGCCTACGGCGGGATGCTCGTGGAGGGGATCCTCGCCGCTTTCGCCATCGTTTGTGTGGGTGCGGTCGGCGGCATGAATGGAACCGCCGTCTCGACATTTTCCGAGGGTGCCGGGATGTTTTTTGCGGCGCTGGGGATCCCGCCGAAACTCGGGGTCGAATTCGCTTCGCTGGCCGTGAGCACGTTCCTGCTCACCACTCTGGATACCTGCACCCGCCTGGCCCGTTTCCTCGTCGAGGAACTCACCGGCTGGAAAGGAGCCGCCTCGCGCTACCTCGTGACCTTCGGGGTGGCGGTGATCGCGGGGTGGTTCGCCCTCCAGCAATTCGCGGGCCCGGACGGAAAATTGATGGCCGCCTGGCAGGCGCTCTGGCCGCTTTTCGGAGCCACCAACCAGATGCTCGCCGCGCTGGCGCTTGTGACGTTCGTGGTTTTCCTGAGAAGCCGGAGGCTTGGAATCTGGTTCGCCGCGATCCCGGCGGTTTTGATGATCGCCATGCCCGCATGGGCGCTCGGCGCGATGGCGCTCGACCCCAAAACCGGCGACTTCCTGCGAATCTGCGCGGGAGCCCAGCTCGTCCTCGGCGGCGTCATCATCTTCATGAGCCTGCGCCGGTTCCTGAATCCCGGACCCCCGGAAGCCGGGCCCGCCGGGAACTGAAGCCCTGACGTGCCGCCGGGTGGCGCCCGCCGCCGGGTGGGCGGGAGCCTCAGGCTTTCGAGTAAAGGTCGGCCCCGCTCTCCGCGAACTCGCGGGATTTTTCCGCGAGGCCTTTTTCGACAGCCTCCTGCTCCGAGAGCCCCTGTTCGGCGGCGTATTTGCGGACGTCGTCGGTGATTTTCATCGAGCAGAAATGCGGGCCGCACATCGAGCAGAAGTGGGCGGATTTCGCGCCCTCGGAGGGCAGGGTTTCGTCGTGGAATTCGCGGGCGGTCTCCGGGTCGAGGCCGAGGTGGAATTGGTCGGCCCAGCGGAATTCGAAGCGCGCTTTGGAGAGGGCGTTGTCGCGGTATTGGGCTCCCGGGTGGCCCTTGGCGAGGTCGGCGGCGTGGGCGGCGATTTTGTAGGCGATGACGCCGTCTTTGACGTCCTTTTTATTGGGGAGGCCGAGGTGTTCCTTGGGGGTCACGTAGCAGAGCATGGCGCAGCCATACCAGCCGATCATGGCGGCTCCGATGCCGGAGGTGATGTGGTCGTAGCCGGGGGCGATGTCGGTGGTGAGCGGGCCGAGTGTGTAGAACGGCGCCTCGTGGCACCACTCGAGCTGCCGGGCCATGTTTTCCTCGATCATGTGCATCGGGACGTGGCCGGGGCCCTCGTTCATGACCTGGACGCCGCGTTCCCACGCGCGTTTGGTGAGGCCGCCCTGGACTTCGAGTTCGGCGAACTGGGCGCGGTCGTTGGCGTCGGCGATCGAGCCCGGGCGGAGGCCGTCGCCGATCGAGAAGCTGACATCGTAGGCGGCCATGATGTCGCAGATGTCGTCCCAGTGGGTGTAAAGGAAATTTTCTCTGTGGTGGGCGAGGCACCATTTGGCCATGATGCTGCCTCCGCGGCTCACGATGCCGGTCATGCGATTTGCGGTGAGCGGGATGAACCGGAGGAGGACGCCGGCGTGGATGGTGAAATAATCGACGCCCTGCTCGGCCTGCTCGACGAGGGTGTCGCGGAAAATCTCCCATGTGAGTTCCTCGGCCCGGCCGCCGACCTTCTCGAGCGCCTGGTAGATGGGGACGGTGCCGATGGGCACCGGCGAATTGCGGAGGATCCATTCACGGGTGGTGTGGATATTTTTTCCGGTGGAAAGGTCCATCACGGTGTCGGCGCCCCACCTGGTGGCCCACTGCATTTTTTCGACCTCCTCGGCAATGGTCGAGGCGACGGCGCTGTTGCCGATATTGGCGTTGATTTTGACGAGGAAATTCCGGCCGATGATCATCGGCTCGAGTTCCGGGTGGTTGATATTGGCGGGGATGATGGCGCGCCCGGCCGCCACTTCGTCGCGCACAAATTCCGGGGTGATCCGGGCGGGGATGCGCTGGGGGAATCTGCGGAAGACGGACGGGGTGAACGGGCCCTCGGGCGACTGGGTGGATCCGGCGTGTTGTTTTTCGAGGTCGTCGCGGCGGAGGTCGGCGGAGAGGTCGGCCATCTCGACCGCGCGGAGGTTTTCGCGGATGGCGATGAATTCCATCTCCGGGGTGATGACGCCCCGGCGCGCGTAGGCGAGCTGGGTGACCGCGCACCCGGGCCGGGCGCGGAGCGGACGGCGGGCGGGGACAGGAGCCGTGGCTCCGTTTTTCGCCGCGGCATGGGCGGCGGAGAGGAACCCATTGTCGCCGGGCTGGACGGTTCGTCCCTCGTATTCCTCGACATCCCCGCGCGCGAGGATCCACTCGCGGCGGAGGGCCGGCAGGCCTGTATTGACATCCCCCGCGAAGGCGGGATCCCCCCACGGGCCCGAGGTATCGTAAACGCGCACCGGATCGTTGGCCTCGAGCGCGCCCGAGTGGGTGCGGGTGGGAGCCAGCGCGACCTCGCGCATGGGCACCCGGATTTCCGGATGCAGGACGCCCGGCACGTAGATGCGGCGAGAGGCGGGCGGTGTGACCGGGGTGGCGGGGTCGTCGAGGTTGGCGATCATTTCGGGGATGCCCGGGGGCTCAGGGTCGGCGTTCTTTGAGGAGGTCCCGGATCTCGGTGAGAAGGTCTTCGGTTCCGGGCTTCGGCGTAGCGGCCGGCTTGGCGGTGAGCTGGGCGAGCTTGTTGAGCGGTTTCACAAAAACAAAAAACACAATCGCGGCGAGGAGCAGGAAATTCAGAACCCCGCTTCCGAACGCGAAGAAGCCGTTGACGATGCTGGTGGCGTCCCCCTTGCCAGTGAGCAGGGCCACCGTCGGGTCGATGATGCCTTTCACGACTCCTTGGACGAGGCTCGTGAACGCCCCCCCGATCACAACGCCAACCGCCAGATCCACCACGTTTCCGCGGGAGACAAACGCGCGGAATTCATCGACCAATTTCATTTCGCGGACGCTTTCTTGAGTTTCGCGGCGGCCTCGGAGCGGAGTTGGCGTTCGGCTTCGACCCAGTCGCCGGTCTCGTCTCCGTGCCAGCCCATGTGCCGGCGGCGTTCGGCGATGAAATACGCGCGCAGCGCAATGTCGTCGTTCGATATTTCGATCACTTCTGTGACCTCGGTGACTTCCACGGTCTTGGCGCCCGGTTTCTTTTTGGCGACCGGCTTCTTGGCGGCCTTGGCGTCGGTTTTCGCGCCCGGTTTTTTGGCGGCCGTGTTCTTGGCGGGTTCCTTGATCGGCTTGGCGGGGGCCGCTGCGGCCGGCGCCTTGACGCCGGTTTTCGAGATCTTCTTCGGCACGGGCGCGGGCGGCAAGGGTGGGAGAACCACAGGGGTCGCCGACGCCGCGGGCGTTTCGACAGGCGTCGCGGGTTTCTTCAACTTGGCGGGGGCCTTCTTGGTGGATTTCTCTTTGGACATAAGCTGCGGATGATGCCGGATATGGAAACTCTGAAAAGCGTAAAAATCGACACCCTGACCGGTTGGCGGGCGGGCGGACTCCCTCGGGATCAGTCGCGTCTCGCGCGCTCGGCGGCAAGGAGTTCCATGTTATACTTTTCCACGGGGGAGAAGTATTGGTCGAAATCATCGAGGTCGGTCCCCTCGACCGGACGATACCAATCGAACTGGCGGAAATGGGCGCGAATTTCCTCCTTGCCGAACCACGCCCCCCGGCGGGCATAGATTTCGTTGATGGCGTAGCGGAGCTTGGCATCGGAAAGCGAGCGGACTTCCGCCGCCGTGAGCGGGCGCAGGCGGGTTTCCGGGAAGCGTTCGCCGCGCATGGCGCCGGGCGGGCCGACCGGCTGGAAGCCCGTGCCCGGTTGCGGTCCGCCGCCCGACGGGAGGGCGGATTCCTCTTTTTCGGTCACGCGGCTGTTTTCCGATGTGACGAGGAAGCCGTCTCCCGAGCGGACGAGGGTGACCGAATTGATCGCGCGGCCCGAGATTTGGCGGCCGGTTGCCGGGTTGGCGACCGAAAACCGGATCGGCGTCGTCACACTCCAGCCGCCTTCAATTTCGGCGACCTCATGGGGGCCGTCGGGTTCCTCGACATAGACCGGCCAGCGCCGGAAGTAATTCGATTTGTCGCGCCGGATAAACGAAGCGTCCACCCGGCCGTGGTCGTAATACCCAACCTCGTCCGCGTAGGTGCGCAGGAGTGCGTCAAGGTCGCGCGCCTGTTCCATGGCCGCCCGTCCGGCAAGGAACGACGCGATCTCGTCGCCGGGGATCGACGGACGACCGGCCTGAGGCCACTCGATCGGACCGCCGACCGGCGGGGAGGATGGGACCGGCGGCGCGGAGGCGGATGAGGGAGGGGCACTCGCCAGGCCCGGCACGGCAATGGTATCGCCCGCACCGGGTGTGGGTTCGGGAGGCGGGGAGAACGCTGGCGTCGGCTCGGGAGTTGGAGTGGGAGTTGGTTCAGGGGTGGGCGCAGGGGTGGGGCGGGGTGTTGGTTCCGGGGAGGGCGGAGCGGGTGGAGGGGTGCCGGTCGGAGTGGCGGCCGGCACGGGGGGGGCGGCGGATTTTTTGCCGACAACCACTCCCACAACAATGAACGCGGCAAGGAGAGTCGAAAGCACCGCGAGGACGGCCAGAACAATGACCGCGACGGCCCATGGCGGCAACGCGCGTTTGGGAGGCGGACCCTGCGCGGGCGCCGATTGCGACGGCGGGTGGTCGGCGGTGGCGGACGTCCGGGGACCCGTCCCGGAGCGGGAGTCCTTTGCCATAACGGACGCGGGAGGACCGCCGGCACAGAACGCGTCGAGAAAATCCCGTGCGGCGGCAAATCCCTCATCACCCCCGATGGCGGCACGGAGGATGTGATTGTCGCGGGCATCGAGGCAGGCAAGCGGGGTCGTCTCCCCCGCCTGACCGCCGAGCATTTCCCGCACAAGACGCGCGATCGCGGAGGCGGTGTCCCCGTTTCCGCCGTCCTGCCAGAGATTCCCGCCGGCAATCGTCGCAGTGAAGTCGGCGGGGGAGGCCGCCCCGTCGAGGAGTGCCCGGCCGGATTCCTCCACCCATACCGATGCCGGAGGGATTTCCGGGCAGGGCATCCCGGACCCCGCGAGCGCATCGAGGTCGGAGACCAGATCCCGCGTGATCGCGCATGCGCGGGCCTTGTCGAGCACGCCGCCGGCGCGAAGGATTTCCACAAGCGACTTCCCGCGCGCCGGGGTAAAAAGCGCGCCGATTTCCTCCGCCCGGGCGAGGAAAGCGGACGGGGACTGCGGCCGGCCGGCCGGATCCTTTGCCATCATGCGGGCGACGAGGGCGGTCACGCAGAGCGGGTTGCCGTGGAGGGCCTGCAAGGGCGGGGGATCGTTCAGATGCCGCGAAATCACACGCGCCACCGAACCCTCGAAGGGAGGCTTGCCGGTGAGCATCGCGAAGAGCGTGGCTCCCAGTGAGTAAATATCGGAGCGGATGTCGGCCTCACCGCCGCAGAGTTGTTCGGGGCTTGCAAACGCGGGCGTGCCGACAAACCCGCCCCGGGTGAGCGAGGAATCCCCGGCGGCGGCGGGCCGGGCGAGGCCGAAATCGATAACCTTGGCATGAAAGCCGCCGTCATCACCGCGGGCCAGCATGATGTTGGCGGGTTTGATGTCGCGGTGGACGATCCCGCGTTTGTGGGCGGCGGCAAGCGCCCTCGCAACCTGACAGGCAATATCGAGAGCCTGCTCCGCCGGCAGGGGGCCCCCGCGCGCGAGAAGTTCCTGCAGGCTCTCGCCATCGACAAATTCCATCGCGTAAAAAAACGTGTCGCCCTCGTGGCCGAGATAAAACACCGACGCGACATTCGCGTGGCGGAGGGCCGCGGCCGACCGCGCCTCCCTCACGAACCGCTGGCGCGCCACCTCGTCGGCGAGGTGGGAGGCGGAGATGACCTTGAGCGCGACCTCGCAGTCGAGGTTTGTATCGCGGGCGCGGTAGGTCGTCCCCATGCCGCCATGGCCGAGTTCGACCGGCCGGTCGGCCGCGTCCTCAAGCACCTCGAAGTGGTGGAATCTGGGCATCGCTCTCCCGCCTTGTCCCAGCATCACCCGCCGAAATCAAGCCTGTCCGGGCATTCCGGAAACGGATGCGCCGCGGCCGGTCCGCGGGGCGGGCGCACGGTCTCGCTATTTGATCGACGGGGCACCGAAGTATGGGTGCAGGGCCTCGGGCAGGGCGACCGAGCCGTCCTCCCGCAGGCCGGACTCAAGCAGCGCCACGTAGAGGCGCGGGAGGGCGGTTCCCGATCCGTTCAGCGTGTGGCAGAAGCGGGGTTTGCCGTCCTCGGCGCGATAGCGGAGGTTCATGCGGCGGGCTTGGTAATCGCCGAAATTCGAGCAACTCGAGACCTCGAGGTAGGCATTCTGGCCCGGCGACCAGACCTCGATATCATACGTGCGCGCCGAGCCGAATCCGAGGTCGCCCGCGCACAATTCGATGACCCGGTAGTGCAGGCCGAGGACGCGCAGGACGCGCTCGGCATCGGCCGTGAGCGCTTCGAGCTCGGCGGCGGAATCCTCCGGCCGGCACACGCGCACCAACTCGACCTTGTCGAATTGGTGGAGGCGGATGAGGCCTCGCGTGCCCACGCCGGCCGCGCCCGCCTCGCGGCGGAAACACGGCGTGTGCGCCACATAACGCAGCGGGAGCGCGGGGAGGATTTCCTCGCGGTGGAGGTTCGTGACGGGCACTTCGGCGGTCGGGGCGAGGTAGAGGTCGTCGCGCTCGGCGCGGTAGAGTTGGTCCTCGAATTTCGGGAGCTGGGATGTGCCGACCAGCGCCCCGGGCTTGACGAGGTGCGGGACCGACACCTCGGTGTAGCCGCCGTCGCGCGTATGCAGGTCGAGCAGGAAATTGATGAGCGCGCGCTCGAGGCGGGCTCCCGCACCGGTGAAACACACAAAACCACTGCCCGCGATTTTCGACCCGCGTTCGAAGTCGAGCAGGCCCAGCCGCGCGGCGATCGAGAGGTGGTCCTCCGCCGGGTTCACGGATGGTTTTTCTCCCCATTCGCGCACGACCGGGTTGTCGGCGGCCGACCGGCCGGGCGGGATGTTTTCATGCGGGAGATTGGGGAGGCCGAGGAGGAGGTCGCGCTGGTTTGCCGAGTGAACGGCGCACTCGGCCGAGAGCTTTTCCATTTCCCCGGCGCGGGCCTTGACCTCCTCTTCGACGGCCGAGGAATCGAGTTTCTGAGAACGCAGGCGGCCGACTTCCTTGCTGAGCCGGTTGCGTTCGGCCTGGAGGTTTTGGAGGCGGGTTTCCGCCGCGCGGCGGGCCCCGTCGATGGCGAGGATCTCATCGATAACCCCCGCCAGATCGGGGGAGCGCAGCGCGAGGCGGGCGCGGACGATTTCGGGGGATTCGCGGAGAAGGCGTATGTCGAGCATCCCGCGAGCATCCCCGAGCCGGGCCGCCTGCGCAAGATCGGTATCGACTTCCCGCCCCGCTTTTTCCGATAATGCCGGTCCATTCCATGCCAGCCAAGTTCCGCGATTATTACGAAACCCTCGGGGTGTCGAAATCGGCCTCCCACGACGAGATCCGCTCGGCGTTCCGGAAGCTCGCCCGCAAATATCATCCGGATGTCGCGACCGACAAAAAAGCCGCGGAGGAGAAATTCAAAGAAATCAACGAGGCTTACGAGGTCCTCGGGGACGAGGAAAAGCGCCGCAAATACGATGAACTCGGCGCCGGCTGGCAGGACGCGGAGCGCGGGGGCGGTCCGCCTCCTGGCTGGAACCAGACCCAGTGGGGCGAGCCGGGCGGGGTGGAATTCGAATTCGGCGGCACCGGGTTCAGCGATTTCTTCGAGCAATTTTTCGGCACGCGCCGCGGGTGGAGCCGGGCCACGGGAGCCGGCGGCCAGCACCCGCCCATGCGCGGACAGGACATCGAATCCGACCTGCTCGTAAGCCTCGAGGAATCCCTCCACGGTTCGACGCGACGCATCTCGTTCCGCCGCGGCCGGACATCCCCGCCCGAGACTTACACGGTCCGCATTCCCAAGGGGATCCGTGCAAACCAGCGCATCCGGCTGGCGGGGATCGGCGGGGCCGGGGCGGATGGTGGATCGGCCGGGGATTTGTTTCTGCGCGTGAAGTTCGAGCGGCATCCCGACTTCGAGGTGGTCGGCGACGACCTTGTTTACGAATTCGAGGTGGCGGCCTGGGATGCGGTGCTGGGGTGCGAGGTCACCGTGCCGACCCTCGAGGGCGCGGCCAAGCTCAAGGTGCCCGAAGGCTCTCAGCCCGGGCGGCGCTTCCGGCTGTCCGGCAAAGGACTCCCCGCCGCCGGCGGCGCGCGGGGGGATCTTTACGCGGAGCTGCGGGTGGCATTGCCGGCCCCCGTGGGAGGCGATGCCGAACGCGCGCTCTGGAGGCAGATTGCCGGACTGCACGGAAGCGTCCGCCCGTGAAGCTCGCGATCCTTTCCGACATCCACGCCAACCTCGCCGCGCTGGACGCGGTTCTGAAGGACATCGGGCAGAAGGGCGTCGATGGGATCGTGTGTCTGGGCGACATCGTGGGCTACGGTCCGCGTCCGCTGGACTGCATGGAGCGCATTTTCGCGGCGACGCATCATATCGTGATGGGAAATCACGACGCCTTTGCGGTGCATCTCGCCTCGCCGACGAGGGGCCTCCGCGAGGACGTGGCCGACGGCATCCTCATCGCGCGCAACCAACTCGACTCCCACCACCTCGAGGCCTTGAAGACGCTTCCCCTCACTCTGCAAATCGAGGACCTCACGCTCGTGCACTCCAGCCTCGCCTCGCCCTCCGACTTCCTCTACATCCACGAGCCCGGCGAGGCCCTCGACCACTTCGCCAAACAATCCACCACATGGGCGTTCGGCGGCCACACCCACCTGCCGTGCGCATGGTCGCTCACCAGCTCGGGCCTCGGCACCCACCCCGCGTCTGCGGAGTTCCGGCCCGCCGGGCCGGGGCAGTTCCTGGTCAATGCGGGGAGCGTCGGCCAGCCCCGCGACAACGACCCGCGCGCGTGCTATGTCATCTTCGACACCCGCGCGGGGACCGCGCGGTGGGTGCGCGTGCATTACGACGTGGCCCGCACGATCGCCGACATGACCGCCCTCGGCATGCCGGATTTTTCCGCCGCCAGGTTGCTGGAAGGGATCTGACCCCCCCGGAGCCCGCAACTTTTCTGGTTTGCCAATCCGGGGGATTCCGTCCATTTTCGGCCAACCAAGGAGGCCATCATGGAAATTTCTTCACCAGTCGGATTGATCCTCGAGCGCAAAGAGCGCCGGTTGTGGACGATCGCGCCGGGAGCCACGGTTTTCGACGCCATCAGTCTCATGGCGGAAAAAAATATCGGCGCTCTGCCGGTGATGGAAGGCGAACGCCTCGTGGGGATGATCTCCGAGCGTGATTACACGCGGAAGGTCATTCTCCAGGGGCGGGTCTCGCGCGAGACCGCCGTGGCGGATATCATGTCGCGCGATGTCGTCACGGTCACGCCGGAGGTCTCGATCGAAGATTGCATGGAAATCCTCACCAAAAGCCGCGTCCGCCACCTCCCGGTGCGCGACGGCGAAAAGGTGCTCGGCATCGTTTCGATCGGGGACCTCGTGAACTGGATCATCGTCGCCCAATCCACCAAAATCGGCGACCTCGAGCGCTTCGTCACCGGAGCCTATCCGGGTTGATCAATTCGCCGCCGCCGCCGCCGCTTTGCGGAGGCGGTCGGCGATGGCCGACGCCAGTTCGCCGGGAGGGGGTGGTTCGGCGATGATCGCCGCGAGCCCGAGGCCGTCGAGGCGGCGCAGGGCGGCGTAGAGCCCGGCGGCGGCGGTCGCCGGATTCCCATCGGGCGCCAGAACCTCGCAGGCGGCGTAACCCTCCCCGGCCCGCGACCATGCGAGCTGACCACAACGACCCCGGGGGAGATCGCAGCCGCCCAGGAAAACCGGCGTTGACGGCGCGTAGTGGCTGGCCATACGGCCGGGTGCCCGCAGGCCGGGGTCGGGATTGGTCACCCGTGCGAAGCGGGCCAGTTCGGACGCGGCGACCGGACCCGGACGCAGGATCGAAAGCGAGCCGTCGTGGACGGCGACGATTGTGCTCTCGATCCCGTTCGAGCAGGGTCCGCCGTCGAGGACGAGCGGGATCCGGCCGCCCAGTTCGTCGAGCACGTGGGCGGGCGTGGTCGGGCTCACCCGGCCGAACCGGTTCGCGCTGGGTGCGGCCACCGGTCCGCCCAGAGCGGCCAGCACGGCCGCCATCACCGAATGGGCGCTCATTCTCACGGCCACGGTCTCCTGTCCGGCGGTGACAATATCGGGCACCTCCGGCCTCCTCCGCACCACGATGGTGAGAGGACCCGGCCAGAAAGCCCGCGCCAACTCCATCGCCAAGTCGTCCGGAACGGCCAGTTTTTCGAACCAGTCCCGGTCGGGAACATGCACGATGAGCGGGTCGCTCAGCGGCCGCGCCTTGGCCTCGAAAATCGCCGCGCAGGCGGCGGGATTCCGCGCGTCGGCCCCGAGCCCGTAAACCGTCTCGGTGGGGAGCGCCGCCAGCCCGCCCGCCCGGAGGATGGCGGCGGCCTCGCGGATGCCGTCTTCGCCGGAAACGATCCGGGTTTTCACGTGTCGAGGCGGCTCTCGCTTGCCGCGCGGGTTTGTTCCTCGCGGAAGTCATCGAGGGCCCGCGCGAGGCGCGCGTCGTCCGCCGCAAGAAGGGCGACGGCAAATAGCGCGGCATTTTTGGCTCCCGCCACGCCGATCGCGAAAGTCGCCACCGGCACCCCTGCAGGCATCTGGACAATGGAAAGCAGCGAGTCCACGCCATTGAGCGCCTTGCTCAACACGGGCACCCCCAGAACGGGCACCCGCGTGTGGGCCGCCAGCATCCCGGGAAGGTGGGCCGCCCCCCCGGCTCCCGCGATGATCGCGCGCAGACCCCGCCCGAGCGCGCCCCGCCCGTAGGCGGCCATTTCGTCCGGCATCCGGTGGGCCGAGACGACCCGCGCCTCGTGGGGCACCCCGAATTTTTCAAGGATAACCGCCGCTTCCTTCAAGGTTGGCCAATCCGAACTGCTGCCCATGACAATGCCGACGAGTGGTGGATTCATGCGGCATTTCAATCACAAAGCGCGCGGTTCGGCAACCCGCGCGGATCCGCCCTTTTCCGAGTGTGACGCCAACGCCGGGAGGGCGAGGCTCCGTCCGGGCCGAAATTTGGGCTCACACGGAGGTTCGCCCTTCCGACACAGAGGTTCTCCCTCGCATCGTCGGCGTTGCGCGCGGATTGGGGCCGACAATGCGGGCTCGACGTTCGCGCGGGGCGGGGGTAGGGTGGGCCTGTGAAAAGCTTGGTAATGACCGTTTTGGGGGCGGACCGTCCCGGCCTTGTGGACCAGCTCGCGGGAGCCGTGATGGCTCACGGGGGAAATTGGGAGGAGAGCCGGATGTGCAGGTTGGGAGGACAATTCGCGGGCATATTGCTCGTTCGGGTGGCCGGGGGCAGGGAGGCGGAATTGCGGGCGGCGCTCGCGGCCATGGACGGACTCACGGTGGCCACCTGCGAAACGGTGGGCCGGGTCGAGGCCCCCGTGCCGAAGACGGTCTCGCTCGCCGTTGTGGGACAGGACCGTCCGGGAATCGTTCGCCAGATCGCCGAGGTGCTCGCGCGCCACGGGGTCAATGTCGAGGAATTGCATACCGAGTGTTCCAGCGCCCCGATGTCGGGCGAGTCGCTCTTCCATGCGGACGCGAAGGTGGCGATCCCGCAATCCTGCGACCTGCGCGCCCTGCGGGCCGATTTGGAAAAAATTGCCTCCGACCTGATGGTCGATCTTGCTTTCGCCCCCTGATCCCGGCCCGCCGGGCGACGGGAACATGAAATGTCCCACCCTTGAACCATGGACGCGCTTCCCCCGGCTGAATTTCACGCGCTCGTGAGGGCGCTCGTGGTGGGAGGATCGCTCGGGGCGCTGGTCGGCCTCGAGCGGCAATGGGACGACCAATCGAAAGAACCCGGCGCGCGCGTAGTGGTCGGGGCGCGCACGTTCTGTCTGTGGGGCCTGCTGGGTGTCCTTTGCGGCCACTTCGGGGGGCGTCTGCACCCGCTTGTCTTCGCGGCGGGAATGCTGGCGGTGGCGGGCTGGACGGCGGCGCATTTGATGAACCGGAATTCGGCCGGGTCGGGGCTCACGACGGCGGCAAGCGCGCTGCTGGTGTATCTGGCCGGCGGGCTGGCGGTTTCCGGCGAGTCGCGGGTGGCGGTGATGCTCACGGTGGTGTTGTTGTTTTTGCTGGTGGGGAAACGGAGGATCCACCGCGTGTCGCGGCATATCCGTTCCGAGGACGTGCGCATGGCGCTGCAATTTCTGGCGGTCAGCGGGGTGATTTTGCCGCTGGTGCCGGACCGTTCCTTCGGGCCCTACGGGGCCTTCAATCCGCGTTCGGTGTGGTTGATGGTGGTGATTGTCTCCGGTCTGGGATTCGCCGGGTATCTGGCGGTGCGGGCGCTGGGGGCCTCGCGCGGGATCGCGCTCACCGGCCTCGCCGGCGGGCTCGCTTCAAGCACGGCCACCACGCTCAGCATGAGCCGCCTGAGCCGGGAACGGCCGGAGATCGAGGCCGACTGCGCGCTCGCGATCGGGCTGGCCTGCACGGTCATGCTGTGGAGGGTGGGTGTGTTGATTCTCGCTGTGAGCCCGGAACTGGCGGTGGCGTTCCTGCCGGAGATGCTGGCGATGAGCGTGCCCGGCCTCGCCTTCGGGGCATGGCACCTTCTTTCCGGACGCCGCTCGCCGGGCGGTTCGGCCGGCTTCAAAAATCCCCTGAGCCTTGTTGTGGCGCTGCAATTCGCGGCGCTTTACGCGGTGGTGGTCTTTGTCGCCAAGGCGGCGAACGCTATCTTCGGGTCGGCGGGTTTGCTTGCGGCGAGCTTCTTTTCCGGACTCACCGACCTCGATGCGATCGCACTTTCGATTTCTAATATCTTCGCGGCGGGCAACCTGGCCGGGCGGGAGGCCGTGGCATGTGTGGGTCTCGCGGCGGTCGCAAATTCGGCGACGAAACTCGGCCTCGCATGGGGACTCGGATCGCCGGGCTTGCGTGTCCGCATCGGCGCCCTGCTAGGATCGACCATCGTGATCGGAACCGGCCTGCTCGTCTGGAGGCTTTCGGGGGAATAAGCGCCCGCAGGCCGGGCCGGGTGGACTCCAGTCTCACGCCGGGCTTCGCATCCTCGATGCACACCGTCAAAGAGTCAGTCCCGGCCAAAGGGTCAGTCCCGCGTTTTGTCGCCTGATCTTTGCGGCCAGCGGAGCTTGCTACGGGGTGCGGGGCCCCGGCGAATCAAATGACAAACCGCCGCCTGCTTTCCGGCAAATGAATCTTTGGTCGTGATTCTATGCGATAAAACGCGGGACTGACCCCTCCTCTGTTTGTGGGCTAGCGCGCGCGGATTTTTGCGGCGGCCCAGGCGGCGTGTTGGGCGGGCATGGGGAGGCCGCCCGAGGCGACGCGGTCGAGCGCGGGGAGGTCGCCGGTGTCGCCGCAGTGGGCGAGGGCGGTGCAGCAGTTCCGGAGGAATCCCTCATGCCCGGCGCGGCGGATCGGCGAGCCCTCGAAGAGGGCGCGGAATTCCGCCTCGTCGAGCATGAGGTAGTCGCGGATGGGGAGGCGCGAGGCGGCGCGTGCGCGGAAGCCGGCCTCGCGCGATTCCCGCGCGAAGCGGTTCCACGGGCAGGCGTCGAGGCAGTCGTCGCATCCGAAAATGCGGGGCCCGAGTTTTTCGCGCACCCATTCGGGGAACGGCCCGCGATGCTCGATCGTCCAATACGACAGGCAGAGCCCCGAGTCCACCTTGCGGGGGGCCGTGATCGCGCGGGTCGGACACGCGTCGATGCAGCGCACGCAGGAGCCGCAGCGGTCGGGCATGGGCGGGTCGGGCTCGAATTCGAGCGTCGTGGTAACGGCGGCCAGAAAGAACCACGTGCCGAGCCGCGGGTGCAGGGCGAGCGTGCTTTTCCCGTGCCATGCGATGCCGGCGGCCACGGCGAAATCCCGCTCGAGCAGCGGTCCGCTGTCCACAAAGCAGCGTTGGGTGCCGCCCATTCCGGCGAGGGCGCGGTCGAGCACGCGCAGCCTTTTGCGGATGAGGTTGTGATAATCGCGGCCGCAGGCATACCGGGCGATCACCCCCCGCGCGGCGGAATCCGGCGGGTCCGGCGGGTCGTCGCAGAAATAATTCATGGCCAGCGCGATCACGGTCGCCGCGCCGGGCAGAGTGACCCGCGGGTCGCACCGCGTGTGCGGGTCGCGGGCCAGCCAGGCCATGCCCGCATGGAGGCCCTCCGCAAGCCAGTCAAGGAATCCGTCCGCGTGCGGGGCCCGCCGCGCGCGTGTGAAGCCGACCGCGTCGAAGCCGGCTTCGCGCGCGAGTTCGCGGACGGTTTCCGACTTCAGCACGCCATCAGGCTTTGACAAGCAGGTCGAGATCGGTGAACCGGCGGATCGAGGCGACATTGGCTTTGCGGCGGCCGTGCTCGCCGGCGATCTCGACCGGGTCGCCGGGTTTTTTGCCGAGGAGGGCCTGTCCGATCCCGGCTTGATAGGAGACGATGTGCTTCTCCGGGACGCTGTCCCACGCGCCGAGGATGGAATAGGACTCCGTGGTTCCATCGTCGAAGGCGAGCTCGACGACGGTGCCGATCGAGACCTGGGAGGTGTCGGGATTTTCGAAGTTGGTGCCGCGGGCGAGTGCGAGGTCGCGTTCCATTTCCGCGCGGCGGCGCATGAGGACGCGCTGTTGTTCCTTGGCGGCTTTGAAGCCGAAATTTTCGCGGAGATCGCCCTGTTCGCGAGCGACCTGGATGTCCTTGGTATTCTGCGGGATCTCGACGGTGATGAGGCGTTCGTAGGCGGCCTTGCGGGCCTCGAGGCTGGCCCACGAGACGGTGAGGGACTCGTCGCGGGTTTCCTCGTCGCCCGCGATCATCGACTGCAACTCGGGATAAAGTTTCACGATCCGCCCGATGAGCGAGCGCTTGTCGAGGTCGGCGAAGACCGGCGTGAGGATCAACCGCCGCATCGCGTCCCGCACCCCGTCGATCTCGGCCGATTCCAGCAACTCGGCCAACAACCCGAGATCGCTCAAAAGCAGGTCCTGGAGCCGCGAACCCCGCTTCTCGTCCAGCATGTCGCGCTCAAGCCCGCTGAAAATCGCGTTGAGAAGGTCCGGATTGAAAAGCTCGGGAAAATCCGCCCCGCGTTCTCTCGCCAGCCAGATCAACATCTCGGTCGAAACCGAACGGTCGCCCACCCAGCGCCCCACCGCCGCGCGGAACGCCTCGCCGTGACCCGCCTTGGCGAGGAATTTCGAAATCTCGACAATCAGCCGGGCGGGAGCCTGCTTCGCAAGCCGCAGGGCGATGTCGAGGGCGGACTCGCCGAAGGCCGCGGGGAAATACTCGAGGGCGCGGCGCTGCTTGGCGGCGGGCAGGGCGGCGAAAAGTTCGCTCACCCGGGATTGCTCGGCCTTGAGGATGTCGGCCGCCGAGAACGGTCCAGCAGCGAGGCCGGGGTGGCGGGCGACGATCTCGTCCCGCGCGATCATCAACTCGAGCGCCTGGGCGGGCTGGAGCCGGGAGCCTTTCTGGGCGGACTCCTCGACCTGCTTCACGAGCGACTGCAACTCGCCCGCGCTCACGGCGCCCTCGGCGACATCGCGCGCGATCTGGTCCAACGCCGCGATCTGGGCTTTCAGGAACCGGGCCGAGCGGAATTGTTCAACCAGCCCCATGGCGGGATCCACCGCCTTGTCGAGCAGGACAAACGGGTCGTTTTTCTTCGCCCCGACCACAAAGTGGCCGTCGGTTTTCATTTTTTTCCTCGCGGCGTCCCACCATTTCTTGAACGCCGCCGCGTCGAGGGGTTTCGGTGTGAGCGCGGCGGTGATCTGCGCGGCGGTCGCTTTCCCGCCGAAATCCGCGATGACGGCCCGCGCGAGGGCGAGCGGGTCCTCCGCGGCCTGCGCGCGCACGGCCTCGGGTTCGCTCTCCCGGCGCGCGAGGATGTGGCCGTGAGGAATCGGCTTGAGAGATTCGGCCGCGTATCCGGCCTGCATGCGGTGGCCCTTGCGGGACGCGAAATCCACCGTCACCGACCCGGCCAGCAAATCCCACTCGGCCACCCTGCCGAACCCCCAGTCTTTGTGCTGACAGAATGTGCCCGGCGCCAGTGCCTCCAGTGCCGCGGCGGCTTTTGCGGTGAGTTTTCCAGTTTCGATCGCCTGTTGCAGTTCGTCTTGCATCTCCCCCCGTTCTACCCCCCCGACGCGCAACCCTGCAAGGGTCTTCCCAAGCCGCCGTTCATTTCCTTCCGCAGGACCCAAATCCCCGAGCGGCTCCGCGCGGCATGCAACGACCCGCTCCAAGCGGCTTTCGGAGGACCGCCCCGCGGGGCGTGAGGCCTGGGGGATTCCATCGCCGCCCGCCCGGGACCGGAGCCCTCAGCCTTCGATGTGGGAAGTTCCCGGCGGAGGCAGGGGCTCGCGGACGACCGGGTTGGTGAGTTGTCCGATGCCCTCGATTTCGATGGTCACCGAGTCGCCGGGTTTGAACCAGAGCGGGGGTTTGCGGGCCATACCGACGCCGTGCGGGGTGCCCGTGAGGATCACCGTGCCGGGGTGGAGGGTCGTGCTGCCACTGAAAAATTCGATGAGGGCGGGCACGTCGAAGATCATGTCGGACGTGCGCCAGTCCTGGACCGTTTCCCCGTTGAGCGTGGTGGAAATCCGGAGGTCGGAGACATCCAATTCGTCGGGGGTTACCAACCACGGACCGAGCGGGCAGAAGGTGTCGAAGGTTTTACCGCGGCACCACTGGCTGCCGCCGCGGGCGATCTGCCAGTCCCGCGCGCTCACGTCATTCGCGCAGGTGAATCCCAGCACATAATCCTGCGCGCGCTCGCGGGGCACGTTCTTCGCCGCGCGGCCGATGACCACCGCCAGCTCGCATTCGTAATCCACCTCGTCGCTCGCAAGATGCGCCGGGATCTCGATCGGGTCCCCGGGATTTGTCACCGCGCCCGGCGACTTCATGAAAAGCACCGGATACTTCGGCAGGCGCGCGCCGGTTTCTTCCGCATGCCGGCGGTAATTGAGCCCGGCACAGAAAAACGCGCGCGGCTCGACCGGCGCGAGCAACTTGCCCTCCACCGCCCCGCCACACTCGCGGAGTCCGCCAAAGAGGTCCCCGGCCATCCGCACGGCCGAACCATCCTCCCGGACGACGGCATGGCAGATGGTTCCGTCCGGCTCGAGGAAACGCGCGATTTTCATGAGGCCAGCGTAGCGGGATGCTCAGGTTTCGCCAACCAATTGCGTCCGCATTTCTTTTGCATGTTGTATTTTTCTTGATGCTTCAGTAGCTGTGGCTGCCAGTATTTCACCAAGAATGAATTTACAATCACCAAACGAAGAGACACTCCAGTCGCTCCAATCACCGGCATCTGAGTGTCAACATTGAACATGGCGTGAGGGGGGTCACGAGAGCACTCACATCCCTCTTCAGAGACGCGGAGGGCCGTGGTATGACTTTGGTCGTCGGGGCGCTTTGTATGTTCTCGCTTTCCTGTGGGACATCTTTCGCGACCGGGATCGAAGTCGTCAAGCATCTCGGGGGGGCCGATACCGGCCAACATCCTTTTGGTGGACTTCTGAGAGCCGAGGATGGGTTGTTCTATGGAACGACGCGCGAAGGCGGTCGTTATGGCTACGGAACGATTTACCGCATGGCGGCGGACGGGATGATCGAAGTTCTTGTTGATTTGGATGACACAATGGGAAGGTATCCCGAAGCTGCGCTGACGGAACACTCCGGCGGCAGTTTTTACGGCACCACAGCATATGGCGGAGCGGGGGGGTATGGTACGATATTCAGGGTCACGTCCTCCGGCACAATGACGATGCTCGCCTCCTTCAGCGGTCAGAACGGCGCGAATCCGAGGGGCCGCCTCTTGCGGGCATCCGATGGCCAATTTTACGGCGTGACCCAACTGGGCGGACCGTCGAATTACGGCACTGTGTTTCGTGTGACCTCGACAGGAGCTTTCTCGACGCTTGCCACGTTCGACTACAGCAACGGCGCGTATCCCGACGGTCCGCTGGTCGAGGTTTCGCCGGGGGAGTTTCTGGGTGTTTTTCAGTCCGGCACCCCTTCTCCGTTCGGCGGAGGAGTTTTCAAGGTGACCTCGGCAGGAATAATCAGCACGTTCAAAGCCTTCGACAACGGGTCTTTGGCGAAACCGGAGGCCGGCTTGTTAAAGGCCGATGATGGCAACTTTTACGGAACTACAGCTATGGGCGGAACGAACAATGTTGGCGCCATTTATCGACTTTCGCCCGACGCGGAGATTGCACTGCTGGCCAGCTTTACGGGCACCAACGGAATCGCCCCCAGCAGCGAACTGATCGCCGGACCCGATGGCGACTTCTACGGGACAACGACGGGCAAGTCGTCATCCAATATCATGGCCACGGTTTTTCGTGTCAGCCGCGAGGGAGTGCTACAAACTCTCGCCACGCTGCCGCCACTTTCCGCGAGTTTCTCCGATAACTATCATCTCCCTAGCCTCTGCCTCGATGCCGACGGGAGCCTGCTCGGGGTTACTCCCGCAGCCGGCCGGGATGGCAAGGGGACGGTTTTTCGAGTTGCGGCGACAGGCGGGCTCGCGACCCTGGCTTCTTTTATGGCCAACAGCCCCACCAACCCCGAGGGCTCCCTGACTGCGGGCTCTGATGGCATCCTGTACGGCGCTGCTCCCATGGGTGGAGCATCCGGCGTCGGGGGCTATTTTTCCATCACGCCAACGGGTCGGTTCACGACCATCTTGCATGGAAATACAGAGTTCCGCAATCCGCAGAGCTGTCCATTCTTTGCAAGCGATGGCCACCTTTATGCGACGACTGAACGAGGCGGCACATACTCATTCGGCAATGTGCTTCGACTCCCATTGACGGGCTCCCCCGTTACACTCTTTTCCTTCAACTCCTTCGACCCAGGCAGCACATGGGGGGCTGTGCCCAAGGGCGGGCTCATAGAGTCCGCGGATGGGTCGCTCATTGGGACGACAACAGATGGCGGAAACGCGGCAAACCAAGGCGGCACGATTTTCAAACTGTCCAAGTCGGGCACGATCAGCCTGATCAAATCTTTCAGCGGGCCCGACGGTTCACATGCGGGACCCGGGCTGCTCACGGCGGCGGATGGCTCGCTGTATGGCGTCACGCGCTTTGGCGGTCCTCAAGGGGGCGGGACGGTCTTTCGTATTTCCCCCGAAGGGACACACTCAATCCTGGCGGATTTTTCCAACTCGGGAACCGGTGGCAAGTACCCGCAAGGTGAACTGGTCTGGGGTCCCTCCGGCGAGATTTGGGGGACGACCTCGAATGGAGGCCTCCATGGTCAGGGCACAGTTTTCTCAGTTGATCTCGCTGGGCGGGTCCGGGTGCTGCACTCCTTCCGCGGCACGGATGGCTCCTATCCGTATGCAGGACTCCTTTTGGCTGGGGATGGGAACTATTACGGCACCACATACAGCGGAGGCGCGGGAGGTTGGGGAACGGTCTTTCGCCTGACGCCCGGCGGGGAAATTTCCACGTTCGCGTCATTTTACGGTCCAGAAGGCAAATACCTGTACGGCGCCCTCGTCGAGAATTCAGACGGCGACCTATACGGCACCACCCGTTCGGGCGGCGCTCTCAACCGAGGCACGATTTTCCGCCTCACCATTCGGCCACCGATGGTCACACCTATGGCGTTTCCCGGCGGCACCGTCGGGCAGGTCGTCACTATACACGGCCGGCATTTCGGCTCTGCGAATTCTGTAGCGATAGGCGGCGCTGCGGTTCCGTTCACTGTCGTGTCCCCGACGGAAATCGATCTTGCCCTGCCTGCAACCGGCCGTGCCGGCTCACTCCGCATTTCCACCCCCGCCGGAGAAGTTGAGTTGCCGGGGCTGTTCTCGGTCATTTCCAGCCAGGAGGGGGACGACGACAATGATGGCCTGCCAAATTCGTGGGAGGTAGGCCACGGACTCAATCCGCACGATGACGGCAGCATCAACCCCGATTTCGGCCCATCGGGCGATGGTGATGGCGATGGGGTCCCTCTGCTCATCGAATGGGCGCTTTCCGGTTCGGGGATGCGACCAGATGTGGCCGATTCCAGACTCTTGGGAGAACCCGAGGTCAACCAAGGGGAACTGGTTTGGGAATACGTTCGCGACCTGAGCAAAGCTGTCGATGTCCGGATCGAGGCCTCAGCGGATCTTGAACACTGGTTTTCCGCCGGCGAGCCGGGTGCGCCGGCCGGATTTTCCGACCAGGCGATTCCCGGCGAAATTCCGATGATCGAGAAAAGACGAGCGACGCTGCCGCTCGAGGGATGGGGGCGGGGGTTTTTCCGACTCGCGGCAATGCGAACGCAGCCCGGTCCCGCGAACCCGGCCAGGTGACCTTGTGCCTTACCCCGAGATTTATTCTTCACCTCGATTTCTAATTCCGCCGGCCAAAGCGTCGGATTTGGCACCGAACAAATAACGTGGATCTTTGCGCGGACTCCCACTAGCCTGCGCGGGTGATCGAAAGGTATTCACTTCCCGAAATGCGGGCGCTGTGGAGCGAGCAGCGCAAACTCGAAATCTGGCTCGAAATCGAAATCCTCGCCTGCGAGGCCATGGCGGACACCGGCCGCATCCCGGCGGCGGACGCCGCCGAAATCCGCGCGAAGGCGGGTTTCGACATCGCGGCCGTGCGCGAGATTGAGAAGCGCACGAATCACGACGTGATCGCGTTTCTCGAGGACGTCGCCTCGCGTGTGGGCCCCGCCGCAAGGTGGATCCACCAGGGCCTCACGTCGTCCGACCTGCTCGACACCACCCTCGCGGTGCAGATGAACACCGCCTGCGGCATCCTGATCGAAGGTATTGGCTCGCTGAGGTCGGCCATCGCGCGCCGCGCCGAGGAACACAAATTCACGCCGATGATCGGCCGCAGCCACGGGATCCACGCCGAGCCGGTCACCTTCGGCCTCAAAATGGCGCTCATGTTCGACGAATTCGGCCGCGCCGAGGAACGCCTCGCCCAGACCCGCGAACGCGTCCGCGTGGGCAAAATCAGCGGGGCCGTCGGCACGCACGCCCACCTCGACCCGGCCGTCGAGCGGCATGTTTGTGAGAAGCTCGGGTTGATCCCCTCCCCGCTTTCGACCCAGATTATCCAGCGCGACCGTCACGCCGAGTTTCTCTGCACGCTGGCCATCATCGCCAGTTCGATCGACCGCTGGGCGACCGAGTTCCGCCACCTCCAGCGCACCGAGGTGCTCGAGGTCGAGGAATTTTTTGCCGAGGGTCAGAAGGGCAGTTCGGCCATGCCGCACAAACGCAACCCGATCACCGGCGAACGCCTCAGCGGCCTCGCGCGCGTCATCCGCGGCAACGCCGTCGCCGCACTCGAGAATGTCGCCCTCTGGCACGAACGCGACATCAGCCACAGCTCGGTCGAGCGGATTATTCTCCCGGATTCCTGCACGCTCGTGGACTACATGCTGCACACCCTGCGCAAGCTTGTGGACGGCCTCCAGGTTTACCCGGAAAATATGCGGCGCAACATGGACCTCACCGGCGGACTCTGGGCCAGCCAAGCCGCCCTCCTCATGCTCACCGAGCGCGGCCTCGAGCGCAAAGACGCCTACGAGGCCGTCCAGCGCGCCGCCATGAAAACGTGGAAATCCGGCGGTGCCTTCGCGGACAACCTCGCCGCCGAACCCGCCGTCGCCGCCAAACTCACCCCCGCCGACATCGCCGAGGCCTGCGCGCCCGAACGCCACTTCCGCCACGTCGAGGACAAATTCCGCGCCGTCGGGGTCTGATCCCATGAAAGCCGTCCTCGCCGGAATCCTGGGGCTCTTTGTGGGAGGCTGTGCGACCGCCCCGCGCGCGGCCGTGGTCCCGGCCCCCGCGGTCGATCTGTCCCGCTACATGGGCGACTGGCATGTGATCGCCAATATCCCGTATTTCGCCGAGAAAGATTGCTTCAACTCGCTCGAGACCTACCGCCTCACGCCGGATGGAAAAGTGGACACCGTCTTCACCGCCCGCAAAGGCGGCTTCGACGGCAAGTTGCTCCGGGCGGGCAATGTGGCGACCGTCACGGACCCGGGAGCAAACGCCCGCTGGACCGCTTCGTTTTTCGGAGGCCTGCTCAAAATCAAACTCGTCATCCTCGCCGTCGCCGACGACTACCGGTATGCCGTCGTCGCGACACCCGACGCCCGCCTCGCATGGATCTTCGCGCGCGGTCCGAAAATTTCCGCCGCCGATTACGAGGCCGCCGTCGCCGTGCTCAAGCGCAATGGCGTCGATGTCTCCAAGCTGGCCACGGTTCCCCAAGACGGCCGCAAGCCGTAGGCCGGCCCTGGGCCTGGGCCTGGGCCTGGTTGAGAATCGATGGCCGATTGATGAGTGTTGATTTCTGATTTTTGATGGATTTTTTGACGCCGCAAGTTCCGGCCCGTAGAACATCAACCTTCGAAAACCAGCATTCATCAATCGGCCATCCAATCTTCACGCAAACGATTTTCCAGCGCCCGGGCCGGGTTGACTCTCAATGTCGGAGCGCCTGGGTGCCTGTTTCCGGCCATTCGAGCGAGCCGGCGATGGCGCGGTGGATGTGGTCCTTGGCTTTGGCGACGGCGTCCTCGAGGGAGAGTCCGCGGGCGAGTCCGGCGGTGATCGCGGCCGAGTAGGTGCATCCGGTGCCGTGGGTGGAGACCCCCCGCACGCGCGGGCTTGTGAATTTGTGCGTGCCGGATTCGCAGACCAGATAATCGGTCGCGGCGGAGGAGTCCAGATGGCCGCCTTTGAGGAGGACCGCGCAGTCGGTCCGCCTGCGGAGCCATTTTCCGGCTTCCAGCATCCCGCGCGCGTTCCGGATTTCGCGCCCGGTGAGGAAGGCGAGTTCGTCGAGGTTCGGCGTGAGCAATCGCGCCATCGGGAAAAGGAATTTCCAATAGGCGCGGACGGCTCCGGGCTTGAGCAGCGGGTCGCCGCTGGATGCCACCATCACCGGGTCCACGACCAGTGGAACCTCGCGGCCGCGCAGGGCTCCGGCCACCGCGCGGATGATCGGTTCGGAATACAACATCCCGGTCTTCGCCGCCCGCACGGGAAAGGCCTCCATGCAGAGGCGGATCTGTGCGGCGACCAGCGCGGGTTTGACCGCCTGGACCGCCTCGACCCGGCCGGGGATCTCGGCGACGACGCAGGTGGCGGCCGTGAGTCCGTAACACCCCAGCGCGCCGAACGTCTTCAAGTCGGCCTGAAGGCCGGCTCCGGCGCTGTTGTCGGAGCCGGCGATCGAGAGGGCCGGAGGCGGCGGCGGCTTCAAGCTGGCGTGGCGGCGGCGTGGCGGATCAGCGTTCCTGATTCCGGATAAGGAGCAGGTAAACGAGGTTGCCGAGCGCGGCGACAAAGGCCGCCACGTAGGTGAGGGCCGCCGCGTTGAGCACGCAGTCCACCCCCTTGGCTTCCTCGCCGGCGCGGACCATCCCCATTTGCTGGAGGATCACCTTCGCACGGCGGGACGCGTCGAACTCGACCGGCAGCGTGATGAGCTGGAAGACCGTGAGGATCAGATAGCAGATCACACCGAGCGTGATGAGGTGGGTCATGTGGAAGAACAGACCGCCCATAACAACAAACGGCAGAATCTGCGACGCGAATTGGGTGACCGGCACGATCGCCATGCGCCATTGAAGCGGCGCATACGAGCGTTGGTGCTGGATGGCGTGGCCGCATTCGTGCGCCGCGATGCCGAGGGCCGCCACCGACGGCGTCCGGTAAACCGGCGAGGACAGGCAGAGGCGTTTGTGCATCGGGTCGTAATGGTCGCCGAGCATGTCGTTGATTTCCACGACTTCGACGTCGCGGATGTTGGCGGCTTCGAGGATCTCGCGAGCGGCCTGCGCGCCGGTGACGCCCGAGGTCGCGGCGATTTGGCTCCACTTCCCGAACGCGCTTTTCACACGCATCTGGGCCCAGAGGCCAACCAACATGGGAACGATAATGAGGATTATCCAGAGTGTCATGGCACGGGAAATTATGCGGGAGTCCGCGCTTTGCAAGTGGAACCGGACATTTCCCCGCCAGTGGCCCGCGCGGATGTGCCGCCGGGACGGTCGGGATTGGGGCGAACCGGCGGAATTTTGGGTTTGCGCGGCGGGCGGCGGGAAGCTAGATCGTGAGGGATGATAACCCGCAGCCTGCTTGCCGCGTGTGCCGCCATTGCGATGGTCGGCTGCGCCTCCCAGATCGACCAGCAAACCAACGATCTTCTGACCCGTCAGGGCGTGGGTCCCA
>Ga0114939_10000844_pt1 | contig 25151 bp, 18 predicted proteins | sample AshMeaCrysSpring_FD_87196 | JGI IMG/M metagenome (GOLD analysis project Ga0114939, IMG submission 87196) | Groundwater microbial communities from Big Spring, Nevada to study Microbial Dark Matter (Phase II) - Ash Meadows Crystal Spring | ecosystem: Environmental > Aquatic > Deep subsurface >...
ACCCTTGCGCGACTTGCGGAACTTCGGCAGCAGTCCTTCGATCCGAATCCACATCGCATCAGGCATCCGAAAGTCTGCGCTGACCGTCCGACCTTCCTTGGACATCGTCCACCTCCTTGGTTTTGTCCCGGGGGTGTTGTACACGACATCGTGGTTGCCAGAAGAGATCCGTTCTGGAAAAGGTACGAAGATGCCGAGTTCATGGCCCATCGGCCGGGTTCAGGCAGGCATCCCCCAGCGACCAGCCCACGAGGCACCGACAAGTCAACAAGAATCCTCACGGCCATCGGGGACAATCATCACATTCGGCGACGCAGGTTCACCGCCTTGATTGAGCGCGTCCACGCATCCACTACTTGCGGCGATAGTGGGCCTTCATGAATTGATGCCAAGAACCATCAGTACTTTGCATGCGCGACGTGAGCGTCCGGTGATCCTGCGTAATCATTTCAATAATATCCTGGTACTTTGCCATTGTCCCGTCGCCAGAGTAGCTGGGCCCCTCCGTATCAAGCGTCAGAATCCTTCCGGATGCATCGAGTGAACCGTTGTAGGTCCAAAGATGCGTCATCACGGACGCGATGAATGACCCGACAAATCGCTTGATCCGAGGGTCGTAACCAAGCGTCATGATCGAATCGCACGCCCCTCCTTGCGGATCGCCAGTGCCTTCGCCGATGATCCACAGCTTGCCGAACGAGCGGACGACTTCACTTCCCGTGACATGCATGTTTGGCTGATCGGGTCCCATGATGCACTCGGACTCGGTACTCCATTCGCCAACGAGTTGATGCAACCAGAGATGATCGGTCTGCGGTTCTGGAAAATGCATCTCCAATTTCTCCTTCCAGCAAGATGATCGATCAGCAATCACGAACCGGGGCAAGAAATGGGTTCTTCCGCTGAATTCGTGGGCGCCATTCGCGACTGGAGCGGCATTCTACAGCGCTGAACCTGCCAAAGATTTGGGGCCAAGGTTCCGGCCCATCATGGCGTCGGCGGATGGCAGTGCAGGAGGACGCTGCGGCATGATCCCGCCGCGGTGTCCCGCACTTACAAGGGACCGAAGATCGGGAGCGCTGAGCGAGCCGCGCGGCGATTGGGGGCTTGGGCCGGCGATCCCCCGGCCCGTCGCCGCCACCTTTCCTGCTCCAGGCATTCGGCTCGACGGGTCGTGATCGCGACGCACAAGATACCGCGTGTCAGTGGCCTACGGCGGGCTGTTGCCGGGGCGCTGCGGCCGATTGGCTCGCCAGATCCTGCCGCGATTCGATCAGATGCGCGGCGGCGTGGAAGCGTGAATTGACGCCGGGCTGCGGCCACAGTCCGCCGCCGATGATCATCAGAGTCAAGACGAGGATGGCGAGCCGTTCGCGCGGACGACTGCGGACGTCAATCGTCTCCGTGTGCGGCTTCCCTGTAAAGATTCGAAAGTAGGCATGCAATACCGCCAAGCCGTTGATCGCGGCGGTAATCACCAATCCCACACCCAACCAGGGAGACACCTGGATCGTGCCATCTACCAACAGTTCAATGGCGATAAAGCCGATCGTGCCTGGAAAGCCGATACTCGCCAGTCCCGTCAGCAGAAAGAACCCCGCCAGCATCGGCGTCCGCTCGAACAGCCCATGATAGGCAGCCAGCGAGATCCGACCCGTGCGCGACTCGACGCACCGCAGCGTCAGGCCCAGCCCGCCCAAAGCAAGAATTACCGAGAGCCATGCGCACAACGCGCCTGTCATGCCAATCGGCTGGTTGAGCTCAACGAGTCCAACGAGCACCAAGGCGCTGTTGCTGAGTAACAGCATGCAGTAAAAACGGCGCGCGTCGCGTTGAACGAGTGTCATACCGGCGGCGTAGAGTGCGGTGAGCAGCGCCAGCAGCGCGATACTTGTCAGAAGCCATGTCGGCGTGACAGGCAAAATCAGGCGAAGTGCGGCATAGACCCCGATCAACGGTGTTGTGTACATCAATGCCGATGCAAACCCCGCCTTCTCGTAGAGGTCGATGACCCATGAATGCAGGGGCACGACGCCGGCTCGCAGCAGGATGCCAGCGGTCAGCAGAAGCAGGCCGGCGGTGTGAGCGAAGGAAGCGTTCGAGAATTGGCTGATCAATCCCACGCCGCTGATCAGCAGCAGCGACATCAGGGACATATACAGCATAAAGACACGTGGACTCTCGCCACGACGCTTCAACTTCAGCCAGATCGGAACGACTCCCAACACCAACATGCCGACAATCAACCAGGGCTCGCGGCTGGATAGCGCGACCATCGTGGCCGTTTGACTGGTCAAGTAACCCGGCACCCAGAACCGTTCCAGCTTCATTCGCGACGTCGTGACCTGGGTCAGCAGATACAGCAAGGCAACCAGCGGCAGCAGCGGAGCACTCAGCTCATCGATCACCAACAGATCTCGCCCGAACAGGTAGCGCATCAGGTCCCAGCGATCATGCGCCTCAAAGACGTGGACGATCGCCAAATCCCACCACGCTGCGGACGTGGCCAACAGCGCCACAGCTCCGGCCCACAATCCGGCTCGACGACCGGCCTTCGAGTCGCTCAGGAGTGCCGCGCCGAACGCGCCAAGTAGAGGCGCGAGCACCCCCAGTTCCAGCCAAGGCAAGTGCAGTTCGTTCACAGGGGATCCTCGCGATGTTCCATCGGTTACCCGAACTTTTCGATCAGCTGCCGCCTAGGACGTGACATGGACGGGTGCCGCGGTGGGCTCGCCCGCAGCCTGCTCGGCGCTTGCTGGGGGAGTCGTTCCATCGAGCCGCCTCAGCCAACGATCTTCAAGCTGGCTCATCCGTACGAAGAACCTGAGGAACGGTTGAACAATCCAGCGATCCAAGCGGGCATCCCAGTCGCCCCGTTGCAGGGCCATTCGATAGAGCCACTGCCGTGTCGGTTCGGTGGCGACCGGTGTCACGGCCCGCCCGGCTGGCAACCGCTCTCCAATGGCGTTCTCCAGCGCGCGGTAATCCTGCAGCAGCGTCGGCGCACGGAGCAACTGAAGCGTGCGCAGGCATGCATGGCCGATGATGTGAATCAACGCCAGGTAGCGGAATCCCAATCCGATTTCCGCAGTGATCAATCCAACCTGGGTCAATGACGCATACGCCAAACCGCTCTTCACGTCGGTTTGCACGCTGGCCGTAATCGCGGCGAACAAGGCCGAGCCCAGTCCCAGCATCACCACGCAGGCGGAAAGCAACCACGATGCTTCCAGGATCGGACTGACCCGCAGCAATAAGAACGCACCCAGGTGGACCGACAGGGCACCATAGAACACGGCGCTTGAAGGAGTCGGCCCTTCCATCGCCCGAGGCAGCCACCCGGAAAACGGAATCAGCGCGGACTTGCCGGCTGCCGCGACGAGCAACAGCAGTCCCACGAGAAAGGCTTGGTTGCCGGGTAAAACGGCCGCTTCTTGTGGCCACGGGGTGGACCCCATCAAGCCACTGAAATCGCCTTCGCCATGCAGATGATGCAGGGCCACTGCGGCCAGCAGAAATGCAGCGTCTGAAACACGATACACCGACCACACTCGAAAACCGTTGCGGACCGGATTGAGCCGCGTCTGAAAGTAGGCAACCAGAAGTGCCGAGGATAGACCCACCAGTTCCCAGCCAACGAACAGCGTCTCAATCGTGCCCGCCAGTGATGCAATCACCATCCCCAGCAGAAAGATCGCGAAGAACAGAAAGAAGCGGCGATAACCCTGTTCACGATGCAAGTAACGGTGGGCGAATGCCCCAATCGTGCCCACCAATACAAACGACAATATGCAAAACGGAACCGATAGACGATCGAATACGAACTTGATGTGGAAATGGAATGTTTCCGATGGCAGAGCCACCCACTGGCCGAGTTCCAGCACTTCCAGCCGCGATCCGGTGATCAACATCAGCAGGACCACGCCACAGGCTGCCGCGAGTCCAGTGCAGACGGCAATCTGGACGCCGCGAGCCACCGAGCGCTCCTGCAACGGATAGCCCACAATAGCGGGAATCCCGATCGATGCCAGCAACAGAAATGGGCTCAGCACAACGATCGACATCAGCACATTGGATATGAGATCGATCATCATGCCACCTCTCGCCGTGGGCCTTTGCCGGTGAACCAAGGTCCCACCGAGGCAAATCCGAGGTGACCGCGCTGGCCTTGGTACCAATCCGAGCTCGCGGCAACCTGCGGCAAATCTGTCAACTTCGGAACCACACGCCACTGTCCATCCACCAGATGCCGGACGGTTTCCGAGTCCGGATCGAGGACGGCGATCTGCACCCAACGGCGGCTGACCAATTGGTTGATCGGTGGATTACGGGCCAAGATCGCGTCAAACTTTTGGGGCGTGGTTTCCAGCAGAAACAGCAGCCGCATCGGCTCGTGAATCTCTGTCATCTGCTGGGAGAGGCCGGTCCGCAGGTCGCTTGCGGCCCCCTCCATCACGCCCAGCAACGAGACGATGTTGTGGGGCAGCTTCGAACCACAGCCATAACCATTGATGTCGACCGTCGAGAAGTAGTACTCCAGACTGATCCCGGCGCAGACCGGGACGACTGCCTGGAGAATCCGCGTGAGGATCGGCGAACCTTCAGTGTCTTGCGTCGGATCATAACTGGCGAGAAAGGCTCGGCGGTCAAGAAACAGACCGCGGGTCCGCGATCGACGTCCGACAATGCACATCGCATTGGTGGCATGGTTGTATTCTGGCCGCGCCTGCGACAGATCCTCGGCGCGAGCTTCCACGTGCTCCAAAGCCTCCTCATTGGTTTGCCATAAGGGCGCCGACTCAAACCGCCGGCACCGCTCATGCGCGTTGACGGCTCGGGCTTGGTCGATGATTGCCCGCATCCGCTCGAACCCCTGGCGAGTCGGTCGGGGGAGTCGATCAAGATCGAAGTACACCACGTCTTCATCGCACGTATTGTGATAGCCGCCGATGAATATCGTGTGGGGAGGGATCACGAGCCCTCGATCGTGGAGCATTTGACGAACGTCTTCGCGATTCGCCATCCGCGCGAACGCACGGGCATTGGGACCGCCGCGACCTCCGCTGCAAGCGCCGCAGTTGTACGCAGACTCATGAGGATTGTTCAGGCTGCTCGACCCGTGGCCCAGCAGCAGTACGATCGGTGCGAACTGATCCGTCAAACCAATATCGCGCAACAGTCGCTCGACGATCTGTGACATTTCACCAATCGAGTAGCCCAAGTGGTCGTCTTCCGCCGCAGGTGGATCGGCGATTCGGGTCAGTGTCAGCCCCGTCACCGGTGGCGGGCGAAGCAGACTCCCGAAACGATGCCGCCAGCGAGCGGTCAAGCGTGGAAAAAGGATCCGCGCGATCATCGGAACCGAAGCGAAAGAACCGACCAGAGATGTCAGTGCCCCGGCCCATAGACTGCGACTCGCCACGTGCCAACCATGCGAAGCCTGGCCAAACATCCGCATCGCCTCGCGTCGATATCGGCTGCTCGCGGACAGAGAATAGGCCACTTCCTCGATCACGTAGTGCTGCGGCTTGATCACGACCGGACAGAGCGGGCGAAAGTGTGCCTCGCTGACGCCTCGGTAATACATCGCCACCCCGAAGAATCCGGCAGCGCCGAACGTCTGGCACGCCGGCTCAAGCTCCTCAAGGTGTCGCCGCAGCGACTCCTCACGGTCATCGATGCACGTGATCACCTGGAAACTGGGGGTAACCGTAGCCTGCGTCGCCAGTGCCACTGTCGCTTGGTGTGCGCTGATGGCACCCAGCGCCCGCTCGCGGTAGTGGCGCTCATAGGCCAACTGAAAGATCCGCCGCCGCTCCAAATCCGGAAAGGCCTCTACTTCACCGATCAACCGGCTCCATTCGTGAATGTTCAATTGTTCAAGCTCCAGCGGACTCCAGCCGCGAACTTGCGCCAATTGGAACAAAGGATAGGCCCGCTGTTCATCGCTCAGTGCATTGGCTGCTGACAGATGGTTGCGCAGCGCCTCACGGAAGTCGATCATATGAGCAGCGGGCGATGGCTGACCGGCGACCGGCAACAAAGAGCGTACGGGAAGAGCGGGCGGCAGGAGCATTCCCTGAGCGATGGCCGCATTCCAGACATCCGTCAACGCGAATCGCTCCAGCAACAACTGGATTGCCAGATAGTCGACCAGACTGCCTTGGGGGGCGGGCAAAGGGGTCCATTCGGCATTTGTTTCCATCTGCCAGATCATTCCGCCCCAGCCACGCAGCGCGAGCAAGCTTTCCACGATGTAGTCGTGCCGCTCAACATCGGAAACACCGAGCACGGACAAGGACTCGGCGATCGACGCCAACCCGTCAATCCGAGCAGCGCGCAGCCGCCGCAATTCTTCCGGTAATCCCTGCAACCAACGCTCCGCAGGTCGCGCATCGGCGAACAATTCGCAGAAGGCATACCACAAACCATGCGAACGAGCCGGCAGACTCCAGGACGCATATCCCTGGTCCAGATATGCCGAAGTAATGCGGATCAGAATTTCGTGGACGAGCGCATCGCTGTCCTGCCCGGTTGCCTTCAACAACAGGTCGCGATGGCGCCGGGGGGTGACGATCGGCAGCGCGGGCGATGGGGCGGATCGGACGAGTTTCATGCAGATGCGCCACAGCAGATGTAGCGCCGCGGATTCCCATTGTTCATCCGTCCAACTTTCCGTCTGCTGACCGGGAAACAGTTGATCGAATTCGGGCAACAGCGTTTCCCCCGCACGATTCTGCTGGCGTCCCGCCTGATTCTCGCGTGCCACCCATTGGCGCGTCTGCTCGATCAGACGGTGGCGGACGTGGGCTGGGGTGTAAGTCGAGACCTGTTCGAGTGCCGACGTTTCGCTCAGCAACCAGTGCAGTTCCGCGGCCGTGCCAATACCCAGCGGTTGCTCGAGCATCGCCAATCGCAACTGGAAGCGAGTGCCCATGAAGCCGACCAGTTGATCGGCATCATCTCCCAGATCATCCAGCAGGACCGCGACCAGATCGTCGCGCGTGATCCGATTGGCAGCTAACTCTTCGCGAAACCGCTCCTCACTCCAGTACGGTTCGCTGCTGAACACACGGAACCCGTCCAGCACGGCCTTCTCAAACGGCTGCTCCTCGAAGGCGTGCAGCGTGTTGTGATGAACAAACACGCTGATCGGACCCTGCGTGGGAAGCAGGTGCGCCGCATGCTCAATGTCCCTCCACAGCTGAGACCGAACTTCATCCCCTGGGACTGCTGTGGGAGCGGCAGTTGCTTGGATCAAGGTGGTGTCCCTGTAAGTTGCGTGTGCCGACGCCCGCCAGGTCTCCACCGAACCGGTAGTAAAGATCCCCGCGACCGCGATGCGTGGCGTCAGCCCATGCAATTGGATCGACCCCAGCATCGGTCAGGGAAGATCGCTCAGCGCAAGCTTACAGGTTTGTAATGAAACGACTCCGGCGGCGGCTCTCTCCGCCAAGCAGCCACGCGGTGGGGGGCCGCAACTGGAACCCACCGCGCGAGCCGCCCGCCGGGATTTGGCAAGCCGGCTCGCTGTGCGGTTGATCCGCAGGCGACACACACCTCTAAACGGCCTGGAACGGCTCGAGTTCCTTGGCGAGCCGCTTGCGGGCCACGTGCAGCCGACGTTTGATCGTGCCTAGCGGCGCGGCAAACGACTCGCTCATCTCCAGCAGCGACTGGCCGTCAAAATAGAAAGCCGCCAGCGTGTCACGATCCAGCCCGCCAAGCCGATTGATTCCGGCATGCAGATTGGCGGCTTCCTCACGCCGCACCGTCAGTCGGTATGCATTGTGATCATCCACATCCGACGCGGCGATATTCGCCTCGTCAGCGAGCATGGTCGTCGCACGACGACTGACAGCGCGATTGATCGCCAACCGATGCACGATCTGACGGAGCCACGCCAGGAAGGCCTCCGGCGCTCGCAACTGCGGCAGCTTGCGCATCGCCTGGATGAACACCTCCTGAGTCAACTCTTCCGCTTCGTCCCAATGGCTGACACGGCGCTGCGCCATCGCCAGAACCACACTGTAGAACGACTCGAACAATTCTCCGATCGCAGCTCGTTCGCCCGCCTGAGCCCGAGAAATCAGCTGCAACGATTCCGGACTCAGTCGCCCACTGATTGGTTCACTACTCTCTGCCGCTTCCATGTTCCTGGTCTCTATCTTGTTCTGTCCGCCAGCCAACCCATGGGGCGTCCGCTGGACAGCAGCCGCTGGAAGGTTCTGCGACGCACGCCTCGATTTAGCCGGCGACGAACGTCGGATCGCTTTTGAACTGGACGCGAGGAGCACGCCCGTTCAGAAAACTCACTGCAGCAAAGAGACGATCAGGCGAAACCGATGGACCAAGCACGCGCGCCGAGGTGAAAGATCACCAAACGACCTGCTGGGTCCAATCGCTGCCGATCGCAACTCTGCGAACCGTCTGCCAAAGCACTAGCGACCCGAGGGGAAGCGGAACCCGTCCGCTCGCCATCGACTCGCTGGCTCGGCACACCGGCAGGAATGTTCAGGCGAGCCCAAGCTCAGCTCTGAAGGAAACCCCTGCTCGACACACCGGGCCGCACGTCGCGGCACATCGTGCTGTCTCCAAAGACAACCACCGGCTGCATCACCGGTTGGTACATCCCATGTGATAGGAGACATTTCTCGCGCCAGCACATCACCAAAAGATGGAGCAGGTGATGACGAAGCGTGCCACGACCGGCAGCCACGTTCGCTACGTCAGCGATTACGCGATTTACTGCAGCAGCCGTAATGATCAAAGCACGCATCGTTACCTCCCCCGCTCCGCAGTGCGGCAGCGGTCCGAGCAAAAAACAGATCGAGATCTTCAAGGGGCGGAGCCGCCGGACCGGTTCCCCAGGTTCCGTCGAACACCCACCGGCATCGGCTCAATCTACATCGACCAAGCCTGTGGTCAGTCTATTCCACCGGGGCGCGCAAATTGAGAGCGCTCGCCCGCCAGAACAGCGACAACTCAGGGACAATCGTTCGACCGTGGGGTTCGCCAGGAAACAATTTTTTTTCCCCAGGGCCCCCCGCCAAACTCCGCTCACACCGCCCCGAATGGCCCGTCACGGAAGCAAAGATTGTCAGAAAGCCTGAGGATTCGCTTACTATGCAATGCGTAGTAGCGCGGCGAGTCGATCGTCGATGCTCGGGTGAAACCACGTCCGGCGGCGGGCTCGCGGAGCCCCGGCGGTGAGGGTGTCGAGCGCCGCGGCGAGTTGCCGGGCGGCTTCCGATTGCGAATCGGGAATGGAAGACACTTGTTTTGCAACCTGGAGCGCGAGCCGGCAGGCCTCGCGGTCGGCATCCAGTTCCGTGGCGTGCGAGACCCAACGGAGCAGCCACAACCCGCTGCCCAACCCGATCGTCAGAGCGAGTGGTCCTTGAAGCGGCAAGGGAAGCCAGGGAATCGCCGGGAAGATGAAGTATGCGAGCACAGCGGCGAGGCCCCAACCCGGTAGCAGAGCCGCCAGCCGCAGGGGCATGTGCCAGCGCTTCAAATGGGCCAGTTCGTGCAACGCCACCATCGATAGCTGAGCGCGGGGCAGGCGGATCAGTGCGCCATCTGTCAGCAGGACGAGCCGCGCACCCGGCACAAAACCGATGGCCGCCGCCGTGCTCAAGCGACCTCCGGTGGGCCAGACATGGAACGCCACTCCCCGCACGCCCGACGCCGCACGCAGTTCGTCAAGCCATTGATACTCGTTGAACCGCTTGACCGAAGCGGTCCTCCAGACACGGCTCATCAACCATGGCATCAGCAACGGCATGACGACGATCAGCAGGGCCAGCCAGCCACTAGAGAGTTCCTGGCCGGGGACGCCGGTAATCAGACCGATCAAATCCATGGTCAAGAGCACGGCCACCAGCGGCGCCACGATCCAACCGGACTCGGTCCACAACGAACGGAGTCCTGTCGGAACCGCAAACCAGCGATGCTTCTGTGCCAGGTAGCGCTGCAGTTCATCGCCGCAGTGGATGGACCAGCCCATCGCCACGAAGCTCGGCAGCAGCAGCCAGGCCGCGTGGAGTGTCAGCGAATGAACCAGCACCGGGTGATCGGCAGCCAGCGCTGCGAATTGTCCGACGGATAAAAGCAGGGCGTTGATCGGGAGCCAGGTCCATCGCAATCGGGGCAGCCAGCCATCCACGAATCGTTCGGCAGTTGCGGCCGACCAGCGTCCCTCATCGACGCGCAGCGCAGCATACGCCGCCACGAGCCGATGGACGCCCGCCCAGCACAGCAGCACGGCGGCGCAGGCAAGAATCGTTGAGCCCGAATCGATCGTTGTCCCAGATGCTCGCTCGCTCGCGGCCGAAATGATCGTGCTGACGATGAGGCATAACCAGAAAATCGGCACGAAGTTTCTCCTTGCGTCTCTCCATCCTAAGCACCGAGCGGCTGGTTCCCAGAGTTATTGCGGGACCGATGCAGAGTTCGAACAGCCACCAATCCACAGCACGCGATGAATCGCCGGTTGATCCGCACAATCCCTACAAACGGACCCGCGTTGCGGGTAGCGCAGGATGGCCGTGAAGCAAATCCGTCCATCCGCAGGTGCAATTCTCCCATGAACGGACGATGCGAGCCCGCAAATCCGCAGCGCGAGCCGGCGAATCTGCTGGTTTTGGGGTGAGCCGGCATCCGCGATCGCGATCATGTGGCATGTTTGCTAGCCACTGGCATGTTTGCTAGCCAATGTCAGGGCGATTGATGCGGTTTTGCCTCGCATCTGGAAGGAATGGAGATGTCAGCCAACAACCATGGGCTGTGGGTGCGGATCGACGCCGCTTTGCAATCCCATCCTCATCTCCAGCAGGCCCACATTCGCGTCATGCCCGGCGAGGGCCGCGACGGCGCGCGACGAGTCCTGCTGGCGGGCCGTGTCGCATCCTGGTTTCAGAAGCAAATGGCCCAGGAGACCGTCCGCCAGTTTGACGAGGTGGAATCAATCGATAACCAGTTGGTCGTCGAACCACCCTTCTGTGCGCCCGAGCTACCCGACATCACCATGCCGCTGTTTGCCAGCCATTGACCCGCGGACGGGACCGCGGCGGATGACGGGTGGTGGGGGCAGGCGATGCGCGGAGCGAAATCCCCTGCCCTACTTTGGATGCGCTGGGATTGGGTCGGCGACGGCGAGCATGTCGGTTGGACCTTCGCTCGATGAAGCCCGCCTGCGATGCAGCAGGGTGCTTAGAGCAGTTGCTTCAAGGCGGCCAAGGCCGGCCCGTAGTCGGGTTCACTCGCCACCTCGGGCACGACTTGTACGTACGCCACTTTGCCATCCCGATCGAGCACGACGACAGCGCGGGCAAGCAGCTTCAACTCGTCGATCAACAGGCCAAAGCTCTCTCCGAATGCCCCGGACTGGTAGTCACTGGCGGAGCGCAACTGCTTGATATTCTCGGCACCGCAAAAACGGTTCATGGCGAATGGCAAATCGCGGCTGACGGTGACGGCGTGAAAGCCATCGCCCAAGCCCCCCAAATCCTGATTGAACCGCTTGGTTTGAATCTGGCAGATGCCCGTGTCGAGGCTGGGAACAATGTTCAACAACACCGGCTTGCCGCGGAGATCGGCCAGCTTCAGTGTGTGCAATCCGTTGTCGAAGTAGTGCAACGTGAAGTCCGGGGCGGGCTGCCCGACCTTCAATTCCGGCCCCACCAACGTCATCGGGCTGCCTTTGAACGTAACGGCTGCTGAACGCTTCATGGTTGTCATTCTCAATCGCGAGAGTGTTATTGAACCGTTGCGCATCGACCGTGATGCGCAATGAACATGCGGAACGGACAGTCTTCGGTCATCTGTCTGACGGCCGCGTAAAAGTCTATCGACCCAACAAGTCGGCGACGACGCGGCGCGCCTCCTCCAAGGCTTGCGGCAATTGCGTGGGATCTTTTCCACCGGCTTGTGCCAAATCGGGTCGTCCGCCGCCGCTTCCTCCCAGCCGCTTTGCGACCGTTCCCACCCACTGGCCGGCCTGCAAGCCGCGTTTCACCAACTCGGGGCTGACGCCCGCGATCAACACGACCTTGTCTGCATCCGGCGCGGTGGCCAACAGGATTGCGGCGGGGCGACCCGCCGACTTCTTCAGTTGCTCCACCCAGTTTCGCATGATCTGTGGATTGGCGTTCTCCAGCACTTTGATCAGGACCGCGCTGTCACCGATCGACTCCATTTCACTGAGCAGCGTTTCGATCGGCATCGATCCGGCCGCACTGAGCTGCTGAAGTTCCTCTTGGAGCCGTTGTCGTTCGGCGACCAGTGTCTGCAGACGTGGCACCACATCAAACAATCCCACGGCCAACTGCCGCGCCACGTCGCGAAGCACCCGTCGCGTGTCGGCGTAACCGGCAGCGGGAACCAACTTGCTGGCGGGTGGGGGTGCGGCCTGCGGCGCAGCTGTCGCCTTCCCGGCGGCGATCTGCTTCTTCAGTGCACGAACTTCCTGCAGCAGCAGTGCCGCTTCCTCCGGAGCACGCTCGGCAGCGCAGCCGAGCAACTTGGCGACGGCGGCCACCGTTTCTTCCACCCGTTGTCGATGTTCTCTGGCCCGAGGCCCCGTCAGCGCCACCATCCGACGGGTGCCCGCCGAGACACTTTCCTCGCTCAATAGTTCAAACGCACCCACTTCGTCGGTCCGCGCCACATGCGTTCCACCGCATAGCTCGCGGCTGAACTGTCCCATGGAGACCATCCGCACCGGGTCGGGGTATTTCTCTCCGAACAGCATCATCGCGCCCGCTTGCCGGGCTTCCGCCAGAGAGACGAGTTGCCAACCGACCGGTGCTGCTTCCTTGATTCGACGGTCGACTTGCTGCTCGATCTTCAACAACACATCATCCGAGACGCCTTCTTGGTTCGTGAAGTCGAAACGCAGCCAATCGGCCTCCACCTTGCTGCCTTGCTGCTGCGCATGCCGGCCGATGTTCTCTTGCAGCGCGTGATGCAGCAAATGCGTCGCGCTGTGCGCGCGACGGATGGCATCGCGCCGTGCCACGTCGACTTCGGCGCGGACTGCCGCACCTTCCCGCAACTTTCCAGACACGAGCCGTCCGCAGTGGACAATCAACCCGCCATGCTTCTGTGTATCCGAGACGACGAACTCGGCATCGGGACTGACGATCCGTCCTGTGTCACCCACCTGGCCGCCAGACTCTGCGTAGAACGGTGACTGATCCAGCACGATCCGCAGCGGCGCGTCGCCTGCCTGCATGTGGCTCAACAAGCTGCCCACATCATCGTCGCCTTGTCCACTTCCGGTGATGATCCCACGCACAACGGCATCGGCGGTCGTTGTTTCGTATCCGGTGAAGGGAGTATCGCGAATCGCTTCCTTGAGAGTCTCCAGCGGGCCGGTTTGAAACAGCTCACGCTGCTCGCCACCGCTTCGCCGCCCGTGCTCGTCCATCGCCGCACGAAATCCTTGCCAGTCGAAGGTAAAGTTTTCTTCGGCGGCCAGTGTCTGCAGCAGTTCCGGTGGAACGCCGTACGTCTGATAGAGTTCCGCGGCCTTTTCGCCTTCCACCATCCCGCGGTGTTCACGGCGCAGCGTGTCGAACATCTGACGAATGCGCGACAGCCCCGCGTCGATCGTGCCGAGGAATGCTTCTTCCTCCTTACGGATCACCCCGGAAACGCGATCCACCGTTTCCTTCAGTTCGGGATAGGGAGCAGCCATCGCGTTGACCACAGCCGGCACCAGTTGATAGAGAAACGGCTCGCGCATCCCCATCTGATGTCCATCCAGGACCGCCCGGCGAATCAGTCGGCGGACCACATACTTCGCACCGTTTGGACCGGGATACACGTTCTCGTGGACCGCAAAGGTCGATGCTCGCACGTGATCGGTGATGCGGCGCAAACGGCGACCATCGTCGGAATCGAGTTGATACTTCACACCGCACGCCTTGGCCGCGGCCTGGACGATCGGCATCAGAATATCGATGTGGAAATTACTGGGGACACCCTGCAGGACACCGGCCGTACGTTCCAAGCCCATGCCCGTATCGATGTTCTTGCTGGGCAACGGGCGAAGATTGTTGGGCGGATCACCCACGCGGTTGAACTGCGTGAAGACCAGGTTCCAAATCTCTACAGAGGTTCCGTTGTCTCGCTGGAAATAGATTTCGCTGCATGGTCCGCAGACTCCGTCTGGCCCCTGACTGGGCGCGCTGGCGGGCCAGAAGTTTTCGTCTTCTTCCATCCGCGCAATGCGGCTCGTGGGCAAGCCAATTTCTTCATGCCAGATTTTGGCTGCTTCATCGTCATCCTTATAAACCGTGACGCTCAGCCGTCCCGGATCGATTCCCAACCAGCGGGGATTCGTCAAAAACTCCCATGCCCAGCGGATCGCTTCACGCTTGAAGTAATCGCCAAAGCTGAAGTTGCCGAGCATCTCAAAGAACGTGTGGTGGTATGGGGTTCGGCCGACGTTGTCGATGTCGCCCGTCCGCAAACACTTCTGGCACGTCGTAGCGCGCGTAAAGTCGAGCCGCACTTTGCCCAGGAAATGGTCCTTGAACTGATTCATTCCGGCCGGCGTGAACAGCACAGACGGATCCCATGTGGGGACCAACACATCGCTCGCCTGGCGATGGTGGCCTTGAGCGGTGAAGTACTCGAGATACTTCTCGCGAAGTTCGTCCGTTTTCATGGGAACTCAAAGGGGGACGGAGGTGTACCGAGAGCCAGCGGCCCGCCGTGTTTCCCGGCAACCAGGGTTTCCCGGCAACCAGGGAACGGTCCGATGCCGCATCGTCTGGGAATCGTAACGTGAACCATGGTTTTTGGGCATGCGGGGTGGCCGCCCCTGCCCCACCGGGCCCCGCGAAATGAGTGGCGCCATGTGCGTTCCCCGAGAAAGCATGCCGCGACGGAGCACCGGACCTGCGACGGAGCACCGGACCTGCGACGGAGCACCGGACCTGCGACGGAGTAGCGGACTAGCGACGGAGCTTGGGGCGGTTCCGTTCAAGAAAGGTGCGGGCCCCCGGGTCAACCGGAACCGCGATTTGATATCGCTCGGCGCGCACGGCCTGGATTTCGTTCGGGCGATCGCCGGTCAATCCGCAGCGATCGTGGGCAGCGACTATGGTTCGATGACGACCTTCTGCCATCGACCGTCGATGTAAATACCCAGTTCCACGGGGCCCTGCTTGCCTTCGACAAGCTCATAGAAATGATCCGGGTCACGGGCCGCTACGCCATCCACCGTATCGATGTAGTAACGCATCCGCATGCCCGCGCGCTCGCCAGGTGAATCGAGATCGACCCGCACGACCATCACGTCCGTCGGCGGATTTTCGGCGCGGCGCGAAAAGAAACGTTCGGCGGATTGGGCCGTCGAAGTATCGACTTGCATTCCGCGCCAACTACGTGGCGGAAGCCGAGCGTATCCTGGCCGACTGGTGGAAACCAGTTTCTTCCCAAGCTGCGCTGTGACCTGACTGGTGGAACGACGTCCTTCTTGGAGCACGGTCATCGTCACGGGCGAACCGGCCGGCAATCGGCTCAGTTGCCCGACGAGTGAAAACCCGCTGTCGACGGGTCGGCCGTTGACCGACAAGATCAAGTCGCCGCTCCCTAAGCCCGCTTTATCCGCGGGCAGGCCCGGCACCACGCTTCGCACCACAGCCCCGCGAAGTCCGGCAGCTTGATGCATGGGTGACAGGTCGTCGGCCGGCATGATGCCAAGAAAACCAAAGCTGGGCAGCCGACCACCTTCCATGGTCGCCACCGCAGCCCGCATCGCATCATCGATCGGGATCGCGTATCCGGCTGATTGCTCGTAACCACTGCTGGCCGCCAAGGCCGTCGTGATTCCCACTAACTCGCCACGAAGATTGATCAACGCGCCGCCGCTGGTGCCAAGGTTCAATCGCGTGTCCACCTGAATCAGCGTCTGAAATTCCTGGAGCGATTCCGGTTCGCTGATCGGACCGCGCGACTGGGGATCCACAGGGCGTCCAACCCGCTGCAGGTTCGAAACAATCCCCCAGCTGGCACTGGGGAATCCATCTCTGGCGATCGCATAGGGATTGCCCAGCGTGACGACAAACGAGCCCACTCTCAGGCGATCCGCGTCGCCCATCGGCATTGCCGTCAAACCTTCGGCGTCTACCTTCAGCACCGCCAGATCCGTCCAGGGATCGCTGGCTTGGACCGTGGCCGGCAGTCGTTGAATCTGGAGTTCTTCGCCCCGATACCAAACGGTGTAACGATGCTTTTGCGGATCATCGATCGCGTCGTAGGTCGTCAGGATGCTGCCATCACGTGAGATGATCACGCCGGCAGCAAAATGCGATGGAATCGACATCCAAGGCACTTCATTGGCGCCGCCCCACGCACGGCGGAAGCGACGGACCATCGGGAAGAACATCTCTTCATCGTTGGCAACACTTCGCGACGGCGCATCAATCCGCTCGCGCGAAATCGCCACAACGCTCGCACCCGCCCGGGCGATCGCTTCCTCGACGACTTGCTCCATCGCCGCCGCAACCACCAACGCCGACTGAGACTGCGAACTGTCGTCGAGCGACCGCTGGCCGGGTAGTTGCTGTGCGCAAGTCGGCAGGCTGAATGCCGTGGCGAGGAGGCAGCCCGTCAGGGCCAGTCGCTCGACGGACCAAATCCAAGGCAGGCGGTCGGCGACGATCGATCGCCGCAAGAACCTGCCGCAGCTTGATAGGGATGGCATCCTGTTCGGACTCCGCCGCGCGTGATTCAACCGCGACCGCTCCGCCCGGGTCCGCAACGGCAATCACCCATCGTGCGTGCCGCCACCACTCGAACCGCTCTGGGCTCGCGGGGAACCATCCAGTGTAGCGACCTGCCCACCAGGCGTGCCCGGATCACGGCTCGCCGGATGCTTGAGAATTCTTGCCATGGCTCGACCCGCCGGCGACCGGCCAACACCGTCGGTGGTGTGGCGCGGCGGGGGAGCCGACCAACGAAAGAAGCCGCCGGCGACCGATCGCGCGGTCACCAGGCGGCTTGTCGAAGGGAGTAGCGGAGAGCGAGTCCGATAGGGATCAGCTGTTGGCGACGGCTTCCGTTTCGCTTTCCTCGGCGGCGGTGGCTGGTCCCAACTCAGCGCCGGCATCCAGGATCTGTTGTCGGATCTGCGCGGCGACGGCCGGGTTCTCCACCAGATAGGCTCGGGCCTTTTCTTTACCCTGGCCGAGATAGGTCTCGCCGTACTTGAACCAGGCACCGCTCCGCGAAACCACCTTGGCGTTGAGTCCCAGATCGAGCAGATCGCCTTCGTAGCTGATGCCGTGGGTATGCATCATGTCGAACTCGGCAACGCGGAACGGCGGTGCCACCTTGTTCTTGACGACTTTGCATCGGACGCGCTGCCCGACGACTTCTTCACCATCCTTCAGACTGCCGATCCGGCGGACATCGATTCGGCAGCTGGAGTAGAACTTCAGGGCGCGACCGCCAGGTGTTGTTTCGGGGCTGCCGAACATCACGCCGACCTTTTCGCGGATCTGGTTGATGAAGATCACGGCCGACTTGCTCTTGGCGATTGCGCCGGTGAGCTTCCGCATGGATTGGCTCATCAAGCGAGCCTGCAGGCCCACGTGTGAGTCACCGATCTCGCCTTCCAATTCCTGCCGTGGTACGAGCGCTGCGACGCTGTCGATGACGATCACATCCACCGCGTTGCTCTTGACCAGCATCTCGCAGATCTGCATCGCCTCTTCACCACTGCTCGGCTGACTGACCAGCAATGTGTCGAGTTCGACGCCCAGCTTCTTGGCCCAGCTGGGATCAAACGCATGCTCGGCGTCGATGATCGCCGCGATCCCATTTTCTTTTTGAGCTTCCGCACAGATGTGCAAGGCCAACGTCGTCTTGCCGCTCGATTCAGGGCCAAAGATCTCGATGATCCGCCCGCGGGGAATTCCGCGTCCGCCAAGCGCAATATCAAGGCTCAGACTGCCCGTCGAAAGGCCGTTGATCTGCAGGTGCTTCTCGGCTCCCAGCGGCATGATCGCGCCGTCGCCGAACGCCTTTTCAATTTGCTGCAGCGTGGTTCGCAGCCCGGGCTCGCGTTCCAGCAGCGCCTTGTATCCGTCGTCGCGTCCCTTTTCCTTGTCGCCGCTCGCTTTTTCCTTCTTCGCCATCGTCCGTTCCTTTCCCGTGCAGCAGTCCCTGTTGCCAGTTCCACCGCCGACCCCTCGACGAATGCCTTGTCGATCTGCAGTGGCTCGGGCGGTCGCCCACGTGCGACCTGAACACCCGAATAGTATCAGTGTCCCGTGCGTTTTGCAAGCGCATTACCGCCCATCCCCGCCTCGGTCGACCGCTGCCTCCATCATCGCCCGGGGACGGGACACGGTTGGTCGCCCGGCCGATCCCGAGAATCAAAAATTTGCAGAACCCGACCACCGGCTCTCGCGCCCTTCAGCCGTCCGTGGCCGCACGCATATCGCGGATGGTCCCCACTCGGGGTCCCTGGGCTGCCGCAAGCGGCACGCGAGGCGCTACACTGCGGTGGCAACCCGGCATCCGCGTCGGTCGCGCAACCCTGTCGCAGATGATTTTGACGCGGCGCGGCGCTGAAGACTGCTCACAAACTTGGAGTTCAAACCCCTATGCCGAAACTGACGATTGAGGGCCTCGGAACGTTCGATGTTCCCTCGGGCACGCGCCTGGTCCGAGCCATGACCCAGATCGCAGGAACCGATCAGCTGCATGCCTGCGGTGGCAAGGCACGGTGCACGACCTGTCGCGTGGAATTCCTCACCGGCCAACCGACACAATGCACCACGGCCGAACGGGATGTGCTGCGTGCCAAAGGGATCCAGCAGCCGGGGATTCGACTGAGCTGTCAGATCCTCTGTGAACAGGACATGAGCGTCCGGTTAATCAGTCGCCTGGAAGGTAGTGGTCGCAAAGATGCCGGCAGTCCAGTCGCCGAAGCGCTCGAGCCGGCGCCTGTTGAATGGGTCGACTGCAAGCCTGCATGATCCGCGTCGGCCGTGCGATGGAGGCTCCCGTGATGCCACAACGGGCCGCGTCATCGGAACCAACCATAGAAGTCGGCTGTTCGATGGGTGCGCCGCACTAGAGTGCGACGCGATCCATCACGCTGTAGTTTGCGCCGAAGCGATCGAGGTAACTGGCGATCAACTGGACTTCTTCCACGCGCATCGTTCCGAAGTCGCGGCCGGCTTCCCGCTCCAGAGCTGCCAGCAGTTGCTCGGAAGGACGACGTCCGTTGGGCATCCGACCCAAAGTCAGATGCGCGCGATAACTGCGGCCTTCGGGGCGGAATCCTAAGTCGGCCAATCGCCGCTCGAGTTGTTCCACGAGCGGCTCGAGCTCTTGCTGGCCTTGGATCGGCCGGGCCCAAATGACGCGGGCCCGCGGCAGATCGGGAAACCCGCCCACCCCGCGGAGCTGCAACGTGAAGGCGGGCGTTTGGGAACAGACCTCGCGGATCAACTGGCAGATATCGGGAATGATCCGATTGTCGACATCGCCAAGGAACTTCAGCGTGAGGTGCAGATTCTCGGCTGGCAGCCACTTCGCCCCTGGCATGGCTTCGGCAAGTCGTTCGATCAGCTGACCACAGCTCCGCTGTAACGCCGAGCTCAACGGAATCGCGACAAACGAGCGAATCGTCTGCATTGCACCGGTTGCCTCGTGCAGGCTGGTCAGGCTTGTAAACGTGGAAGGCGAACGGTTCGACTTTCAATCACCGCGGGTCGGCGCGCCGGCTGAGCAATCAGAGGCTCATCGGCTCAGACGGCCAGCATCTGCTGATACGCCTTGAGCCGCTGATCGAGTTGCTCGCGCTCGATCTGCCGCAGCCGATCGAGACTGAAGTCTTCGACGTTGAAACTCGCGACAAGTGTCCCGTAGACAAGCGCGCGTTTGAGCGTCGGTTCATCGACACGGTCCTGGCTTGCCAGGTAGCCCATCATCCCGCCCGCAAAGCTGTCACCCGCACCGGTCGGATCCACCACACGTGTCGTGGGGAAGGCTGGCAGGACATAGGTATGATCGGGACCGACATATAGGGCGCCGTGCTCGCCCTTCTTTACCACCACAAACTTCGGCCCCAAGTCGCGGACCCGCTGAGCTGCCGTCACCAGGTTGTGGTCACCGGTCAGCAGCTTTGCTTCGCTGTCGTTGATCACCAGCCCGTCGAGACGCTTGAGCAGCTCCAGCAAATCCGCGTGCGCCGTCTTGATCCACAGATCCATTGTGTCAGCAACGACCAATCGAGGCCGAGTGCACTGCTCCAGCACGGCGCGTTGCAACTGTGGCGCGCCGTTGGCCAGGAATACAAAGCGGCTGTCGAGGTAGTGGGACGGCAGCTTCGGATCGAACTGGCCAAATGCATTCAGTTCAACCTCCAACGTCTCGCGATCGTTCATGTTCGGTTCATAACGACCGCGCCAGTAGAACGTCCTTTCTCCTTGCTGCTGAACCAGTCCGTCCGTGCAGATTCCCCGTTCACGGAGCAATGCCGTATGCTCTTCCGGCCAATCATCGCCCACCACGCCCACCATCCGCACCGGCGCGAAATAGCTGGCTGCGTAGGAGAAGTAGACGGCCGCGCCTCCCAGCACCCGCTCGCGCCTCGCTTGCGGTGTCTCGACACTGTCGAATGCGACACTACCCACGCACAACAACGACATAGCAAGAGGCTCGGCGACAGGAAGGGAACGGGAAACGTTGGACTCCCGCTGGCACAACCGCCAGCCGGTGAGAAGGTCCGATTATGGTCCGACGCTGGAAACCCCGAAACCCATACGCGGGCCGGTTGCCGATGACCTTGGGGCCGAGCCGATGGCCCGCGGTACCACAGGAACGCGGCCGCCATCTCGGCTCCGCGTCCGCAAGTTCCCGCATCGCTTGTAAACGCGAACTGCCGCGGGGGAAACAGGGCAATTCAGTTCCGCCGGACGGCACTTCACGTTCTAATCAAGACGTCGCCATCACACGCCAGGGGGATCGCGTTGAGCTTCGAACTGAAAGCGGCACCCGAGTTTCGACCGCACCCGCTCATCCGGGGAGGGCATCTGCAGACGGTCTTTGCCGTGATGGCGGCGCCACCGCCCCCGCTGCCTGCGACCCGCGTCCATCCGTTGCGGCTGCCGGACGGCGACCAGCTTGTGCTGCACGAGAATCTTCCGGCAACTCCGGACGTCACCCACGCCCAGTCCGCGCTGCTGATCCACGGACTGTGCGGCTGCCATTCGGCGGGATACATGGTCCGGACCGCGCGGCGATTGCTGGCACATGGCTATCGCGTTTTCCGACTGGACATGCGCGGATGTGGAGCCGGCCGCGAACTGGCGCGAAATATCACCCATGCCGGTCGAAGTGAAGATGTCCGCGCAGCACTTCGCTATATCGCATTGCAGAGTAGTGGCCCGATCGACGCGATCGGGTTTTCGCTCGGCGGCAACCAGTTGCTGAAGGCACTGGGCGAGATCCCGGGGGATCCGCACGAGGGCGAATTGCGCAGCCGTTTGCGGCGGGCCGCGGCTGCGGCGCCTCCGGTTCAGCTGGACTACTGCGCGGCGCAGATGGAGCGTTGGCTTCTGCGACCCTACAACCGGTATTTCATCGGTCGTTTGATTCGCAACGCGCCGACGCAGGTCGCTCAGTCGGAACAGTTCAAGACCCTGCAGCGACAACGACGGCCGCGGACCCTTCGTGAGTTCGACGAGCAGTTCACCGCGCCGCTGGCGGGTTTCTCAAGTGCGGATGACTACTACGCACAAGCGTCGGCGGCTCCCCGGCTGCCGCAGATCGAGATCCCGACCTTGGTCCTAGCCTCGCGCGATGACCCGCTGGTCCCGGTCGCAGCGATTGAAAATGCGGCCTGGTCGCCGACGACCCATCCGATGATCACCGAGCACGGCGGACACATCGGCTATTGGAGCAATCAGCCGGACCGCCGTTGGATGGATGCCGCTTTGAGCCAATGGATTGTCTCGGGTGCCCCCTGAGCCGCGGTGGGACCTTTCCGCCGCGGTGGATCATCGCGGTTCACTGCGACCGAAATCCGAGGGTTTCGCGAACCGGGGCGCGCCGATTGTGCCGTGCAAAGGCAGGCGATCGAAGCAGGCGTGACCGCCCTGCGGTCTGAGCGACTACGCCCTGCGGTCTGAGCGACTACGCCCTGCGGTCTGAGCGATTACGCCTTGCTGGCAATCTTGGCCCACGTATCGCGCAGTCCGACCACGCGATTGAAGACCAAGCGCCCCGGTCGGCTGTCGGCGTCCACGCTGAAATAGCCTTGCCGTTCGAACTGAAATCGCTCGCCCACGGCAGCCGCCTCCAGTGCAGGCTCCAGGTAGGCATCGATGGACCGCAGCGAGTCGGCGTTCAGCACCTCAAGGAACGACTGGCCGGCTGGTCGGTTATCGGGGTCTTCAACGCTGAACAGCCGATCGTACAGCCGAACCTCTGCTGCCACGGCATGCTCGGCGCTGACCCAATGGATCGTGCCTTTGACTTTGCGTTCGCTCGAATCTTCTCCGCTGCGTGTCGCCGGATCGTAGGTACATCGGATTTCGACCACTTCTCCCGCAGAGTTCTTGATCACGTCGGTGCAATCCACGATGTACCCGTAGCGGAGTCGAACCGCGCCACCCGGTTTCAGGCGATGGTACTTCGGAGGCGGATTCTCCTGAAAGTCTTCCCGTTCGATGTACAGTTCGCCGCTGAAAGGGACGCTTCGCGACCCAGCCGATGGATCTTCCGGATTATTCACTGCCTCGACCAGTTCAATCTTGCCGGCTGGCCAGTTGGTGATCACCAATTTGAGCGGATCGAGCACCGCCATTCGCCGCGGGGCAACTTCATTGAGATGTTCGCGGATGGCGTTTTCCAGCACCGTCACATCGATCGTGCTGTCAAACCGCGCCACGCCGATCCGATCGCAAAAACGACGGATCGATTCGGGCGTGTACCCGCGCCGACGCAGGCCGCTGATCGTCGGCATCCGCGGATCATCCCATCCTTTCACGTAGCCCTCACGGACGAGTTGCAGCAGTTTTCGCTTGCTCATCACCGTATAGCTGAGCTTCAACCGTGCAAACTCGATTTGTCGCGGGTGATAGATCTCCAGTTGATCGCAGAACCAGTCGTACAAGGGACGATGATTTTCGAACTCAAGCGTGCAGATCGAGAAACTGATCCGTTCCAGTGAGTCGCTCTGGCCGTGAGCCCAGTCGTACATCGGATAGATGCACCAGGCATCTCCCGTCCGATGGTGGTGTGCATGCAGGATCCGATACATCACCGGATCGCGCATGTTCAGATTGGGATGGCTCATGTCGATCTTCGCGCGAAGAGTGCGAGCCCCGTCGGGGAACTGACCTTCACGCATGGCGCGCAACAGCCGCAAGTTTTCCGCGGGTGTCCGATCGCGGAAGGGACTGTTCCGCCCGGGTTCCGTGAGCGTGCCGCGATATTCACGTGTCTGATCGGCAGTCAGATCGCAGACGTAGGCTGTCCCCTGCTCGACCAGCTGTTCGGCCCATTGATAGAGCTGTTCGAAATAGTCGCTGGCGAAGTAGAGGTTGTCCCACTGGAAACCCAGCCACCGCACGTCTTCCTTGATCGATTCGACGTACTCCACTTCTTCCTTGGTCGGGTTCGTGTCGTCGAACCGCAGGTTGCACGTTCCGCCGTAACGCTGCGCTAAACCGAAGTTAAGGCAGATGCTTTTGGCATGCCCGATATGCAAGTATCCGTTCGGCTCGGGCGGAAACCGCGTCCGTACTCCATCGAATCGCCCCGTCGCCAAGTCCTGCTCAATGGCATGCTCAACGAAGTTCAAATTTCGACCGGCGTCATCCGACATCCCTGCACCTCGCTCAGTGTCGCTGCTCGCTGCATGTAGTTTGGAAGCACCCGCGTTTGTTCGCGGGACGCCTGTGTGCCTGCCAACCGGCTGGGGACGGTCCGACTCAGTTTGGGGTTCGCGGGGCTGGATCGACCGTTTGACATCGCTCCAGGGCACGCTCGATGCGGACCTGACATTCTTCTCTTCCCAGCACGGCCATGGATTCGAACATGCCGAATCCCACTGCCCGACCGGTCGTGGCCACACGCAAGCCGTGGATCAGTTGACCGATCTTCATCTGTCGTTGCTCCAAGTATTGTTTGACCTCGGCCTCCAGCACCGTCGGCTCGAACGGCTGGACAACTGCCAGGATCGGCAGCAGTCCACGGAGCAAATCGATGGTTTCGGGGGCGCTGCGGAGCCGCTTCTCGAAGGCGGATTCGTCATAGGTCAGCTGATCCGCGCCCTGAAAGCAGTAGTCGTAGTCCAGGATCTCCCCGCCCACGCGAAGCCGGTCGCCTACGCCGCGGAGCACGGCTTCCAATCTCACGCGGTCAGCCGCCGCAGGATCGTTGGGCAGCAACCCAGCGCGTTGGAGGAATGGCAACGTCATCTCCACCTTCGTCGGCAAATCCAACTCGGCCATTCGCTGTGCCTGGAACGCCATCAGCTTTTGCGGATCAAAGCTGGCGGGAGCGGATTTCACCCGTTCCAGCGAAAATGACTCGATCATCGCGGCCCGATCAAATCGTTCGGTGCGATCATCCAGAGACCAGCCGAGCAGCAACAGATAGTTGAGGATCGCGTCCGGCAGGAACCCGAGCTGCTGGTAGAAGTCGATGATCACCGGGTTGAATGTTTCAGGCTGTACTTCGAAGCAAGCGCGCTGAGCGATCCGCTGGCCGAGCGCCAGCAGTTCGGCAAAGTCCTTTTGCTTCGCGTACTTGTCTAACTTCCGCTTGCTCAGCTTGGCGGTTCCACCGGGTTCCGCCACATAAGGAAGATGTGCGTACTGCGGCAGCGGATAGCCCAGTGCGGTGGCGATGAAGATCTGGCGCGGCGTATTCGGCAAATGTTCTTCGGCGCGGACCACATGCGTGATTCCGAAGTCGAAGTCATCGACCACGCTGGCCAGGTGATAGAGGCAGGTACCGTCTGCCCGCTGCACGACATGATCTTGTTCGCTGGCCCATGCGACCTGCACCTCGCCCCGCACCAAATCATGGATGCAGCAGTGCCCAGCCCGCGGCATCTTGAGTCGGACGACCGCTTGTCGACCTTCGCGCTCCCACGCCGCCGCCTGTTC
>Ga0114939_10000845_pt1 | contig 25103 bp, 12 predicted proteins | sample AshMeaCrysSpring_FD_87196 | JGI IMG/M metagenome (GOLD analysis project Ga0114939, IMG submission 87196) | Groundwater microbial communities from Big Spring, Nevada to study Microbial Dark Matter (Phase II) - Ash Meadows Crystal Spring | ecosystem: Environmental > Aquatic > Deep subsurface >...
CTTCTTCCCCGAAGGCAACGACGCCTCGGGCGCGTTCCCCGATTTCAACGCGATCAATTCCGGCGCGCCATTCGATGTCACCGGCAACCAATTCGCACCCCAGTATAATGCCGACCAGGACCGCTACCGCTTCCGCATCCGCGCCCGGCTTGGCATCAATGTCGCTATGGAAGACGGGTTCTCGATGGGCTTCCGCCTTGCCACCGGCAACGACGACAGCCCGGTCTCGACCAACCAGTCGTTCAACTACTTCGAAAAATTCAACGTCTGGATCGACCAGGCCTACCTCAAGTGGGACCTCTGGCAGTCGCCCGCAAAGAACCTCTGGACCAAAGCCGGCCGCTTCTCGAATCCGTTCTTTTCGACCCCGATGATCTGGGATGACGACCTCCAGTTCGACGGCGTCGCCGGCACGGTCAAATACGAGATCCTGCCCGGCTTCCGGCCGTTCCTCACCGCCGGCGCGTTCCCGGTCTTCAATACCGCCATCAACTTCCCGTCCAACCAGCCCACCAAATACAAGAGCTACGACAAATATCTGCTCGGTGCCCAGGGCGGGCTCGAATGGGAAATCTCCGACGACTGGCTCTTCAAAGTCGCCGCCGCCTACTACTACTTCCACAATATCGAAGGCGAACTCTCGACCCCCTACACGCCTCTCACCGACGACGACGCGAGCGACACCGACAACAGCCGCCCGATGTTCGCACAGAAAGGCAATACCTACTTCCCCATCCGCAATATCGTCCCCGACGCCAGCAACGACTTCGGGGCGATCAACCAATGGCAATATTACGGCCTCGCCACCAAGTTCCAGGAACTCGCCGTCACCGCCCGCCTTGACTACAACGGGTTCGAGCCCATCCAGGTCTCCCTCATCGGCGAATTCGTGACCAACCTCGCATGGGACGAAACGTCCATCGACGCCATCGCCGTCAACAACCGCGGAGCCATCGACCCCAACGATATCGACGACCTCCTCGGTTCCTACGAAGGCAGCCCGTATGCCTGGTATGTCGGATTCCGTGTCGGCCATGCCCTCTACAAAAAGCGCTGGGATTGGGCCGTCGAATTCAACTACCGCTGGCTCGGCTCCGACGCCGTCGTGGACGGCTTCAACGACTCCGACTTCGGACTCGGCGGCACAAATATGCAGGGCTACACCGTCGCCGCCGAACTCGCCCTCTCGAAGAATGTCTGGCTCCGCGCCCGCTGGATGGGAGCCGACAGCATCGCCGGCCCCCAGTTCAACATCAACATCCTCCAAGTGGACCTCAACGGAGAATTCTAATGACCACCTACCCCAACAACTTCACAATCCCGGCCGTCACCGCCATCTGCCCGAGCCAGAAAAGAAACATCCACTTGATCAGTTCGGCTTTGACCTCGAGCATATACGCTTTTAGTTCGCCGCCATCCTGCTTGGTCATCAGGCGGTTCGTGAGATCCTCTTCTTGTTCCCGCAGCGCCAGTTCCAAGCTCTCCGCAATGGCACGCGCCTTCGGAGGCGCAATATCCGCCGCTTCCAGAATGCTCAATATCTTCACCGTGCTCACGCCATCAAAATTACCCCGCCCCCGCCCCGCGTCAAGACCGGCGACTTCAACGTTCAATGTTCAACGTTCGATGTTCAACGTCCCCGTCCTTCTTTCCCTCATTCTCCTCTCGGCGCCCTCCGTCCTCCGCGCCGCGGGCTCCGAAGAAGACCCCGTCCTAGCCAAAATGCGCGACACGCTCCGCGCGACCATGACCCAGCTTCGCGACGCCCAGGCCCAGATCGCCAACCTCCAGGCCGCCGACATCGCCGCCAAACAAACCATCGACAAACAAACCGCCGAAATCAAACAACTCAAGGCCGAGGCCGTCGCCGAACGCAACGCGTCCGCCAACGCACTCTCGGAGGCCAATACCAAAATCGCCGAACGCGAGGCCGCCATCGCCGGCCACCTCGCCGCCCTGGAAAAATGGCGCAAAGATTACACCGACGCCATCGCGCGCGCCCGCAAGGGCGAGTCCGAGCGCGACAAACACGCCGCCACGATCCTCGAACTCCAGCGCCTCACCGAGGCCCAGCGCATCCAGAATGTGCAGATCTACACAGTCGGCATGGAAATCCTCCGCCGCTACGACAACTTCTGGTTCGGAGACGCCCTCCTCGCCCGCGAACCCTTCGTCGGCAATACGAAGGTCAAGCTCCAGGGCCTCGCCCAGGACGGTCACGACAAGCTCCTCGCCGCCCGCATCCAGGACGTCCCCATCCCCGGCGTCAAATATCCCAAGAAGAAAAAATCCCCACCCGCGCCAGCGGCAACAGACAGCCCCGCGCCCAGCCCCGCCCCTTCACCCAGCCCGACTCCAAAACCCAATTAGCCCGCTAAACACGCTAAACACACGAAAAAATATTATAAATCCAATCCGAACCCTTCCCGCATTCCTTTCGCGATGTTTCGCGTGTTTGGCGGGCACCAAAAATCAACTAACACTATGAAAAACCTCATCCTCGCAATCACCCTCACCGCAACTCCGCTTGTCGCCCAGGACACCGGCATCATTGCCAAGGTCGCCGACGAAGAAGTGACCGCCGCCACCCTGGCCCCCTTCTTCGCAAACCTGAGCGAGTCCGACCGTCAGGCCCTCAAAGAGAACCCCGCCCTGCTCAGCCAGGCCGTGCGGAATGTGATCGTCCGCCGCCTTCTCATGAAAGAAGCGCTCGCGTCCGGCTGGGACAAGCGCCCCGAGGTCGAAAAGCAAATGGAACAGGCCCGTGAAGCGGTGGTCATCGAAGCCTACCTCAACGAGGTTGCGAAGGTTCCCGAGGGTTATCCCGCCGACAAAGAAGTCGTGGAGGTTTATGAAGCCCGCAAGGCCGAGTTGGTCATCCCCAAACAACTCGAACTCGCCCAGATCTACATCCCCCAAAGCGCGAATGCCGACAAAGTCCAGGCCGCCGCCGCAAAGGCGCTCTCCGACCAGGTCGAAAAGAAGCTCAAATCCGGTGCCGACTTCGCCACGGTCGCCCGCGAGACCAGCCAGGAAAAAGTCTCCGCCAACAACGGCGGCACCGTCGGCTGGGTCGCCTTAACAAACCTCCAGCCCGAAATCCGCAAGGCTGTCGAGGGCCTCGGCAAAGGAGCCGTCACCCCGCCGATCAAACTCGAAGACGGCATCTACTTCGTGAAGGTGCTCGATACCAAGGACGCCCGCGCCGCCACCCTCGAAGAAGTCAAACCCCGGCTCGTCGAGGCCCTCCGCACCCAGCGCGCCCGCATGAACCGCGAAGCCTACCTCAACCGCGTCCAGCAACAAAACCCGATGGCCATCGACGAACTCTCGCTCGGCAAGCTCGTCAAATAGCCCGCGAAACACGCGAAAACGCGAAAAGAAACAGTGGAAGGACGGACCACATCATCCCCGGCCAGGGCGCAAGGAAGCTCCCCTCCTTTCGGTCCGCAAGGACCTTTGGAGCGCGGGACGTCCCCGCCCCGCTTTCGGCTGTCCCCCAAAGCCCCCGACAAGTTTCAACATTCAGCGATCAACGTTCCCACCTCCCTTTCGCGTTTTCCGCGTGTTCTGCGGGCCCTAGCCGCCATTCTTCTCCTGGCCCTCCCCGCCCAAGCCGGTGACATCCTCCGCGGCGGCGCGACCGCCGACCCCTCGCGCCGCAACGCCACCGCCCGCGCCAACGCCGGTGCCGAAGCCGCCGCTCAAAGAAAAAAAATTGCCGACGATCGGCTTGCGCGCACCTCACAGGTCTTGAATGCTCTCCGCAACGCCCAAGTGGCTGCGGTCGCCTCCGCTTCGGTCCCCGAAGGCCTCGTCCCCGGCGGCCTCCAGGTCGCCACCGGCGCGAACGCAAAGTGGGAGGGTGCTTCCGCCCCGACCCAGAACGGCAATCTTGTCAATATCGTCCAAAACAAATCCCAGGCCATCCTGCACTGGGAGACTTTCAATGTCGGCCGCGGGACCATCCTGAATTTCGACCAATCGGCCGGCGGAGCCGACGTGGGGAAATGGATCGCTTTCAACAAAATCGTCGGTTCCTCGACGACCCCCTCCCGCATCCTCGGCTCGATCAAGGTCCAGGGCCAAGTTTATGTCATCAACCAGAATGGCATCATTTTCGACGGGACGAGCCAGGTCAACACGCGCGCCCTCGTCGCCTCTTCGCTTCCGATCAACGATCTGCTGATCGAGCGCGGAATCCTCAACCAGGAAAAAGGCAACGCCCAGTTCCTCTTTTCCTATTCGGCCCAGGGAGGAGCCCCTACGCCTCCCCCGCCGAATACCCCCAACGGCCTCATCGGCGACGTCGTTGTGCGTCCGGGCGCGCGGATCACGACCTCCGTTTCCCAGGAGGGAGGCGGTGGGCGGGTTGCCCTCATCGGCCCGAACGTTTACCAGGGCGGCACGATCACCACTCCATCCGGCCAAACCATCATCGCGGCGGGATTGCAGGTCGGTCTCGCCGCGCATTCCAGCGATGACCCGACCCTGCGCGGACTGGATGTCTATGTCGGGGAAGTTGGCAGCTACGGGGGCACCGCCGTCAATACCGGCATCATTTCGATTCCGACCGGCAGCCTCACCATGGCCGGACGCCGCGTCGAGCAAAACGGCGGAGTCGAGGGCTTGACCACCGTCACCCTGAACAGCCGCGTCGATCTCCTCGCGAATTACGACGCGCTGCCCAACGAAAATTTCGATCCCGCCATCCAAAACTCGCCGGACCCCTTCCTGCATCGCACGACCGGCACCGTTTCGCTCGGGCCGCGCAGCGTGATCCAAATCCTGCCCGATTCTCTGAGCGGAGCCCGGACTGTTGGGAGTGCCCTGCCTCTCCGCACGCAAATCAACCTCCAGGCGCTCGACATCCGCATCGGGGACAGCGCCACGATCCTCGCGCCCAACGCGGCCATCACCGCCCGTTCCGGCAACTGGGGGGCGGTGATCACCTCGACCAACTCGAGCGGAACGCAACTGGCGCGCCGGGTCTCGGATTCGTTTGTCTATACCGGGGGCGAGATTGTGATCGGCAGCGGCGCCCTGGTGGATGTTTCGGGTTCGACCGACGTGTTCGTGCCGCTCGCGCACAGCGTTTTCGAGGTCCAGCTCCGCGGCAACGAGCTTTCTATGTCCCCGCTCCAGCGAACAACCGACCTGCGCGGCGCGAGCCTCATCATTGACTCCCGGCGCACGGGCACCTACAACGGCCGCCAGTGGATCGGCACCCCGCTAGGGGACGCCAGCGGCTTCCTGAACATCATCGAGCGCAACGCCCCGCAGCTCTCGGCGGCCGGCGGATCGATCCTGCTGCAATCCGGGGGGACCGTGAAAGCCGGAGCCGGTTCGGTGCTGGATGTCTCGGGCGGGTTTTTCCGGCATGAGGGCGGTAGAGTGCAGACCACCCGCCTCCTTTACCAAGGCCGACACATCATCAACATCGAGGATGCGACGCCCGACCGCTTGTATGATTCGATCTACGACGGCAAAACCTCCAAGACCCACCAAAAATGGGGCATTACCAGAACCTACATGAACCCCCTCGCGCCGCTGGGGACATCCACCGAACCCAGCCACGTCGCCGGAGCGTGGGGCGGAAGCCTCTCCATCGCGGCACCCGCCATGTCGCTCGACGGCTCGCTCGTCGGGCAGACGGTCGCGGGCCCCCGCCAGTTCCGGAAAAACAACCAGCTCAGCGAAATGCCGGAGCCGTCTTCCCTTGCCCTCCGGTTCGAAGGCCAGCAGCTCCTCGCCCCGGGCAGCACCTCTTACGTCACGGTGTCTCCCACCCCCCCGAGGGTCACGCTCGGAGGGCCATCCAGCCCGGAGTCCGGGCGGGTGGCCACCCTGGCTTTCAGCTCCGGATCTTCGGCTTTTGCCGAACTCCTCATCCCCGAAAATTTCTTCGCATCGTCGGGTTTCGGGGCTCTTGATATCAAGAATGACGACGGCGAATTCCTCGTGCCGGCCGGTCGCGACATCGAGCTGCCCGCTTATACCAGCCTGTCGGCCACGGGACGGAAAATCGACATCCAAGGAAGCATCCGCGCGCCGGGAGGTTCCCTCAGCTTCACCGCGACGCACGTTTCTCCCTACGTCACAGAAATCGAAAGGGCTCTCATCATCAACTACACCGGGCCGCAGAGAGACTATTCGCGGGGCTCCATTGTCCTCGGGAACTCCTCGCGGCTGGACGTGGCCGGGCTGGTGCTCGACGACCGTCACACCGCGCCTGTCTCCTCAAGGGTCGATCCTGTCGCGATCAATGGCGGCAGCATCAGCCTCACCGGCTTCAATGTCACAATCCCGGAGGGATCTTCGCTCGACGCCTCCGGGGGCCTGATCGCGGATGTCCGTGGGCGCTACGCTTACGGAGACGCCGGAAGCATCACCATCGCGGCGGGGAATGACCCGAACTACCCGTCCTTGCTGGGCGGGAAGCTCGTTCTCAAGGGCCTCCTCTCCGGTTACGCGGGGCGGGGTGCCAACGGCGGCACCCTTTCGATCAAGGCCCCCTTCATCCAGATCGGGGGCTCCCCGCTCCACGCCGACTCGCTCGTGCTGGATCCCGCCTTCTTCAGCCGGGGCGGGTTCCAGAATTTCGTCCTGACCGGGATCGGCGCGCCGGTCAGCGGCTTTGTTCCAAACCCGGCCGACCCCGAGGCGCCGCAGCCCTTCATTCCGGCGGTTTATGTCGCGCCGGGCACGGTGGTCGAACCGACCATCGAAAGCCTCGTTTACGTGCCATTCCCCGGTCGCGGGCAGCCCGCCGGAACCCGGCGGATCACGCGTCCGCTGGGCGAGCGCCCGCCGGTTTCGATTTCGCTTCTGGCCTCCACCATTCGCAACGACTTCGCCGACCCGTCGTTTGCGGGGAACCCGCAGGGGGCGGCGGGCAACGTGCTGGTCGTGCGCGGGGATGTGGTCCTTTCCGAAGGGGCTCGCATTCAGACCGAGCCCGGAGGCAGCCTCACGCTGCGCGGCTCCACGGTCACCGTTCTGGGCTCGCTCATCGCCCCCGGCGGCCGCATCACCATCGCCGGCGCCAACACCTTCCCGCAGACCAAGTTCCTCGAAGAGCTCGCCACCAATGCCCTGGCCACCGTTTATATCGGCCCGCGCGCGCGTCTTTCCGCCGCGGGAGCCGCCGTCTATGCGCCGGACTCGTTCGGGCGGCGGGTGGGCCGCGTTTACGACGGCGGGAAAATCACCGTCTCCGGCAACATCGTGGCCGAGGCCGGCGCTTTGCTGGATGTCTCCGGCGCATCGGGCATTTTCGACTTCCACCCCTCCGCGCTCGCGTTGGCGGACCGGACCAAGGTCCCCGCCAATTCGGGCTTGAATTCCCGTCCGTATGTTTTGCGGACCGTGCCTTACCGCGTTGACAGCAATGGCGGCACCATCGCCCTGGCGGGCGGGCAATTTCTTTACTCGGATGCCACCCTTCTCGGAAACGCCGGCGGCCCCACGGCGCTCGGCGGGCTGCTGCAGGTTTCGTCGGGCCGCTTCTACCCGGCCGGGACCACCCAGTCCAGCGCCGACATCAACATGGTTGTCCGGCAATCCGGGAACGCACTTTTCGGCGGACGCACGCGCGGGATCGGGCGACCGGTCCGCGACGCGTCGGATGCCATCCGCCCGGGTGAGGGATATTTTGCGGTCGAGACCTTCCTCCGGGGTGGCTTCGATTCCCTCGACCTCAACTTTTACCTCGATCTCAACACCCAGCCCGTGCCGCGCGGCGGCAATGTCCAGTTCGATGGGGACGTGAACATCTCCGCGAGGGGCTTCCTGCGCGTGGCAGGCGGCGGAGTCGTGCAGGCGAATGGCGCCGTGCGCCTCTCCGCCCCCTACGTGGCCATCGGGCAGGCCTTCCCCCAGCCGGGCGACGATTACGAGCCGTTCCGGATTTTTGATGCGGCGCTCAACCAGACCAGGCAGGATTTCGTGGCTCCGACCTACGGGACCGGGACGCTCTCCATCGATGCCAGCCTTTTGGATGTCGGCACTCTTGTGATGCGAACGATCGGCAACGCCCGGTTTTCCGCCCGAGGCGGCGACCTCCGCGGCAGCGGCAGCCTGAACATCGCGGGCGACCTCGTTCTGGAAGCCGCACAAATTTACCCCGTCACCCTCGGCAAGTTCGACATCTTCGCATACGACTACGCGGGCGGGGCGGGCAGCATCACGACCCGCCAGTCCGGCTCCGCGTCCGCCCCGCTCTCCGCCGGCGGCTCGCTCCGCCTCTATGCATCGCGGATCGACCATGGCGGCACCCTGCTCGCGCCCTTCGGCTCGATCACCGTCGGCTGGGATGGCACCGACGAGGACATTTCCACGCCGGCCCTCAACCAGCCCGTCAACCCGGTGGTCGGCGGCGCCCTGCCCGTCCCGGTTTCCCAGTCGGTGGTCCTCCGGAGCGGCAGCCTCCTCTCGGTGGCCGGAATCGATTTCGCCAGCGGAGCGGAACTCCTTGTTCCCTACGGCCTGAGCCGGGATGGGGTGACCATTCTCGACCCGAGCGGGCGTAACATCACATCGAGCGGGCTTCCGGAGAAGCGCATCGTGGTCGCCGGCAATTCCCTCACGACCGAGGCGGGATCCTTCATCGACCTGCGCGGGGGAGGAGACCTTTTCGCCTACCGGTGGGTTTCCGGCCCGGGCGGCACGGTGGATTTGTTGGGGACGCCCTCCGGCGAATGGGTGTCCTCGGCCACTTACAGCGCCGGTAGCCTCGTGACTTACGGCGGGAAAACGTATTCGGCGCGCGTCCTGATCGACCCCGACGATTTCGCATTCGGGCAGAGCCCCGAACCCGGGATCAACCGCTACTGGAGCGAGGTGGAGGAATCCTACGCCATCGTGCCGGGCTACACCGCGCGGTTCGCGCCATACGCTCCCTTCAACACGATTTCGGCGGATTCCCTCGAAGCGCTCGGCGGAGACCCCGGCTACGTGAGCAACTCGCTTGAGATTGGCGACCGGATTTACTTGGATGGCGGTTCGGGGTTGGCGGCGGGCTCCTACACTTTGCTGCCGCGCCGGTATGCGCTCCTCCCGGGCGCGTATGTGGTGACCCCCAAGAGTTCCGGCCACCTCGGAGTTTACACCAACGCCGAGGGTGCCACATTTGTCACCGGCTACCGCTTCAACGGCCTCAACCCGGCTCCCACCCAATCCGCGCTGCGCAGCCTCTTTGAGATCGCCTCGCCGGAGGTTTTTGCCGCGCGGGCCGAATACGAGGTTTTCAGCCTCACAGATTTTCTATCCGAAGCCGCCCGGCGCCTGAATCTCACCGAGACCCAGCGCTTGCCGGTCGATTCGGGGAGCCTGCTCCTGAGCGGAAACACGGCCATGTCCCTTGCGGGGAGCGTCCTCTCCCGCCCGCTCTCGCGCGCCGGCCGGGGGGCGATCATCGACATCGCCTCGTTCGCCGACATCGCCCTGGTCGGTTCCGCCCAGAGCAACCCCGGGACTGTCGTTTTGAACACGGGCGTCCTCAGCGGCTTCGGAGCCGAAAGCCTTCTCATTGGAGGTGTCCGGCGTAAATCCGCCGACGGGTTCAACGTCGAAGTGCGTTCGCAAAATATCTTGGTCGATAATGCCGGCACCCCGCTCCAATCGCCGGACATCGCCCTCTTCGCACTGCGGAATCTCACTCTCGCCCCGAACTCCATCATCCTGGCCGCCGGGGATTCCATCGGGGCTGTGAGCAATTTTCTCGTGAACGGGGATGGCGTCGCCCTGCGGGCCAGTCTGAGCCCGGAGGCCAGAATCCTGCGAAGCGGGGTGACGTCCTCCCCGAACCCGCTTCTGACAGTCGGCAGCCTCGCGCGGGTCTCGGGCAGCTCGGTCACGCTCGATTCCAGCTACGGGTTCGATCTGGCTGTCGGCGCGCTTGTGACGTCGGATGCGCTGACCTACGGAGCCGGTCAAATCGGGATTCTCCTCGCCGGCCCGACCGCTCTCAGCGGCCAGATCGACCTTTCCCGACCCCAGCTCGCCTTGCAGGGTGACTCATTGGCGGCGGCCGAGAATGCCTCGTCGGTCCGCCTCATCGCCTACCAGTCCACCATCGACATTTACGGCCCGGGGCAATTCGGCGGCCCCGCAAGCAGCCTCCTCGCTTTTGAGGCCGGGGAAATCCGGGGCTTCAACCAAGGTGGCTCCGCGTCGGTTTTCCAAGCCGACCGGGTCGAGTTTGGCAACCCGCGAAACGTGGCGGTCCCGGGCCCTTCCGCCGCCGCCTCCGGCTCGTTGGAGATCGATGCGGGTTCTATTGTCGTGGCGGACGGGGACTTGGTCGTGAGCCAATACACCGATTTTGTTCTCACCGCGCCGGAGGGGATTTTCTTCACCGGCACGGGAAGCCTGCGGGCCGAACAAAACCTCACCGCCAACACGCCGTCGCTGGCGGCCGGGCGAGGGGCAAAACAGGCGCTCTCTGCCGGTGGAGCGCTTGTGCTCAACAAGATCGCGGGCACGTCCTCCTTCACGCCCGGCCTGGGCGCCAGCCTGCGCCTCAGCGGATCTTCCGTCCTCGCGACGTCGGATGTCCTTCTTCCCAGCGGGTTGATCGAGATTCTCGCGACCGGGGCGGGCGGAGATGTCACCATCGGTGGGATCCTCGACACACGGGGCACGGGCGTCGCATTTTATGACGTCGAACGTTTCACCGACGGAGGCGAAATCCGCCTCACCTCGCGCGGGGGCGACGTGAACTTGCTGGCCGGAAGCGACCTCTCGGTGGCCGCCGACTCCCGGGGCGGGAATGCGGGTTCCGTCATCGTCTCCGCCCCGACCGGCCAGTTCTCATCCCTCGGCGGCTTTGAAGGCCACGCTGGGGCTGGCGGAACCGGCGGTTCCTTCCAGCTCGATGCCGGCAGCATCGCCTCCTTCTCGGGCCTGCGGGATTTGCTCGATGCGGGGGGCTTCGACGAGCGGCGCGACTTCCGCCAGCGCACCGGCGATATCCTCGTCGAGGGACTCCACAAGGCCCGCTTCTTCGCCCTCTCGGCCGATGACGGGTCGATCAACGTAACAGGGACAGTTGACGCGAGCGGGGTCACCGGCGGGCGCATCGAGTTGGTCGCCCGCAAAGACCTCGAAATCGGAAACGGGGCCCGCCTCGACGCATCGGCAGACGAATTCAGCAGCGCCGGCAAGGGCGGCTCGATTTACCTCGAGGCCGGCGCTTCGACCGGGGGTTCCGTCGGCACAGGCACCCTGAGCATCCTCGCCGGTTCGACCATCGACCTCTCGGTGGCCGCCTACCAACAGGGTGCGACCGCCCTACCGAACGGCGACTACCTCGACCCCACCAGCAGCGCGTTCCGGGGGCAGTTCCAAGGAACCCTCCACCTGCGCGCCCCGCAAATCGCCGGCAACACCGACCTCGCCGTGGATAAAATCGAAGGCGCGATCATCGGTGCCTCATCTGTGCTTGTTGAAGGCTACCGCATCTACACCCCCGCGCTCGCCACCATGAACACCGCCCTGCGGGGCACGGTCAACGCCGACGCCGCCAATTTCATCAACGCCAACGAGGCCACCCTGCGGACCAAGCTCTTCGGCGCGACCCTCAACGCGGCGATGGACAACATTCTGGTCGTGGCTCCGGGTGTGGAAATCGTGAACCCGTCCGGCGATCTGACGCTCGGGCTCGCGAACCTCACCGGTTCGACAAATGCCGAGGCGCTCACGGGTGCGGATTGGGACCTTTCGGGATTCCGTTATGGTTCCCGCCAAGCGCCCGGTGTGCTCACCCTCCGGGCTTCGGGCGACCTCGTTTTCAACAACGCCCTCAGCGACGGTTTCAACCCGGTCGCCAATAATGGAACAAACGGCAATTCCATTCTGTGGCTGGCCACGCCCCAGGAAATCAACGCCCTCCTGCCAATCAATACCCAATCGTGGAGCTTCCGTCTCACGGCGGGTGCCGATCTTGCCTCTGCCCGCGCGTCCGGCGTGCTTCCTCTCGAATCTCTCGCCGCAAACAAAGGCTCGATTCTTGTTGGCGAGTTCCATGCGGCTCCGCCGCTGGATACCTCCGGCACCGACGCCACCCAGGGCGATCCCGGACGCACTCTCAACCACATGCGGATCAACCGCGCCAGCAACCTCACCACCGCTGTCAACGACCGCGGCACCCGTTTCGAGGTCATCCGGACGGGCACGGGCTCCATCGACCTCAATGCCGGCCGCGACGTCCAGTTGAGGAATACCTTTTCCACGATCTACACGGCCGGTGTCGCCATCCCGGTCGCCCAGCAAACCCGCATCTTTGAGGCCAACGATTTTGTCGTGCCGATCCTCACCCGTTTCCAGGGCGGCAGCCCGCCGATCGATCCCTCCGGTCTCGGAGCCGTCCAGCAGACCTACGGGGTGTATTACACGATGGCGGGGGGAGATGTGAGCGTTAGGGCCGGGGAGGACATCGGGCGGTTCGCGCAATTCGGTGGCCAGATCATCCCGGATTCCGCCCGGCAGCTCCCCACCAACTGGCTCATGCGGCGCGGCTATGTGGATTCAACCGGGGCGTTCGGGGTCGGCGGCGTGATCGGCTCGGGAGCTTCCGGTTCGGTGACGGATCCCTCCGCCTCCACGACATGGTGGATCGACTTTAGCAACTTTTTCCAGGGTATCGGCGCACTTGGTGGTGGCGACATCTCCCTTTCTGCTGGTGAGGACATCATCAATGCCGACGCCGTCATCCCCACCAATGCCAGGATGAAAGGCCGGGATCCCCTACTCGGGGTGAACGTGGCTCCGGATGCCGCCAACCTGCTCGAATACGGCGGGGGTAATCTCGTCGTCCGCGCCGGCGACGCGATTGACGGCGGCTCGTTCTACGCCGAGCGGGGGCATGGAATTCTCGCGGCGGGCGGCGACATCACCACGAATTCGGCAAGGAGCCTCTCGCTGGGCATTCTCGGCGGCACAGCCGTCAATCCCGCGACTTCGTTGAGCTGGCTGCCGACCGTTCTCTACCTAGGCAAGAGCCAGTTTGATGTGACCGCCCGCGGCAGCGCTTTGCTCGGCCCGGCCACGAACCCCTTCCTGCTGCCCCAGGGGATGACGAACCGGTTCTGGTATAAGACCCAGTTCAACACCTTCTCAGAAGACGCCGGCGTGGACGTCGCCGCCTACGGGGGGGATGTCACCCATCGGCTTGTGGACCGCGATGGCCGCCCGATCCTCTTCGGCTGGGCGGACATCCAAAACACCCTCGCCAACAACACCGCAGCCTACCGCCAGCCGTGGTTGCGCCTTGCGGAAAGCACGATCAACCAAGGGACCGGCTCCTACCGCGCGTCGCTCACTCTGGCCGCGCCGAGCCTCCGCTCAACGTCGTTCTCGGGAGACGTGAACGTGGTCGGCAGCCTCACCCTTTATCCTTCCCCCTCGGGGTCGCTCGAAATCGTGGCGGCGGGGGAGGTTCCGGGGCTCCAGCCGGTCGCCTACGACACCACCTTGCAAACCACCCTCTGGACCAGCGCGAGGATTTCCGTTTCCGATGCGGCCCCCTCGAAATTCCCGGGCCCGGCAAGCCCGCTGGCCTTCCAGTCGATCATGGCCGGCTCGCGGGCACAGGCCGACCTCACCAACACGCAGAAAGATCCCCTTGGAGATGTGGTTTTGAGTATTGTCGAGACCGGCGCGATTGAAGGCGCCGAGGCGTCGGTCGTGCGCCAGAACGCCCTCCATTCGTCGGATATCCTGCATGCCAACGACCCCGATCCCGTGCGCATCTACGCCCTTGACGGCGATATTTCCGGGCTCACCCTGTTCTCGCCCAAGGCTTCGCGGGTCATCGCCTCGCGCGATATCACCGACATCGGCTTCTACCTCCAGAATGCCAATGAAAAGAGTATCTCGGTCGTTTCTGCGGGCCGCGATCTCATCCTCTTCAACGAAAACTACGCGCGCCGGACCGAGGCGTCCTCGGCGGGGAATTCGATTATCGACCAGCTCAACCAGACCACCACCACCACCACACGCGCCCTGCCCGGCGACATCCAGATCAGCGGTCAGGGCACGCTGGAGGTCTTCGCGGGGCGCGATATCGACCTCGGAACCGGAGCCAACTTCACCGAGGGCGGCCTCGGCAAGGGCATCACAAGCATCGGGCGCCGCCGCAACCCGTTCCTGCCAATCGACGGGACGCGCCTCATCGTCCTCGCGGGGGTCGAGGGCAAATCGGGCGGACCCGCCCTCAGCCTCACGGAGAGCAGCCTGGACTTTGAATCGTTCCGCGAAACGTATTTGAACGGTGCCTCTTCGCAAGTCTTCAGCGGGCTGGACGATGCGACCAAAGACCTTCTCGCGGAGTATGATTCGCTGAGCGAGGAGGAAAAAAATATCGTGGCGCTCGATGTGTTCTTTGCTCTGCTGCGGCAGGCTTCGGAAGAATACGCCGAGACGGGGAGCTACGATACCGGGCTCGCCGCGACCGAGGCGCTTTTCGGCACAACATCCGGCACAAAGGGCGACATCCTCACGCGGGCCAGAGACATCCGCACCGCCTCGGGCGGTGGCATCTCCCTGCTCACCCCCGGTGGCGGCATCACCATGGCCTCGGATATTTTCGGCAACCCGCTCACCCCGCCGGGCATCGTGACCGCCATGGGAGGGCCGATTTCGATCTTCATGGATGGCAGCCTCGATATCGGCGCCGCGCGTGTGTTCACCCTCCGCGGCGGCGATATCACGATCTGGTCCTCGACCGGCGACATCGCGGCGGGGAGTTCGGCCAAAACGGTGGTCTCGGCACCGCCCACTCGCGTCACCATCGACGCCACCAGCGGCGAGGTCGTCACCGACCTTGGAGGCCTCGCCACCGGCGGCGGTATCGGCGTGCTGGCCTCCGTCGAAGGTGTGGAGCCCGGCGGGGTGTTCCTGATCGCCCCGCAGGGAACCGTCGATGCCGGGGATGCCGGCATCCGCGCCACCGGCGATATCAACATCGCGGCGGCTGCGGTTGTCAACGCCGACAACATTGCCGCAGGCGGAACGTCCTCGGGAGTTCCGGCTCCGGCTGCGCCTCCTGCGGTGAATATCGGCGGGCTGAGCGCGGCTTCCTCCTCGACCGGTGCCACCAGCAGCGCGGCAAACCAGGTTGCCAACCAAGCCCGCCCGACCCCCACACCCGAAGAAGAGGAACCGTCCTTGTATGAAGTGGAGGTCTTGGGATATGGCGGCTCGGAGTAAAGCCGCAACCCCTTCCGAAGCCCGGACCCCGAAGACCTTGCTCAGCCTTGTTTGCGAGTGCTTTCTCGGGCTCTGCCTTGTTGCCGCGATCCTGCTCATCGCCTTCGATTCCTCGGTGAAAATCGAGACCGTCCACAAGATTTCTGCCGTCAGCTTTGTGGACCCTGACGAAAGGCCGGCACCCGCCGCGCCGGGCACCCGCGCCGAATCTCTCTGCCTGCCGGTGGCATCGGTGGACGCGCACTGGTGGATCCTCCACACGCGCCAGATGCTTTTGGACGGCGGCTGGAGGGTGCGCGCGACCGAGTTGGACAATGCCCCGGCGGGTCGGGAGGTGCATTGGAGTTCGTTCCTCATGTGGGTGCTGGCAGCGGGAGCGCATCTGGCGTCGGTCTTCACCCACAGGCCACCGGCCGACAACGTGGCGCTCGCCGCTCTTTTTGTCGGCCCTCTTCTCATGGGGGTCTTTTTGGTTTCGCTGGTCTGCCTGGCGTGGCGGGCCGCCGGGCGGGCGGTCGCCCTGGTGGCCGGCTGCGCGTTTCTCACGAGCCCGTATGTCTACCGCACGTTCCATGCCGGCGAAGCGGACCACCACGGGATCGTCCTGGCATTTTGCATGGCCACCGCATTGGCTTTGCTCGGCGCACTGGAACGGAGCAGCGTCCCCGCAGCCGCGCCAGCAAGGAACCCGCGAAAACCCGCGAGGGTTTCAAACGCATGGTTCCGGCTCTCGGGGTCGCTCGGTGCGGCGGCGCTGTGGGTGAGCGCCGCGACCGCCATCCCGGTGCTGGCCGGCTGCGGGATCGGCGCGGTGGTTTCTGCCGCCGGTTCGCGAAAGTGGGGGGTGCCGGGCTTTGCGCCGAAGGGGTGGCTGGCATGGGGGGTGGCAGGCGGAATCACCAGCCTCGCGTTTTATTTGCTCGAGTATTTTCCGGGGCACGCCCGATGGAGGCTCGAGGTCAACCATCCATTTTACGCCCTCTCGTGGGCTTGTGGAGGCTTCCTGATTTACCGGACGACCCGGATGATCGGGGGCGGGAGGTTTTTCGAGAAAGGCTGGGGCGACCGGTGGCTGGTGGCATTTGTTTTTACCCTCTGCCTCCTGCCGGCTGGTTTGATCGCCCTGTTCCCGCTGGATGTCTTCTGGGTGGGGGACCGGTTTTTGCTGGCCCTGCACAAAGAATACATCTCGGAGTTCCAGAATATTTTCCAAATGCTCAAAGGCGTGAAGGGGTTCCCGATCTGGTTGTTCGATTACATGTGGACCGCCTTCGCGACCGTCGGTGCCATCTTCCTGTGGATCCGCAGGCCGGCTTCGTTGGCTTCCACGGCCTGGATCTTTGCGCCCGCCGCAGTCATGCAGGCGCTGGCGTTCAGCCAGGTGCGCTGGGGCAATGCGTCCGCCGGGCTCTGGGTGGTGGCGGGTTGCGCGGTCCTTGTTGCCGCGCGCCGTTCGTCGGCGCGGGCCGGCGCGGCGTTTCTCGTGGCGGCGACGGTCTGCGCGTGGGTCTCGTTGGCGCTGGCGCTTGCTCCGCGGCTCCTCACATCGGTGGTGCGCCACGAGGAATGCCTGCGTCCGCCGCTCAAGGAAGAGGTCGGCAATGGGCTGCTCTTGCGGGATATCGCTCACCGGCTTATCCGCTCGGGATTGAAAGGCCCTCCGGTTGTCCTCACCGGGCCGAACAGCTCAACCCTCCTCTCCTACTTCGGAAATATCCGAACCCTCGGGACCCTCTACTGGGAGAACAACCCCGGGCTCCACCGCGCTGCCCGCATCTTCGCATCAAAAGACGAGGCGGAGGCCAAAGAGCGCATCCTCGCCGAAGGGGTCACCCACATCGTGATCCCCTCGTGGGAAAATTTCGGCAATGCCTACGCACGGCTCTATTCGCTCGTGGATCCGGGGGTGGACCCCGACCTCGGCGCGCCGTTTTTCAAATCCATCTCCGAAGACCGGATCACCCCGAAGTGGTTGAGGCCATTCGCCTACCCCATCCCGGGCGATTCCGGCATCGATGGGAGCTCGGTGCGCATCTTCGCCGTCCTCCCCCAGCAAACCGACTTCGAAAGCCATTTCTTCCAGGGTCTGTATTTTTTCGAAATCGGACAATTCGACAAAGCCGCCGGGCAGATGCGCGAGGCGCTGGCGATCCGCCCGGCCCACCCGACCGCCCAGGCTTATTTGCGGGAAGCGGAATCGCGTGCGGCGGCCAGCCCTCCGGCTCCGGACAAATCGAAGCCGGACACTGCGCCATGAACGCGAATGTCCGCTTGCCAAGTAGCGAACCAGTGGTGGGTCGCGCGGCCGGGTGGGCCGTTCCGGTGCTGGTCGCCCTCGCCGCCGTCCTTTACGTCGCTTGCGCGCGCGGCAATCTCTGGCTGGACGAAATCCTCTCCCTGCAGTGGGCGCGGAATGCCAAGTCATGGACGGATTTGCTCGCCCTTTTCCGTCACGACAACAACCACCCGCTCAACTCGCTCTGGCTCTACGCCGTCGGGATGGGGCAGCAACCCCTGCTCTACCGCGCCGTATCCATCGCGGCGGGGGTCGGCTCGCTGGTCCTCCTCGACCGCATCGCCAAGCGCCTCGTCCCCCGCGCCAGGCTGTTCGTGCTCGCCATGGCGGCAACCTCTTATGCCCTTGCGGTTTATTTTTCCGAGGCCCGCGGCTACGCGGTGGCCGTATTCTGCGCCCTGCTGTGTTTCTGGATTTTGCTCGTCCGCAAAGACCGCCCGGGCATCGCGGTCACGACCGCTTTCTGGGTCGCTTCGCTGGCCGGGATCCTCTCGCACGCCACTTTTATTTATCCGCTGGGCGGCATGGGGGCCTGGGTGGTCGCCTCCGCGTTCGGAAACGGCCGACGGCCCTGGTCGGTGCCCGCCCGGGCGGCGCTCTGGTTCGGCATCCCGTTTGCGCTTTTCGCGGGCTATTATTTTTTTTACCTGCGCCAGATGCTCATCGCGGGCGGGCCGGATTTGGACCCCCTGCAAATCGCGGCGGAATTTTTCGGCTACGGCCTCGGGCTGCCCGTCCGCCCGCCGTTTTCGTATTTTACGGTTGTGGTTTCCGTGCTCGGGCTTGGCGCGGCGATTGGTTTCGGGAAATTTTCCGGCGGGCGGCTGCGGGTATTTTTTGTTTCCACCCTGGTCGTTCTCCCCTGCATCGGGCTGGCGGCCACGCGCCCGGAATACCTCCACTTCCGGTATTTTCTGGTCCTGCTGCCATTTGTCCTGCTGGCGCTAGGCGGGTTGATCGAGCGCGCGCTTGCGGCGGACTTCCGCCGGGCATGGATATTTGTTTTCCTGCTCGCGGTATCTGCGGCGTTCCAGTGGCCGCGATTCTCGGCATTGCTCACGCTCGGGCGCGGCGGGTATCCGGAGATTCTGGCGAGGCTTTCCGAGGCTGGCGGGTCGGCCACTTTTTCCGCGACCCACGATATGATGGGCGGGCTGGTCATGGAACATTACCGGCGCGGGATTATTCCTCCTCCTGCCGTTCATTTCGTCCCGGCGGCAAGGGTGGGGGAGAGGATTCCGGAATGGTTTCTCGTGGTCGATCAGTCGGATCCCCCCGCAGCCGCTCCGGGGCAATTCGCGGTCTTTGATCGCACTTACGAATTTGACAAAGCCGCCTATGCCGCGCCCGTATCGGGCGCGCACTGGTTCCTCTACCGCTTGAAATCCCAAACCACCACAAACTAACCTCATCCCATGATCCGGAATCTCCGCCTCCTCTCCGCCGCCCCGTTGCTCCTGTGCTTGGCCATTTGCCCGCCCGCCCGCTCGGAAGATGGATCCGCCCGCCATGATCTCGAAGCCCGGGCCTCCTCCGGCGATGTCGCCGCCACGCTCGAACTCGCCAAGGATTACTTCTGCGGCAACAACGGGCCCGCCGACCCGCAAAAAGCCGCCGCGCTCTTCCTCGATGCGGCGAAAAAGGGAAACCCCGAAGCCATGGACTGGACCGGTGTCCTTCTCGCCAACGGGAAGGGAATCCCCCGCGACGAAAAGCAGGCCATGCAATGGTTCCAAAAAAGCGCCGACCTCGGCCACGCGCGCGGGATGCTCCACCTTGGCCTCCTCCACCGTCAGGCCAAAGATCTCCCCACCAGCAACGAGGAGGGCCTTGCGTGGCTCAAGAAGGCCTCCGACGTCGGCGAAATCGAGGCCACGGCCATCGTCGGTCGCATCTACTTCGGCGGCGACCGGCTTCAGCCGGCCGATCCCAAGGCCGCCGTCGATTACCTCACCAAGGCCGCCGAAGCCGGCGACCCGGTCTGCCAGAACATGCTCGGCCTCCTCTTCCGAAACGGCGGGCCCGTGGGGGCCAACCGGGAAACCGCCAAGGTGCTCTTCCGCAAGGCCGCCCTCCAAAACAACGCCAAAGCCCAAGCCAACCTCGCCTTGGAACTCGGCGCGGGCACCCCGGACGCCCCCGAACGCGCGGAGGCGCTCGCGTGGCTCATGCTCTCAAAAGATCAAAACGAAATCACCGCAAAGCGGGCTTTCGCAGAAATCAGCTCCAACCTCCCGCCCGGAATTCTCACCGAGGCCCAAAAAATCGCGGATGAATTGAAGAAAACCCTCCCCCCTGCCAAAAAATCCGCCTTCCCTTCCGGGCAGTAACCGCTGCGCGGATCTTCGTCGCCGGTTCCGCGCGGGGCACTTTTTTGTGCGCTCGCGAGGCTTCCGCTTTCCGGTGTGCGCCGGGCGTCGGAGGCGGAGTTCCGGGAAGGTGGGGACGTTCAGCCGTGGCCCGACCTCACGCCTCAGGTAATTCTCTAAGCGGTAGCTGCGGGGCTTCGCCTCACCGCGACCGCACTCCATAAATGCCTTCCGCTCACCGCAGCTCTATGGCTGGGCGGTGGCTGCTTGGGCGGCCTTTTTCTCTTTCAGCGCTTCGCGCGCCGCCGCGATGCTGATTTCGTTATATTTCCGGAACCCGAAAAGCGTGATGTAGCGTCTGTCGGCAATCTCTTTGGCTTCTCGCCAGACCTCCGGACTCGGCGGGGAGCCATCTGGAGTCGTGATGTTGGCGTTGAACTCGCGGGCGATGCGGTCCAACGCGCGCATTTGTGGAGCGGGACGGTCCTCGCTGTCGTAAAAAACAGCCGGAACCGCCTCGCCGACAGGAACCGGAATGTCCAATTCCAACGGTGCCCCGGCGGGCATGCCCGCATTCGCCATCGGCAAACCGGCTTGGCCTCGCCCTGCGGAATTTTCCGATCCGCCTGCGCCACTCGTCCAGCCTCCGCCCGCCGACGCGGCTGTTGCGACACGCGGCCCCCCTCCAACTATCTCGCCGCCGGCATTGGCAGCCGCCGGAGTCGCCGGTTCAGGACTTGACAGAACATTTCCTGTGCCAACCGGGGCGGCGGCGCCGGTCTGCACGGACGGCTCCGCATCGGAATGGTCGGGCTGCGCCGTAGAGGGCGGGACTTGGGCATGCCGGTCACCCTGCTGGCGCGCAGCGGGCTGGCTGTGGGAAACGGCGGGGTCCTTCGCTGGCGCCTGCCCGCCTTGGGGCCATCCGATCCAGAGGGCGGTTGCCACTGCGACAGCCCCGCCGCAAATGGCCACAACTATGGGACGTGTCATCGCGAAAAAGAAGGAGCTGGCGCCGTTGCCAGCGCCAGCTCCCGTGGGTTAGGTGTTCAGTTTCTCTGGACCAATTACAGGTTGGTGATCGGGAAGCCGTCGTCGGCGCGCTCGACCTGCATGTCGCTGAGACGGAGGCCGTTGGCCGTGGCCTGGAGGCCCTGCTCGATCCAGCCGCCCGTCTGGGTCATCGCCGTGCGGAAGGCCTGTTCCTGCGCGCTGAGCGTGCCCCAGTGATAGAGGTGCTGGTAGCTCCAAGCGGAGTATTGGCCGTAGGCGACCTTTTCAAAGTCCGCCTGGTTGAACCCGCTGTTCAGGTAGCTGCCGGTCTGCTCGATCGGGGTGATCTGGACGCCGTTGTAGGCAAGGATCTTTCCACCCGCATCAGACGCATTCTTGCTGTCCGATGTGGAGAGCCAGGTCAGCAGCAGAATGTTTTCATTCTCAAGAAGAGGTTCTTGGTTTTCACCATCATAGACAGTAACCGAAGCCGATGTCAGCCCCATGAGGGTGCGGAGGGCGCTGCTGCTGCTGTAGCCGCCGTTGCCGACCGCCGTGTTGCCCCAGAGTGTGGAGGCATTGCTGGTTCCGCTGGTGGTGAAATTGCCCGAACCGAGACCGTTGGCAGGGACACGGGTGATTTTCGTGACCGTGTTGCCGCTGATGCCGGCAGATGTCGCGATGTATTGGTCAACGAGGTTGGCCGCGCCATATTGCCACTCGGTGAGGTAGGCCGAGCGGGTGCCCGACCCATCGTTGCGGCCTGTTGCGAAGACGAATGTCGTGTCGTCTGGGTCACCAGTGAACACCGAGAGGGGCAGAACGCCATTTTTCCAAAGCGCGGCGCAATGCTGGATGGTCGTGTTGGTGAAGTTGGACGGAGCACCCTCGTTGGTGATCATGGCGAATGTCACGATCCCCACCGCCGAGCTGCCGACCGGTTGAAGGGTGATCGGCTGGTTGTTCAGATCGGTATCAACCGGAGATGTGCTCTGGAAGACATCCGAGAAGCTGAATTTCGGGCGCACGTTTGTCACAAACGAGCCGCCCACATCGGCATCACCGCGGATGGTGCCGTCGCCGTTGAAGGTGGTCGTCGTGGCGAAGAAGCTCGGGTTGTTGTTCCCGGCGATCGCGTTGAGACCCTCCGTAGAGCCGTTGAACGATGTGCGGATGACCGTCGTGCCTGTGATGCCCGGGAAGGTGCCTGTGAAGATCGCGCGGTTCGACGCGATAAGCTGGCTGAGGTTGTTCCCGGTGAAGTCGTGGGCGACGTCGAATCCATTCCCAAGGTTGCCCACGGAGTCGTAGGCATTGTAGATGGCCTGCATGGTGGCCTGGCGGAACGCCGTGGCCCCAGTGATTTCGATGTAGGTCGTCTGCGCCATGGCCGACGATGCGAAGCCGATGGCGAGCGCCACGGCGAGGAGATGTTTGGTTTTCATGGTAGTTTTTCGGTATTTAGGTTTTTTGGGTTGTGGTGGACTACTTGTTGGCAGCCGCGGATTTTCTGCGGCGGGCAGCAACGAGGGCCGCACCTCCGGCGAGAGCGATGAGACTGATCGTGGAAGGTTCCGGAACGGCCACGAAGTTGACGTCGCCGTTGCTGCTGAGCGTGACTGTGCCGAGGTAGTAGCCCTGTTTGGCGACAACACCCGTGATGTTGTTGATGTTCTGCCACCCGGAGGCGTTCAGAACCGGCGTCGCGCGGTAGAGGTCTAGGCCAAGCACGATGTTCGAGACAGAGCCGAGTGAGTAGGTGCTGGAGCTCAGGGAGCCCATCACCCCATCGTTGATTTGGCCATACGCCGTGGCCGGGCTACCGCTAGAGAACGGGTTGTTGTCGTCGATGACCGTGCTATCGGTCTCCAGCGACCCGGGCTGTGTCGTGTTGAGCGCGCCATTATTGGATCCGCTGATCGCACTTGCGAGTCCGCCTTGGGCAGTTGCGCCGTCGGGCTGTTGGGGAGTGGCGCTGGAATTCGCCACGCCCACCGTGCCTGCCCCGGTCCTAGGCTTGGTCACATAGACCGTGCGAGCGTAGTCTTGGTTAGTGGTCGTGGAGGACAACGACGAAGTTGCGCCGTTCTGGCCCGCCGCCCCGGCGAAGATCGACGAGGCCGCGCCCGTCCAATCCGCGCCGAAGGTGCTGGTCAGGATCGCATTGATATTGCCAAGGTTGATGGTGGTGCCGAAGGTAAGGTCCGTCGGTGTTGCGGCCCGGCGGAACACGTCATACGTGCTCCCGAGGCTGTAGGTGACGACTCGGTCCGTTCCCGTGGTCCCTGTGGGATTCTGGAAGAACAACAACAAGTCGTTGGTGTCATAGATGGTGTCTGCGGCCGCCATGGAGCTTGCGGCGGACACCACGAGGGAGACTGCGGCAAGCGCCAGGATACCGAGACGGTTTGGAATCAGTTTCATTGATTTTTTTGTTTGGTTTAGGCAGCGGTCGGGATTGCCGGTTGGGGCGCACACCTTCCGCCTAGTTTAGTTCTCTGGTGATCCAATAGGGCTTGGGCCCTTCGAATCGCATCCCTTGTCGCCCGACCCGGGGCCACCAGCAACAGGGGAATTGTTACAATCTTGTCACACGAGTCGGTTTCGCGTTAAGCAATGATAAAAAAGCAGATGGATCAAAAAGGTGACAGTTGTCACGGATCGGAATCTCCGAATAACCCGAGAATTGTAAAATTTTTGTAACATTGCGGCCCGCTCGGGACGCTTTGCAGGGCCGGGTTTCATGGACTATGACTCTGCCGATGGAGGAGAATCAGGATCCCAAGGAGGCCGCCGCGAAGCCCGTCAAAATCCGGCCGCGTAATGTGGACAAATCGAAGGAGGGGGAGGAGGGCCCCGCGGAGGAGAAATCCAAAAAGGGGCTGCTTCCCAAACGCAGCGACCCGGAGTGGCTGGCTGGACTCCGGCCGCATGAGCCTTCGAAGAAAGAGGAACCCGCGGCCACAGTGAATGGGCCATTGCCGGACGAGCCGACTTTGGCGCACGGCCCCGCCGAAGACGGGGCGGTTCCAACTGCCGACGAACCGGATCAATCCAGGGTTCAGAAACGCCGCAAGAGGCGGGTGGAGGGCAAGGAGGGAAAATTGATCAAATTTTTGCGGTGGCTCGGAGGTCCGGGAAAATACGTAATCGCCGGGGCGGCCTGTGTGCTCATTCTGGCGGGTCTTGCATTCAAGGCCGGCACTGCGGTGGGGTTCGGCCAGGGCCGTGCCGCGCTTGAGCGCGAGCTCGCGGTCCGCGAGGCGAGGCGTGTTTATGTTTTGCCGCCGGAGGCGCGGGAGCGCGTCGATGCGGCCCTTATGGCGTTCCGGGACGGCCGGGCGGAGGAGACACTGGCCGAGCTGACAAAAATCACCGGCGAGTATCCCGATGTCGCCTCAATCCGCTACCTTGCGGCGCTGGCGGCCATCCAGGCGGGCAATCCCGAGGAAGCGCTCCGCTTTGCCCGGGAATCGATCGGGCGCGGCGAGAAAGTGGCGGATTCCCTGGTTGTGGAATCCATCGTGGAATCCCAGCGCGCCTCGCTGCCGGAAACAGAGAAAATGGGGGACCCGATCACGCGTGCGCAAAAGATTCTTGAGGAAGCGATTATCGAAGATCCCGCCGCGGCGGGGCCCCGGATCGAGCTGGGATCGCTTTTGCGCTATCGGGGTCAGCGGGAAGACGCGGTCCGCGAGTTGCGGTCCGCCAAGGCGAGGCTGCATCCGGTGGACTCCCATCTTGTGATCGACGTGACGGTGGCGCTGATCGAAGTCGAGGAACTCCCGTCCGGGGCACTGGAAGTTTCCGAACCGGCCACGGACGACGTGCGCGCGCTTTTTCCCGCCGCTTATATCGCGATGAAAAAGGATGATTTTACTCTGGCGAAGCGGCTTCTGGATCGATGCCGGGCCGTGCTTCCGGCGGATACCTTCCTGTATTTGGTCAACGATCCGGCTTTCCGTAAATTTTCCTACCGGGACGATCTCAAGCCGTATTTCGGGGATTGACCCGAATCCACGCGTAAGAAATGGGATCTGGCCGGAAAGCCGCACGGAATACGGCTTGTGTCAGACATCGTTCCTCGATGGATCGTCGAGGACGAAAACCGTTCCGGTTTGCGCTACGTTGCCCGTAAAACGGTTTGAAATGTAGGAACGCGGAACGCGTTTCTCGTGTGCCCGGCATGGGCATGAACAAGTCAGGAAAAAAAATGATAAAATAGAAAATGACCGGAAGCAGTGACAGCAACCGAAGCGAAAGCCAAGGCGGGTTCCGTGAGGGACTCAGCACGA
>Ga0114939_10000846_pt1 | contig 25094 bp, 18 predicted proteins | sample AshMeaCrysSpring_FD_87196 | JGI IMG/M metagenome (GOLD analysis project Ga0114939, IMG submission 87196) | Groundwater microbial communities from Big Spring, Nevada to study Microbial Dark Matter (Phase II) - Ash Meadows Crystal Spring | ecosystem: Environmental > Aquatic > Deep subsurface >...
CGGCGCGCGCCAGCCCGAATCGAACATCGCCTTGGCCTGGGCGATGGCGACGTACAGCAGCTCGTCCTTGTGCGGCACGATCAGATCGTCGTCGAGCAGGTAGCCGAGCTTGCGCGACTCGATCGCGCTGGTGCCCACCTTGGCCATCGCCGCGGCGGTGAAGCCCTCGCGGATGAAGGGGAACGGGTCGGCGTTGGCATTGCCGGCAGCCGCCATCTCGGCGCCGCGCCGCGCGATGTAGGCCAGGCCACCGCCGCCGGGGATCAGGCCCACGCCCACTTCCACCAGGCCGATGTAGCTTTCCATCGCCGCCACGCGCCTGGCGCAATGCACCGCGATCTCGCAGCCGCCGCCCAGCGCCATGCCGCGCACCGCGGCCACCGTCGGCACGTTGGCATAGCGGATGGCGAGCATCGCGTCCTGCAGCTTCTTCTCTTCCGGCGCGATCGCCTTGGCGCCGCCCTTCATGAAGGTGGGCAGCATGGCCTGCAGGTCGGCGCCGTAGGAGAACGGGTCGTCGCCCGACCAGATGACCAGGCCCTTGTACTGCTGCTCTGCCAGCGCGATGCCGCGCAAAAGCCCTTCGATCACGCCCGGGCCGATGGCATGCACCTTGGTCTTGATGCTGGCGATGACGACCTCGTCGTCCAGCGTCCACAGCCGCATCGACTCGTCCTCGGCCAGCGTCTTGCCGGCGGTGGCCGGGTCCAGGCGCGCCGCGCCGAGCACGTTCTCGCGGAAGTGCTGGCGCTGGTACACCGGCAGCGCCGACAGCGGCAGCGCCTTGCCCTGCGTCGGGCTCCAAGAGCCGTCGGCGCCGTGCACCCCGTCGCGCCCGTCGGTCACCCAGGCCGGCAGCGGCGCCTTGCACAGCGCCTTGCCGGACTCGATGTCTTCCTGGATCCACTGCGCCACCTGCTTCCAGCCGGCTTCCTGCCACAGCTCGAAGGGGCCCTGCTTGACGCCGAAGCCCCAGCGCATAGCGAAGTCGACGTCGCGCGCGCTGTTGGCGATGGTGCCCAGGTGTACGGCCGCGTAATGGAAGCTGTTGCGCATCAGCGCCCACAGGAACTGGGCCTGCGGGTTGCTCGATTCGCGCAGCAGCTTCAGACGTTCGGCGGCCGGCTTCTTCAGCATGCGCTCGACGATGGCATCGGCCTTGCCGCCCGCGGCCACGTAGCCGCCGCTCCCACCATTGGCAGCGGGGTCGAAACGCTGGATCTCCTTGCCCACCTTCTTGTAGAAACCGGCGCCGGTCTTCTGGCCCAGCGCGCCGGCGGCCAGCAGCTGGCCCAAGTCCTCCGGCGTGGCGAAGCTGGCGTAGAACGGGTCGGTCTCGGCCGACAGCGTGTCCTGCAGCGTCTTGATGACATGCGCCATCGTGTCCAGGCCCACCACGTCGGCGGTGCGGAAGGTGCCGCTGCTGGCGCGGCCCAGCTTCTTGCCGGTGAGGTCGTCGACCACGTCATAGCTCAGGCCCGCCTTGCGGGCCTCGAGCATGGTCGCCAGCATGCCGGCGATGCCGACGCGGTTGGCGATGAAGTTGGGCGTGTCCTTGGCACGCACCACGTTCTTGCCCAGGCCGCTGGTGACGAAGGCTTCCAGATGGTCCAGTACCTCGAGCTTCGTGTTCGGCGTCGGGATCAGCTCGACCAGCGCCATGTAGCGCGGCGGGTTGAAGAAGTGGATGCCGCAGAAGCGCGCGCGCATCTCTTCGGGGATGGCCTCGCTCAACTTCGTGATCGACAGCCCCGAGGTGTTGCTCGCCAGGATGGCGTGCGGCGCGACGTGCGGAGCGATCTTGCGGTACAGGTCGAGCTTCCAGTCCATGCGCTCGGCGATGGCCTCGATCACCAGGTCGCAGCCGGCCAGCTGCTCCAGGTGCTCCTCGTAGTTGGCCGGCTGGATCAGCGCGGCGCCCTCGGGCACGCCCAGCGGCGCGGGCTTGAGCTTCTTCAGGTTGTCGATGGCTTTCAGCGCGATGCCGGACTTCGGGCCTTCCTTGGCGGGAAGGTCGAACAGCACGACCGGCACATTGCAGTTCACCAGGTGGGCGGCGATCTGCGCGCCCATCACGCCGGCACCGAGCACGGCGACCTTGCGGACATTGAAACGACTCATGAAATCACTCCTGCGGATGCAAAAGAGCCCGGCATGGCCGGGCTCCGGGGGGTTCTCACTCGACACGCAGCCAGGTCTGCGTGCGGCCGAGCATCGGCATGCCGATGTAGCCGCGCACGTCCAGCTTCTTGCCGCCGTCGACCAGCTTCAGCAGCACCTTGTAGATCTTGCCGTCGTTCGGGTCGAGGATGTCGCCGCCGACCCAGGTACTCTTGTCTCCGGCATCGGGCTTGATGCCGCGCAGGATGGTCATGCCCTGCACCGGCTGGCCCTTGCGTTCGTCGGTGCATTCGGTGCACTTGGCGTCGGCCTTGTCGGTCAGGATCTTCTCGACCTTGCCGGTGAACACGCCGCCGGCTTCGGTGATGCGCACCAGCGACTTCTCGGCGTTGGTCTTGTCGTCGATGGTCTTCCACAGGCCGGCGGGCGTGGCCTGGGCCAGCGCCGTGCCGGCCGCCACCGACAGCAGCAGGCTCGCGAACAGGGTCTTCATGTCTCGTCTCCTTGGGTGGGGTCGCTCAGAAAAGCGCCTCTTCCATTTCCATCAGCGGCGCCAGCCCGCTGCGGGCACTGCGGATCAGGCCTGCGGTCTCGGGCAGCAGCTTGGCGAAATAGAAGCGCGCCGTGTGCAGCTTGGCAGCATAGAACGGATCGCCCGAGCCCTGCTTGGCCAGCGCGATCTTCGCCATGCGCGCCCAGAAGTAGGCAAACACCAGGTGGCCGCAGACGCGCAGGTAGTCGGTGGCGGCGGCGCCCACCTCGTCGGGGTTGCCCATCGCCTTCATGCCGAGCTCCATGCTCAGCTTGGTGACCTTGTCGCCCAGGTCGGCCAGCGGGTTGACGAACTCCTGCATCGCCTCGTTCGTGCCCTCCTCCTCGACGAATTCGGTCACCAGCGCGCCGAACTTGCGCATCTTCGCGCCGTTGTCCCCCAGCACCTTGCGGCCCAGGAAGTCCAGCGCCTGGATGGTGTTGGTGCCCTCGTAGATCATGTTGATGCGGGCATCGCGCACGAACTGCTCCATGCCCCATTCCTTGATGTAGCCGTGGCCGCCGAAGACCTGCAGACAGGCCGAGGTGGCGATCCAGCCGTTGTCGGTCAGGAAGGCCTTGACGATCGGCGTCAGCAGCGCCACCAGGTCGGCCGCCTCCCTGCGCTCGTCCGCGTCGTCCGAACCGTGTTCCTTGTCGAGCAGCAGCGCGCAGTACATCGCCAGCGCGCGTCCGCCCTCGGCATAGGCGCGGGCGGTCAGCAGCATGCGGCGCACGTCGGGGTGCACGATGATCGGGTCGGCCGGCTTGTCGGACGCCTTGACGCCGGACAGCGCGCGCATCTGCAGCCGGTCCTTCGCATAGGCCACCGCGTTCTGGTAGGCCACCTCGGTCAGCCCCAGCGACTGGTTGCCCACGCCCAGGCGGGCGGCGTTCATCATCACGAACATCGCGTTCAGGCCCTTGTTGGGCTGACCCACCAGCGTGCCGACCGCGCCGTCCAGGTTCATCTGGCAGGTGGCGCTGCCGTGGATGCCCATCTTGTGTTCCAGGGCGCCGCAGTAGATCGGGTTGCGCTCGCCCAGCGAGCCGTCGGCCCGGAGCTTGAATTTCGGCACCACGAAGAGCGAGATGCCCTTGCTGCCGACCGGGGCGTCCGGCAGCCGGGCCAGCACCAGATGCACGATGTTGTCGCACAGGTCGTGCTCGCCGGCGGAGATGAAGATCTTCTGGCCGGTGATCCTGTAGCTGCCGTCGGGCTGCGGCTCGGCCTTGGTGCGCAGCAGGCCCAGGTCGGTGCCGCACTGGGGCTCGGTCAGGCACATCGTGCCCATCCATTCGCCCTTGGCCAGCTTCGGCAGGTACAGCGCCTTCTGCTCGTCGGTGCCGTGCTCGTGCAGGCAGGCGTAGGCGCCGTGCGACAGCCCCGGATACATGGTCCAGGCCTGGTTGGCCGAGTTCAGCATCTCGAAGAAGCACTGGTTCAGCAGCACCGGCAGGCCCTGGCCGCCGAAGGCCGGGTCGCAGACCATCGCCGGCCAGCCGCCCTCGACGTACTGCGCATAGGCGTCCTTGAAGCCGTCGGGCGCGTGCACGGTGTGCGTGGTCTTGTCCAGCGTGCAGCCCTGGCGGTCGCCGCTGACGTTGAGCGGAAAGACCACCTGGGCGGCGAACTTGCCGCCCTCCTCGAGCACCGAGTTCATCGTGTCGGCATCGATGTCCCTGTGGGCGGGGAGCATCTTCAGCTCGTCGACGGCATGGAGCAGTTCGTGCATCACGAACTGCATGTCGCGCAGGGGCGGGTTGTACTGGGGCATGACTGCGGTCTCCTGGGAAAGGGGAATCAATGGCGCGACAGGCGTGCGCCGTCGGCAAGGTTGAGTCGGACCATGCGTTCGAAGGCCAGGCGCGCGCGCTGCGGTGCGCCGGGCACGCGCATCAGGCGGGCGTCGTGGTGCAGCGCCAGGATCAGCCCGTGCATCTCGAACAGCATCTGCTGGGCATCGGTGTCGGGCTTGAGCTGGCCATCGTCGATGGCGATGCGGATGGAACGCTCCAGCGCATCGTGCCAGGTGCGCACCATGGCGACCAGGGCATCGCGCACCGGGCCCGGGCGGTCGTCGAACTCCACCGCGCCGCTGATGTAGATGCAGCCGGAATCGACCTCGACCGACACCCGCTTCAGCCAGCGCTCGAACAGCGCGCGCAGCCGCGGCACGCCGCGCGGCTCGAGCATCGCCGGGAAGAACACCTCCTCCTCGAAGCGACGGTGGTACTCGCGAATGACGGCGATCTGCAGTTCCTCGCGCGAGCCGAAGTGGGCGAACACCCCCGACTTGCTCATGCCCGCCACTTCGGCCAGCGCACCGATCGACAGACCCTCCAGACCCATCTGCGAGGCGAGGCTCAGCGCCGAATCGAGAATCGCGGCCCGCGTCTGCTGGCCCTTCTGCAGCGGCTTGCCGGCCGGGGCGTCATGCGGATGGCGGTGAGGCGGGATGGCAGACACGGCGAAAGCGCCAAGGCGCAAAAGAAACGAACGATCGTTCTATTCTGCAGAATTCACCGCTCCGGTGGGCGATCGCAGCGCGTGATTTTCTAGATGATCGACACTAGAAGCGGGCACATGTCCGGCCGGGTCAAGGGTTTACCCGGAGCGACGGGCGGCTTTGCATCTTGGTGGTCTGCCGCCTTGCCTTGGTGTGCTCCGCCGGCCCGGCGCGCTGCCGTCGCATCAGCCCCGAAGGCAGCGCCGGCACGGCCCCTGCTTGAGCGCAGTCACGGACTTCGATTACCCTCGCGCGCATGGACGTACTGCAACTCGATGTCTCTGGTCGTCCGCAGGCCTGGATCAACGCCCGTGAAGCCGCGGTGCTGTACGCCAGCGACGCGGTCGCGTGGACGCTCGGCAGCGTCCTGCATGTGTTGCGCGGGGGCATACAGCGCGCCAGCGGTCTGCAGTCGCGCATCGAGGTGCACCCGATCATCGCGGTCCGCGGCGCCATTCCCTCGCGCGCCTGGCGTCAGGCGCCGGCGCTGAGCAATCCGAAGCTGTTCAACCGCGACCGGCACATCTGCGCCTACTGCGGCGGGCACTTCCATTTCGACGAACTGACGCGCGAGCACATCACGCCCGTGTCGCGCGGCGGCCAGGACAGCTGGATGAACTGCATCACGGCCTGCCGCGCCTGCAACGGCCGCAAGGGCAACCGCCTGCCGGAAGAGGCTCGCATGAGCCTGCTGTACCTGCCCTACGTGCCGAGCCTGCACGAGGACATGATCCTGCGCGGTCGGCGCATCCTGGCCGACCAGATGGACTTCCTCCTCGCCAGCGTGCCGCGCAGCAGCCGCCTGCACGGCTGAGCCGGTAAGGCGCCGGCCCGCCCCGCGCCGACCGGGGCGCTGCGCGTCGGCCCGCGCCGGACCTTCAGCCGGGTGCGACGACCCCGACGGGGGGCGGCGTGTTCGGCGGCGGCACCGACGGCGGATAGGCGGCCGGCGGCCGATAGCCGGGGGGCGGTGGCGGCACCGCGTAGGGAGCGCGGCGGTAGCTGACCGACCCGGGCATTTGATGGCCGCGCAGCACCATGCATTGCGCATAGGCGTTGTCGTAGCGCTGCTGCAGCCCGAGGTTTGCCGCCTGCGAGCCGCTCCCGCCAACGGCGCCGCCGTACAGCAAGCCGGCGCCGGCGCCCCAGGCCGCTGTCTGGCCGGCGTAGTTTGCGTAGCTGCCGTACGCGCCATAGCCGACCAGCGCTCCGACGGCCGCGCCGACCGCCGTGCCCACCGCCGCGGTGGCCAAAGCCTGGTTGTTGGCCGCATCGACGCTGGGGGCGACCAGCGCCTGCGCCTGTTGCTGGCAGGCCGCCTGATCGGCCTGGAATTGCGCGGCCGATTTCTGCGCCCCGGGCAGCACCAGCACGCCGGGCGCCGACGGCGCCACGGCGCAGCCCTGCACGGCCAGCACCGCGACCGCCGCCGCGCCGGCCAGACCTCGCCGCTGCAGGCTCGGCGTCACGGCGCCAGCTGCGGTGCAGACCCGGTGCTGCCGCCAGGCGCCTGCGGCAGCACCTTCATCCAGGGCTGGCTGCAGTTCTGCACGTAAGGGTAATAGCCCGCGGGCTGCGCGCAGTAGTACCAATAGCTGGCAGGCACCTCGGCGACCACGGGCTGCTGCACGACGACCTGCGGCGCAGGGCTGGCAGCCACCACCCACGGCGTCACCGCATAGGGCACGGCGTAGGCCGCCCCCCAGGCGTAGGGCCATGCGCCCCAATAGGCCGGTGCCGCCACGTAGACGCCGGCTCGCGGCCCCCAATACGCCGGTCGCCAGCCGGGGTAGACGGGCCGGTAGCCGGGGTAGAAGGGTCGATAGCCGCCCCCCCAGGCCCCCGGCGGCGCCACATGGCGCCCGCCGCCGGGCGGCGGCGGGCCGGGCGGCGCGGCCAGCGCAGCGCAACTCCACACGGCAGCGATCACGACCAGGGTCTTCTTCATGACGATTCCTCCGCCTTGCCGATCCCTGAGCGCCGCCGCACATCTGGGCCCAGCCAGCTTGCCACAGGCTCGCGGACAAGCTGCAGTTCCTTAACGCCTCGGCAGGGCGGCCGGTGGACAGCGCAGAGCATGCCACGCCGTGCAGGCGGCGTCCCGTGGCGAAGGCTTCGGCTGCGGGCGCGGGGCGCGGCGGCAGCGCCGCCTCGGTTCCGGTGGCACGCTCCTGCCCGCCGCCGCGTCGCACCGGGTCAATGCGCGCCGCGCACGGCGCGGCGTGCCGCCTGCCGCACAACGCGCCGGGCCGCGCCGGCGCATCGAAGGCATGATGTCGCACCATGAGGATCGAGGACCTTCGCGAGCGGCTGCGCGGCCTGGGCGCCAAGCCGCTGCACGAGGAGCGCGTCTTGCGCCATTGGGCGTGCGCGCTGCCGCAGGACGCCGGGCGGCGCCGCATCGACGATTTCCTGCCGCTGCCGCTGCGGCAGGCGCTGCCGGGCCTGCAGGGCGAGCTTTCGGCGCTGGCCCGCCTGCAGTCGGCGCACGCCGGCGCGGACGGCGCCGAGCGCCTGCTGCTGCGACTCGCCGATGGACTGACGGTGGAAAGCGTGCTGCTGCCGCGCGACGGTCTGTGCGTGTCCACGCAGGTGGGCTGTGCCGTCGGCTGCCGCTTCTGCATGACCGGCCGCGCTGGCCTGCTGCGCCAGCTGGGCAGCGCCGAGATCGTGGCGCAGGTGGCACTGGCGCGCACGCGACGCAGTGTCTCCAAGGTCGTGTTCATGGGCATGGGCGAGCCGGCGCACAACCTCGACGCGGTGCTGGAGGCCATCGATCTGCTCGGCACGGCAGGCGGCATCGGCCACAAGAGCCTGGTGTTCTCCACGGTCGGCGACGTGCGGGCCTTCGAGCGGCTGCGGCAAGGCCGCGTCAGGCCCGCACTGGCGCTGTCGCTGCACTCCACCCAGCCCGAGCGGCGCGCACGGCTGCTGCCGCGCGCACCGCGCATCGCGCCGGACGTGCTGGTGCGCGAAGCCGAGCGCTACGCTCGCGCCACCGGCTACCCGCTGCAGCTGCAGTGGACCCTGCTGGACGGCATCAACGACGGCGAGGACGAGATCGACGCGCTGGTGCGGCTGGTGGCCGGGCGCTATGCGGTGCTCAACCTGATCCCCTACAACCACGTCGATGGACTGGAGTTCGCGCGTCCGGACTGGGAGCGCGCTGCGGCGATGGCGCGGACGCTGCATCGCCGCGGCGTGCTGACCAAGCTGCGCCGCTCGGCCGCGCAGGACGTCGACGGCGGCTGCGGCCAGCTGCGCGCGCGCATCGACGCCGCGTCGGCCCGCGGCCCCGGCGCGCGCCCGGCTGCGCCCTGCGGCGCGACCCAGCCCGCTCGACACGCGTTCGGCGGCGCGCGGGACGCGGAAAGCGCCGCTATAGTGGTCCGTCGATGAATGCCGCCAGTTCGACGGACGACCGTCTCGCCCGCCAGCTCCGCAGCGCCACCGCGACGATGCACCGCCGGGTGGAGCGCAGCCCGTTCATGACCAGCCTGCTGCGCGGCCAGCTCGACCGCAGGCGCTACGCCGGCCTGCTGCGCAACCTGCAGGCCATCTACGGTGCACTGGAGGAGGCTCTGGCGCGGCACGCCTGCACGCCGGGCGTGGCGCCGGTGGTGCTGCCGGAACTGTTCCGCAGCCAGGCGATCACCGCCGACCTGCGCACCCTGGACGACGACGTCGCCGAGCCGTCGATGTCGCTGGCCCGTGCCACGCGGCAATACGTCGAGCGCCTGGTCGAACTGAGCGCAACCAAGCCGGCACTGCTGGTGGCCCACGCCTACGTGCGCTATCTCGGCGACCTGAACGGCGGACAGGCGCTGCGCCGCGTCGTCGCGCGCAACCTGGGGCTGCAGGGCGATGCCGGCACCCGGTTCTACGACTTCGGCGACGCCGACTCGCAGCAGCGGCTGCGGCAGCGGTTTCGAGCCGGCCTGGCCAGCGTGGATGCGCAGTGGCGTGACCCGGGCGCGCTGGCGGACGAGGCGGTCGCAGCCTTCGAGCGCCACGAGCAGCTGTTCGCCGAACTGGCGGCGGCCTGAGGCCGCGGCGCTCAGCGGCGCCGCCCGATGAAGGCGCGGATATGGCCGTACAGCGTGGTGGCGCGCGCCGTGGCCACCTCCACCTCCTGCAGCAGCGGCGCCACCGTGGGCGTCGCGCCGCCGTCGGCAATGTCCATCGCGGCCAGCCCGGCGTTGGCGATGATCGCGCCGATCAGGTCGCCGGTCTCCGAGGCGCTCATGCCCCGCCCCACGCGCGACAGCGACTCCTCGAGATGCCTGCGCGCCTCGCGCGCGAGCCGCATGTCGGTGAGGTCGCCGAAGATGAAGATCAGGCCCAGCATCGTGCCATCGCGTGCCGGCACCGGCTCGATCCGCAGCGACACGGCGAGGCTGCCGCCATCGTCCATGCGCAGCGCCGTCTCGCCGCGCCAGGATCGCTGTTCGATGCGCACCTGGGCGATCAGCTGCCGCATGGCCTCGGGGGCGTCGAACAGCGCGACCAGCGCGTCCAGCGAGGGACACGCCTGCGCTTCACGCCGCGCCAGCTTGAAGAACGCCGCATTGCCGTAGAAGGCGCCGCCGGCTTCCGCGGCCACCGCCACCGGCTCCTTCGAGTCGGCGACCATCGAGCGCACGTGGTGCAGCTGGTGTTCGGCGATGAGCAGCCGCACTGCGTGCACCTGCACGATGATGTCGATCAGTGCGTCGCCGAAGGCCGTGGCCAGCGCGATCTCTGCGGGCGTCCACGGCGCCGAGGTGCCGCGCACGATCTCGGACCACGCCGCGAACGATCGCCGCGGCGACAGTTTCAGCGGGTCGTTGTCGAGCACCGGCTTGGTGGGATCGCCCGCCCAGGTGTAGCTCTGCAGCTGCTCCTTGCGCAGCCACACCAGGTAGTCCGGTCGCGTGGACGACAGCCGTATGGCCAGCACCCCGCTGGCAGTCGGCGTCAGGCTGGCCAGCGACTCGCGCGCCTTGCCGATCGACGCGGTGCTCACCGGCCCGTCGCCCGGTTGTTCCTCGACCCAGCTGCGCAGCGCGCGCAGTTCCGGCGTCGACGGCACCTCGCCGCAGGTCAGCACCTCGCCGTCGTGGAAGAGCACGGCGCCGGTGGCATCCAGGGGGTGCAGCAGCGTGCGCGGGTTGCGGAACAGCGCCAGCCGCCAGTCGCCCTCGGTCGAGGTGGCCTCGACCAGGCGCTGCTCCAGCCGCCGCACCTGGATCGCGACCTGCGCGCGCGCATAGTTCTCGATCGCCGCGAGGCGCGTGGAAACAGCCTCGCCCACCAGTTCGCAGGCGGCACGAACGGCATAGGCCAGGTTGCGCGGCTGGTAGTGGTGGCAGGCGATCAGTCCCCACAGACGACGCTCGCGGACCAGCGAGATGACCAGCGTGGCCGTGACGCCCATGTTCTTCAGGTACTGCAGGTGCAGCGGCGACATGCTGCGCAGGTAGCACAGCGACATGTCGAGTTCGCCGCCGGGCCCGGCGGCCTGCCCGGGCATCAGGTGCGGCACCAGCGGCGAGGGTTCGTAGTGCACGTCGACCAGCACGCGCACGCGGTTGCGCAGGTACAGCTCGCGGGCCTGCTGCGGGATGTCGCTGGCCGGATAGCGGTGGCCGAGCAGCGAGTCCAGGCGCGGGTCGCACGCCTCGGCGATGATCTTGCCGTGACCGTCCGGGTCGAAGCGGTAGGCCATCACGCGGTCGTAGCCGACGAGGTCGCGCAACTCCTGTACCACGCCGTCGGCCAGCGTGCCGATGGACGAGGCCTCGCTGATGCGCTGCACCAGCGCTCCCAGCCGCTCCACCAGCAACGCGCCGTCGACGGTCACGCTGGACAGGCTCGGCGGCGGGTCCACCGGCTCCAGCTCCAGCACCAGCATGTCCGGGGCGATGCGGTGGACGGCTCCTTCGAACAGCGCGTCGCCGACGCTGCAATGCAGCGGGTGCGGTTCGCGAAGGTCGTGTTCGGCGCTCAGCGACTCGACTCGACCCGCCGCGTCGCCGCCGAGCTGGTGCAGATCGTTCAGCAGCAGCCAGTCCAGCGGACGGCCAAGCCAGCGGCCGGCGCTGCGGCTCGCCTGCACGATGCGCAACTGCGGCGCCTGCAGCACGAGCAGCAGGCCATGCGGCTGGATCGACCCTGCGAACTGGATCCGCTCCCGCTCGCAATTGGTCATGTCGGCCTGGCCAAAGGCTGGGCTGATCGACATGGTCTTGTTCAGGCGTCTGGAACAGGCGGCTGCCCCGCGGCAGCCTCGTCCTTGGACAGGGCGTGCAACAGCGTCTCCACCGCCACGCCCAGCATGCCGGCCGCGGCCGGCACGTCGCCGTGGGCGCGCGCCAGGGCCAGGCTCACGAAGCGCTTCTCGATCACCGCCTGGGCCTGGGCCAGCAGTTGCGGCAGCGGCACCAGGCCGATGCGTGCGTCCATCGCGATCAGGGACTTCAGCCAGGCGTTCTGCGCATCGTCACGCGGCTCGCAGGGCCGGATGGTGAAGCCGAAGCATTCCTGCTCGCCCTCGGCCAGCATCGCCACGGTGGCATCGACGTCGATGCTGACGCCGTCGTGGCGACGCAGGCTGGAGCGGACCAGGTGCGCGATGCCGTGGGCATGTGCACCGGCCAGCAGCGTCGACACGTCGGCATCGATGCGCCCGAGCCAGTCGCCGAGCGGCCGCCCGCGCACGTCCTCCTCGTTGCTGGTCTGCACCAGCCGCAGGAACGCCGGGTTGGCCACCAGGACGCGGCCGCTGGAGTCGGTGACGACGATGCCGTCCCGCGTGCTGTCGACGAGCAGCGCCAGCGTCCTGCTCATGTCCACGCCGTGGGTTTCCGGCGCCGAGGTGGCACGCACGCGCAGCAGCAGGCGCAGTCCGCTGCGCGCGCGGAAGGGCGTGGCCGAAGCCGCCACCAGCGACCGCGTCTTCGGCAACTGCACGTTGATTTCGGCCGGCTTGCCGTTGACGCCGGCATCGAGCAGCAGGTTCTGCAGCGCACCGCGGGACGACCGGTCGAAAAGCTCCGGGGCGACGCGCCCGGCCAGGGCGGAGCCCGCGCCGAGCATGCTGGCCGCCGCATGGTTGGCCTCGACCACGCGCAGCGAATGCGCGTCCACCGTCAGCACCGCATCGGTGGCCACCTGGAACAACAGGCGGTAGCGCGACTCGGCCTGGCGCGAGCGCCAGTAGCCGCGCTCCAGTTCCTGCTGCGCATCGAGGAAGCGCTGCTGGATCGCGGAGACGGCGCGAAGGTCGCGCCCCACCGCCAGCACCGGCCCGAGCGTGCCCAGGCGCAGCGCGGAGAAGGCCACCGGCACGTCGGCTTCGTCCAGGCCGGCGACATTGACTTCCCTGCGACGCGCCACGCCCGTGGTGCGCAGGTCGGTCAGCATCAGCTCGACCTTGCGCCGCGTGTCGCCGGTCATCATCTCGGCCCAGGGCCGGCCCACCCAGCGGCTGGCATCCGCGGCGATCGGCGTGGATGCGCTCTGCACCACGTTCTGCACGACGCCGTCGTCGTCGATCACCAACGCGATGTCGCTGGCCAGCGAGACAAAGGCCTCTGCCAGTTCGTCGGCACATCCGGACAGGGTGCCGAGGTCAGCCGGCTCGGGGGCACGGCGTTTCACGATGCGGTTCCTTGGGCTAGCTCATCGGTACACGATTGGAAACCATCCAGGGCAGTTGCGAAAGGAATGTTTTGGTCCCGGGTTGATCCTGGGCAGATTTCCGGCCCGGCGTCATGGCGCCGGCAGCCGGCACGCGCCGTGTCGCTCGGCCCCGGCGCACGGCGGCCTGCCGCGCACGGTCACACCCGGGCCAGGCCCAGAAGATGCGCCACGTCCTTGAAGAAGATGCGCACGTGCGCCATCGGCTTCTTGCGCACCAGTTCCTTGTTCATGTAGGACTCGAAGGTCAGCTGCTGCACGTCGCGGTCCTTGCAGATGCTGACGAAGCGCTCGCGCCGCTTGTCGCTGCTGTACCAGAAGCGCTGCATGATGCCCAGCACCCAGAACACCCGCCCGTGGGCGCGCATGAACTTCCTGCGCGCTCCGGCCAGTGCGCGGGCGTCGCCGGTGGCGAGGAACTCGTGCGCCGCCTCGGCGGCCACGCGGCCGCCGTACATCGCGTAGTAGATGCCTTCGCCCGACGCCGGGGCCACCACGCCGGCGGCGTCGCCGGCGAGCACCACGTCGCGGGCGTTGTCCCAGCGGGACAGCGGCTTCATCGGAATGGGCGCGCCTTCGCGGCGGATCGTCTCCAGGCCGTCCAGCCCGCTGGCCTGGCGCAGCGCCGCCGTGCCGGTGCGCAGCGAGAAGCCCTTGTCCGCACTGCCGGTGCCGATGCTCATCGTGCCGCCGTGCGGAAACACCCAGCCGTAGAAGTCGGGCGAGAGTTCGCCGCGGTAGTAGACGTCGCAGCGGGAACCGTCGTAGCCCGGCGTGCTGGCCGCCGGCGCGCGCACGATCTCGTGATAGGCAAACACGTACTGCATCCGGTCGGCACCGGGCACCTCCTGCCGCGCGACCTCGGAGCGCGCCCCGTCGGCACCGATCACGCAGCGGCAGCGCACCGACGCTGCATGTTCCTGCCGCGTGGCCCGGTCGTGCGACCGGAAGTGCACGACGCTGACGCCGTCGTCGGTGCGCTCGATGCGCTCGAAGAGGCCGGTGCAGCGCAGCGCGCCGCCTTCGGCCGCACGCTGGCGCAGCCATTCGTCGAAGTGCTCCCGGTCGACCATGCCGACGAAGCCACCCTCGATCGGGATGTCCACCTTGACGTCGGACGGGGAGATCATGCGCGCCGATCGCGCCCGTGCCACCAGCAGGTGGTCGGGAATGGCGAAGTCCTTGATCAGGCGCGGCGGGATGGCGCCGCCGCAGGGCTTGATGCGGCCTGCCCGGTCGAGCAGCACCACCGAGTGGCCCATCCGCGCCAGGTCATTGGCCGCCGTGGCGCCGGCCGGCCCGCCGCCGACCACCACCACGTCGTAGATTCCGCCAGCTTGCAACGCATTCATCGACTACCTCCCATGGTCAGGCCGGTCAATTCACCGCCGGGCTCGAGCTCGTTCTTCGCAACGGCACGGTCCACGCCCGCGATGCGCGCGGCCAGGGCCGCGGCGGCCACGAACATCAGCGACTCGAGCAGGAACACCGAGGCATAGGCCGGACCGGGTGCGCCGAGCAGCCAGCGCGCCAGGTCGCTGGCCGCGGCCCCGAAGAGCCCGCCGAGCGCGAACCCGATCGCCTGGGCCGCGCCCCACAGCCCCATGCGCGTGCCCTCGCGTCCGCCCGGGCCGGCCGCCGCCAGGCTCATCATCGAGCCGATGGCGGCGATCGAGAACGCGCCGTTCGACAGCCCCAGCAGGAAGACGTTGGCGCGCAACGGCCAATGCGGTGCCCAGGACGCGGACAGCACCAGCCCGAAGAGCGCCAGCGCGGACGCCAGGCAGCCGCCGATGGTCCAGGCGCGCAGCGACCCCAGCGCCGCACCCGCCACGCGCCGCCCCGCCAGCGCGGCCAGCAGCATGCCGGCCAGCGTGCCGCCGTGCTGCACGCCTGCCAATTGCGTCGATTCGCCCGGAGTGAAGCCGAACAGCGCGCCGGCAAAGGGTTCGAGGATCAGGTCCTGCGTGCTGTAGGCCAGCATCGACACGAACACGAAGACCGTGAAGCGGCGCGCATCGGCATCGCCCCAGGCCTCGCGCAACGCGGCACGGAAGTCGGGCCGGCTGCCATCGGCCGATGCGCGCTCTGCGGCTGTCCGGCCCTCCAGGCCGTGCAAGGCCAGGGCGGTCACCGCCATGGCCACCAGCGACACCGCGGCCGACACGGCCACCAGCCGCTGCGGCGAGTACGGGTCCAGCCAGCGCCCGGCCAGACCGGCAGTGATGGCAAAACCGACGATCATCATCACCCACACCGTGGTGGCCGCGGCCGCGCGGCGGTCTTCGGCCACACGCTTGGCCAGCAGCACCAGCAGCGAGGTGCCGGCGGCGCTCACGCCCAGGCCGACCAGCGCGAAGGACAGCACCGCCAGTGCCATGCCCGCCCAGCGGTCGCTGCCCATCCAGGCCACCGCCAGCGCCGCGCCCAGGCCTCCGGCGGCGAGCACGGCCATGCCGCCCAGGATCCAGGGGGTGCGGCGCCGGCCGCGGTCCGAGCCGTAGCCCATGCGCGGCCGCGTCATCTGCACGGCGTAGTGCAGCGCCACCAGCAGGCCGGGCAGCAGCGCCGGCAGCGCCAGTTCCACGACCATCACGCGGTTCAGAGTCGAGGTGGTCAGCACCACCACCGCGCCGAGCATCGCCTGCACCAGGCCGAGCCGGAAGATGCCGGCCCAGCCGAGCAGGCGCGGCGGCGTCATGCCGGTGCCCCCAGCGTGCGCAGCGCGAAGGCGCTGACCATCATGCCGGCCACGAACAGCGGCACGCCGAAACCGCTGTAGAAGAGCGCCTGCTTCTCGGGCGCCTGGAGGAAGCGCCACATCAGCGCGGCCTGGGCCACCAGCAGCAGCACGACGCCGGCCGCATGCACCGGTGCGCCCCAGTGCAGCAGCAGGCCGACGACGACGAATTGCGGCAACGCCATCATCAGGCAGGCCGTGCGCGCCGCGCCGTCGATGCCAAGCTGCACCGGCAGCGAGCCGATGCCCATCTGCCGGTCGCCCTTGACCGACTTGAAGTCGTTGAGCGTCATGATGCCGTGCGCGCCGACGCTGTACAGCGCCGCCAGCGCCAGCGAGCGTGCGCCCGGCATGCTGCCGTGGGCCATGACCGCCGCGCCCGTGGCCCAGGCCAGACCCTCGTAGCACAGGCCGCAGGCGGCATTGCCCCACCAGCCATTGCGCTTCAGCCGGATCGGCGGCGCGCTGTAGGCCCAGGCGAGCGCCAGGCCGAACACCGCGGCGCCGAAGCCCCACGGCCCCAGCGCCAGCGCCACCAGCAGCGACAGCGCGGTCCAGGCCACCGCCAGGTACAGGCCCCAGCGCCCGGGCATGCGGCCCGACGGGATGGGACGCTGCGGCTCGTTGATGGCATCGACATGGCGGTCGAACCAGTCGTTCACGGCCTGGCTGGTGGCGCAGACCAGCGGACCGGCGAGGACTACGCCCAGCAGGATCAGCGGCCAGCGCTCCGCCAGGGGCACGCCGGAGGCCACCACGCCGCAGGCAAAGGCCCACATCGGCGGGAACCAGGTGATCGGCTTGAGCAACTCCGCGACGGCCGACGGCGCCGGATACGAAAGGGCACTTGACGACGCGGTCGACGACATGCCGAGATCTTGCACGCCGCCCCGGCGAACGTCAACCAATGTTTACATCGACCTGCGTCAGATCAAGGCGACACAGGTCCGAGGCGAGAGCGTCAGGACTCGTCCTCGTCGGCGCCCGCGGAGACCATGCCGTAGCGGCGCAGCTTGACGTACAGGCTCTGCCGCGACAGGCCGAGCAGCAGCGCGGCGGAGGCGCGGTTGTCGCCGGTCATGCCCAGCGCGGTCTGGATGCAGAGCTGCTCGATCAGGTCGGTGGTCTCCGACACGATGGCCTTGAGCGGCGTGCGCCCGACCAGTTCGGTCAGCTCGGCGGCCGAACGCGGCATGGCCAGGGACGCGGCTTTCGCATCGGGCTTCATGCGGCGTTCGATGTCGCGCACCGCAAAGGCCAGCACCGTGTCTTCACCGACGTTGAGGGCGGCGGCGGAGATCTCGACCTCGGCGCTGCCGCCGTACTCGCCGCGCACCAGGGTGACGAACAGTCCGACGCTGCCGCGCTGGCGCAGCGTCGCGATCAGCACGCCCATCTCGACGCCGGTGCGCCCCACCCAGCGGTCGAGCGGCTGGCCGCGCACCTGCTCCTCGGCCGTCAGCTGCGCCAGCCCGACGAAGGCCCGGTTGGCCATGAGCACGCGGCCGCCGGCGTCGCAGAACACCAGCCCGTCGGGCGAATTGCGCAGGTAGGCCTGCAGCATGGCATCGGCATCGGCCTCCGCGCTGGGCGCCGTGCCGCGCAGCCGCGGCGCGAGCGCAGGAGCCTCTTGCCGCACCGACGCAAGGCGCACCAGCACGAACGCCGCATCGTCCTGCCTGAACACCGAGGCCGACACGGACACCTCGTCGCCGCTGCCGGCCAGCCGGGCACGCAGCGCGTCCTGCCGGCCGACCGTGCGCGCCGCGGCCACCAGGTTCTGCAGGCGCTCGGCGTGCACCGGCTCGAACAGCGACGCCAGCGGCGCGCCGACCAGGCGCGCCCGGCGCGCGCCGCAGAGCGCGCGTGCCGCCGGGTTCGCCTCCAGCACCTTCTGCGTCGAACCGTCGACGATCAGCACCGCCTCGGCCGTGGTCTCGAACAGATGGCGATAGCGGGTTTCCGCCTCGCGGTAGCGCCAGTAGTCGCGCTCCATGGCCTGCTGCGATTCGACCAGGCGGCGCTGCAACGCCACGCTTTCGCGCAGGTCGCGCCCGAAGGCGACGATGCGGCCCTTGCCGCGGCCCGCGTCGTCCTGCACGACGCGCATCGCCGAATAGAGCAGGGGCAGATCGTCTCCGTCCTTGCCGGGATGGTTGACCTGGCGCCAGCGCGCCGCGGCGTCGATCGCCAGCTGCGCATCGCGCAGCAGCGCCTCGACCTTCTGGCGGCTTTCGATGGTGACGGTCTGCACCCAGGGCCGCCCCAGCCACTCGCGGTTGCCGCGCGCGCCCAGTTCCTCGCGCTGCGCCAGAACCTCGATGATCGTGCCCTCGTCGTCCAGCACCAGTGCCACATCGCTCGCCGCGCCGACCAGACGGGTGACGGCCTTGGCGTCGAGTCCGCCCAGGCTGAACTTCGCGTCCTTGGTGCGTACCATCGGGTGCGTACTTGCGGAGGTAGGGGGAGTCACCCCATGTCGTCAACGCGAAGTGGACCTGCCTGCAGCCTCATCGGCGCGCACGCGTCGCCATGAGCAGCCGCGACGCGACGCGCGGTGCGTCCTTGGCGTCCTTGGCGGTGGCGTCTGCGCCGACGCTGGCCGCCCAGTCGGGATGCAGCGTGAAGATCGGACCGCCCACCATCACCAGCACTGCCGGGTTGCGCGAAGCCGCGCGCACCTCGACGATGCAACGGCGCAGCCAGTCCAGGCGGCGCTCGGAACCGACGGACAGACCGACCACGTCGGCCCATTCCTTGCGGACGCGCACCGCCGGGTCGTCGACCGCACCGCCGACCACGCCGAAGACGTCCCAGCCTTCGCGGCGGAAGAACTCGGCCACCATGCTCAGCCCGAAGCTGTGCTGCTCGTCCGCGGGCTGCGCGAAGAACGCGCGACGGCCGTTGGCCGGGTGTTCGACTTCGGTGCCGAAAGCCGGACTGAGCTCGCGCAACAAGCGCTGCAGGCGCCCCAATGCCACGGTCACGGTGGAGAAATCGCAGGTGTCGTCGCACCACATCTCGCCCAGACGCCGCGCCGCCGGGGCGAACAGATCCAGGTAAAGCGACTCGACCGAGTCCCCGGCGCGACGCCGGGCGTCCACCGCCGCCTGCACCTGGGCATCGTCGTCGCCGACGATCAAGCCGACGAATTCGGACACCACGTCGGCCGAGGGCAGCGACAGGCCCACCGCCTCGACGGCGGCAGGCGCGCCCTGCCGATGGGCCAGCACCAGCCTCGGGATCACGTCGGCCTCGATGGTGCGCGCGAGATTCGCCAGACGCTCCTTGGCCTCGTTGTTGCGGGCCACCAGGCTGGAAAACGGCTGAAGGGCATCCTGCAGGCGCAGCTGCTCGTCGTGCAACTCGCATGGCGCCGAAGCCGAGGCACTGGGTGAATCACGACGCATCGCTCGCTCCTGTCACCACGGGTGCCACAGCGGCACCGACTCGCTGTCCAGGGCTCGCGATGGCACCCTCGGAGCGCTGGCCCGGCCGGATCCCCCGCCGGACCGCCGAGCCGTCCGAAATCGAGACGGCACCGACGACGCAGCCGGACCCGGTCGCCACCTTTTACCCCGGTCGACAACGGGCGTCAAAACACCGGACATCGGTGTTTCCACCATTGCCGCAGGCGCCGTAGCACTCCCCATTGCAGCCTCCGTTGCGTGCCGGCATCCCGAGCGATCCGGCCTTCCCATGATCCGCGTCGCGGGCAAAAGTGTCAACGAGAATATACGTCAATCATCATTGACACCTGCCAAGTGAAGCTCTAGTCTTGGTGCCATGGAACGCACGCAAGGGATGTGGGGGTCGTGCGAGACGGGTGCGTCTCGCCGCAGGGCCCCTCTTTACACCCCGGCCGAGCGCCAGCGCAGGGACGCGAGCGTCTGGACGCTGGTGCAGGGCGTGCTGGCGCCGCTGCAGTTCCTGGTGTTCCTGGGGAGTCTGGCGCTGGTGCTGCGCTACCTGTTCAGCGGCGAGGGCTACGCGCTGGCCAACGCCTCGGTGGTGCTGAAGACGCTGGTGCTCTACATCATCATGGTCACCGGCTCGATCTGGGAGAAGGTGGTGTTCGGCAAGTGGCTCTTCGCTCCCGCCTTCTTCTGGGAGGACGTGTTCAGCATGCTGGTGCTGGCGCTGCACACCGCCTACCTGGCGGCACTGTTCACCGGCTGGCTCGACCCGCGCGGGCTGATGCTGCTGGCGCTGGCGGCCTATGCCACCTATCTGATCAACGCGGCGCAGTTCCTCGTCAAGCTGCGCGCCGCGCGGCTCGACGCCGCCCGCGCACCGGCGGCCGCGCAAGGGGCGTGCGCCTCATGAACGCCAACGAGCGCTTCATCGGCCTGCATCCGGCTCCGGCTGCGCTCTGCAGCCCGCAGCCGGTGCTGCGCGAACGCGGCCAGCGCGAGGTGTTCTGCGGCCTGACCGGCATCGTCTGGCTGCACCGCAAGATCCAGGACGCGTTCTTCCTGGTGGTGGGCTCGCGCACCTGCGCGCACCTGATCCAGTCGGCCGCCGGCGTGATGATCTTCGCCGAGCCGCGCTTTGCCACGGCCATCATCGAGGATCGCGATCTCGCCGGCCTGGCCGATGCCCAGGACGAACTCGAGCGTGTCGTGACCCGGCTGCTCGAGCGGCGCGGCGACATCCGCACGCTGTTCCTCGTCGGCTCCTGCCCGTCCGAGGTGATCAAGCTCGATCTGTCGCGCGCCGCGCAGCGGCTGAACCAGCGTTTCTCGCCGCAGGTGCGGGTGCTCAACTATTCGGGCAGCGGCATCGAGACCACCTTCACCCAGGGCGAGGATGCCTGCCTGGCCGCGCTGGTGCCCGAGCTGCCGTCCGCGGCCGCGCAGGCGGCGCCCGCGCTGCTGGTGGTCGGTGCGCTGGCCGACGTGGTCGAGGACCAGTTCAGCCGGCTCTTTGCGCAGGTCGGCCTGCGCGACGTCGGCTTCCTGCCGGCGCGGCGCAGCGATGCCCTGCCGGCCGTCGGACCCAACACCCGCTACCTGCTGGCCCAGCCCTTCCTGGCCGATACCGCGCGGGCGCTGGAGCGGCGCGGCGCGCAGCGCATCGGCGCGCCCTTCCCTCTGGGGGTCGAAGGCACGACGCGCTGGCTGCAGGCCGCGGCGGCGGCCTTCGGCATCGGCGCCGCCGTGGTCGACGACTTCACGGCCAGCGCGCGGGCCCGTGCCCAGGCGGCGCTGGCGCGGCAGCGCGAGGCGCTGCAGGGCAAGCGCATCTTCTTCTTCCCGGACTCGCAGCTCGAGCCGCCGCTGGCACGCTTCCTGGCCCGCGAGCTCGGCATGCGCCCCACCGAGGTGGGCACCCCGTACCTGCATCGCGAGCATCTGGCCGAAGAGCTGGCGCTGCTGCCGCCCGGGGTGCGGCTCAGCGAAGGCCAGCACGTCGAGAACCAGCTCGACCGCTGCCGCGCCGAGCGGCCGGACATCGTCGTCTGCGGCCTGGGCCTGGCGAATCCGCTCGAGGCCGAGGGCCTGACCACCAAGTGGGCGATCGAGCTGGTGTTCACGCCGATCCAGGGCTACGAGCAGGCCTCCGACCTGGCCGAATTGTTTGCCCGCCCGCTGCGCCGGCGCGCGCTGCTGGCGGCCTGAGCGAGACAAGAGCCCGCTCATGCAGCTCACGCTCTGGACCTACGAAGGCCCGCCGCACATCGGCGCGATGCGCATCGCCACCGCGATGCGCGGCCTGCACTACGTGCTGCACGCGCCGCAGGGCGACACCTATGCCGACCTGCTGTTCACGATGATCGAACGGCGCGACCGGCGTCCGCCGGTGACCTACAGCACCTTCCAGGCGCGCGACCTCGGCGGCGACACCGCCGAGCTGTTCAAGACCGCGGCGCGCGAGGCCTACGAACGCTTCCGCCCGCAAGCGATGATCGTCGGCTCGTCGTGCACCGCGGAACTGATCCAGGACGACCCGGGCGGCCTGGCCGAAGCGCTGGACCTGCCGGTTCCCGTGGTGCCGCTGGAACTGCCCGCGTATCAGCGCAAGGAGAACTGGGGCGCCGCCGAGACCCTGTACCAGCTGGTGCGGCGCCTGTGCGGCCCGTCGCTGCCGCCACCGGGCACCCGGCGCGAGCGCGGCCCGGGCACGGCCGCACGCTGCAACATCCTCGGCCCCACTGCGCTGGGCTTCCGCCACCGCGACGACCTGCGCGAGGTGCGCGAGCTGCTGCAGCGCCTGGGCGTCGAGGTGCACGTGGTCGCGCCGCTGGACGCCACGCCCGCCGACCTGGCGCGGCTGGGCGGGGCCGACTTCAACGTCGTGCTCTATCCCGAGGTGGCGCTGCCCGCTGCCCAGTGGCTGCAGCGCTCCTTCGGCCAGCCGATGGTCCGGACGGTGCCGATCGGCGTCGGCGCCACCAGGGCCTTCGTCCGCGAGGTCGCGGCGCTGGCCGGCGTCGACCCGGGGCCCGCGCTGGACGACCCGCGCTCGCGTTCCACCTGGTACGCGCGCTCGGTCGATTCCACCTACCTCACCGGCAAGCGCGTGTTCGTCTTCGGCGACGCCACCCATGCGGTGGCCGCGGCGCGCGTCGTCAGCCAGGAGTTCGGCTTCCAGGTGGTGGGCATAGGCACCTACAGCCGCGAGTTCGCGCGCGAGGTGCGCGACGCCGCCAGGCTGTACGGCGTCGAGCCGCTCATCACCGACGACTACCTCGAGGTCGAGGCCAAGGTGGCCGAACTGCAGCCCGAGCTGGTGCTGGGCACGCAGATGGAGCGGCACATCGCCAAGCGCCTGGGCATCCCCTGCGCGCTGATCTCGGCGCCGATGCACGTGCAGGACTTCCCGGCACGGCACGCGCCGCAGATGGGCTACGAAGGCGCGAACGTGCTGTTCGACACCTGGGTGCACCCGCTGATGATGGGCCTGGAGGAGCACCTGCTGACGATGTTCCGCGGCGACTTCGAATTCCACGACGGCGCCGCCGCCTCGCACCTGGGCCATGTCGCCGCCCGGCCGGCTCCGGCAGCCGAACCCGCAGCGGCGCCTGCCGAAGCGCCTGCGCCGGCCGCCGTCGTCGCCGCGCCGGCTGCGCTCGCCCCGCAGGCCGAGAGCATCGTGGTCGCCGGCTGGGCCCCGGAGGCGCAGAAGGAGCTGCAGAAGATCCCGTTCTTCGTGCGCGGCAAGGCACGCCGCAACACCGAACGCTTCGCCGCGGAACGCGGGGTGGTGCTGATCACCGTGGAAACGCTGTATGACGCCAAAGCGCACTTCAGCCGCTGACAAGGCCGCACCGGCGCCGACCCGCGTCGTGCTGGTCACCATGGACAGCCACCTGGCCAGCGCCGCCGAGCGCGCCAACCGCGAGCTCGGGCGCGAGCTGCCCGGCCTGACGCTGACGGTGCACGCCGCCGGCGAATGGGGCGCCGACGGCGCGGCGCTGGACCGTTGCCGTGCCGACATCGGCGGCGCGGACATCGTCATCGTGACGATGCTCTTCATGGAAGACCACTTCATGCCGGTGCTGCCGGCGCTGAAGGCGCGCCGCGAGCACTGCGACGCGATGGTCTGCGCCATGAGCGCCGCCGAGGTGATGAGCCTGACGCGCATGGGCAAGTTCAGCATGGACAAGCCCGCCAGCGGCGCGCTCGCCTTGCTGAAGCGCTTGCGCGGCAAGTCCAGCACCCAGGACAACAAGACGGGGGCCACGGCCGGCGCGCAGCAGATGAAGATGCTGCGCCGGCTGCCCAAGATCCTGCGCTTCGTGCCCGGCACGGCGCAGGACGTGCGCGCCTATTTCCTCACGCTGCAGTACTGGCTGGCCGGCTCGCAGCAGAACATCGGCAACCTGGTGCACATGCTGGTGCAGCGCTACGCCGCGGGGCCGCGCGAAGGGCTGCGCGCGCTGGCGCGTCCGCAGCCGCCGCTGGAGTACCCCGAGATCGGCGTCTACCACCCGCGCATGGAGGGCGACGGCGTGCACAACGGCATGTCGGACGAGCTGGCCCGGCTGCCGCGGGTGGCCACCAGCGGCAAGCGCGGCACGGTGGGCGTGCTGGTGATGCGCTCGTACCTGCTGGCCGGCAACGCCGGCCACTACGACGGCGTGATCACGGCGCTCGAGGCGCGTGGCCTGCGCGTCATCCCGGCCTTCGCCACCGGCCTGGACTCGCGCCCGGCCATCGACCGGTTCTTCGTCGAAGGCGGGCGCAGCCGCATCGACGCGCTGGTGTCGCTGACCGGCTTCTCGCTGGTCGGCGGGCCGGCCTACAACGACGCGAAGGCGGCCGAGGAGGTGCTGGCGCGCCTGGACGTGCCCTACCTGGCGGTGACGCCGGTGGAGTTCCAGACGCTGGAAAGCTGGGGCACCTCGGAGCGCGGCCTGCTGCCGGTCGAGGCGACGATGATGGTCGCCATCCCCGAGCTCGACGGCTCCACCGGCCCGATGGTCTTCGGTGGCCGCACCGATGCCGCCGGCGCCGCCTGCCATGGCTGCGACCGCGCCTGCACCTTCAAGCTGGCCGAGCACGACCACGACATGCACACCTGCTCCGAGCGCGCCGATGCGCTGGCGGCGCGCGTGGGCCGGCTGGTCGACCTGCGCCGCAGCGAGCGCGCGCAGCGGCGCGTGGCCGCGGTGATCTTCAACTTCCCGCCGAATGCCGGCAACACCGGCACCGCGGCCTTCCTGTCGGTCTTCGAATCGCTGCACAACCTGCTCAAGGCCATGCAGCGCGAGGGCTACAGCGTCGAAGTGCCGGCCACGGTGGACGAACTGCGCGAGCGCGTCATCCGCGGCAACGCCGAGACCTTCGGCGCCACGGCCAACGTGCACGCGCGCATTCCGGTCGACGACCACGTGCGCCGCGAGCGCTGGCTGAAGGCGATCGAGGCGCAATGGGGCCCTGCCCCCGGCAAGCAGCAGAGCAATGGCAGCTCGATCTTCGTGCTCGGCGAGCGCTTCGGCAACGTCTTCGTCGGTATCCAGCCGGCCTTCGGCTACGAGGGCGACCCGATGCGGCTGCTGTTCGAGCGCGGCTTCACGCCGACGCACGCCTTCTCGGCCTTCTACCGCTGGCTGAAGGAGGACTTCAACGCGCACGCGGTGCTGCACTTCGGCACGCACGGCGCGCTGGAGTTCATGCCCGGCAAGCAGACCGGCCTGTCCGGCGACTGCTGGCCCGACCGCCTGATCGGCGACCTGCCCAACTTCTACCTCTACGCCTCGAACAACCCCAGCGAAGGCACGATCGCCAAGCGCCGCGCCGCGGCCACGCTGATCAGCTACCTGACGCCGCCGGTCGCCCAGGCCGGGCTGTACCGCGGCCTGGTCGACCTGAAGTCGGCGCTCGACCGCTACCGCAGCCTCGAGCCGCAGGCCGAAGCCGAACGCGACGAGCTCGCGCTGATGCTGCAGGCGCAGGCCGCCGAGCTGCAGCTGGCCGAAGCCGAACCGGCCTGGGGCGAGCAGGCCGACGCCCGCATCGCCAGCCTGAGCGAGGCGGTGCTGGAGCTGGAGTACACGCTGATCCCGC
>Ga0114939_10000847_pt1 | contig 25091 bp, 21 predicted proteins | sample AshMeaCrysSpring_FD_87196 | JGI IMG/M metagenome (GOLD analysis project Ga0114939, IMG submission 87196) | Groundwater microbial communities from Big Spring, Nevada to study Microbial Dark Matter (Phase II) - Ash Meadows Crystal Spring | ecosystem: Environmental > Aquatic > Deep subsurface >...
CCCCTTGTCCGTACCTCGAGACTAAGAGAAACGCTATATTTAATTATTAATAATAATCTCTTAAACAAGAAAATATTAATTATTCATTATTATTAATTATTCATTATTATTAATTATTCATTAATATTAATTATTCATTATTATTAATTATTCATTATTAATTATTCATTATTAATTATTCATTATTCATTATTTTATCGTGTAACACCCTGAATAACTGGACTAACGTTGCTACCTTCAAAAGTACTGGTATTGCCGTCCCAGTTGAAGTCACTAATGCGTAGGTTGAGGGAACCAATCTGGAGGACTGGGTTATAACGCAGAACAATGTTATAAGTTCGGCGACTGTATTCAAGAAAATAGTCGGTGCTAATTTCTTGGTCTGTGTCTAGGTTAAATGAAGTTTGAACACCTGCACGTAAAGGTCCGTAAATTTGTTGGGTAAGACCGATGGAGATTGTTTTTTCATCCACAAAGCGGTCAAATTTAAAAGGGGATTCGCCGTCTAGTAGAGCTTGAGAGTAAGTTAGATTAAAGCCTGTATAGTCTAGATATGAACGAGAAAAATGACCTATTTGACCTTGTATGCCAATGCTTGCACGGAGAGATTGTTGAGTGTCACCATTGCTGTAAATGCTACTAACTCCTGTGACACCTGTGTTTAGTTGGAGATAAGGTTGCACTGGTACAGATGTAAAACGTAAACCTGCTGTAGCTGTAGGGGGTAAAGTTTCACCGCGCCACAAAGGGAAGCTGCGTCTAAGGGATACTGCACCTTGATAGCGATTAAGATCAATGCGATCGCTATCTGTGTTATCAGTGAGTAAGTCTTCTTGATCGGTTGCTGCGTTGATATTTTGAATAGATGCTTGATAACTCAGGTTAATTTTTGTATTAGCGATGGGGATATCTGGGGAGGTAAAAACCGCACCAAAACTACGGTGGACTGTTTGGAAACCAAGAGAACCATTGAAGAGACGTTCACGATAGTTATATTCTAAGCTGATGGCATAGGGGTTAGTCAAATCTCCTAATTTTCTTTGGAGTTGAATTTTAGCTCGTAGTTCATCTTCAATGTTCTCCAAATTCAAACTGGTTAATTCTCCTGTTCCTCTTAAAGAAGTTCTCACACCGAAATTGAGATCTACTTCACTGGTTACGCCAAAAACGCAAGGGTCTAAAACTCCCCCATTACAATTATTATCGGTATCACTGCTATCTCCATCAGTACTGGTAAAGGCATCTGGAAAAAATGCTTTTTGGATAAAATATTGGGGGGTTATATTGAAAAGAACTTTTTCTGTATCGACAATATTAAAACCCCGTTCAATAAAAAGACCGCCTCGTTCTTCGCCATCAAAGCCGATGGAAAATAAACCAGGTCTGCGAGGTCGGTTGTCAAATACCAATTTGTCTCGCAAAAGGGGGAAAGAAACTTGTTGATCAAAAACTATTCTAGAGTTGGAGGTGATCAGCTCATCTAGCAGGGGTGATACATTGGTTAAAGTAGCTGTATCTGCTCTTATTTCTAATTCTGGAGGGGAAAATGGGTCATTGGTAATTCTTACATTAATTGCTTCCCAACTGTCTCCTTCAAATTTAATTTTTTCCGCTTGAAAACGAAAGCGGTTAATTTTCCCCCCAGACTGGGTGGTTGCTGCACCTCCTTGTTGTTGAAGGATGTTTAAGTCTTGAATACTGCCTACAGTAAAGCGATAACCTTCGGCGGTGGTTACTCGTTGTAAGGGTTGTTCTTGGTTAAGGCGATCGCTTAGTGGTTGTTCTGGGATAATATCTGTTCCTGTATCTGTGGGCAAACTTGGAGAAGTATCTCGACTAATGGAGGGTTGGTATACTTCCCCATTAGCATTTTCAATGACACCGCGGTCTTGAACAAAGTAATATTCAAATCTATCGCCTCTCAATACTTGTTCTCCGCGTTTTAGTACCACATTTCCTTCTGCTACCGCCAGACGATTTGATAAATTTATCCGCAAACGGTCTGTTGTGAGTAATCCTCTATCAAAACGCATTACTACATTGCCAGTTGCTGTAACTACTTGTCTATTTTGGTCATATTCCTGGCGATCAGCGATTATTTCTACTAATTTTATTTCTTCTACTGGGGGGAGATTTTCTGGTGTTGAGTTTTCTGTTGCTTGTGAGGTGTAAAAATCAAATTCCTTGCTCTCACCATGGCGAGTTTGTGTGACTAGGCGAGTTATTTTACTGGTTTTTGGTTTGATTTTTAAAGTATTTTTGACGGATATGGGTGAACCCAGGAGATCTGCACTTTGTCTCGACTGGTTTACTAGGGCTAGTTGGTTATTTACTAACCTGGGTTTGGGGTCTTTCTTGAGTTCTACTATTTGGATAATAACTGGGGGTTCAGGTGGTGGTGGTATTGGGGCCATTTTTGCACAAACTTCCTCACATCAAAACTGAACCTTAGCTTAACCGAACTAACCATATTTTGAGAGTTTTTGTCATTGGTCAAAACGTCATTGGTCATTGGTACTTGGTTCTTGGTTATTGGTCAAAACGTAGGGGCAGGTGACCGAATAATATTTTAATCACAACTAGAATCAAAATATCAAAACCCGCCCACTCCACGTCAAACGTCATTAGTCCTTATTGTTATATATGTATTGAAAAAATGAATATTAATTTTTCTTCAAGAGATCATAACATTTAGTTAAGAACGATCAGACCAATGACCAATGACCAATGACCAATGACTAATTGTATTATTCTAAGTCTTTTCTACCTGGGTTACGAACTGGGTCACTTGAGAGAAACCCAAATACAAATAAACCAACAAAAAACGCTACTGTTATATAAACTACAATTTTGAGTGTTAGCATATTATTCTCCTTTGATCCTTCTTGATTTACTTTAGCTGATTTTGGTTAAATCCACGACACTTACCTTACCAAGTCAAAAATAATCCTCGTTGTTCCCAGAGCATCAACATTCCGCTAAAGGTTACAAACATTACTACTATTTGTCTGAACCTTTCTGTACTGATTTTTTCTAAGACTATTTGACCTATCCAGTTTCCTGGAAATGCTGCTAAACCTATAATTATTCCATAGAAAAGGTATGCTTTGGTAAATGCACCCAATAATATATAAAAAAATACTTTGACAATGTGAATTATTACCACATTGGCGGCTTTTGTGGCAACCATGTCTTCTTTTACCAGTCCATAATTGAAATATAAAGAGTTTAACATTGGTCCTGTGCTACCTATTAACCCTGATAAAAAAGCATAGATGAATCCTGCTGGGAGAAAATACCACGCATTGACTTTAAATAATTGTTGTTGATTACCTACATTGCAAGTTACGCCAGACAAGATTAAAAATATACCTAGAAGTACTGGTAGCCATTGTATTTCTGTTTGAGTAAAGACGAATGCTCCTAAACCCGCTCCAACTATTGCTCCTGGTAAGTACCACCACATCACTGTCCAATCTATGTAATTCCAATATATCCACATTCTTTGAAAGTTTCCTAGCAACATTCCTATAGTTACTACTGGTGGTACTGCTGCTGCACCTAAGTATAATCCAATAACTGGGATTAAAATTAATGGACTTCCTCCCGCTGCTAAGGTGCTGAGAAACCAACTTATACTACTTGCTAATGTTAGTCCTATTATTTCCACTGCTTTACTTTACTTTAATTTTCTTTACTTTATGTTAAATTGTAACTTGAATTTGGCTCTCAAATTGACTTTTATATTTTATCAAGCTATTTTTGAAACTGAAATAGTTAGTTTTTATGGAAAAAATGGGAGATTATTTATCAAAAAAAATCTAGCTATTCAGGAAAATTGTTGAGCAAAAATTTTCAATTAAATAAGTTAAAAAGTTTGAGAAAAAGCTTGACATCAAAGCAGAGCTTGTGCTAAATTATTATCAAGGAAAAATGAGAACAAATTGTTAGGATGGTAGGTTGATGGGTTTTTCCAGTTGAGCAAGTTTAATAGTTAAATTGTAAGTTACATAAGTTAGATAAATTTGAAAGTGTAAAATCAAAGAGAGAAAACAACTGTGGTACAAAAGGAAAATAAGGAAATAAAAAAATCTCTAGCTCATACCCCTTTATTTGAGTTAGCAATGGCGCAAAAAGCAAGAATGACTGAATTTGCTGGTTGGGAAATGCCCATTCAATATAGTGGGTTGAAAAAAGAACATGAAGCAGTGCGCAAATCTGCAGGAATGTTTGATGTCTCCCACATGGCAAAATTTGCACTTTCAGGGAAAAATTTAGTCAAAGAGTTACAGAAATTGGTGCCTTCAGATTTGCAACGGTTAACCCCTGGAAAGGCACAATACACTGTTTTGTTAAATGCTGAAGGTGGGATTATTGATGATATCATTTACTATCATCAGGGAGAAGAACAAGGATTGATTATTGCTAATGCTGCTACTACCGAAAAAGATAAGGCTTGGTTGTTGGCAAATTTGGAAAAAACTGGAGTTGAATTAGAAGATTTATCTCAAACAAAAGTGTTAATTGCTATTCAAGGACCAGCAGCAGTGAAGCAATTACAAGCTTTTGTGGAAGAAGATTTAAACTCAGTTAAAGCTTTTGAACATTTTCAAGGAAAAATATTAGGAGAAACTGCTTTTCTTGCTCGCACTGGTTATACTGGAGAAGATGGTTTTGAGGTGATGATCAACCCAGAAGTGGGTCAGAAACTTTGGCAAAGTTTGCTCAATGTTGGGGTTATTCCTTGCGGTTTGGGTGCACGGGATACTCTACGTTTAGAAGCTGCAATGTGTTTGTATGGTCAGGATATGGATGAGTCGATTACTCCCTTAGAAGCGGGTTTGAGTTGGTTGGTACATTTGGAAACTAAAGATGATTTTATTGGGAGAAAGGTGTTAGAAACTCAAAAAAATGTTGGGATAAAACGTAAATTAGTGGGGTTGGAAATGGAAGGGCGATATATTGCGCGTCATGGTTATCCAGTGTTAGTTAATGGGGAAACACTGGGAGTAGTGACTAGCGGGAGTTTAACTCCTACTTTGGAAAAGGCGATCGCTCTTGCTTATCTTCCTTCTTCTTTGACTAAAATAGGACAAAATATAGAGGTAGAAATTCGGGGAAAAAATCACCCAGGAAAAGTGGTTAAAAAACCTTTTTATTCTTCTCCTAGTCGAGTGAAATAAAATATATTTTGCTTGAAATATATAGTGGTGGGACAAGGGGCTTAAGCCCCTTGTCTCCTATTATTAATTTATTACAAACTACAAAAAAATGCTATAGATTGCAGTTTTAAATAGTCTGTATTGTGACAAAAAAAGTTCGCTTTTGTATTTTGGCGACAAATAGGTGGTAGCAATACAAGTTTTTAGGACTGCTTTTTTCCATTGGTATTTTAAGCAAAAACTACAGTGCGATTACCGTAAACTAACACTCGATTTTGCAGGTGGAGACGCACTGCTCTTGCTAAAACAATGCGCTCTAAATCTTTACCTTTGCGAATTAAATCAGCCACATTATCGCGATGACTGACGCGGACAACATCTTGTTCAATAATGGGACCTTCATCTAAATTAGCAGTGGCATAATGAGCTGTTGCTCCTATTATTTTAACTCCCCTTTCATAGGCTCTTTCATAAGGATTTGCACCCGCAAAAGCTGGTAAAAAAGAGTGATGAATATTGATAACTTTGGAGAATTTTTCCAGAAATTCAGGGGTTATTATTTGCATATACTTGGCTAAAACAACTAGGTCAATTTGGTATTTTTCTAGCAATTCTAATTGTTGAGCTTCTGCTTCAGGTTTGGTTTCTTTTGTGATAGAAATATGCTGAAAATTAATACCAAATTGCTCGGCAATGGGTTGTAATTGGGGATGGTTACTGATAATTAAAGGAATTTCTGCAGCAATTTCTTTTGCTTGTTTACGCCAAAGTAAATCTAATAAACAATGATCTTGTTTTGTAACAAAAATAGCAAGACGGGGGAGAGTATCCGAGAAATGTAGTGACCAATTAGCATTAAGAGGTTTGGCGATCGCCTCAAAAGCTGGAGCAATAACCTCCCTGGGTAAATTAAACCCTTCAAGTTGCCATTCAATGCGAGTGAGAAACAAATCAGCGCTAAAATCAGTATGCTGGTCAGCATGGATAATATTCCCGCCATTGGAGTAGATAAAGTTAGCAATTTTTGCTACCAGACCTTTTTGATCAGGACAAGACACCAGTAAAGTAGCAGTTGGACTGTTCATAATTAAAATAGTTAATAAGGGGAAATTTTTTCCTGTATTGTATAACAAGCACGATGTTTTTTAAGATAATAGTTCAGAACAAGGGGTTTAAACCCCTTGTCTTCAGTCCTTGTTTTTTGAGATAATAGCTCAGGACAAGGGGTTTAAACCCCTTGTCTTCAGTCCTTGTTTTTTAAGATAATAGTTCAGAACAAGGGGTTTAAACCCCTTGTCTTCAGTCCTTGTTTTTTAAGATAATAGTTCAGAACAAGGGGTTTAAACCCCTTGTCTTCAGTCCTTGTCTATATCCTTAAAAAATAAACCAAAATCAAACAATATGACTATTACTAGAGAAAAACCAACTAATTTACCGTTACCCCCAGGTAACTTAGGTTTACCCGTTATTGGGGAAACTTTCAACTTTCTTTTTGATCGAGAGTTTCAGAAAAAGAGATTAAATAAATATGGAAAAACTTTTAAAACTCATATTTTTGGTAGTCCTACCGTAGTTATGGTTGGCGATCAAGCTAACACTTTTTTATTTAAAAATGAAAATAAATATGTGCGTTCAGCTTGGCCTAAAAGTATAACAATATTGTTAGGGCAAAATTCCTTAACTATACAACAAGGAACTTTTCACACATCCAGAAGAAAACTCTTATATCAAGCATTTCAACCGAGAGCTTTGGCGAGTTATATTCCCACAATGGAAAGAATAACTAACAACTATTTAACCAAGTGGGAACAACTCAAAACCTTAACCTGGTATCCTGAATTGAGAAACTATACTTTTGACATTGCAGCTAGTTTATTTGTGGGAACAGAAGCAGCTTCAGAAACCCCATTAAGAGAACTTTTTGAAATCTGGTGTGGAGGTTTATTTACTATTCCTTTTCCTTTTCCTTGGACAAAATTTGGTAAAGCTAAAAAAGCTCGTGAAGAGTTACTCAAACACATAGAAAAAATTGTTATTCAAAGACAAAAAACAGAAAACCTGGGTGAGGATGCTTTAAGCTTATTATTACAAGCAAAAGATGAAGAAGGAAACAGTCTTAGTGTAGAGGAAATTAAAGACCAAATTTTAACATTATTATTTGCAGGTCATGAAACTTTAACCTCATCTTTAACTTCTTTTTGTTTATTAACTGCCCAACATCCAGAAGTAAGAAAAAAGATGATCGAAGAACAAGAAAAACTGGACATAACTGCTCCTATTACTATGGAAAATTTAAAAGAAATGAGTTATCTAGAGCAAGTACTTAAAGAGGTTTTGCGTTTCATTCCTCCTGTGGGTGGTGGTTTTCGGGAAGTGATTGAGTCATTTGAGTTTAATGGTTATTTAATTCCTCAAGGTTGGACAGTACAATATCAAATTGCTCAAACTCATAAAGATGAAGAAATATATCAAGAAGCTCAACTTTTTGATCCAGAGCGGTTTTCTCCAGAAAGAGCGGAAGATAAACAAAAAAACTTTGGTTATCTTCCCTTTGGTGGCGGTTTAAGGGAATGTTTGGGTAAAGAATTTGCTCGCTTAGAAATGAAAATTTTTGCTGCTATGTTAGTGAGGAGTTATCATTGGGAATTATTGCCAGAGCAAGATTTAGAAATGATAACTATTCCTTCACCTCGTCCCCGTGATGGGTTGAAAATTAACTTTAGTCCTCGAGTAAAAATATCTGGTTAAGGATGGTGATTTTAGTCATTAGTAATTAGTAATTAGTAATTAGTAATTAGTAATTAGTCATTAGTCATTAGTAATTAGTCATTAGTAATTAGTCAGGAGTTTTTAAGGTTTTTTATGTATTTTAAAAAAATATTAATGTTTCTTAAAAAGATCATAACATTTAGCTAAGGACTAATGACCAATGACTAATGACCAATGACTAATGACCGTTTTTGGTGGTCATTTCCACTGCGCTCAATAACCACCAAAAAACGGTCATTGAGCGCAGTCGAAATGACCGTCGGGAGCGTACAGCAATAGATAAGGTACTATAGACAAGGGGCGCGGATACCCTTGCCTGGACAACTCATAAAGGCTATTTTTGTTAAAATAAAAAAAACAGATAGATAAAAGAAAATGATAGTAACAGAAAGTTTAAGAGAAATAGCTCAAAAAACAAGTAAAGCAGCTCGGGAGTTAGGTACATTATCAACTGAAGCAAGAAATGAGGCTTTAGCGGCGATCGCCTTTGCTTTAGAAACAGGTACAACAGACATTCTCGCAGCAAATGAAAGTGACTGCAAAACAGCAGAAACAGAAGGGATACCTCAAGCACTTTATGCGAGATTAAAATTAGGAGAAGTTAAACTAAAAGCAGCTATAGCAGGAATAAGAGATGTAATTAAATTACCAGATCCAGTGGGAGTAAATCAAATCCATCGTGAGTTAGATGAAGGCTTAATTTTAAAGCGAGTAACCTGCCCTTTGGGAGTGTTAGGAGTGATATTTGAAGCTCGCCCCGATGCTTTAATTCAAATCACAAGTTTAGCGATAAAATCAGGTAATGGAGTGATTTTAAAACCAGGAAAAGAAGCAATAAAAACTTGTCAAACTTTAGTAACAAAAATTCATCAAGCTTTAGCAACTACAAAAGTTAACCCAGATGCGGTGCAATTACTCACAACCAGGGAAGAAATTAGGGCATTATTAGAATTAGATGAATATGTAAATTTAATTATTCCTAGAGGGTCAAATTCTTTTGTAAAATATGTGCAGGAAAACACTAAAATACCAGTATTGGGACACGCTGATGGTATTTGTCATTTATATATAGATAAAGCAGCAGATATACAAAAAGCAATCACCATAACTGTTGACTCTAAAACTCAATATCCAGCAGCTTGTAATGCAATTGAGACATTATTGGTGAACAAAGAAATAGCCCCCGAAATATTACCCAAAATAGCAGTAGCACTGGGTGAGAAACAAGTAGAATTACGGGGCGATGAGCAAACCAGGGAAATAATAGATGTTCTCCCAGCAAGTGCAGCAGACTGGGCAACAGAATACTCAGATTTGATTTTAGCTATCAAAATAGTAGAAAATGTAGAAGAGGCGATCGCCCATATCAATACCTATGGATCAAAACATACCGATGCCATAGTTACAGAAAATCAAACAATCGCCGCAATATTTCTTAACCAAATAGATGCAGCAGGAGTATATCATAATTGCTCCACTCGTTTTGCTGATGGTTTTCGTTATGGTTTTGGAGCGGAAGTAGGTATAAGTACTCAAAAAATGCCCCCAAGAGGACCCGTAGGTTTAGAAGGGTTAGTGACATACAAATATCAAGTGACAGGAGATGGACATATCACAAAAACTTATACAGGATCTGATCCTAAACTTTTTACACATAAAGATTTGTGAAGAATTGTTCCCAAACAAAAGGGAGGTATCAGACAATATTTTTAAGAGGAAATATGGACTCAATTCAAATAAGCGAGATTAAATGTTATGGCTATACGGGTTACTTAGCAGAAGAACAAGTACTGGGGCAATGGTTTGAAGTGGATTTAACTTTGTGGTTGGATTTAACTGCAGCAGGGGAACGGGATGATATTCAGGAAACTCTGGACTATCGAGAAGCGATCGCCATAGTGAAAAACCTAGTAAAAACCGCAAAATTTGCCCTAGTGGAAAAACTAGCAACAGAAATAGCCTCCGAAATTTTACGGTTAAAACCAGTAAAACAAGTAAGAGTGCAGTTAACCAAACCAGCAGCACCGATCCCCGACTTTGGGGGGAAAATAACAATAGATATTACTAGGAAAAAGGAAGGAGTTATGGATCAACAATAGACTTAAACCTATTGTCAAAGAGTTTTGATTTTCATAACTCTATCAAGGAAATGCTATATCAAATTATTTACTTAACATGGGGGGGGAAATCTGTCAAGAAATACGCAAAGAAAATTAAAAGAATAAGGAAAAATACTGAAGAGGTAAAAGAAAAGAGAAAAGATTCAGCAATTGTTACCAAGCAAAGTAAGAGGAAAATCTGTCAAATTAGAAATAGAAAGGTGCAGATAAATAAAGATTAATGTAGTAAAAAGATTAGACAAAAAAAGGAAGGTAAAAAGGCGATGAATGGAAAAATGAAACAAATTTGGTTTGCTACCTGGAACTATCTTAACCAGCCAATATTTGAGCAAAAAAATCAATCAGTATGGAAACCTAGTAGGTTTTGGTATCTATATAAAATACAATTATTAGAAAAATGTTGGCAAAAACCATGTTATGGGAAAAGTCCAAACCATCAATGAAAACATGAATATAGAGCCAGAAATAAACCGTTTACTAGAGATAATGCCAGCTTCTGGGCGGATGTTAACTAAAATAGTGGATAAACCCCAGCAAACACAGGTAATAGTAACAGAATTTCCTTCACCCTGGAAACAAGGTAACAGACCAATATATATAAACTTTGACTTGTGGCGGCGCTTATCTAGACCACAAAGGGATTTAATATTATTAAGAGCAGTAAGTGGTTTAATTAATATCAAATGGTTTAAACCAGATGTGTATCAAGGGATAGCCTTAGCAGGAGTAATAGGACTGGCAGTAGAAACAATACAGACAGATCCAGTGGGAATGGTAATAGCAGGGGGTTTAAGCGCGATCGCCCTGCGTCAAATCTGGCAGAGTAACCGCAGCGTGCAAAAGGAATTAGATGCAGATGAAGCAGCTATAAAAGTGGCAGTGAGAAGGGGTTATTCAGAAACAGAAGCAGCAGCTAGTTTGTTATCAGGAATAGAAGCAGTAGCTTCATTAGAAGGGCGCTCCAGTTTGAATTTTACTGAATTGATCCGTAGTCAAAACTTAAAAGCGATCGCCAATCTTTCTCCAGTAGGTGTTCCTTCAAGTGTAAGAGAGCAAGAGTAGTAAAGTTGAATACAAATGCAAAACAAAGACCTCCGTTGAATTTCTTTTTGAACCAAAATCAACGGGGGTATTTATTTAAAATAGAGGAAAATGAGTGAAAATGTAGAAATATCTTTAGTGATACCATTTTACAATGAAGCAAGCAATATTGATTATTTGTTTGAGCGAGTTTTAAAAGTATTAAATAAGCTAAAAACTAGCTATGAAATAGTTTGTGTCAATGATGGAAGTCAAGACAAAACCCTTGAACTTTTAGTAGAATATCATACTCATAACCCAACAATTAAAATAGTAAATTTATCCAGAAATTTTGGTAAAGAAATTGCCCTAACAGCAGGATTAGATTATGCTACGGGAGCAGCAATAATTCCGTTAGATGCTGACTTACAAGATCCACCAGAATTAATAGAAAAATTGATAGAAAAATGGAGAGAAGGATATGATATAGTCTATGGAACCAGACGAAGTCGTCAAGGAGAAACTTGGTTAAAACGATTTACAGCTAAAGCTTTTTATCAAACAATGGGGAAAATGAGTACTGTTTTTATACCGCCAGATACAGGTGATTTTCGCTTATTAGATCGTCAAGTAGTAGAAGCATTAAAACAAATGCCAGAACGGACTCGCTTTATGAAAGGATTATTTGCTTGGGTGGGGTTCAAACAAACATCAATAATATTTGATAGAGAAGCCCGTTTTCAAGGAAAAACTACCTGGAATTATTGGAAACTGTGGAATTTTGCAATTGACGGCATTACCTCATTTAGTTTTTTACCGTTGAAAATTTGGAGTTATATAGGGTTAGTTATTTCCCTACTTTCATTAGTTTATGCTAGCTTTTTAGTTATCAAAACAATAGTGTTAGGCATTGATATTCCTGGTTATGCTTCCCTTATGGTAGCAATTCTATTTTTTGGAGGGATTCAATTAATAACTTTGGGAATAATTGGTGAATATTTAGGGAGAGTTTATGAAGAAGTTAAAAGAAGACCACTGTATTTGGTGAGAGAATCTTATGGTTTTGAAGAAAAAAAAATTAGGGCAGATATGGGTTTAATTCATCAACCGCCAGGTATTAAAATCCCTGACGGTTGATGGAAATAATGCAAAATAAACAATATACTGGTTCTCATAGTGGTGAAACGTGGACAAGGGGCTTAAGCCCCTTGCCAGTATTAAATACTATAATAGGAATTATCAAAAAATAAAAACCTAATAAATTAAGAAAAATGTGGACAAGGGGCTTAAGCCCCTTGCCACTATGAAAAATATAAATATATTCAATTAAAAACCTAATAAATTAAGGAAAAAAATGATGAATAAAACCAAGAAAATAGTAGATATTTTAGAGCAAGTATTAGCAGGGGAAGAAATAACAGAAATTGAAGGAGTAAAACTGTTAGAGCAAAAAGAGCCAGAAGTAATAACAAGTATTCAAAAAACAGCGGATAAACTAAGAGAAAAACAAGTAGGAGAAACAGTAACTTATGTGATAAATCGCAATATTAATTTTACCAATATTTGCGAGCAACACTGTAATTTTTGTGCTTTTAGGAGAGACAAAGGAGAAGCGGGATATTTTTGGTTAGAAACAAAGGAAATTTTAGCCAAAGCAAAAGAAGCAGTAGAGCGAGGAGCAACAGAAATTTGTATGCAGGGAGGGTTAAACCCAGAAGCAAAAATTAAAGGGAAAAGTTTGCCCTATTATTTACAATTGGTAGAGACAATTAAAAGTGAATTTTCTCAGTTACATTTTCATGCTTTTTCTCCTCAAGAAGTAGAATTTATTGCCAGAGAAGATGGAATAAGTATAGAAGAAGTAATTCTGGCATTGAAAAAAGGTGGGGTAGGATCAATGCCAGGTACAGCAGCAGAAATATTAGAAGATAGAGTAAGACAGATAATATGTCCAGAAAAAATCAAGACAGCAACTTGGTTAGAAATAGTAAGTACAGCCCATAGATTAGGAATGCCAACCACAAGTACAATGTTGAGTGGACATATAGAAACAAAAGAAGAGCTTTTAAAGCATTTAGAAAAAGTGCGATCGCTGCAAAAAACCGCCATAGAAAGGGGATATCCTGCCAAAATAACCGAGTTTATAATTTTACCTTTTGTAGGGAAAGAAGCGCCCAAACCGATGCGTAAAAGAGTAGGAAAAGACCAACCAAACTTAGAAGAAACTCTGTTATTAACAGCGGTAGCAAGGATATACTTAGGTAACTGGATTATTAATCATCAACCAAGCTGGGTAAAACTGGGTTTAACAGGAGCAACCACAGCCTTGCAATGGGGTTGTAATGATATTGGCGGCACATTAATGGAAGAACACATTACTACAATGGCAGGAGCAATAGGTGGAACTTGTATGGAAGTAGCAGACTTACAAAAAGCGATTAAATCAATAAATCGTCCTTACCGTCAAAGGGATACAATTTATGGGGAAATAAAAAATCAGCCCCCAGTTACGATAAAATGTGGCTAAACATCAAGGATCAAGTATGAGAATTTTAGTTACTGGTGGAGCAGGTTTTATCGGTTCGCACCTAATAGACAGATTAATGGAAGAAGGACACGAGGTATTGTGTCTTGATAACTTTTTCACTGGTCATAAGCGGAATATCCTTAAATGGATGGATCATCCCTATTTTGAACTAATTCGCCACGATGTGACCGAACCCATTCGCCTAGAAGCAGATCAAATTTATCATCTCGCTTGTCCAGCATCCCCCGTTCATTATCAATTTAACCCAGTTAAAACCATCAAAACAAATGTAATTGGGACATTGAATATGCTGGGGTTAGCGAAACGCCTAAAAGCGAGATTTTTGCTAGCATCCACCTCCGAGGTTTATGGGGATCCAGAGGTGCATCCCCAACCAGAAGAATATCGCGGCAATGTAAATACTATTGGTATTCGTTCATGTTATGATACTGAAACTGAAATTTTGACAGAAAACGGCTGGATACCATTCCCAGAATTAGAAAAAGGGGTGCGGGTTGCTACTTTAAACCCAGATAAGCAACAAATTGAGTACTATATTCCTGACAAATACATAATTCAAGATTATGTGGGCAACTTACTAAGATTTGTTAATTCTAAGTTTGATTTGTGTGTAACGCCCAATCACTGGATGTATGTGCGTAGCAAAACTGATAAATTTAAGTTTATCCGTGCAGATGAAGATAAACACTGGCATTCTTGGCGGGTGGTTACAGGAGCAGAATTTACAGGTGAAAACATTGAATGGTTTGAACTAGGAAAACCCCCCCGAAACGCCAAAGTTAATGTTACTCGCATTGCCATGGATGACTGGTTAGAGTTTCTGGGTTACTATATTTCTGAGGGATGTGTCCACGTAAGGAAACGAGTAAGAGTTGTCAATGGCAGAGATTACAATATTGCAGATTATAATGTGCTAATTGCTCAAGAAAACCCAGAAGGAAGAGAAAAAATAGCCACTTGTCTCAGTCGTCTTGGGTTTAAATTTTTTGATTCTGATGACCATCAATTTCGGATTTGCAGTAAACAACTAACTGAAATTTTGCAGCCTTTAGGTAAGTCAGGGGAGAAATATATTCCCAGGGAGTTTTTGCAACTTAACCAAAGACAATCATTAATTTTATTCAAAGCATTGATCTTGGGTGATGGCTCTCAAAGAGGCGATACCTACACTTACTATACCAAGTCAAAGCAACTAGCTGATGATGTGCAAGAATTAGCTATGCGTTGTGGCTATGCAGCTTCAGTAGTTTCTCATGCAGTAGGACGTGACCTCTATCGTGTTAATATTCGCCCAGCTAAAAATGCCAACCTTGTTACACCAACCCCTGTTCGTTATGCAGGTAAAGTTTATTGCGTTAACGTAACAAACCATATTATCTGTGTACGTCGCCAGGGAAAAGTGGCATTTTGTGGCAACTGTTACGACGAAGGGAAGCGCGTAGCTGAAACCCTCGCATTTGACTATCACCGCCAAAATAATGTAGATATTCGTGTAGCACGAATATTTAACACTTACGGATCTAGGATGTTAGAAAATGATGGTCGAGTAGTTAGTAATTTTGTGGTTCAAGCATTGCAAGGTAAACCTTTAACTGTCTATGGAGATGGTTCACAAACTCGCAGTTTCTGTTATGTTGATGACCTGGTAGAAGGTTTAATTCGCCTAATGAATGGTGATTATATTGGACCTTTAAATTTAGGAAATCCAGGAGAATATACAATTTTACAATTAGCAGAAAACATCTCTAAAATGATAAATCCTGATGCAGAATTGGTGTTTAAACCTTTACCTCAAGATGACCCAAAACAAAGACAACCAGATATTACTAAAGCTAAAAAATATCTCGGTTGGGAACCTACTATTAATTTACAAGAAGGTCTGAAATTGACAATTGCAGATTTTCGAGAACGTTTGAGTAATAAATAAGAAATAAGGAGGGGAAAAATATGCGAGTTTGTGTGATTGGAACGGGATATGTAGGGTTAGTAACGGGTGTTTGTTTGGCTCATGTTGGACATGATGTTATCTGTGTAGATAATAATGAGCAAAAAGTAAAATTAATGCAGTCAGGACAATCACCAATTTTTGAACCTGGTTTATCAGAATTGATGAAATCATCGACAGAATCAGATAAATTACATTTTACTTCCGATTTGGAAAAGGGAGTAAATCATGGTGAAATTTTGTTTATTGCTGTAGGTACCCCCGCACTACCTAACGGAGAAAGTGATACTCGTTATGTACAAGCAGTAGCACATGGCATAGGACTGCACCTGAAAAATGGTTACAAAGTGGTAGTGAATAAGTCAACAGTACCCATCGGTACAGGAGACTGGGTAAAAAGAATTGTTCTTGATGGGATAGCAGAAAAACAAAAGTCATCGGGAAGTGCAGAAAATAGAGAAGCAAACTTTGATGTGGTGAGTAATCCAGAATTTCTGCGAGAAGGAGTGGCGGTATATGATACTTTTAACCCGGATCGCATTGTTTTGGGAAGTCATAGTGAAAAGGCGATCGCCATGATGCAGGAACTTTATTCCCCTATTATTGAGCGTAAATTTGCTGAAGATCAATCCCTCCCGAGAGTACCAGTGGTAGTGACAGATTTAAATTCCGCAGAAATGATTAAATATGCAGCAAATGCTTTTTTGGCAACTAAAATCAGTTTTATAAATGAAGTAGCAAATATTTGCGATCGGGTTGGGGGAGATATCGTCCAAATAGCAAAAGGTATTGGTTTAGATTCTCGCATTGGAGAAAAATTTCTGCAAGCGGGAATAGGTTGGGGAGGATCATGTTTTCCCAAAGATGTCTCAGCTTTAATTCACACAGCAGAAGACTATGGATATGAAACAAAAATCTTAAATGCAGTGGTAGAAGTTAACAAACATCAACGTTTAATTGCTATTGAAAAACTACAACAAGAACTGAAAGTACTCAAAGGTAAAACTATTGGTTTACTGGGTTTAACTTTTAAACCAGATACTGATGATATGCGCGATGCTCCAGCTTTAAATATTATTGAAGAGTTAAATAGGTTGGGTGCTAAAGTAAAAGCTTATGACCCCATTGTGTCGCCTACAGGAGTAAGTCATGGTATATCTGGGGTAATTATTGAAACCAACCCAGAAATGTTAGCAGATGAATGTGATGCTTTAGTTTTGGTGACAGACTGGGAAGAATTTCTCAATCTAGACTACCCTAAAATGGCAAAACGGATGACCCATCAAGTAATTATTGATGGTCGTAATTTTCTCAACAGAGAAAAATTGCAAAAAGCAGGTTTCCGTTACGTTGGTGTCGGTAGATAAGTCATTAGTCATTGGTCATTGGTAATAATATGTCAATTATGATAACTAACCACTAATAATTAACCATTAATAATTTACAACTAATGACTAATGACTAATGACCAATGACTAATGACCAATGACTAATGAATAATGACTAATGAATAATAAATTATGAATCATCCTCTTTACGTTGCGTTTATTTGGCATCAACATCAACCGTTATATAAGTCTCGCTCGGCGGGAAAATATCGCCTTCCCTGGGTACGTTTACATGGCACTAAAGATTATTTGGATTTAGTGTTAATTCTGGAAAAATATCCAAAACTTCATCAAACAGTAAATTTAGTACCCTCCCTCATTTTACAGTTAGAAGATTATGTGGCGGGAACAGCTTTTGACCCCTATTTAGAGTTAGCTCTCACTCCAGAAAATCAGTTAAATGAAGAGCAAAAAAAATATATCATTGAACACTTTTTTGACGGAAATCATCGGACTTTAATTGACCCCCATCCCCGTTATTCTCAATTATACGAACAACGCCAAGAAAATGGGAAAAATTGGTGTAAAGAACATTGGACAAATCAAGATTATAGCGATTTGTTAGCATGGCATAATTTGGCTTGGTTTGATCCAATATTTTGGGATGACCCAGCAATAGCAACTTGGTTAAAACAAGGCAAAGATTTTACTTTAAGCGATCGCCAACGAATTTATTCTAAACAACGGGAAATTATCAGCCGTATTATTCCGCAACATAAGAAAATGCAAGAGTCGGGACAGTTGGAAGTTACCACAAATCCCTATACTCACCCTATATTACCATTGCTGGCAGATACCAACTCTGGGAGGGTAGCGGTACCAGATCTGGTATTACCAGAAAAACGTTTTCAGTGGTCAGAAGATATCCCCAGACACCTGAAAAAAGCCTGGGATATCTATGTAGACAGGTTTGGAAGACAACCCCGCGGGTTATGGCCAAGTGAACAGTCAGTAAGTCCTGAAATATTGCCTTATATCGCTGAAGCAGGTTTTAAATGGATTTGTTCAGATGAAGCAGTTTTAGGTTGGAGTTTACAACACTTTTTCCATCGCGATGGCGCAGGCAATGTATATAAACCTGACTTATTATATAAAGCCTATAGGTTGACCACTCATCATAGAGATTTATCTATTGTATTCCGTGACCACCGTCTTTCTGATTTAATTGGTTTTAGTTATGGGGGCATGGAACCAGTACGAGCTGCAAAAGACTTGGTGGGTCATTTAGAGGCTATTTATCGCGCTTATCAACAGCAAAAAGACCAACAACAACCTTGGTTGGTTACTATCGCCCTAGATGGGGAAAACTGCTGGGAGTTTTATCAACAGGATGGGTTGCCATTTTTGGACAATCTCTATGAGCGTTTGAGTAAGGAACAACATATTAAACTGGTAACAGTGTCCGAGTTTTTAAGCAAGTTTCCCCCAATTGCAAATATTTCTCATTTGCATAGTGGGTCATGGGTAGATGGGAGTTTTACTACCTGGATAGGCGATCGCGCTAAAAACCGCGCTTGGGACTTACTTACGGAAGCAAGAGAAGTACTGGCAAAACATCCAGAAGCAACAGAAGAAAATAACCCAGAAGCGTGGGAAGCATTATATGCAGCAGAAGGCTCTGATTGGTTTTGGTGGTTTGGGGAGGGTCATTCATCTAACCAGGATGCCATGTTTGACCAACTATTTAGAGAGCATATTGCAGGCATTTATCAAGCTTTAAATGAACCCGTACCGCCACATATTTATCAACCAATAGAAGCCCATGAAACTCAAGAAAATAGACTCCCACAAACATTTATTCATCCTATCATTGATGGAATTGGAGATGAGCAAGACTGGGATAAAGCAGGTAAAATTGAGGTAGGTGGTGCGCGAGGAACCATGCACCAAAGCAGTACAGTACAAAGGTTATTTTATGGTTGGGATCACCTTAATTTTTATCTACGTTTAGACTTTAAAACAGGAGTTATTCCAGGGAAAGATTTACCACCCCAGTTACATTTATTTTGGTTTTATCCAGGGCAAATTAATCATAATAGTCCCATACCTTTGGCGAATATTCCTGATGAAGCTCCCCTAAATTATTTATTCCGTCACCATTTAGGAATTAATATAGCTACCGACTCAGTTTGGTTTGAAGAAGCAAAAGAACATCATCAATGGCATTCACTTATGACTCGCGCTGAGGTAGCTTTTAATAAGTGTTTAGAGTTAGCAGTACCCTGGGCTGATTTACATATTGAACCAGATGTTAACCTCCGTTTGCTGGCAGTTTTGGCAGATAATGGTGAGTTTAAAAGTTATTTACCAGAACAAGGTTTAGTGATGTTGCAAGCTCCTTAATGATTTAGTCATTAGTCATTAGTCATTGGTTATTTTATTGTATTTTTTAAAAAAGTTATTAAAAATACAGCTAGTCTAAAGTTATGATCTTGATCAAGTTCTGTTAAACTTGGAGCAAGACAAGGGGCTTAAGCCCCTTGTCTCTCATAACTTTGATAACTTGATACATTAATGACTATTGACTAATGACTATTGACTAATGACTATTTTACAAGTTGAACAGGTAAGTTTAGCAGCATCAGTGGGTTCCAGTTATTTGTTACGGGATGTTTACTTTGAGGTAATAAAAGGCGATCGCCTAGCAATTATTGGTCCTTCTGGTGCAGGAAAAACCTCACTTTTACGCTTATTAAATCGACTGATTACACCAAGTAAAGGTAAAATTTATTTAGAAAATCAAGAATATAATCATATTAATGTAATCAAGTTACGTTCTCAAGTGGTTTTAGTACCCCAAGAACCCAAATTATTAGGTATGAAAGTAGAGGAAACTTTAGCTTATCCATTAATTTTACAACAATTACCCAAAAAGGAAATTAAACAGCGGGTACAAAATTGGGTTGAGAGAGTTGGTATCCCTGAAGAATGGTTAGAACGAAACGAATTACAGTTATCATTGGGACAAAGACAATTAGTAGCAATTGTGCGGGGTTTAATTATGGAACCGAAGATATTATTATTAGATGAACCAACATCAGCTTTAGATATTGGTCGTGGGACTAATTTATTGGCAATTTTAAATGAACTTAGCTTAAATCATACCACCATTTTAATGGTTAATCATCAATTAGAATTAGCTCAACAATTTGCAACTAGAGTCTTATATTTTCAGGAGGGAATGTTAATTGCAGATACTCCAGCAACTCAGGTTAATTGGAGTGAGTTGCGCGAAAATTTAATTAAACAAGAAAGTAAAACTCGAGCAGAATGGACAATAAACAATGAATAGTTATTGCAATATTTTTGTTACTTTTAATATAGACAAGGGGCTTAAGCCCCTTGTCTAAAAAACCTTATCTATTTTATTGTCGCTTGTAGGATAAACAAGGGGCTTAAGCCCCTTGTCTAGAAAACCTTATCTATTTTGGATTTATCACAACTCAAATAGGATTTGTATATCAGTTAAAAGTTCTCTGTTAACCTAAACTTAACCTTACTGAGTTATAAATTAAATAAGGATGATTTCTGAGAATTTTTTGGGAAAAAATTTAAAAACCTAAAAAAATCAATTTTATTAAATAAAGTTTCAAAAAGAACATCAGGAGAAAAGGAGCATGTTATCAGAAAAAATAGCTGAGAAACTAGGGAAAAAAGAACTAAAGAAATACGCATACTTAGATGAACTGACAGGATTACCAAACCGACGTTTTTTGTTAGAAATATTGCCAGAGTTATCAGAAAAAAAAGTAGGAGAAAAAGAGCATTCATTGGGGATTTTACAGATAGAAATATATCAATTGAAAATGATAAAATACAGTCTGGGACATAAGTTTGCCGAAAGATTGTTAAAGGCGATCGCTCAACGTTTAAATTCTCATTTACCCCCAGAAGGAATATTAGCAAAAATTGGTTTAGATGAATTTGCTATCCTCCTGAAAAAAATAACTGATTTAGAAAGTGTTATTGAATATATAGAAAAGATTCAAGATGATTTTTCAGATCCACTTCATTTGGGAGAAAATGATATTTTTGTGACCAAGAAAAATAGGAATCATCGCCTCACCATTAGAGGAAAAAATCAAACTATATCCTATTTTCAAGCCTCTGACTTCAGGCAGAGGTCAAGATACTGATCACTGATCACTGATTAGGTCAAGGTTATTTGTTTAGTAAACCCCTCTCTGTTGCTGATGCTGCTCAATTTATTGAAAATCATCGATAATTATTATTAGTACCATAGGTATTTTGCTATGGTTTGATATTTAAAATTTTTTACTAACAATGGTTACTTTTTCTCCTAATTTAAAAACAAAATTAGCTACTCCTTTGAAAATTGGTTCAGTTACAATTAATAGCCGTGTTTTACAAGCACCCCTGTCTGGGGTGACAGATTTGGTATTTCGGCGGTTGGTGCGGCGTTATGCTCCAGACTCTATGACATACACCGAAATGGTGAGCGCAAAAGAGATTTGTCAGGTCAAAGAATTACCAAGAATTATGGAGATAGATGCTCACGAGCAACCTATTAGTATTCAGTTATTTGACTGTCGCCCCGATTTTATGGCCCAAGCAGCCCAAAAAGCAGTAGCAGAAGGGGCAAAAACCATAGATATTAATATGGGGTGCCCAGTAAATAAAATAACTAAAAAAGGCGGTGGTTCTTCTCTTCTGCGTCAACCAGAAGTGGCTGAGGCGATCGTCAAAACGGTGGTAAAAGCAGTAAATGTGCCAGTTACGGTAAAAACCCGTATTGGTTGGGATGATGGGGAAATAAATATCATTGAATTTGCCCAAAGAATGGAAGCTGCAGGAGCACAAATGCTCACCATCCACGCTCGTACTCGCGCACAAGGTTATGAAGGTGTTGCAAAATGGGAGTGGATTGGTAAAGTAAAAGAATTACTCTCCATTCCTGTAATAGCTAATGGGGATATTTTTTCAGTAGAAGCAGCCATAAATTGCTTACAATTAACATCAGCCGATGGGGTGATGTGTTCGCGAGGAACTTTAGGTTATCCTTTCCTCGTGGGTGAAATAGACTATTTCTTGAAAACAGGAAAAAATCTACCGACTCCAACTATAAATCAACGCTTAGAATGTGCCAAAGAACATTTACAAGGCTTGTGGGAATATAAAGGAATACGTGGGCTGTACCAAGCACGTAAACATTTAGCTTGGTATTGTAAAGATTTTCGCGGTGCATCTCTCTTGCGGGATAAATTATCTCGTGTCGAAACCGTGGAGGAAGGTTATAATTTAATAGACGAAGCTATTTTATTGTTTAACAAAAAAGTGTGAACACATTAATATTTGATCTCGATAAAGCTGCACGTTTTAGTATTTGTCAACACTTGAGCGCCCATGCTTAATTGTGTGATTTGTGTTTTATTAAAACTCAAACAAATTTATCATACCATTTTTTGAAAATTTAATACAAATTAATTCATACAAGACAAGGGCGATCGCCCTTGTCTCATCACTACTAAATGATATTATTTAAGGGAAAAAACTATTTATGCAACTAATGCGTATTTTCCACAAAAACTTACCCAAAAATCAACCCCTAAAAAATGATCAAGTCACCAGCAACCAAAGTAGAATTACTGGGAAGGTTAGCTATATGAATTTGAGCTGTTCCCCCTACACCATCTCCATCGTAGAACAATTTCCAACCATTGTAGATAAAACGGTCATCAGCATCAGTTGCAGCACTACCTAAAACGAATTGATCTGAATTTAAAGCTCCTGGGGTTAATCCTTTACCAAAACCACTGGCACTAATTTCAATCTTATCTACACCAGAGACAAAATCGGTTATGGTATCAACTTTTTCTGTTGTGGAGTTAAAAACAAAGCGATCGCTTCCTTCCCCACCTGTGAGGGTATCATTTTTTAAGCCACCTGTGAGGGTATCTTTCCCCACACCACCTATGAGGATATCATAACCATCGCCTCCATCTAAAAAGTCATGTCCTGTTCCACCATCGAGTGAGTCATTACCATTTTCTCCATAAAGCCCTCCTGTTTCCACCACATGATTCGAATCATACTCACTATATTCCAGAGAAGAGTCATTACCAGCTCCACCTTGAAGAGTATCCTGTCCTGCTCCACCATTGAGCAAGTCATTACCAGCTTCTCCATCTAGTAAGTCATGACCATCTCCTCCATCAAGTCCAGCTGTTTCTGATTGATAGAGAATATCATTTTCATACTTTTTCCGCGTAATATCATCCCCTAAACCACCTTTGAGAGTATCATTTCCCACTCCACCGGCAAGTAAATCATTTCCATTTTTTCCATCTAGCAAGTCATTACCATTGTCTCCACTTATCCAACCTATTTCAGTATCAGTATCATAATCATAAATATTAATCTCTTTCTTTACATACTCATTGCCTGCCCCACCTATAAGGGTATCATTGCCCTGACCTCCATCAAGCAAATCATCTCCATCTCCGCCATCGAGTAAATCATCTCCTGCCCCTCCATAAAGACTTCCTCTCTGCTCTTGGTACGAAGATTCCCCATCTTCATAGTATGTTGAATGTTCATCCCCAAGGCCTCCTTTAAGGGTATCATTTCCTATCCCGCCATCGAGATAGTCATCACCATCATCCCCCATCAACGAGTCATCCCCTGCTTCTCCAAAAAGCCCTCCACTGCTTTCACCCTCAGCATACGCACCTGCGGACTCATATGACACCTCATTTCCTGACCCTCCTTTAAGGGTATCATTCCCTTCTCCTCCTTCGAGGTAGTCAGTCCCTTCTCCCCCATCGAGTAAATCATTCCCATCTCTTCCATAAAGCCCTCCAACGGCGTCATAATTATAATTTTGACCTAGATCAGCCGACCCGCTCTGGCTTATTTCAGATCCATTTCCACCTTTGAGGGTATCATCCCCCTCGCCTCCATCGAGTAAGTCATCACCATCATTACCTAAAAGCAAGTCATTTCCTGCTTCTCCATAAAGACCTCCTGTTTCATAGAAATCATTATAATAATCATCATATTCTTGGTCACCCTCTGAACCACCTATGAGCTTATCATCACCCTCTCCCCCGTATAGCAAGTCACTTCCAGAACCTCCATCGATCACATCATTACCGTCTCCGCCATAAAGCCCTCCTTCTTCTTCTCCATAATCACTCTGATAAAATTTATTATCACGACCCTCGCCGCCATACAGCCAGTCTTTACCAGCTAAACCATTGAGTAAGTCATTTCCTGCTAATCCGTAAATTTGGTCAGTTTGAGCAGCACCTGTCAGTGTGTCATTATTAACTGTTCCTGTAATTATTGCCATGTTAATCTCCTCTTTAAATTTGAGTCTCTCAATGATAGATAGTTGAAATAAAACGTATTTATGGTTACTTGCAAGAGTAAATTTCTGTTTTTTCCCAACTTTTATACATTATCTACTCTATGTACCTTGCTTGCCAGCTTTTGTTACAATTATTAACATTTTCTTCTGGCAATTTACAGTTTTTAAAAAACTGGATATCCATTGCTGGTGCAAACCAACCAAAAAGCTCATTCAAATACACCAGTAACTGTTAGTTAAATATAGTTTTACGTGCTAAGGGCTATTTGATTCGACCTATGGGCGAAAATTAGAACCAAATTAAGCTATAATCAAGAAAAATTAGAAGAACAAATTTACCTAATGAAATATAAATTTTTATAAAAATGAAATTATCAAGATTTCAACCCCTTAACTGGTGTAGAATTGAAGCCATTTGCAGCAAGAGTTTCAGTAGTTAAAAATCACATTTTAACAACTAAGTTAAGACTGAAACAACAACAGAAAAAATCTAATCAAGGAAATAGCATTACTGATGACTAATCACTAATAACTAATCACTAACAAATGCAGGAAAAATCAATGGGATCTCCAGTTTTAATTATTATTGGAATGCACCGCTCTGGTACATCCTTAACAGCTTCTCTTCTTCAGAGTGCAGGTTTAGATATTGGCAGTAATTTAGTTGGTCCACATGAAAGTAACATCAGGGGACATTTTGAAAATGTTGACTTTTTAGAACTCCATCGGAAATTTTTGCGATCGCAAGGTATTCAGGAAGATGGCTGGACTTTACAAGAAAACATCGAGGTAGAACCTCTTTATCTTAA
>Ga0114939_10000848_pt1 | contig 25073 bp, 20 predicted proteins | sample AshMeaCrysSpring_FD_87196 | JGI IMG/M metagenome (GOLD analysis project Ga0114939, IMG submission 87196) | Groundwater microbial communities from Big Spring, Nevada to study Microbial Dark Matter (Phase II) - Ash Meadows Crystal Spring | ecosystem: Environmental > Aquatic > Deep subsurface >...
ATTGAGGAAAGTATAGAACAATTAAAATTAGAAAATGAAACAACGGGTTAAAACCCGTCGCGTCGAGTTTCATCCTCCCCTTGAAAGAGGGAGGCTTTCACTCTCCCGTCTTTTCTCGGTAATTTAAGCCAGACAATACTCTCAGGTACCGCCGCTCTCAACAAACTTACCCAAGAAATTGGTATATTACAAGGAGGAACAGACCGCATCGTTCAACAAATGAAAACATTAGGCGAGTTTGTCGGTTTAGCAGACCAGTTTGTCCAAGACCAAAGTGAGATAGCCCAGCAAACTTTAGTGTTAGCTTTAAATGCCAGTTTAGTAGCCGCTAGAGCATCATTACAACGAGATCCAAGAAAATTTGAACTTGTAGCCCGTGAATTTGAGAAAATTGCTGAACAAGTCAGCTCTCTCGCAGCACAAACTAATGAAGGCTTAAATACACTTGAACAACGTACAGCTCAAATCCATAATGTAGTGTCAGCCATAGATACAGAAGTGCAGAGTTTAGGTGGACTGGTGGGAGGTTTTACTCAAGGAGTGATGCTTTCCAACCAAGTATTTGATAATGTGAAACAAGTAACTCAAGAGGCGATCGCTCGTGGTGAAGCAGTAGCTAACTCCAGTGAAGCAATTGTTACAGCAAGTCAAAGTACCGCTTTAGCTATGCGTGATATTGCTGACTTAGCAGGAGAAACAGCTCAATTAAGTCAAAATACCTTCTCACAATCAGAAGAAATCGGTAAATTAACCTCTCAATTACTCACCAGAATTGAATTTTTCCAATTACCAGAAACCCAGCAGAATAAATAAGTTATGTAGAGACGTTTCTGCCCAACTTCTCTACATAAAAAAATCGCCCACTAGATTTAATAATTTTAGTTTCAGAGATTTATTGCCAATTTTAAATGCACATTTTAAAATAAAATTGCCATGACTATTACAGAAGAAAAAATCACATCAATTACTACTCAAAATAATTCTCCAAATACCATCAATCAAAAAATAGGAGACTTAGTAAGCAAATATTTAGTAGAAGTAATAACCGCCAGTGTTGTGGCTAGTATTCTATTATTTGGTGCATCAGCCTGGAATACTTTTAGTATTTATCGTGGTTTTAAAAGTACTGTTACCAAAGAATTTAGACTGCAAGAATTAAGCGGCAAAATTGTTCATATAGACGAAGTTTTAACCATGTCAGCACGTATGGCAGCAAGTACAGGAGATTTAAAATGGGAGGAAAGATATCGCGATTTTGAACCAAAATTAGACGCAGCAATCAAAGAAGTAATTAACAAATCACCAGAGATTTATCAAGAAAATGCACAACAAACCGATGCAGCAAATATTAAACTAATTGAATTAGAAAATCAAGCATTTGAGTTAGTAAAAACAGGAGAAAGTGAAGCAGCACTTGAACTGTTATTAGGGGAAGAATATCAAGCACAAAAAGAAATTTATGCAGCAGGAATAAACAATACATTAGATAATATTCAAGCAGAAACTGCAAGTCAACTGCAAGCTTATAATAACCGCTTAGTTGCCTCCTTAATTTTTGCAGGAATAAGTTTACCATTGTTAATGGCCAGTTGGTTAGTTATTCTCCAAACAGTTAAAGCATATATAAGTCAACGTAATGCAGCTCAAGCATCTCTAGAAGCGCGAGAAATTCAATTAAAAAAAATCAACCTTGAACTTGAACAACGTCAAACAGAAATATTAACCCAAGAACAAGCAATAAAAGCAGAAAATGAAATTTTAGCAGCAGATGTAGAGCATATTCTGGATGTGGTTTGTGCTGCAGAAGAAGGAGACTTAACTATTACAGCCAAAGTAAGCGATCGCCCCACAGGTTTAGTAGCAGATACCATCAATCGTTTTCTTGAAGAATTAACTCGCATTATCTTAACCGTAATAAAAACCACATCTCAAGTCAAACAGGGAGCAGCAGAACTAGAAAAACTAGCAACTACCACAGAATATGCTGTCATGAAACAAGCCGAGTCAGTACAAAATGTGTCAGGGTTAATGCAGCAAGTGACCCAACTATCTGACAATAATGTACAACAAGCAAGAATCGCCAATCAAGCCGTAGAACAGGCAAAAATAGCAGTTACTGGGGGTGAACAGGAAATAACTCAAATCAGCTCTGGTATAGCCAGTCTTGAGCTCGGAACAGTCCAAATAGTAAAACGCCTTGAAACATTAAGAGATTTTGTCGAATTAGCAGGACAGTTTGTTAGGGAGCAAAAACGAGTAGCTGCATTAACACGAGTGCTAGCTTTAAATGCTTCTATGATTGCAGCACGAGCATCAGAACAACAAGACCCAGAACAATTTGCCAGTATTTCCAGAGAATTTGAAACCATCGCTACTCAAGTAAATAATTTAGCCGTAGAAACTAATAATGGTTTGATTATTCTTCAGCAGCGCACAGACCAAATTCAAACAGTAGTATCAGGTCTAGACCAGGATGTTCAAGAAATTAACCAAGTAGTAAATAATTTTACTTCAGAGGTCAAACAATCTCGTCAAGCTTTTGAGAAAATCAAAGTAATCACAAACCAAGTAGCTCAAGTAGAAGCACAAGTGAGTAAATCAAGTGAAGAAATTGCTACTGCAGCTTTGATCACTTTGCAATCTATCCAAGACATCGCTCAAGTAGCAACAGAAACAGAAGCTTACAGTAGTGTCACCCGCGAACAATCGGCAAACATGGGACAATTAGCCGCCAGTTTGCTGGAAATCGTCAAATTCTTCCGCGTCTCCAAAATAGTTACCAGTGAACAGTGATCGCGTACCAGGAAACAGTGAACAGTTATATCTAACCACCCCAGGAACTTAAACCCGCGTAGGCGGGTTTTGTCTGAGTAGCAATAGGTTTTAACCTATTGTTATCTAAAATACCCCAGGTTAAAATCTATTCCAACTCAAATAAAACCCGCCGAACCAGTTAGAATAATGGGCTCAAGACAAAAGGCTTCAGCCCCTTGTCCCAGTCGGAAGAAACTACCACTCTCCACCTTACACCCAAAAAAATAGATGAACACCCCAAACTCAAACTCCTTCTTAGAAGATGCGCAGTTGCAACAAGAGTTGCGTCAGATGTTTGATCTCGATAGCCAAAAATATTTGGAAAGCTATTTAAATCTGGTGCAACAACTGAACCCCCAGTCTTGGCAAGCAGATATTCAGGAAATTTACCGCTCAATACATACCATCAAAGGTGGTGCTGTAACAGTAGGAGCAAATGCTATTTTAGCAGTGGCGATCGCCCTTGAAGACTTACTCTCTGATTTACGTTATCTCAATCCCGCTCCACCCCTCAACGATGGTCAATTAAATGAAATATTATTAACAGCAGGAGAATTACTAGCAAGCAGTTTTCAACTTGAAGCGGAGGGAGAAGAAACCGAAGTAAAAGTCAAACCCATAGCAGAAGCAGTAACAAATCTAAGAACAGAAATTCACCAAATATATTTACCTAACTGGAGCCAACAACAACAACTATGCGAAGAATTTGCCAACCAAGTTTTTGACTTAGTGGTATTAGAATTAGAAATGGCTTTAGAACAACTTAATAATGAGAGTTCTGTACCTCCAGAAACGGTAGAAATAGCCAGAAGTACCCTAGAAAAATTATGGGAAATAGGCATAGATTTAGAATTAGCCCCAGGTTGGACAGCAAAAATCAACAAAACATCGGAAATTTTAACTCGCCTTGAATCTGATTATTGGCTAACTCAATGGTCAATTTATCTAAAAGAACTCAAAGAATGCGTCAGAAATGGTGGGAAATTATTACCTTTATTTCCCCAGGAACAACAAACCTTAGTTCAAACAGTAGCAACTGAAACAGACACAACAGATCAGGAAGAAGAAGAATCAGTATTAACAGAAGAAGATTTAACGGATTTAGACTTAGATATCTTTGAAGACTTAGATGGACTATTTCCAGTAGAAGCAAATTCAGACTTGCTTGACTTACTTAACCAAGAAGATTTTTTTGCCGAAGAAACAGAAGAACCTACTGCAATAAACACACCTAAAAACACAAGCAAAAGCCCCTCAGAAATAACCAGAAATAATTTAATAACTGACAGCAAAACTTCCAATAATACTTTAACAGAAAAATACCAAGAAACTCAAGCAGAAAGTAACAACATCAATCAACCTTTATTAGAGAATGATATTCAAATACCAGTTCCATTGAGACGCTTAGATGAAACAGCAGCCCTAACAGTAGAAAGTATTCTCGCAACCCGCGCTTTTCAAGGGTTATATTCCAATCTGCAATCAATGTTAACCAAGCTTTTTGCCTTAGCTCAGGAAAACGCCCAATATATCACTAGCTTGCGGCAAATTCAAGATGAATACGCCTTATTGAGTAATTTAAACAATGAGGTTAACAACTCATCAGATAGTTTGAATTTAGAACACTATCGTCAGGGATATACCAGTATCAATAGACTCCTAGAAAACAGTTTGCGTCTGTCAGAAATTGGCGAAGAAGCAACAAAAACTGCAATGAATACTCAAGCAAGTATTAAAGGATTAGAGCGTAATATTCAAGCTTTACAACAAACCGTTGAAGCAAGTCGTCTTGTACCTTTCAAAAACCTCTGTTTTCGCGCCAGAGCTATTATTCGCGATCTACAAACCCGCTATGATAAACCAGTATCTTTAATAGTTAAAGGAGAACAAATTGAACTGGATGCAGGTACAAGCTCAAAATTAGAACCCGCACTCCTCCACCTGTTACGCAATGCTTTTGATCACGGACTGGAGTCCCCCAGTGAGCGGGTATTTGCAGGTAAACCTGAACAAGGGAAAATTATTTTATCTTTGCAGCGTCGAGGAAATAATTATCTCCTCGACCTAGAAGATGATGGTCGTGGTATTGACCCTCAAAAAATAGCGCAAATAGCTCAAACTAAAGGCTTACCTTTAACTAATACCGAAACCCCCGATCAACTTTTAGCTGTTATCTGTCAACCTGGTTTTAGTTCCCAAGATCAAGTAAGTGATGTGTCAGGTCGCGGTGTAGGCATGGATGTAGTAGCAAATCAAGTGCTTAGTCTTGGAGGTAAACTCTCTCTCACCACCACAGTTGGGGTAGGTACAACTTTTAAATTACTCCTCCCTGTCCCTCACCTTCTAGTACCTTGTGTTTTACTTAAAGTAGGTTCAGGAGTTGGCTTTTCTTCTCAAGTTCCCACTTTTGCTATCCCCGTTGAAGATATTGTTACTACTACTCTTTTTGGTTCCCTTAAAACTCAAGAAGCTCAACAAGGTAATCTTTTTACCCATCTAGTTGAGGAAAATACAGGTTTGAGCGCTGGTCTTGACCTTTTGAAATATTGGGTAATCGAGTCAGAACCACGCCAACTATCAGAACTTGCCATTAGTGTTTATGTCCGTTCTGCTACATCTGGTGCTTGGTTCTTTGCAGATGAATTATTAGGACAAACAGACCTACTTATTGACCCTCTCCCATCCCCTTTAGTTGCACCTATTGGTCTAATGGGTGTTTCTCTCCAATTTGACGGCAGTTTAATTCCTGTTTTGGATGCCACCAGTATAGTTGAATCGCTCCAACATTCAGCAGTTAAAACTCACCATCAAGAGGTTAAAACTCACCATCAAAAGGTTAAAACTCACCATTACCAATCTGACTTAGAACAAACTATTTTAGTTGTGGATGATGCAGCTTTAATCCGCCGTAGAATTGAAGCTAGTTTAACCGCTTCTGGCTATATCGTTTATACTTGTGCTGATGGTGAGGAAGCTTGGAGTTGGATCCAAAATAATCCTACTCCAGCTCTGGTAATTACTGATATTGAAATGCCCCGTCTCGATGGTTTTACTTTGATCGATCGCTCCCGCAAGTCTGGGATAACCATCCCCATGTTGGTTATCTCTTCCCGTCTCTCCGAAGAATGGGGTAAGGAAGCTCACCGTGTCGGTGCAACAGACTACCTCACTAAAGGTTTCTCTACCCCTGAGTTGATTAATAAAGTTAAATCTCTCCTTGACGAAAGTTAAGTTTATCCTTTATAATAGTAGATTGTGTGTCTAAACCCTGCTCGGATCAGGTGGAGACAAAACAAAAGCGAAAAACTAACAAGAATATTTTCTTGGTTTTTTGCACCTGTACGGCAAACTTTTTTTTAAACACAATGACCTACGCAATTATTGAAACTGGCGGTAAACAACTCAGAGTTGAACCTGGAAGATTTTATGATATTGAACTACTTCATGTAGATGAAGGTTCAACCTATACCATTGACAAAGTATTTTTGATTCACCACGAAGAGACGGTGACTATTGGTCAACCATTGATTGAAGGTGCTACAGTAGAAGGAGAAATCCTCCGACATTTCCGCGGACGCAAGGTTATTGTCTATAAGATGAAACCTAAAAAGAAAACTCGCAAAAAACGCGGTCACCGTCAAGAAATTACTCGTTTGATGATTAATAAAATTCAGGTAAACGGTGAAGTTTTGGCGGAATTTAAAGAAGAAACAAAACCTTCAGAAACTGAAACAGTTACTACTGAAGAAGCTGTAGCAACTGTTTCAGAATAATAAAAAAATTGACACTTCAACGGTCAGTGAGCGCAGTCGAACTGACCCTCTAATTGTCCATTACCAATTATCAATTTATTCAAGGAGTTAACAAATTATGGCTCATAAAAAAGGAACTGGTAGTACTCGTAACGGTCGTGATTCAAATTCCAAGCGTTTAGGTGTTAAACGCTATGGTGGTCAAGTTGTTAAAGCTGGTAATATTTTAATCCGTCAGCGTGGTACTAAAGTCCATCCAGGTAAAAATGTTGGACGCGGTAGTGATGATACTTTGTTCGCTTTAATTGATGGTGTTGTCACTTTTGAACATAAAGATAGACGCCGCAAAAAAGTCAGCGTCTACCCTGTACCTCAACAACAAACACCTACTGAAACCGCTGCTAAATAATGAATAATGAATAATGAATAATGAATGATGAATAATGAATGATGAATGATGAATAATGAAGAATTAATATTTTCTTGTTTAAGAGATCATTATTAATTATTCATTATTAATTATTCATTATTAATTATTAATTAATTATTAGTAACGCGGCGAATATGCAAAACATCGGTGATGTTTTTAATCTTATCCTTTGTGTATTCTAATTGCTTTAAATCACGAATATCAAGGGTAAGAGAAATGAGGGCTGGTTTACCATAGGCACATTTAACGTTAGCTTTACTAATATTAATATGTTGGTCACGTAAGCGAGCTAAAATATCATTGAACACTCCTACACGGTCAATAGTTTCTATTTGAATATCCACAGGATATGTATAAGTTCGAGTCTGGTCATTATTAGGGTTCCAACTAACAGGAACTAAACGATCGCCCTCTACATTCCCTAAATTACTACATCCCTGGCTATGAATCGAAATCCCCCGCAAATGAGTGACAACACCAATAATGGGTTCTCCAGGAATAGGTTGACAACATCCAGCAATGTGGTACATTAACCCTTCAACTCCCACAATGGGTGCTTGACTATTATTAGGAGGAATAGGGTTACTTTTTTGGTTTTGGTTACATAACTCTCCTACTGTTTCTGTTATCACCTCTTCTACAGGTTGCTCTGCTTTTACCACCTCTCGCAGTCGTTTCACCACTTGAGTAGAAGTTATTTCCCCATATCCTAAAGCGGAAAGTAAGTCTTCTACATTTTGATAGTTACATTTTTGGGCTACTTTCTGCATCGGATCTGATTTTAGTAACGCTTCAAATCCACTTTTACCCACTTCTTTTTCTAGTAACGCCCTTCCCCTGACAATGTTTTCTTCTCGATGACTTCGCTTATACCATTGACGAATCTTATTCCGAGCAGTTGGTGTTACTACAAAATTTAACCAATCTAAACTGGGGTGACAATTTTTAGCAGTAGTTATTTCCACTATATCCCCATTCCCTAACTGTCTATCCAACACTGACCACTCACCATTTACCCTCGCCCCTTTGATTTGATTTCCTACTTCTGAATGTATTCGATAGGCAAAATCCACTGGAGTTGCTCCCCTTGCAAGAGCTATTACATCCCCATCAGGGGTAAACACATACACATCATCTTCAAATAAATTTTCTTTCAGACTATCAATAAACTCTTGGGCATCTTTTAAATCTTTTTGCCACTCCAATAATTGGCGCAACCAGATAAATTTTTCATCATCTGAGTTGAATTTTGTACTAGATGACCCGCCGCTTTCTTTATACTTCCAGTGTGCTGCTATGCCATATTCTGCTACTTGGTGCATTTCTATAGTGCGAATTTGCACTTCTAAGGGACGACCATTCAAACCTATTACTGCTGTATGCAAAGATTGATAACGGTTAGGTTTTGGTAAGGCAATATAATCCTTAAATCGCCCTGGTATTGGTCTAAAAGCATCATGAACTACTGCTAAAGCTCGATAACATTGATATTCGTCATTTTTATCTACAATAATTCGTAGGGCCGCTATATCATAAATTTGGTCAAATTCTTTTTGCTGCCTTTCCATCTTTTCGTAAATTCCATAAAGATGCTTGGGTCTTCCTTTCAGTTCTAAGACATTTATTCCTAATTCTTCTAAACGAGTGCGCAGTGTTTGAGTTATTTTCTCAATCCTTTCTTCCCTGTCTGTTCTTCTTTCTGCTATTAGTCCTTGTATTTTGCGATACGCCTCTGGTTCTAGATATTTAAAAGCTAAATCCTCTAATTCCCATTTAAACCGTCCAATACCCAAACGGTTAGCTAAAGGAGCAAATATTTCTCTGGTTTCTAAGGCGATCGCCTGTTGTTTTTCAGGTTTGAGATATTGCAAAGTTCTCATATTGTGCAGTCGATCTGCCAGTTTCACCACGATCACCCGTATATCTTTCGCCATTGCAATAAACATTCGCCGAAAGTTTTCTGCTAGGCGTTCTGTTTTACTCGAAAAATTAAATTTAGAAAGCTTGGTGACTCCTTCTACCAACTGTCTCACCTCTTGACCAAACCTTTCTTCTATTTCCTCTATGGTAATATCTGTATCTTCTACCACATCATGGAGAAAACCAGCAGCGATCATCGCACTATCACCCCCCAAGTCGCGCAATAAACTTGCAACTGCTACAGGATGAGCAATATAAGCTTCTCCTGACTTCCGATATTGTCCTTCATGCAGTTGGTAAGCAAATTCAAAGGCGCTGCATATCAGATGAACATCTTGTGTTTGCTCACCAATGAAGCATGCTTTCAGCCAGTTTGGTAACTCTAAATTGTTGTTAGATTCTTGTTTCATGGGAATTGCAATCATGGTAGTTTCCTCGTAAAAAATAAAAGTTATTGAGCGTAATAAATTTTTTCCAACTAAGCAAGTAAGTTAAAATACTTAAAATTCTTATGGATAGCTAAAAAACTCAAGTTAGTTTTTTGCTTAAACTGAGTTATCTCCCACTCTGCTCAGTTGCCAACAAGTATTGTTGTATAGCAAAAAACTACTTACCATGCCCATAAGTTTAATAAAACTTATTGTTAACAATTCTAACTTAATTTTTTGGATAATGTTACCTAAAACACATATTTTCGCTTATCAGGAATTTTTAAGTGCACTGGAGTTACTCAAAAAGGAAACTACTGGATCTCAAAGCGATCCAACTTCGTTATCTTCACATTTTCAACAGGTTCAAAACATTTTTCAAGAAAAAATTATAACTTTAACTAACGATGATTTAGAACAAGAAATAACTCCTAACTTACAAGCGATCAATACTGAGCTTCATCGCGAACTACGTCTATTGTCAACTAGCATTATGTTTTTGCGTTCTTCCCGTAGCTCCGCAACTTCACAAGTTCGTTTGACTGCTATCATTGAACGACTTAACACATTAATTGCTTCTTGTCAACTCTTGATGGATCATTAGTTATTAGTTATTAGTCATTAGTTTTTAGTGGTTACTTGTTAGTTATTCCTTGTGTTAATCTAAATATTACTACCAATAACTAATGACGTTTGACCAATAACTAATAACGTTTGACTATTAATTTTTACATTAGGAATTAATCGCGCTTAAAGAACCATTAAGCAAAAGTGGAAAAACCTAAATCTGGGGGTATATCTTGTAGACGACCAGGTCCGATCGCCTTTATTGCTTCTGATAAATTAACCTTTCCTGTATAAATTGCTCTTCCCACAATCACTCCTGTAACTCCCAATAATTCTAAACTGAGTAAACTCAATAAATCAGTAAGAGAACTTACACCACCTGATGCAATTACAGGTATTTCAACTTGAGTAGCTAACTCTCTAAGTGCTTCTTTATTAGGTCCTGAAAGTGTACCATCTCTTTGAATATCAGTATAAATTATTGCTGCGGCTCCTTTAAACTTTTGGGCTAATTCTATGGCGCTAATTTCTGATGTTTCTAACCAACCTTTAGTAGCAACTTTCCCATTTCTTGCATCAATTCCTAGTACAATTTTACCAGGAAACTCAGCACATAATTCTTGCACCAGATGGGGGTTTTCTACTGCAATAGTTCCCACAATTACTCTTTGTACACCTAGTTGAAGTAACTCAGATATAGAAGAGCGATCGCGCATTCCTCCTCCTACCTGCACTGGTACTGAAACTGCATCCATAATAGCTGTTATTGCCCCAGTATTCACAGGTTTTCCTTGTTTTGCTCCATCTAAGTCCACCAAATGGAGTCGAGTAGCTCCCATTTCTACCCATTTTTTAGCCACTTCCACTGGGTTATCACTAAATACCTGAGATTTTTCATAATCTCCCTGATACAAGCGTACACATTTCCCATCTAGTAAGTCTATTGCAGGAATTACATCCATTTTTTCAACCTCAATTAAGTTATAATTATAATAATAATGACATTATTCAACTAATAAAATAAATCCTGGTAAAACATCTTCCCCTGATAAAGACACAGGTAAATTTAAAGTTTCTACAGGTTTATTTGGGCGATAAATTTCTACTGTTTTACCTTGAGGATTAATTAACCAACCCAGCTTAAACCACAATCCAAATATTCTTGCATTTTTTCTTGCAGAGGTTTTAATCTATCACTAGGAGAACGTAACTCTATGACAAAATCAGGACAAATAGGGGGAAACTTTTTCTTTTGGATAGGGGTTAAAGTGTCCCATTTTTCTTTAGTTATCCAAGCGACATCAGGAGAACGACTACCACCACCTGGTAAATTAAATATTGTTGATGAACTAAATACTAATCCCAAATCACTTTCTAAATTCCACATCATAACACGACCGATTAAATTTGCTTCTTTATTTCCTCCTTCTCCCCCTATTGGTGACATAATAATTAATTCTCCATTCTTACTTAATTCTAATGGTACTTCTGGATTATTTTGACATAGTTGATAAAAGTCTTCTTCTGTCAATTGGATTAATGGTTTTAAATCTAATATAGTTCTCATATTTTTTCTCCCTTATTTTCTTGTCGAATAGCCCCCATTTCTACCCATTTTTTAGCCACTTCCACTGGGTTATCACTAAATACCTGAGATTTTTTATAATCTCCTTGATACAAGCGTACACATTTTCCATCTAGTAAGTCTCTTGCAGGAATTACATCCATTTTTTCTTTTTCAACCTCAATCCAATTTACAAATATCTTATAATCATTATCGCCCTTTTTTTTTTACAACTATTCAACTAATAAAATAAATCCTGGTAAAACATCTTCCCCTGATAAAGACACAGGTAAATTTAAAGTTTCTACAGGTTTATTTTGGCGATAAATTTCTACTGTTTTACCTTGAGGATTAATTAACCAACCCAGTCTTAAACCACAATCCAAATATTCTTGCATTTTTTCTTGCAGAGGTTTTAATCTATCACTAGGAGAGCGCAACTCTATGACAAAATCAGGACAAATAGGGGGAAATTTTTTCTTTTGGGTAGGGGTTAAAGTGTCCCATTTTTCTTTAGTTATCCAAGCGACATCAGGAGAACGACTACCACCACCTGGTAAATTAAATATTGTTGATGAACTAAATACTAATCCTAAATTAGTTTGACGATTCCAAAGGCTAACATTAAAAATTAAATTTGCTTCTTTATTTCCACCTTCTCCCCCTATTGGTGACATAATAATTAATTCTCCATTCTTACTTAATTCTAATGGTACTTCTGGATTATTTTGACATAGTTGATAAAAGTCTTCTTCTGTCAATCGGATTAATGGTTTTAAATCTAATATCGTTCTCATATTTTTTCTCTCTTATTTTCTTGTCGAATAGCCCCCATTTCTCCCCATTTTTTAGCCACTTCCACTGGTTTATCAATAGACCAAAAGCTGTGAAGTCCAAACATTAAAACTGTCATCGAGAGCGCAAGCGTTGGATCTCGAGATCCAACGCTTGCGCTCTCGATGACAGTTTTTCGTAATTTCGCAAAAAGTCTATTTAGCATTTCTAATTTCCGTCTCGCTGCATTTTCAATGTTTTTAAATTTAGGTATGCTTTCATCATTAAAAATACGTTCGGTATATTTGCAACGAAAAGATTTAATCATTTCAACTTATTATATGCTGCTGCTTGATGCTTCTGGAAAATCTGCCATAAAATCATAGAAATTCCCAATACTTTTTAGTGAGGTTTCCTTTTGCATAAGCTAGAATTTTATTCTAGCATTTTCTTTTCATTGCTCAAACTCTTGTCTCTCATTTTACCATATATTTTTTTACGCCGCTAAACTCAATTAACGGCGTAAAAACTGAGGTTAATTTTCTCCAGGGATTAACTCTTCTAAAATCGTAAACTGGACATGATTTATTGCCAATTCCCCGATAGATGTTTTTTCTTTAGGTAAAGGTACTCCTTCGCTTAACAGTCTTTCAAAAGGCACCCCTTTAGCCATTTCCGCATGATACCAGGAAAGTCCCATAAAAAAGCGAGTGGGATATGGTCCCCCTTCAAACATATCATCTGGGTTGGACTCCATAGGCAACCATCCCCGTCCAGGTACATAAAATTCCATCCAGACATGATTAAAATCTGGTACTTGAGGTATTCCCTTTTCAAAGGGATGGGGAGGACATTTATAACGTCCTACCGTACGACTGGCTATGCCATTTAACCTCGATAAACCCAACAATACCCCCAAATACTCCCCACAAGAACCCACACCCCTTTTTAAAGCAATATCTGGGGTATCAATATGGGGTTTTATGCCATAGGAGAGTTTATCATATACATAATTGCGAATACTATACATTTTCCGCAGCAAATTGGTTTCAGTACCTACAGACTCTTTTGCTGCAGTTTTGATAATTTCTGTCTCCATGGCTAACTCATCATTGTCCACTAAATACCGAGCTTTATACTCTGGGGAAATTTCTGGGAGCACTTCACACTCTCGCGGACTTAATTGATATTTAATACTCCAGACTTCTATAAGTGCTTTCCAACCAAAAATATAACGGTCTTGATCTGTTAGACTAGCAAATTTAAATACTGCTACTTTTTGACCATCATCATTGACTTCTTCTGTGAAAGGTAGTCCCACTGCTTCTACTTTTAGCACTTTCTGACGGTCTGTTTGAGCAGGTAATGCTATGCGCCATTCTATATCTTTTAATTCCACAAGATCTAGGGGCGCTATTTCTTCCACATACTGCATTTCTACTAAAAAACCGTTAGAAAGGGCATAACGGTTTTCTTGATCATAGTGAAAATAGAGAGGATGGATAAAAGTGCGATCGCGGTATTGTAGCTCATAGTTTGGTTCCCTGTTGGGGTTATCTCTAATATAAGGTTCTTGATCTGCATAAGCTACATACAAAGTTTCTTCCCCTGTTTTCTCATCTTTGTGAAAAGCTAAACCTGTAGGCGACTCAAACGGAGTTATCACACTAAATATTACCTTTCCTGTCGCTCGATCCAGACAATATACTGTTTGTTCAATATTATCTGATATCCACAACTCCTCTCCTCTCACCGTAATATTTTCTACACCTATTCCTGGAGTATATAAACGCGTTATTTCTTCTCCTGTATCCCTCCCATATATATATATATACCCCCTCTTTTCACAAGTTATATAAATTGTTGATTCCCAAACAGCTACACCATTTGCAGGTTCAGATAATCTAGCAAATAATTCTGGGGGATAAGGACAAGTAATCTTCCCTTCTCTATCTTCTATATGGCAAACATATACATTTTCTCTCGTTGTAAACCACAGGGTTTTTCCCGCCACTGCTAACCCTGTAGCCCCCACAAATTCTTTCCAGTTATTACTATTGAGAATTTTTGTGTTATCTGTCAGGGGATCGATCTCCAATAAATAACCATTGATCGAGTCGATCGCCAGTAAATTATCTTGCCAAAAAGTTATCCCATGTAACGAACAAGCTGCTATTGGTCTAATAGTTCTCTTTTTTTGTACTTTTTTAGTATTCACTGCTTCTTTGATCATTTTTCCCATCTTCTACATCTCACTGCTATTTTTTTAAACCATTCTCCAACATACCAAACTCTCCCCCTCCATAAATGCTCTTTCTGAACTCTTTTATTTTTTCTCCATCTTTTCCTAATTTTTTTTCTTCTTATTTTTTTTTTAAATTATCAATTCATTTGACAATAATTTTAAATTGTTAATCTTCCATTTTACCTAAAAAATCACTTGCTTGGTCAAGTTCAATTATTATTAAGACAAGGGGCTTCAGCCCCTTGCCTTCAGCCCCTTGCCTTCAGCCCCTTGCCTTCAGCCCCTTACCTTCAGCCCCTTGCCTTCAGCCCCTTACCTTCAGCCCCTTACCTTCAGCCCCTTACCTTCAATTTTTCATTTATTATAAATCATTTAGGACTGCAGCAAAAATTCAAGTAATTTAAATTCCCCAATACCAAAGCGATCGCCCCTTTTCTCTTTTCCAATAAACACCGCTCTTCTTATAACTCAACCTTCAATTATTCATTTTCAATTTTACTTTTTTTTTGTAACTCATATTCAGATTCTATTTCTTTACTAAGGAAATAATTAAGGAAAGTTCGGATAACTGCAATAGCGCCAAGTTGTCCCAAAGATTGAAAACTAGGAGCAACAGTAGTAGCTAAAATATCAGCCCCCAATTGAAATTCTAAAGCCAAAGCAAGCCAAGATCCTAAACATAGTTTAACCTCAAAAAATGGTTGTTGAAGTTGACGACGACCAGCAAGAAAAATAGCCAATTTTCCTGTTTTTATCGTCCCTAAAAATATACAAAACACTGCTATTGTTTCCAGAGTTAATTTTAGGAGACTTACAACCAGTGCTAACCCACCCTCATAATGTTCTATTAATTCATTCATTTTAAATACATTGCCAACTTTATAAACTTCCTTACAATGAATTTCAATTCTAACAATTTCTCTTTAACTTATTCAAATTAAACCCATATTTACTAAATTAGTATCTAAGTTTCTCCCCTTTCAAGAGTCGCTGTTTGTTTCATTTTTTTGCATCAAATTTTACGTTAATCTAAGTTTTAAATTTTATATATACATATAGTCCACGCAGGCGGACTTTCTCTAGGTAGCAATAGGTTTCAACCTATTGCGTAGTTTTTATTCATATAATAAGCATTTGTGGTGGGCATTGCCCACCCTACTACTATTGCGTAGTTTTTATTCATATAATAAGTAGGGTGGGCATTGCCCACCTACTAAAATAAAAAGTTTTTATTCATATAATAAGTGAATATTATTTTCTCTGGTAATAGACAAGGGGCGATCGCTTCTTTTTATTTGATATTTGATAATTTATAACCCCAAAAAATCCTATAGCATTCCTAAATAGGTTGTGGTCATACAAGGGGCGATCGCCTTTGTCTAGAGAACTTTGTCTATTTTAAATTTATCACAACCTAATAGACCTTAAGCGAAAATTTTTAAACCCCCCTAACCCCCCCTTAATAAGGGGGGGAAATGTCTGTTTTTTGGTAATTTTCCCCCCCTTATTAAGGGGGGGTTAGGGGGGGTTAAGGGGGGGTCGCAGCTTTTGGTCTATGCAAAGAATTGCTATATTAACTCAAATAACCAATAACTAATGACCAACACTTAGTCCTCGATAGGTGCGAGTAACTAATAACTAATGACCAATAACTAATGACTAATGACTAATAACTATTTCTAGCATAATTTAAAACCCTTTCCCAACCCCAAACATGAGCAATTTTTAGCGGTAAACTCACCCCAGACATAAACAAAATATATTCCTCTCCATTAGCATTTTCACCCACATCAGCAACTAAAGAGTCTCTCACATTTTTTCCCCACATTTCCCCAGCTTTTTCCCACCAAAGTTGACCAGTACTCTTAAAATTAGGATGATTTAAATATTCATCATTCCACTCATAAGGTTGCCAAAAATTATCTAAAGCAGCAATTAAAAAAGCATTAGGATATTCAAACTCCTCATTATGCTTTTTCTTCCAATACCAATAAGCAATTGTACTCTGAAAAGCAGTCTCCATACCCTCAGAACAATTATTAATTGCATCTTGCACATCTTCCCTAAAAAAATCAACCCCAATATAACTTAAAGCAGACTTATACTTCCGCAATATCTCTTGAGTCAACTTCTCTAATTCACTTAACATTGATTCACACCAAATCTTCCTCAAAGTTATAAAATAAAAATAGCTCAATTATTTAACTCTATCCATCGTGACCATCTCTCAATTACCTGAGTCTTTATCCACAAAAGAAAAAAACTGGCATACCTATTCAGTTAAAGATACCTTAACCCTATTAAATACAAACCCAGAAACAGGTTTAAACCCCCAAGAAGTAGAAACTCGTCTCCAACTTTATGGACTTAATGAACTAGAAGAAAAACCTGGACGCAGTTCATTAGAAATTTTACTCGACCAGTTTAAAAATATTATGCTACTAATGTTGATCGCAGTAGCAATTATTTCTGGTATCCTTGACCTAACAGACTTACTCAATGGTGTTTCCCATCAAGGTATCCCCTTTAAAGATACCATCGCTATCCTCTCCATCGTCATTCTCAATGGCATTTTGGGCTACCTTCAAGAAAGTAGAGCTCAAAAAGCACTCGCAGCACTTAAAAACCTCTCCTCTCCCCAAGTACAAGTTATTCGCGATGGTAACAGATTAGAAATAAATGCTCAAACCCTTGTACCAGGAGATATCATGCTCCTCGAAGCAGGAAACCAAATCAGCGCCGATGGTAGAATAATTACAGCTTCTAGTCTGCAAATAAGAGAGTCCGCACTCACAGGAGAAGCTCAACCTGTTACTAAATTATCTGAAAATGCAGGTTTAACTGATGATACACCTCTGGGCGATCGCCTCAATTTAATATTTACAGGCACTGAAGTAATTCAAGGACGTGGTAAAGTAATTGTTACCAGTACTGGAATGCAAACTGAGTTAGGAAAAATAGCTCAAATGCTCCAGTCTGTAGAAAATGACCCCACTCCCTTACAACAAAGAATGACCCAGTTGGCTAATGTTTTAGTAACTGGCTCCCTCATTTTAGTAGCAATTGTTGTAATAGGAGGTACTCTACAAGCAGGGAATTTTAGCCGTTTAAAAGAGTTAGTAGAAGTTTCCCTCAGTATGGCAGTAGCAGTTGTACCAGAAGGACTACCCGCAGTCATAACTGTTACCCTAGCTATTGGTACTCAACGTATGGTAAAACGTAAGGCACTTATTCGCAAACTTCCCGCAGTCGAAACTTTAGGATCAGTAAACGTGATCTGTTCCGATAAAACAGGTACCCTCACTCAAAATAAAATGGTAGTCCAGGAAGTTAACACCCTCAACAGAGTTTTACAAGTTACTGGGTCTGGATATACCCCAGAAGGCGAGTTTTTAGACCAAAATAACCAACCTCTACAACCTACCGAGTTATCAGAGTTGGCAACTTTATTTTCCGCTTGTGTCCTCTGTAATGATGCCACACTTACCCAAAAAAACCAAGAATGGGAAATATTAGGGGACCCCACAGAAGGTGCTTTACTCTCTTTAGCTCAAAAAGCTGGGATAAAACCTACCTTGCAAAGGGAAAGAGTAACTGAGTTTCCCTTCTCCTCAGAAAGAAAACGCATGAGTGTGGTTTGTGAAAACAATGGTAAATATATCCTCTACATTAAAGGTTCCCCAGAATTAATTTTAGAACGCTGTAATTTTGTTCAGGTAGGTACAACTGTTCTCCCCCTCACTCAAACAGAACAAAAAAATATCCTTTCTCAAAATGACCAAATGGCAAGTCATGCTTTGCGGGTTTTGGGTTTTGCATATAAGCTATTAGATACCATCCCAGACTCAGACTCAGTAGAACATAATTTGACTTGGTTGGGTTTGGTGGGTATGTTAGATGCCCCCAGACTAGAAGCAAAACTCGCAGTGGAAAAATGTAAAACTGCAGGTATCCGTCCAATAATGATTACAGGCGACCACCAATTAACTGCACAGGCGATCGCCCATACCCTCGGTATCGCTTCCTTTGAAGATAAAATACTCACAGGAAAAGACTTAGCTACTATCCCCCAGTCTGACTTAGAAAAAGAAATAGAACAAGTGAGTGTATATGCTCGTGTAGCTCCAGAACATAAACTCCGTATCGTCCAAGCACTGCAAAAACAAGGTAAGTTTGTAGCCATGACAGGAGATGGAGTAAATGATGCTCCCGCACTCAAACAAGCAAATATTGGTATTGCAATGGGAATAACTGGTACTGATGTAAGTAAAGAAGCCAGTGATATGGTTCTCTTAGATGATAACTTCGCAACCATTGTCGCCGCAACTGAAGAAGGAAGAGTTGTCTATAGCAATATTCGCCGTTTTATTCGCTATATTTTAGGCAGTAACGTAGGCGAGTTGATAACTATTGGTGCAGCACCATTATTAGGTCTTCCTGATGTCCCTTTAATACCTCTCCAAATACTTTGGATGAACTTAGTTACCGATGGTTTACCCGCTTTAGCCCTCGCTGTAGAACCAGCAGAACCAGATGTAATGCAAAAACCTCCCTATGGGTCTCAAGAGAGTATCTTTGCTAGGGGTTTAGGTGCTTATATTGTTCGCATCGGCATTGTTTTTTCCATCATTAGTATCATTTTAATGCTTTGGGCGTTTAATGATGCACAAAACTCCCCTAACCCCGATAGTTGGAAAACAATGGTGTTTACCAGTCTGTGTCTCGCACAAATGGGCCATGCGATCGCCGCTCGCTCCGATAAACGTTTAACCATAAAAATGAATCCTTTTTCTAACCCCTATCTTTTGGCTGCAGTTACTGTTACCATCATTTTACAACTAATGCTTATTTATGTCGAACCTTTACGCAACTTTTTTGATACCGACTTCTTAACAGGAAGACAACTACTTATTTGTCTCGGTTTTAGTAGTTTAATGTTTATTTGGGTTGAAATGGAAAAGTTATTTTCCCTTTGGTTTTCCCCTAAAAATTAACTTGATAATCATTTTTTTAAGTTAAATAGGTAAGCAAAAACCCCTTCTTGTTTAAGACAAGGGGCTTCAGCCCCTTGCCCCTTATACCTTAATATGGAACAGTTATTTTCCCCTAAAAATTAACTTGATAACCATTTTTTCAAGTTAAATAGGTAAGCAAAAACCCCTTCTTGTTTAAGACAAGGGGCTTCAGCCCCTTGCCCCTTATACCTTAACATGGAAAAGTTATTTTCCCCTAAAAATTAACTTGATAACCATTTTTTCAAGTTAAATAGGTAAAATTATCAAACCTCTTGTTGTTTAAGACAAGGGGCTTCAGCCCCTTGCCCCTTATACCTTAATATTAAATCAATATTAGTTATTTTTTAAAAATTTAAAAGTAATTTTGTGTAAAACCAAAAATCAATCTAATTAAAGGATATCCTTAACCTACTCTTAAACTTGATGACCTAGAATCATACACTCAAAGGGGCATAAGCTCACAAGAGTAACCAGAAAACAAAAAATCATCAAAAACTAACTTTGAACCTGTTAAAATCAACTAAACCTTAAAATTAACACAAAAAAAAATCCGTGACCAGTATTTCAGAACAAACCAGAATAGGATCCCGTCCGCCCGTAGAAAAAACTGCAGACACAGTATTTCGCTGGGCAGCAATAATCAGTGCATTGGCGATCGCAGGCTTCCTGATCTGGATCGTACTCCAGATATTCATTCAAGCACTACCAGCCATAACTCAATTTGGACTGGGTTTTCTATTTAAAAGCACTTGGAACCCAGTGAGAAATGAATACGGAATTTTAACACCCATCTATGGAACAATTGTAAGTTCCATCATAGCTTTGTTAATTTCCGTTCCCATTGGTTTAGGAGTAGCCATTGTACTCAGCGAAGACTATCTACCAACCAAAATTCAGACAATTTTAGTATTTTTAGTAGAGTTGCTCGCAGCTATACCTAGTGTGGTTTATGGTCTATGGGGCATATTTGTATTAATTCCCTTCTTAAGAGGAATTACCCCATTAAGAGGCCCAGGTATGCTACCTGCGGCTCTAATCTTGTCTGTAATGATTTTACCTACTATATCGGCGATCGCCCGTGATGCACTCATCAACGTTGACGTTGGTTTGCGACAAGCAGGCGTAGGTTTAGGAGCAACGCGCTGGGAGACAATCTTATGGATCGTATTACCTACAGCATCTTCAGGTATAATAGGGGGAATCATGTTAGCCCTGGGTAGAGCACTAGGAGAAACAATGGCAGTAACCATGTTGATCGGAAACTCAAATCAACTTAATTTGTCCATCTTTCAACCCTCCAACACCATCTCATCCCTCCTGGCTAACCAGTTTGCTGAAGCCAGTGGCTTACAAGTATCAGCCCTTATGTATGCAGCATTTGTTCTAGCAGTAATCACCCTAGCAGTGAATATGCTAGCCCAAGTAGTAGTAACTCAATTACAAAAAATCTAACTATGACATCAGGATTTATCCCAGAGCAATTTGACCCTGGAAGTTTAAAAAAGAATACAAAAGACCCCCGCACTCTTTTTGGACTGATAATGTCAGGAATTGCTGGTACTTTTATGGTAATGGCAATTATACCCCTGATCTTGATTCTCTTGTATCTCTTGATCCAAGGTATCAGCTCAATTAGTCCAAGTGTCTTTGTTGAACTACCACCACCTCCAATGGTTGACGGAGGAGGTTTTGGTAATGCCATTCTCGGGACAGTAATAATGGTGAGCATTGCAACATTAATAAGTGTTCCCATCGGTGTATTAGCAGCTATTTTTCTCTCAGAGTATAGCGGTGGACAACTAGCAAATTGGATCCGTTTTGCAACGAACGTTCTCAGTGGCGTACCTTCTATTATCATCGGGGTTTTTGTTTACGGTGCAATTGTTCTTAGTTTCAAAACCTATTCAGCCTGGGCTGGTGGTTTTGCTCTGTCAATTCTCATGTTGCCCATTATCGTGCGCACTACAGAAGAAGCCCTGAAGCTTATACCCCAAGAAGTAAGACAAGCATCCGTAGGAATTGGTGCTAATGACTTTCAAACAATCCTATTCGTAGTACTTCCTGCTGCTATCCCAGCAATTCTCACAGGTGTAACTTTAGCAATAGCTCGTGCTGCAGGAGACACCGCATCCCTAATGTTTACCGCCCTGTTTACTCAGTTTTGGCCAAACTGGGAAAATAAACTAGCTGAACCGACAGCATCCCTCGCAGTGTTGGTATTTAACTTCGCTATTGTTCCTTTCAAAAATCAACAACAACTGGCATGGGCTGCAGCTTTTATTCTAGTTCTCTTAGTACTGTTGACCAGTGTAATTTCACGTCTGGCAACCTCTAAACGTCAATTTTAACTATTAATAAATACTTGGGAGGAAAAATTATATGCTGTCTCCAGACGACACAATCAATCAAACACAAGCTGTTTTAAATGCAGAAAATGTTGATATTTATTACGGCGATTTTTTAGCACTAAAAGGCATTTTTCTGCAAATTCCTAAAAATAAAGTAACAGCTTTTATTGGTCCTTCTGGCTGTGGTAAAAGTACTTTGCTCCGCTGTTATAACCGTCTTAATGACTTAATTCCTGTATTCCGACTCAATGGCAAAATTACTTATCACGGTCAAAATCTCTATGATAAAGATGTAGATCCTGTGATGGTACGTCGCAGAATAGGTATGGTATTTCAAAGACCTAATCCTTTTCCTAAATCTATTTATGAAAATATTACTTTTGGCGCAAAATTAAATGGTTTTAAAGGTGATTATGACCAGCTTGTGGAAGAATCCCTTAGAGGTGCTGCTCTCTGGGATGAAGTAAAGGATAAACTTAGGCAAAATGGGATGTCTATTTCTGGAGGTCAACAACAGAGATTGTGTATCGCTAGAACCATCGCCCTTAAACCAGATGTGATTTTAATGGACGAACCTTGCGCCGCTCTTGACCCCATTTCTACCCTCAAAGTAGAAGAATTAATTCACCAATTGAAAGAACAATACACAATTATCATTGTGACTCACAATATGCAGCAGGCTGCCCGTGTAGCAGATTACACAGGATTCTTCAATGTTAGGGTAACTGACGAAGGTAAGCGCCAGGGTTATTTGGCTGAACACGATCGCACTGAGGTAATCTTCCAAGACCCCAAAGAAGAAGCAACCAAAGAATATGTCAGTGGTCGTTTCGGTTGATGGGTTGTGACTATTTGAGAGGATGGGAGTATTTCCCCCTTCCTCTCTAGGAAGTTTATCCCATTTCTTGATAGGATAATTGGGACTTGGGATCAACTCTAGGATTTAAAAATTATGAAGGTAAAATCAATAATACCCCGTTTGCTCGCTCTCTTATTAGTTGTTGTGGTTGGTTTGGTGGGTTGCACTTCCAGCCCAACGGGACTTACAGGAAATTATACAGAAGATACTATAGCTGTAGTAGAAAAGTTAACCACAGCTATAGACTTACCAGATGACGCTCCCAACAGACAAGAAGTACAAGAACAGGCCCGCGATGCAATTAATGACTACATTTCTCGCTATCGTAAAGATGACAAAAACTCTGGTCTACGTTCTTTTACCACCATGCAAACCGCTCTCAACTCTTTAGCTGGTTACTATAACTCTTTTGGTGCTCGTCCCCTCCCAAATAATCTAAAAGAGCGTGTTAAACAAGAGTTTAGACAAGTTGAACTAGCTCTCAAGCGCAATGCCTAGTAATTAATATTCGGGCTGGTTGTTAGCTTGATATTTTCCCCACATCATCAACCAGCCAAAAAAAAAATTTTACTCTCACCTTGTAAAAATCATTTTTTCATGTTATAATAGAAGACGGTCACTTAAAAAAGCGGACGTGGCGGAATTGGTAGACGCGCTAGATTTAGGTTCTAGTATCTCTGATGTGAGAGTTCGAGTCTCTCCGTCCGCATATACTATTAATTATTACATAAACATCTAAGCTAATTAAGGATCAGACAAGGGGCTTAAGCCCCTTGCCAGCCCCTTGCCAGCCCCTTGCCAGCCCCTTGCCAGCCCCTTGCCAGCCCCTTGCCAGCCCCTTGCCAGCCCCTTGCCAGCCCCTTGCCAGCCCTTTCTCAGCTCTGCACATTCATTTCTGCCAAAACCAAAGCAGGATCAACATAACTATCCTTATATGTTAAACCCCAATGAAGATGTGGCCCCGTTGTCCGCCCAGTCATCCCTACACGAGCTATTCTCTCTCCTGATGGGATAATTTGTCCAAGCCATAGTTGAATACCTCCATTACGATCTATAAGATACCTCCCCTCAGCAGTAGTCTCTACATGACCCATCAAATGACAATAAACGTGCTGCCAATTTCCTGATTGAATTTTCACTAATGTTCCACAATTAGTATCGTCGGATAATTCTATCACTTGACCAGCCCACCAGTTACGCACATAACTCCCTAATGGTGCAGCCAGATCTAAACCATTATGAAATTGCTTTTCTCCAGTAACTGGATGTATTCTATAACCAAAACCTGAAGTGTACCCCTGGAAGTTTTCAATGGGAAAAGCTGCATATTTCCAGGTACTTGTGGCTACTTCCACTGACTGAGCTCGTACTTCTTGCGCTTCGATTTTTTGCGGTTGGTATCCCCCCAGGTAAAGACAAAAGGCGATCGCCCCTAACATCAACCAGATTAAATAATAGTTTTGACTTCTTTTACGCTTCATTATCTACTTAAACTTTTTTAATATCCACTACATTTTATACCAAATCCGATTATTATTACCCCTTGATAAACACATTGGTAAACGGTGGTTTCGACTACGCTCAACCACCCTGTGTACAGGTGGTTGAGCGCAGTCGAAACCACCCCAGATCAAATAAGGTGGTTTCGACTACGCTCAACCACCTTGCGTACAGGTGGTTGAGCGTAGTCGAAACCACCCTGTGCACAGGTGGTTGAGCGAAGTCGAAACCACCCTGTGCACAGGTGGTTGAGCGAAGTCGAAACCACCCCAGATCAAATAAGGTGGTTGAGCGCAGTCGAAACTACCCCAGATCAAATAAGGTGGTTGAGCGAAGTCGAAACCACCCCAGATCAACTAACGTGGTTGAGCGAAGTCGAAACCACCCCAGATCAACTAAGGTGAAGGATTTAAAGAAAAAAATGCAATCCGCGCAGTCGGGAAAAAAAGAAATAACTAATTCTAGATGTTATGCTAAAAAAAAAAAAATCAACAAAGGGGTTGACATTGAAAAAAGAATCATTTAAACTGAGGATAGAAAAACAAAATTAAACCAAAAACCAAGTAAAATATAGGCGCAAGTAGCTGTAGGCTGCGTCAATTTAATTAGTTTTTCAACTTAAGTAGAAGATTAACCTACTTATTCCAAATCACTCATTGATAAACAGGAAAGAAAAAATTATGCCAGTTACAGTATATGTTGACTATGATTTTACTGACGGGAGTGGTAATCCATCATTAGACCTCTTGCGAAAGTAGTGTTAACCCCCCTAACCCCCCCTTGGTAAGGGGGGGAAATGCTTGGTTTTTCGGCTCCCTCCCCGAACCTGCGGGGAGGGTTGGGGTGGGGTTTTTTAC
>Ga0114939_10000849_pt1 | contig 25062 bp, 22 predicted proteins | sample AshMeaCrysSpring_FD_87196 | JGI IMG/M metagenome (GOLD analysis project Ga0114939, IMG submission 87196) | Groundwater microbial communities from Big Spring, Nevada to study Microbial Dark Matter (Phase II) - Ash Meadows Crystal Spring | ecosystem: Environmental > Aquatic > Deep subsurface >...
GCCACCCCGTACTCGGCTCGCTGGTGCATGGTGTGCGTGCGGATCTGCAGCTCCACCGGCTTTCCACCGGGCCCGATGACCGTGGTGTGCAAGGACTGGTACATGTTGAACTTGGCCTTGGCGATCCAGTCCTTGAACCGGCCCGGCACCGGATTCCATCGGGCGTGCATGATGCCGAGCACGGCGTAGCAGTCCCGCACGCTCTCCACCAGGATGCGGATGCCGATCAGGTCGTAGATGTCGGTGAAGTCGCGGCCCCGCACGACCATCTTCTGGTAGATCGAGTAGTAGTGCTTGGGGCGTCCGGTGACGGTGGCGCGGATCTTGGCCTCGCGCAGGTCGGCCTGCACCTGGTCGATCACCGAGGCCAGGTAGTCGTCGCGGGCGGGGGCCCGCTCGGCGACGAGCCGGACGATCTCGTCGTAGATCTTCGGATGCAAGGTGGCGAAGGACAGGTCCTCCAGCTCCCACTTGATCTTGTTCATCCCGAGCCGGTGCGCCAGCGGCGCGTAGATCTCCAGGGTCTCGCGGGCCTTGCGCTCTGCACTCTCCCGGGACACGTAGCGCCAGGTGCGGGCGTTGTGCAGCCGGTCGGCCAGCTTGATCAGCAGCACCCGGATGTCGCGCGCCATGGCGATGACCATCTTGCGCAGCGTCTCCGCCTGGGCAGCCTGGCCGTAGGTGACCTTGTCGAGCTTGGTCACCCCGTCCACGAGCATGGCGATCTCGTCGCCGAAGTCCGCCCGCAGCGCAGCCAGCGTGTAGTTGGTGTCCTCCACGGTGTCGTGCAGCAGCGCGGCGGCCAGGGTGGGCGGCGTGAGACCGAGCTCGGCCAGGATCATCGCCACCGCCAGCGGGTGGGTGATGTAGGGCTCGCCGCTCTTGCGCAGCTGTCCCTCGTGGGCCTGGGCAGCCCTCCGGTAGGCCTTGGTGATCACCGCGGTGTCGGCTCGCGGATGGGTGCTGCGGACGGTCCGCAGCAGGGGTTCCAGCGCCGGGTCGCCCGCGGGCCGCGGCGAGGCCAGCCTGGCCAGGCGCGAGCGCACCCCACGCGGCGGGGCCGGAGTCGGTACGGCCGCCGCAGGAGTGTCGGTCACCTGGTCGGACACGGGCTCTCCCTGCTGCTCGCTGTTCGAGTGTAGGGCCCGGGCCGGCCGGGTCACATGGTCAGCAGTGCTGAGATCTCCAGGCCGGGGTTGCGCGCGCGACCGCCCAGCGCGCCCAGCTCGATGAGCACGCTGACGCCGGCGATCTCGCCGCCGGCCCGGCGGATCAGCTCGGTCGTCGCCGCGATCGTCCCACCAGTGGCCAGCACGTCGTCGACCACAAGCACCCGCTGCCCGGGTTGGATGGCGTCGACGTGGATCTCCAGCACGGCCTCGCCGTATTCCAGCGCGTAGGCCTCCGACAGCGTCGTGTGCGGGAGCTTGCCGTGCTTGCGGACCGGGATGAAGCCGGACTGGAGCTGGTGGGCCACCGGCGCGGCGAGGATGAAGCCGCGGGCTTCGATACCGGCGACGAGGTCCACCGGGCCGTCCTTGTCGGCTGCGCCGAGCTTGGCCAGCGCGCCCACGCAGCGAGCGAACGCGTCGGCGTCGGCGAGCATCGGGGTGATGTCCCGAAACATCACCCCCGGGGTGGGCCAGTCCGGGATGTCACGGATGAATCGAGTCAGGTCAGCCGGGTCGCTCATGCTTCGAAGGGCCCTTCCGTCGGTCGGCGCGGCTCTGTCGACGCGGTTGCTGCCTTTCGCCGGACTCCACGACCGCGCCCGGCCGGCTGCGTGTCGACCCCCTCACGGTAGAGGGTGCCCCCTCGCCGCCGACGGAGGAGGTCGGCTCGCTGCGCTGTGCACCGACGGCCGCGGCGACGCTCTCGCTGACCGCGCCAGGCTCGGCCGGGCCACGAGGCCCGCGTCGGCGGGCCAGCACCCGCTGCCGCAGCGAGCGCATGACCGGCTCGCGCTCCTTGAGGTCGGCCAGCAGCGGGGTGGCGATGAAGATCGAGGAGTACGTCCCGACCGCGACCCCGATGAACAGCGCCAGGGCCAGGTCCTTGAGCGTGCCGGTGCCGAGGTAGACCACCGACACGACCAGGATCGACGCGATCGGCAGCAGCGCGATGATCGAGGTGTTGATCGAGCGCGCCAGGGTCTGGTTGACCGCCAGGTTGGCCGCCTCGGAGTAGGTGTAGGCGCTCTGCCCGGTGATGCCCCTGGTGTTCTCCCGCACCTTGTCGAAGACGACGACGGTGTCGTACAGGGAGTAGCCCAGGATGGTGAGGAACCCGATGACGGAGGCGGGGGTGACGTCGAACCCGGTCCAGGCGTAGATCCCCACCGTCGCCAGCACGTCGTGGGCGAGGGCGGCGATCGCCGCGATGCCCATCTTCGGCTCGAAGGCCACCGCCAGGTAGATCACGACAGCAACGAGGAACAGACCCAACCCCTGCAGCGCCTTCGCGGTGATCTCCGCCCCCCAGGACGGGCCGACGACCTGGACGGTGATGTCATCGGACCCGACGTCCAAGGCTTCGGCCACGGCATCGCGCACCTGCGCGGTCTCCTGCGGCGTCAGTGCCCCGGTCTGCACCCGCACCCGGTCCTCCCCGACCAGCGTCACGCGAGGGTCCGAGGCGCCCTCGACGCCGGAGTCGGCAACCGCGTCGCGGGTCGGGCCGACCGCGGACTCGCTGACCCCAGGGACCGCTGCGGTGAGCTCGGCGCCACCGCGGAACTCCACGCCGAGCGTCAGACCGTTGACGAGCAGCCCGAGCACGGCCACGGCGAGCAGCCCTGCGCTGATGGCGTACCAGCGTCGGGAGTTGCCCACGATCGGGAAGGACTTCTCCCCCCGGTACAGCCGGTTTCCCAGCCCGACCAGCCCGCGGGACGAGGCGGCACCGGACGTGCCCAGCCGGGCAGCGTCCAGCCCGGACAGGCGATGCCCCTGACCGAAGAACCGGGTGCGAACGAGCAGGGTGAGCACCGGCTTGGTGAACAGGAAGACCACGACAAGGTCCACGAGCGTGGTCAGGCCGAGAGCGAAGGCGAACCCGCGGACGTTGCCGACGCTGAATACGTACAGGAAGAACGCGGCCAACAGGGACACCACGTCGCTGGCGATGACGGTGCGGCGGGCGCGCAGCCAGCCGGTCTCGACCGCCATGCGGACACTGCGGCCCTCCCGCACCTCGTCGCGGATCCGCTCGAACAGCACCACGAACGAGTCCGCGGTGATGCCGATCGCGACGATGAGACCGGCCACGCCGGCCAGGGTCAGGGTGAACCCGATGGTCTCGCCGAGCAGGACGACCAGGCCATAGGTGAGCGCGCCGGCGACCAGCAGGCTGGCTATCACCACCAGGCCCAGCCCGCGGTAGTACAGCAGCGAGTACAGCATGACCAGGGCCAGCCCGATCGCTCCGGCGACCAGCCCAGCCTGCAGCTGGTCGGTGCCCAGCGTCGGGGAGACCGCGGTGACGTCGCTGGTCTCGAAGGCCAGTGGCAGCGCCCCGTACTGCAGCACGTTGGCCAGCGCGGTGGCCTCATCCTGGGTGAACGAGCCCGTGATCTGCGCGCGTCCACCCGGGATCGCCTCGTTCACCTGCGGCGCGGACACCACCAGACCGTCCAGGACGATCGCGAACTGGTTCTGCGGCGGCTGCTGCTGGGACAGCCGCTGGGTGCTGTCGAAGAACGCGTCGGCACCCTCGCCGGTGAACTCGAGGTTGACCTGCCAGGCGACGCCGCCCTGCGGGATGCCGGCGGTCGCGGCGGCGATGTCGGTGCCGACGACGTCCGCCGGGCCGAGCAGGTACCGGTTGGCGAGCTCACGGTCGCAGGTGATCAGCGTCTGGTCCGCCGGGGCCACCTGGCCGGGTTCGATGCTGGCGCAGTCGAAGGACGCCAGTGCCGCGATGTCGTCGGGTGCGACGGTGGCGTCGCCGGGAGGCGGCTGCTCGGTGGCCGTAGTGTCGGGCTGCTCCGTGGCGGTGGCGTCGGCTTCGGTCGGCTCGGCCGCCGGCGAGGCCTGGGCTGGGGCGGTAGCGGCCGCCAGCGGCTCCCGGGTCTGGGCGCGGCTGACCCGCTCGTCGGAGTCTCCGCGCTGCCCGAGACTGGCGCTGTCGCCGGTGGCCTCGTCGGTGGGTTCAGCAGCAGGGGTGGGCTCCGACGTGGGTTGCCCGGTGGCCTGGTCGGTGGGCGTCGGCGTCGGTTCCGCTGTCGGCTCCGGTGCCGGAGAGCCACCGGGCACGACGGCTTGGACCGGGCGGAACTGCAACTCCGCGGTCTGCCCGACGAGCGCCACGACCTCGTCCTGGCCCACGCCCGGGACCTGCACGATGATCGTGTCGGTGCCCTGGGTCGACACTTCCGCCTCGGCGACACCCGAGCCGTTGACTCGCTGCCGAATGATCGCGACCGCCTCGTCGAGGGATTCCTGGCTGGGTTCCTGGCCGTCCACGGTCTGGGCCGAGAGGGTGATGCTCGTGCCGCCCTGCAGGTCCAGGCCCAGCCTCGGCGCCCAACTACTCGCCAGCACCAGGGCGCCGACGAACACGAGAATCAGCAGCAGCGTCAGCAGTGCCAGCGGCCGCCAGGGCCGCGGGACGTTGGTGCTTGCCACGTCAGGCCGACGGTCCGGAAGGCCCCACCTGGTCGACGACCTTAACCACGCCCTGGCGGCTGTAGCGCAGCTGCACGCCGGGAGCGGCCTCGACGACGACGTCCTCGTCGTCGAGCTGCGTGACCGTTGCGTAGAGCCCGCCGCCGAGCATCACCCGGACCCCGGGACGCAGGGCTGCCTGGGTCTCGGCGTAGTCGCGGTTGCGCTTCTGCATCGGACGGAAGATCAGCAGGTAGAACACGGCCACGATCAGTACCAGCGGCAGCACGGTGAGCAGGGCGTCCATCGGGTCTCCGGGGTCGGTTGCGGCGGCTGGGCTCCGGCGGACCCGAGGCCAGCCGTGGTGCCTAGTCTACGGACGGACCGGGTGTGCCCGGGATCTCCAGGTCCAGCGTCGGCGCGCCGCCCTCGACGGGAGTGCTCATCCCGAGATGGGCGAACGCGGCGGGCGTGGCGACCCGGCCGCGGGGGGTGCGCACCAGCAAGCCCTCACGCACCAGGAACGGTTCGCTGACCTCCTCGACGGTTCCCGGCTCCTCCCCCACCGCGACCGCGATCGTGGACAGGCCGACCGGGCCGCCGCGGTAGCGCCCGCACAGGGCGGACAGCACCTGGCGGTCCAGACGGTCCAGGCCGAGCTCGTCGACGTCGTAGACGGCCAGCGCTTCCTGGGCGACCGTCCGGTCGAGGCGCCCGTCGGCGCGGACGACCGCGTAGTCACGCACCCGCCGCAGCAGCCGGTTGGCGATGCGGGGGGTGCCGCGGGACCGTCCGGCGATCTCGGCGGCCCCGTTCTCGTCGAGCTTGATGCCCAGCAGGTCCGCCGAACGACGCAGCACCGTGACGAGGTCGTCGTGCGAGTAGAAGTCCAGATGCGCGGTGAAGCCGAAGCGGTCACGCAGCGGGCCGGTCAGCAGCCCGGCACGGGTGGTGGCCCCCACCAGGGTGAACCGCGGCAGCGCGAGCGGGATGACGGTCGCCCCGGGTCCCTTGCCGACCACGACGTCGACCCGGAAGTCCTCCATGGCCAGGTAGAGCATCTCCTCGGCGGGCCGGGCGAGCCGATGAACCTCGTCCAGGAACAGCACCTCGCCGTCTGCCAGCCCGGACAGGATCGAGGCCAGGTCTCCGGCGTGCTGGATCGCTGGACCACTGGCCACCCGGATCGGCGCACCCAGCTCGGCCGCGATGATCATGGCCAGGGTCGTCTTGCCCAGCCCCGGCGGGCCCGACAGCAGGACGTGGTCCGGTGTGCGCCCGTGCAGCTTGGCGGCCTCCAGCAGCAGCGACAGCTGGTCACGGACCCGGGGCTGCCCGACGAACTCCGCCATCCGCCGCGGGCGCAGCGCGGCGTCGGCGGCGCGATCGTCCTGAACAGGGCCGGAGGTGAGCAGCGACGTCTCGTCCTCGGACGCTTCCCAGCCGTCACGGTCGGGGTTCGACACGCTCATGACGGCCGATCCAGGCAGCGCAGCGCCAACCTCAGCAGCGCCGCCACGTCCGGCTCCTGGCCGTTGTCGGTCATCGCCGCCGCCGTCGGTGCCACCGCGTCCAGCGCCGTGGCGGCGTCCCGGGCCCCCCAGCCCAGGCTGACCAGCGCAGCCGACACCTGCTCCGCCCACGCCCCACGGGCAGCCACCGCCGTACTGCCCGGCATGCCCGACTCCGGTGCCGCCGATACCGGCGCCAGCCGGTCCTTGAGTTCGAGCACCAGCCGCTGCGCACCCTTACGCCCGACGCCCGGGACCCGGGTGAGGGTGGCGATGTCGTCGGCAGCGACCGCGGCGCGGACCTCGTCCGGCCCGAGGACGGTGAGTGTCGCCAGTGCCAGCCGGGGTCCGATGCCCGACACCCCCAGCAGCAGGTCGAACAGCTGCCGCTCCTGGTCGGTGCCGAAGCCGTACAGGGTCAAGGAGTCCTCCCGGACGACCAGCGAGGTCGACAGCCGGGCCTGCTCACCGACGACCAGGCCGGCCAGCACTCCGGGCGGGCAGGGCAGGAGGAGCCCGACTCCGCCGGTTTCGATGACAACGTGGTCCAGGCCCACGGTGATCACCGTCCCACGCACGGAGGCGATCATCGCCTGCTCCCCGGGGAGGACCACGCAGCGGTGCCCGGCCGTCTGTCTGGCCGGGCACCCGGACGGGTCACGATGCTTGCTGCCGCGTGCCTTCGGCGCACCGGCGCCTGCCACAGATGCGCCAACGCCAGGGCGAGCGCATCGGTCGCGTCGACCGGCTGGGGCGGCCGGGCTAGGCCGAGGATGGCCGTCACCATCCGTGCGACCTGCTGCTTGTCCGCTCGGCCGTTGCCGGTGACCCCGGCCTTCACCTCGGTCGGGGTATGCGTGTGAACCGGAACCCCACGCCGACCGGCGACCAGCACGGCGACTGCCGACGCGTGGGCGGTGCTCACCACCGTGGCGGTGTTCTGCTGGCTGAACACCGCCTCCACAGCCATGGCGTCCGGTGAGTAGGTGTCGAGAAAGGACTCCACCTCGTCCTGGAGGCGGCACAGCCGGTGTGCGAGGTCGTCAGCGGGACTCGTGCGCACCACGGTGACCCCCAGCAACCGAGCCGGTGTCCCGGTCGCGCCCTCGACGGCCGCCAGGCCACACCGGGTCAGCCCCGGGTCCACACCGACCACCCGCACCACGCCACCTCCGTCTGACGGCGATAGAACACCTGTTCGACAGGATAGCCCGTTCGAGGTCGGTCTCCGAGCCGACTCGCCGACCAGGCTTGCGGGTACGGGTACCGGCAGCGCCCGGCTCTACGACGAGGCCGCAGCCATGACCTCGTCAGAGACGTCGAAGTTGGCGTACACGTCCTGTACGTCGTCGCTGTCCTCCAGCGCCTCGAGCAGTCGGAACACCTTCTCGGCGGCGTCGGCCTCCAGGGGTACGGTGACCGAGGGAAGCCACGAGGATTCCGCGGACTCGTAGTCCAGCCCGGCATCCTGGACGGCGGCCCGGACAGCCACCAGGTCCGCAGCCTCGCAGCGGACCTCCAGTGACTCGCCAAGGTCTTCCACATCCTCCGCCCCAGCGTCGAGCACGACCTCGAGCAGGGCGTCCTCGTCGACGGTGCGGTCGCCCTGCTCCTTCGGCACGATCACGACGCCCTTGCGGGAGAACAGGTACGACACCGACCCCGGGTCGGCCATCGACCCGCCGTTGCGGGTCATTGCGGTGCGGACCTCGGCGGCGGCCCGGTTGCGGTTGTCGGTGAGGCACTCCACCAGGACCGCCACCCCTTGCGGACCGTAGCCCTCGTACATGATGGTCTCGTAGGCGGCTCCACCGGCTTCCAGGCCGGCGCCACGCTTGACGGCCCGGTCGATGTTGTCGTTGGGCACCGAGGACTTCTTGGCCTTCTGCACCGCGTCGTACAGGGTCGGGTTGGCCGCCGGGTCGGGACCGCCGAGCCGCGCGGCCACCTCGATGTTCTTGATGAGCTTGGCGAACAGCTTGCCCCGGCGGGCGTCGACGACGGCCTTCTTGTGCTTGGTCGTCGCCCACTTGGAGTGGCCGGACATTGGGTGACTCCTCGGGTCAGGCGGTGCGGACGAGGTCGAGGAAGTGCCGGTGCATCCGCACGTCGCCGGTGAGCTCGGGATGGAACGAGGTCCCCAGCAGCACCCCCTGTTGGACGGCGACGATCGTACCCGCGGCCGGGCCCTGCCGAACTGTCGCCAGCACCTCGACGTCCTCCCCCACCTGCTCCACCCACGGCGCACGGATGAACACCGCCCGCATCGGCGACGGCCCGAGGACAGGGATGTCGAGGTCGGCCTCGAAGGAGTCCACCTGCCTGCCGAAGGCGTTGCGGCGCACCGTGACGTGCAGACCCCCGATCGTCGGTTGTCCGGCAGGAGCCCCGACCAAGCGGTCGGCCAGCAGGATCATCCCCGCGCACGACCCGAAGACCGGCAGGCCTCCGGACACGACCTCGCGCAGCGGCTCGAGCATCCCGAGTGTCTCGGCCAACCGAGCGATGGTCGTGGACTCGCCGCCGGGGATGATGAGTCCGTCCAGCCCTTCGAGGTCTTGCGGAGTCCGCACCGACGGCGCGTTCACGTCCAGCGCGACCAGGATCCGCTGGTGTTCGCGGACGTCACCCTGCAGGGCCAGGACGCCGACCCCGGGCGTCACCAGCCTCGCTCGGCGAGCCGATGGGCAACGGGCAGCTCCTCGACGGTGATGCCGACCATGGCCTCTCCGAGGCCACGGGAGACCTTCGCCAGCACGTCCGGGTTGTCGTAGTGCGTGGTGGCCGCCACGATCGCGGCAGCGCGGCGGGCCGGGTCACCGGACTTGAAGATGCCCGACCCCACGAACACGCCGTCCGCCCCGAGCTGCATCATCATCGCCGCGTCCGCAGGGGTGGCGATGCCGCCGGCGGTGAACAGCACGACCGGCAGGCGACCGGCCCGAGCGACCTCCTCGACCAGCGCGACCGGCGCCTGCAACTGTTTGGCCGCCACGTACAGCTCGTCGGGCCGCAGCGACGACAGCCGACGGATCTCGTCCCCGATGGCCCGCATGTGCGTGGTCGCGTTGGACACGTCGCCGGTGCCGGCCTCGCCCTTGGACCGGATCATCGCCGCGCCCTCGCTGATGCGTCGCAGCGCCTCGCCCAGGTTGGTGGCACCACAGACGAATGGCACGGTGAACTGCCACTTGTCGATGTGGTGGGTGTAGTCGGCCGGAGTGAGCACCTCGGACTCGTCGATGTAGTCCACACCCAGGGCCTGCAACACCTGGGCCTCGACGAAGTGGCCGATCCTCGCCTTGGCCATGACGGGGATGGAGACGGCCTGGATGATCCCGTCGATCATGTCCGGGTCGCTCATCCGGGCCACGCCGCCCTGGGCACGGATGTCGGCGGGCACCCGCTCCAGCGCCATCACGGCCACCGCTCCGGCGTCCTCAGCGATGCGTGCCTGCTCGGGAGTCACCACGTCCATGATGACCCCGCCCTTGAGCATCTCGGCCATGCCGCGCTTGACGCGGTCGGTGCCGACGACGGGGGCGGAGCTCTCGGGAGCAGACATGCGGTTCCTCGGGGCGGTTGACGGTGTGGGGGACGGCGGCACGCCGGATGCCTCCATAGTAGATCGTGCGGCCGGTCGGTTCATCGCTGGAACGCGACAGGGACCCGGTCGTCGAACTCGATCGGCTGGGGCATCGGGGCGTGCCCCGCCAGCCGGAACAACCGGACGAATCGCGAGCGGCGGCGGGCACGCGTCACCGTCACGGTGTCGTTGTGCAGTCGGCGTGCGGTCTGCACCCGCCGGGACGCGGTGCCGAGCTCGGTGACCAGGTCCCCGGCCCATGCCCGCCCGTCCGCGTCATGCGGCATCGTCACCGGGAGGTCAGGTCCGTCGAAGGCGATCATGAGCGCCTCGGTCAACGCAGACTCGGCCTCCTCGCGATCCTCCCGGGGAACCCGGCGTGCCCGATGGGCCGCGTCGGCGAGCACCATCGCGGTGGCCGGGTCCAGCACCCCACTGGTGGCCAGCTCCAATGTCGCGCTCGAGCGCCGCAGCAGCTCGGCGTCAAGGGTCGCGTCCATCCGCTCCAGCCGGGTGTGCAGGTGGTCGAGCCGACCGGCCGACCAGGTGAGCAGCAGGGCCGCCACGGCCAGGACGGCGAGCAGCACGACCAGGGCCTCCACTAGGCACGACCCTCCGGTCTTCGGGTCGGGGCGCTGCTGCCCAGGACCAGGTCGTACACCTCGAGCACCTGCTCGGTGACCGTCGACCAGTCGAAGCCGAGGACGTGGTGACTGGCGATGTCGCGCAGACGCTGCCGCTGCGCGGCATCGTCGAGCAGGTCGACCAGGACGTCGGCCAGGGCGGCGGCGTCCCCGGTGGGGAACAGCCGCCCGGCCCGGCCATCGGCGAGCACCGACTGGAACGCGGGCAGGTCACTGGCGACCACCACCGCCCCGGCGGCCATCGCTTCGACCAGCACGATGCCGAACGACTCGCCCCCGGTGTGCGGACCGACGTAGATGTCGCTGCTGGCCAGCATCGCGGCCTTGTCCGCCTCGCTGATCCGGCCCAGCCAACGGATCGAGTCGCGCACGGCGTTGGGGACGATCCGTTCGGCCTCGGTGATGTCACCGGGACCGGCCACCAGCAGCCGGACGCCCGGGCGGCGGCGGGTCACCTCGGTCCACGCCTGCAGCAGCACGGGAAGGCCCTTGCGTGGTTCGTCCAGCCTGCCCAGGAACGACACCGTTCCTGCCGGCGACCGCAGGTCGGGGCGAACCGGCGCGCCGGCGTACGCGCTCACGTGCACCCCGTTCGGGATGAGCACCGGGTCGCCGCCGAGATGGCTGACCAGCGTGGTTCGTGCCGCCTCGCTCACCGCGATCCTGGCGGAGATCTTCTCCAGGGATGGACGCAGGATGCCGGAGAAGCCGACCATCGCTCGGGACCGGTCCATCGCCGAGTGCCAGGTGCCGATGAGCGGTACGTCGGCCGCCCACACTGCGAGCAGACTGAGGCTGGGGGACTCCGGCTGGTGCACGTGCACCAGGTCGAAGTCGCCGTGGCTGAGCCAGCGATGGACCCGACCAGCGGCGACGGGACCGAAGGTGAGCCGGGCCACCGACCCGTTGTAGGGCAGCGCCACTGGTCGTCCACCCCAGCAGACACCCTCGGGCAGGGTGTCCTCGTCCTCGGCTGGCGCCAGGATCGAGGTCTCGTGCCCCCGGGAGCGCAGCTCGGCGGCGAAGTCTCGGATGTGGGCCTGGACCCCGCCCATGGCTGTCCAGGAGTACGGGGAGACCAGTCCGACCCGCAGCCCGCTCATCGAGGTGCGAGGTCCGCGGTGAACACGCGCTGGAGCATGTGCCAGTCCTGCGGATGCTCCCGGATCCGAGCGGTGAACACGTCGGCCAACCGCTGGGTCATGAGCTGGATCCGCTGCGCCTCGGTCCCGTCCGGCACCACGATGGGATCGTCGAAGCGCAGCCCCAGGACGTGGTGAGGGCTGGCCCCCTCGAACCACGTCGAGACCGGGATCAGCGGTGCCCCGGTGCGCAGGGCCAGCGCAGCGGGCCCGGCCGGCATGGTCGCCCGTTCACCCAGCAGGTCGACCGGCACACCCCGATCGGTCAGGTCGCGATCGGCCAGCAGCGGCACGAAGCAGTTGCGGCGCACGGCCTGCTCCAACCGGCCCAGCACGTCCTGCTCCCCCTGCAGCGGGTAGATCGTCATCCCGAGCCCTTCACGGAAGGCCAGGAACTGCTTGTAGACCGCCTCCGGCTTGAGCCGCTCGGCAACCGTGGTGACCGGCACCCCGCTGCCGATGACATAGGCACCGGCGTGGTCCCAGTTGCCCATGTGTGGGAGCGCACCGACTGCGCCGCCGCCGGCAGCCATGGCGGATTCCAGGATCTCCCAGCCGACCACGCGCACCGACGTCATGGTGCGCTCGGCGTCCCAGTCGGGCAGGCGGAACGCGTCGCACCAGTAGCACAGGTAGGACCGCAGCCCCCGGTGCGTGAGGTCGTCGAGCCCGGCGGCGTCGAGCCGGCCGTCCACGACCCGGGCCAGGTTCGCCCGCAGCCGCCGGGCGCCGGTGCTGCGCCGCGTCCAGAGCAGGTCCGCGATGCGGTCGAAGGTGCGGTAGGCCACCGGATCCGGCATCAGCCGGACCGTGCGCCAGCCCCCTCGGTAGGCCAGGATCGCCCCGGCATCCGTCCAGGCCACCTGCTCAGCCCTCGGCCGCCGGTGTGTGGCTCGGCTTGAGCTGGCGGCGCACCACCACGAACCGCTGTACGGCGGTCACCGCGGACGCCACCGCCAGCAGGCCCATCGCCACCACGAGCACCGACGGCTTCAGGCCGAGGCCGACCAGTCCGGCGGCCAGGAGCGCCACGACCAGTCGTTCGGGGCGCTCGGCCAGTCCCACCGTCGCCTGCGCGCCGAGCCCCTCGGCGCGAGCCCGGGTGTAGGACACCAGCTGTCCGAGCGCGAGGCAGGCCACGGTCAGGCCCACGCCCCACAGGTCGTCCCGCCCCGCGAACCACAAGGTGAGCCCAGCAAAGATCGCGGCGTCGGCGATCCGGTCGAGCACCGAGTCCAGGAAGGCCCCCCAGGCGCTGGTACGCCCGGACAGCCGCGCCATCGTCCCGTCCAGCGTGTCAGCGAACACGAGCACGGCGATCAGCAGGCTCCCGGCGAACAGGAACCCCGTCGGGTACAGCAGCAGCGCCGTCAGAACCACCCCGGCGGTGCCGATGATCGTCACGGTGTCCGGACTGACGCCGCGGCGCAGCAAGGCTCTGGCGGCTGGGTCGACAACCCTCGCCACGGCTGGGCGGAGGCGGTTGCCGAGCACAGCCACTGATGTTATCGGCGCCCCGCACGAGCACCTGACGGCGACGCAAGGTCCTCTGCCCTGTGTGGTGGGATACGGGTAGGAGACGCGCGATGCCGTCCGCTCGGCGGGTCGGCATCGCCCGACGCAGGCCGCGCTGCGCGCGACGAACGGAGAGCCCATGGCAGCAGACCGTCCCAGCACCCCGACCGGTTCCGGACTGAGCGCGGCGACCCCGCAGGGGGTACGCAACGTCGTGCTGGTCGGCCACACCGGCGCCGGCAAGACCACCCTCGTCGAGGCCTTGTTGGTCGCCACCGGCACCGTCGGGCGGGCCGGGCGAGTCGAGGACGGCACCACCACGACCGACTTCGAGGACGCCGAGATCAAGCAGCAGCGCTCGGTGTCGCTGGCGGTCGCTCCGATCATGGTCGACGGGGTCAAGGTGAACCTGCTCGACACCCCTGGGTACGCCGACTACGTCGGTGAGCTGCGCGCCGGACTGCGTGCCGCGGACTGCGCGTTGTTCGTCGTGTCGGCGGCCGACGGGATCGACGGGACGACGCAGGCGCTGTGGGACGAGTGCGCGGCGGTGAACATGCCCCGTGCCGTGGTCATCACCAAGCTGGACCATCAGCGCGCCGACGTGGCCGGCACGCTCGCAGCCTGCCAGCAGGCCTTCGGCGAGCGGGTGCTGCCGGCATATCTGCCCACCACATCAGACGGGGAGGTGTCCGCGCTGCTGGCGCTGCTGTCCCAGCGAGCCGTCGACCACACCGGTGGCACGGTGACCGAACGCGCGGCATCCGACGACGAGCTCGAACGCATCGAGCAGGCGCGTCCGGCGCTGCTCGAGGCGATCATCGAGGAGTCCGAGGACGAGACGCTCATGGAGCGCTACCTGTCCGGTGAGGAGGTCGCGTTGCAGGTGCTCGTGGACGACCTGGAGAAGGCGGTCGCGCGGGCGTCCTTCCACCCGGTCATCCCGGTGTGCGCGACGACCGGTGTGGGTATCGCCGAGCTGCTCGAGGTGGTCACCAGTGCGTTCCCGTCCCCCCTCGAGCACCCCATGCCGGAGGCCACGCGACTGGACGGCAGCGAGGTCGCCGACCTCGTCGTGGCTGCCGACGGCCCGTTGGTCGCCGAGGTGGTCAAGACGACCTCCGACCCCTACGTCGGCCGCATCAGCCTGGTCCGGGTGTTCTCCGGGACGTTGCGCCCGGACACCGTCGTGCACGTATCGGGGCACCTGAGCAGCTTCGTCGGCGGCGACAGTGGGCATGCCGACCACGACGAGGACGAGCGCATCGGGGCGCTGTCGTCCCCGCTGGGCAAGGCGTTGCGCACCGTCAGCGAGTGCGTGGCCGGCGACATCTGCGCGGTGGCCAAGCTCTCTCGAGCCGAGACCGGTGACACCCTGGCAGACAAGGACTCCCCTGTCGTCCTACGGCCCTGGCAGCTGCCCGAGCCACAGCTGCCGGTTGCGGTGGTGGCCCACGCGAAGGCCGACGAGGACAAGCTGTCCGGGGCGCTGGCCCGCCTGGTGGCCGAGGACCCGACCATGCGGGTGGAGAACAACCCGGAGACCCACCAGCTGGTCCTGTGGACGATGGGCGAGGCTCACGCCGACGTGCTGCTGGACAAGCTCTCCTCCCGGTACGGGGTGGCAGTCGACACCGTCCCGCTGCGGGTGCCGCTACGCGAGACGTTCGCCGGCTCCGCGTCCGCCCGCGGGCGTCACGTCAAGCAGAGCGGCGGGCACGGCCAGTTCGGCATCTGCGACATCGAGGTCGAGCCACTGCCCGAAGGCTCGGGCATCGAGTTCGTCGACAAGGTCGTCGGCGGCTCCGTCCCGCGGCAGTTCATCCCGTCCGTGGAGAAGGGGGTGCGCGCCCAGGCCGAGAAGGGCGTGGCGGCGGGCTACCCGATGGTCGACCTCCGTGTGACGCTGCTGGACGGCAAGGCGCACAGCGTCGACTCCTCGGACATGGCCTTCCAGACCGCAGGCGCACTGGCCCTGAAGGAGGCGGCCGACGCCGCGGGCGTCTCCTTGCTCGAGCCGGTCGACGACGTCTCCGTCCTGATCGGCGACGAGTACCTCGGCGCCATCATGGGTGACCTGTCCTCGCGACGGGGACGTCTGCAAGGCACCGAGCCGATCGGGTCAGGACGCACCATCGTGCGGGCCCAGGTGCCGCAGGTGGAGATCGTCCGCTACGCCATCGACCTGCGGTCCATGTCGCACGGCACCGGGACGTTCACCCGCCGGTTCAGCCACTACGAGGCGATGCCGTCGCACCTGGCGTCCAAGGCGATCGAGGAGGCCGCCGCAGCCGGCTGACACTGCCCGGTCCGGGGCAGCAGGCGGGCCGGCCCTCCCGCGGCGCGCGGCGCTACGTCGTCGACCACGCGGCTGCGAGCAGGTCTCTGGTCTCGCTGAGCAGCTGCGGGATGATCTTGGTGTGGGAGATCACCGTGATGAAGTTGGCGTCTCCTCGCCAGCGCGGCACGAGATGCTGATGCAGGTGGTCTGACAGCGAGCCGCCGGCCACGCCGCCGAGGTTGAGCCCGACGTTGAAACCGTGGGGGGACGAGACGGAGCGCACGGCACGGATCGCCTGCTGCGTCACCCGAGTGACCTCGGCGGCCTCCGGGTCGGTCAGGTCCTCGAGGTTGGCCACGTGTCGATAGGGCACCACCATGAGATGCCCGGGGTTGTACGGGTGCAGGTTGAGCACCGCGTACACATGCTCGCCTCGGTGCAGCAGCAGGCCCTCCCGATCGTCCAGGGTGGGGATGCGGCAGAAGGGGCAACCGCCACCGCCCTCCGGGGCAGCCTCCGCCTTGATGTAGGCGAGCCGGTGGGGGGTCCACAGCCGTGCCAGCCTGTCCGGGACGGCGGCGCCGTCCTGACCGACGTACTCGGTCTCGGTGCTGGTCACCGGCGCGCTGGCCAGACCGGCGGGCTGCTCGGTCATGCCGCCCCGGCGGTGGCGGCCGCGACGATCTCGGCGATCGCGTCGTCGACCGGGACGCCGTTGTTCTGCGTGCCGTCCCGGTAGCGGAACGACACAGCGCCCGCCGCGACGTCGGTGTCTCCGGCCAGCAGCATGAAGGGCACCTTGGACCGCTGGGCGTTGCGGATCTTCTTCTGCATGCGGTCGTCGGAGGTGTCCACCTCCACCCTCACGCCGGACTGGCGCAGCCGCTGCGCGACGTCCTCCAGGTACGGGACGTGGGCGTCGGTGATCGGGATCCCGACCGCCTGCACCGGGGCCAGCCATGCCGGGAAGGCACCGGCGTAGTGCTCGAGCAGGATGGCGAAGAACCGCTCGACCGAGCCGAACAGGGCCCGGTGGATGACGTAGGGCCGCCGCCGCGACCCGTCTGCCGCCTGGTACTCCAGGTCGAACCGTTCGGGTAGCTGGAGGTCCACCTGGAGCGTGGACAGCTGCCAGCGCCGCCCGATGGCGTCGGCCACGTGCACGTCGATCTTCGGTGCGTAGAAGGCCCCCTCCCCCTCGGCCACCACGTACTCCAGCCCCGAGCGTTCCAGCGCCTCCCGCAGCGACGCCTCGGCCAGGTCCCACAGCTCCGGCTCGCCCACGAACTCGTCCGGACGGGTGGACAGCTCGGCGCTGAAGTCGGTCAGCCCGTAGTCGCGGAGCAGCCCGACCACGAAGTCCAGCAGCGAGGCGAGCTCGTCGGCGAGCTGTTCGGGAGCGCAGAAGATGTGCGAGTCGTCCTGGGTGAACCCGCGAGCGCGGGTCAGCCCGTGGACCACTCCGGACTTCTCGTACCGGTACACCGTGCCGAACTCGAACAGCCGCATCGGCAGCTCGCGGTAGGAGCGGCCCCTCGAGGAGTAGATGAGCATGTGCATCGGGCAGTTCATCGGCTTGAGGTAGTACTCAGTGCCGCCGTCGAGCTCCATCGGCGGGTACATCCCCTCCGCGTACCACTGCAGATGGCCGGACGTCTCGAAAAGGCCCGCCTTGGTCAGGTGCGGGGTCTGCACGAACTGGTACCCGGCAGCCTCGTGCCGACGCCTCGAGTAGTCCTCCATCACGGTGCGGACCACCCCGCCCTTGGGATGCCAGACGGCCAGACCCGACCCGATCTCCTCCGGGAAGGAGAACAGGTCGAGCTCGGCACCCAGCTTGCGATGGTCGCGTTTCTCTGCCTCGGCAAGAAACTCCAGATGGGCCTTCAACGCATCCTTGGACTCCCATGCGGTGCCGTAGATGCGCTGCAGCTGCGGGTTCTGCTCCGAGCCGCGCCAGTAGGCCGCCGCGACCCGGGTCAGCTTGAATGCGGGGATCGCCCGGGTAGTGGGCAGGTGCGGACCCCGGCAGAGGTCCTTCCACGCCGGCGATCCATCGGCGTGCAGGTTCTCGTAGATGGTGAGCTCGCCGCCGCCCACTTCCGCGGAGGCCCCTTCGGTGGCCTCTGCAGCGGGCCCCTTGAGGCCGATCAGCTCGAGCTTGTACGGCTCATCCGCCAGCTCGGCACGCGCCTCGTCCTCGTTGACGACCCGTCGGACGAACGGCTGCCCCTCCTTGATGATCGCGCGCATCCGGACGGTGAGCGCTTCGAGGTCGTCGGGGGTGAAGTGCCGGTCAACATCGAAGTCGTAGTAGAAGCCGTCCTTGACCGGCGGGCCGATTCCCAGGCGCGCCCCCGGGAACAGCTCCTGGACGGCCTGCGCAAGCACGTGGGCGGTGGAGTGCCGCAGCACCGTCCGGCCGTCCGGGGAGTCGAGCGCGACCGGCTCGACGAGGTCACCGGCACCCAGCGGGTGGTCAAGGTCGACCAGCTCGCCGTTCACCCGCGCCGCGACCGCCGGCAGGCCCGCGTCGGTGAGCACCTGCCCAGCGGTCGCCCCTTCCGGGAGGGTGATGTCTCGGTCATCGACGGTCAGTGTCAGGTCGGGCACGGTGTGTCTCCGGTTCGTCTGTGCCCCTCGGCGGGTGCGTCATGAGGTACTCGGCCAATGCCGATGGTGCCCCCACCAGTCTCCCACGCACGGACATGGTCCGGCCATCCGGCTCCCCGGCGATGCTACGACGCCTGCCCGGGCCCGGTCGTAGGGTGCCCGGGTGGGCGCGCTCGTGGGTCTGACCGCCACCGCGGTTGCCGAGCGCGTCGCTTCGGGTCAGGTCAACCGACTGCCCCGCGGCACCTCACGCACGGTCGGTCAGATCGTCCGGGCCAACACCCTCACCTTGTTCAACCTGATCATCGGGACGATGGCGGCTCTGGTCCTGGTCTTCGGCGACTGGCGTGACGCGCTGTTCGTCGTGGCGATCGTGGTCAACACCGGCATCGGCATCATCCAGGAGCTGCGCGCGAAGGCGACCCTGGAGCGGCTGTCCGTCGTGGGTGAGGCCCAACCACGGGTGCTGCGCGACGGCACGGCGGTCGACCTGCCGATGGAGCAGATCGTCGTGGACGACATCGTGCTGGTCGGTCCGGGTGACAAGGTGGTCGTGGACGGAGCTCTGGTCGAGGCAACCTGGCTTGAGGTGGACGAGTCGCTGCTGACCGGCGAGGCCGATCCGGTGAGCAAGCGGCCCGGCGACCCCGTGCTCTCGGGCTCGTTCGTCGTGGCTGGCTCCGGCGCCTACCGGGCCACCCGGGTCGGTACGTCCGCCTACGCCGTCGAGCTCGCCGAGCAAGCCCGCCGGTTCACCCTGGTCAGCTCCGACCTGCGGGCCGGCATCAACCGCATCCTCACTGCGATGGGATTCGTCGTCGTACCGGTGGGCGTGCTGCTGATCATCAGCCAGCTTCGCAACGCCGAGTCGTTCTCCGCCGCGGTCACCGGTGCAGTCGCCGGCACGGTGACCATGGTCCCCGAGGGCCTGGTGCTGCTCACCAGCATCGCCTTCGCCGTGGGAGTCATCCGCCTCGGGCAGCGCAACGTGCTGGTGCAGGAGCTGCCAGCGATCGAGGGGCTTGCCCGAGCCGACGTGGTGTGCCTGGACAAGACCGGCACGATCACCGAACCCGGGATGGCTGTTCAGGAGATCCGCGTGCTCGATGCCTCCGCACCGGTGGACGAGGCGCTGGGTGCCCTTGGCGCCGCTGAGAAGCGCCCCAACCCAAGCCTAGCCGCCATCGCCGCGGCACGTCCGGCTCCCGACGGGTGGGTCGCGCAGGCGTCGGTACCGTTCTCGTCGGCACGCAAGTGGAGCGGGGTGCGCTACGCCGGCCGTGGTGCCTGGGTGCTCGGCGCACCGGAGGTGCTGCTCGCCGAGGACGATCCGATCCTCATCGAGGTGCGAGAACATGCGGAGCGGGGGCTACGGGTCCTGCTGCTCGCGCGCGCCGGCGGGCAGCTGAGCGACGCCGAGGACCTGGGACCACTGCACCCGGTGGCCTTGGTGGTCATCAGCCAGCGCATCAAGCCAGACGCCGCGGCGACGCTGCGCTACTTCCGCGACCAAGGCGTCGCCGTGAAGGTGCTCAGCGGGGACAGCCCGCAGACGGTCAGCGCCGTCGTGCGCGCCCTGGACGTCCCGGGGGTCGGTGAAGGGATCGACGCCCGCTCGCTGCCGACGGAGCTCGACGCCGTCGGCGAGGTGATGGACCGGGAGACGGCCTTCGGTCGGGTCAGCCCGCACCAGAAGCAGGCGATGGTGCGAGCCTTGCAGTCGCGCGGTCACACCGTGGCCATGACCGGCGACGGGGTCAACGACGTACTCGCCCTCAAGGACGCCGACATCGCAGTGGCCATGGCCTCCGGCAGCGACGCATCCAAGGGCGTAGCCCAGATCGTGCTGGTCGACAACCGCTTCGAGCAGCTTCCCGTGGTGGTGGCCGAGGGCCGGCGGGTCGTCAACAACATCGAACGAGTGGCAGGCCTGTTCCTGACCAAGACCGCCTACGCAACGGTCATCTCGCTGCTCTCGGGGGTGGTTGGGCTGCCGTTCCCGTTCCTCCCCCGCCACCTGACGGTGATCTCGGCGCTCACCATCGGCATCCCCGGCTTCTTCCTGGCGCTGGGTCCCAACCGGCGGCGTTACCGTCCCGGCTTCGTCCCGCGGGTGGCCCGCTTCGCCCTCCCGGCGGGCACGGTGGCTGCCCTGGCGTCCTTCGTCACCTACGCGGTATCCCTGACGATCGAGGACAGCACCCGTGCCGAGGCCCAGACCCTGGCGTCCATCGTGCTGTTCGTCGTGGCGCTCTGGGTCGTGATCCTTGTCGCGCAGCCACTCAACGCCGTGCGGGTGGCGCTGGTCGTGGCGATGGCAGCGGGTTTCGTCCTGGTGCTGGTCGTCCCTGTGACCCGACAGTTCTTCGCCTTCACGCTGCCCGAGACGATCGACGTGGTCATCACCGTGGGTCTGGCATTGGTGGCCGTGGGGACACTCCAGGTCGTGCTCGGCATCATCGGATCACGGCCACGGTTGAGCTGGTCGCCCTAGGCCTGTCCGCTGCCGTCGATGCGGACTCGACGGCCTGCCTGCAGACCCGCTCGTGGTGGCGGTGAGCGACGCTGTTGTGCTGTGTGGGCGATACTGGGATCGAACCAGTGACCTCCTCGGTGTGAACGAGGCGCTCTCCCGCTGAGCTAATCGCCCGTCAGCGAGTGGGCAGGATATCTGACGTCGACGGGGATAGCCGCCTGCAGGCCGGTCACTGGGTGATGTGGTCGAGGATCCACTGGCCGACCGGTCCCGGGAAGCCGTGCGCGCGCCAGTACAGCGCGACAGCGACGACTACGACGGCGGCTACGGCCATCGCGATCAGCTGGTCGCGCCGGCGAACCTCGGGGTTGAGCGCACGGTCACGGACAGACGCCGCGCGCGCCTTGGTCCACTCCAACGACCGCCGAGCCCAGGCGAACTCGCTGGCCAGAATCACCAGGCCCAAGAAGATCGTCGCCCACCCAGGCCCGGGCAGGGCGAGCATGACTATTCCGGCGGCGACCACGACGCCCCCGATGGAGAGCACCACGATTCTCCAGCTCAGGTCGAACAGCGGGTTCGTTCGCAACCCGCGACGAAACGCCCGGTATCGAGCGGCTGGACCTCGGCGACGGCCCGTGCGCGCCTGAGGCTGGCCACCCCGCCCAGGCGGCAGCGTGCCGTGCACGTCGAGGTCGGCCGCCATACCAACACCGTAGGCCGAAGCGGCGATGTTTGCCGCCGCTACCGAGCGGGAACATCTTCGTTGTCCGTCCCCTCAGGAGGTAATCGTGAACGCCCCCGCCGTGCGCAGCAGTCTCGGCCTGACACTCGTCGCCGAGATCCCGCTGCCGATGACCGCACATCTGGAGTATCGAGCCGACGACCCGTACGCGGTTGCGGCGGCGTTCCACACCGGGGACGACGAGCCGGTGCGTTGGGTGTTCGCCCGCGATCTGCTGGACGAGGGGCTCGTGCACCCCGCCGGCGATGGCGACGTGCGCGTGATCCCTGGCCGCAACGACTGGGGTGAGCACACCCTTGCCCTGCAGTTGGCCTCCCCCGACGGCGTGGCCGTTCTCGAGGGTTCGGCGGAGGACGTCCTGGCCTTCCTGGAACAGAGCTACCGCCTGGTCCCACCGGGCACCGAGTCCGACCACTGCGACGTCGACGCTGCGCTGTCGATGCTGCTGGGTTCCTGACCCTGCACCGCGTAGCCTCACGTACCCGTGAGCCGCGAGCATCCCGTCCCGGCGACCCAACCCGGTGTCGAGCTGTGGTGCGACCTGCTGTGCCCGGACTGCGCGAGCATGCTCGACGATCTGGAGCGGCTCCAGGCGCAGGCTGAGGTCCGGCTTCGGCACTTCCCGCTGGTGTCGCACACCTGGGCCGTGCCGGCCGCACAGGTGGCCGAAGAGGCCAGGGTGCAGGGCGTGCTGTGGCCGGTCGTTCGAGCCATCCTGGCTTCCAGCGCGGAGATCAGGTCCCCGGACGACCTCGTCGCGACGGCCGAACGGGGAGGCATCGGTCGCGTCGCCGTCCGTCGTGCCCTCGGCGACGGCCGCCACGCCGGCACCGTCGCGCGCGACTACCGCGAGGGACGGTCACTGGGCATCACCGGCACGCCGACGATCGTCGTCCAAGGACCGGGCGGTCCGGTGATCCTCGATGGCGGACGGTCGCAGGCCGGATTGGTGCCGGCCGCCGAGGCGCTGATCGAGGCGTTCGGGGTCGGTCACCCCGAACGCACTACGGGTCGAGGTCGGCCTCGCTCCGCTCCGTGAACACCCGCTGCACCATGCCGGTGACCGGCCCGGCCGGCAGTTCGATGCCGTCCACCGCGATGATCGGCTGAACGTCGCGTGTCGAGCTGGTGAGAAAGGCTTCCGAGGCCTGTCGTAAGGCGATGGCGTCCAGGTCCGCCTCCTGGGCGGCGGTCCACTCGAGCACCAGTTGGCGCGTTATGCCCGCCAGGCATCCCGAGGACAGGGGCGGGGTCAGCACCTGGCCCTCGATCACGACGAACACATTGCTACCGGTGCCCTCGCAGAGCTCTCCCCGGGTGTTGAGCAGGATCGCCTCGCTCGCGCCGCGCTCGTGGGCCCAGGCCAGCGCCATGACGTTGTCGGCATAGGACGTCGTCTTCAGCCCGACCAATGCTCCCCGCTCGTTGCGCGGCCACGGGGCGATGACGACTGCCGTCCCCGGTGCCCAGGCGGAAGCAGGCGAGGCCGCCACCACGAGCGTCGGCTCGGTATCCGTCCGATCGCTGCCGAGGGGACCGCGCCCGGCGCTATAGGTGATCCGCAACCGCAGCACCCCGTCGTTGGGTTGCGCGGTGAGCACCTCCTGGCAGCCGGCGCGGATGCGGTCACGGTCGGGGGGACGCAGACCCAGCCCGGTGGCTGAGCGCTCCAGCCGCTCGAGATGCCGGGTGAGGGCGAACGGCACCCCGTCCACCACCTTCAGCGTCTCGAACACCCCGTCCCCCACGGTGAACCCGTGGTCGAGCGCGCAGATGCTGGGCTCGTCGGGGTCACAGAGCCGACCGTTCACCCACAGCGTTGTCACCGCTCTCCCTCCGTCGTGGCCAAGCGTAGGAGCCGGGCGGCCTTCAGCTCGGTCTCCAGCCACTCGCGGCGCGGGTCCGAGCCCCAGGTGATGCCGGCACCGGTGCCGAAGTGGAGCCGGTCGTGCGCGCGCCAGAAGGTGCGGATCCCGACCGCCAGCTCGGCCCGGTGCCGGTCGCCGTCGACCCATCCGATCGCCCCGCAGTACGGGCCCCTGGCAGTCGGCTCCAGCGCGCGGATGGTGCGCACCGCGGTCGACTTCGGGGCACCGGACACCGATCCGGGCGGGAACGTGGCACCGAGGATGTGAGCCCAGGAGGTGCCCGGGGCGAGCCGTCCACGCACGGTCGACACCAGGTGCACCAGGCCGGGGAGCTGTTCCACCGACAGGATGTCCTCAACCGTGACCGTTCCGGGCCGGCACACCTGTCCCAGGTCGTTGCGCACCAGGTCCACGATCATCACGTTCTCGGCGACGTCCTTGTCGGTGAGGTCCTCGGCGGTGCGTCCCGTCCCCTTGATCGGCGAGGACCAGAGCACCTCGCCGTCGCGACGCAGGAACAGCTCCGGTGACGCACTGACCAGGTCGATGCCCGCCTCCGGCAGGAAGATCCTGGCGGCGTAGCGAGCCGGGTTGCCCGCCGACAGCCGTGCGTGCAGGTCCGCCAGGTCCGCCTCCGAGAGGACGGGGGAGCTCAGCACGCGGCACAGGTTGACCTGGTACACCTCGCCGTCCGCGATGAGTCCGCGCACCTGCTCGACGGCGTGCACGTAGGGGGTCTCCTGAAGGGAACTCGCCCACGCCGCACTGGGGACACCCGGCCACGCCGCCGCTGTGGGCCCCGCCCGGGTACGGCGGAGCTGGCTGAAGCGGGCGCACGTCCATCGCCCTTCGAAGGTGCCCACGACGAACCAGAGCCCGCCCGTGTCGAGCGCGTCCACATCGTCTGTCAGCTCCTGCAGCCCGGTCGCGACCATGCCCCGGACGTGGGCGTGGGCCTGCCCGGCGACGGCCAACCTCAGGGTGTCCACCAGGCAGGCACGCTAGCCGTCGGGGCCGCCGATGTGGGTGGTCGATACCGGCCATCGGGTACGCTTGTCGACGCACCAGGCGCAGTGCCTGGACGCGCGGACGTAGCGCAGCTGGTAGCGCATCACCTTGCCAAGGTGAGGGTCGCGGGTTCGAATCCCGTCGTCCGCTCGGGGTCCGTCGTCGGACGGCCCGGTCACGGTGGAGTGGCCGAGAGGCGAGGCAACGGCCTGCAAAGCCGTGTACACGGGTTCGAATCCCGTCTCCACCTCGACGGAACCCGACAACTCAACAGCGGGCGATTGGCGCAGTCTGGTTAGCGCGCTTCCTTGACACGGAAGAGGTCACTGGTTCGAGTCCAGTATCGCCCACCAGCGGAAACGCCCGCGGACGCGGATCTGGCCGTGAAGCCCACCAGGTCTGAGCCTGCCTTGGGTCCTCAGGGGCAGACTGCCCGCCTCCTCCGGCGCCAGAGTCGACCCGTCACCACAGCCAGGAGGGGATGCAGTTGAGACGGGATCCGAGACGGGAAGTCCAGGTGCGCCCGTCGAGGCGTGTCTGGGCATGGTGAGAAGCACGGGCGGTCGGCCGGTCCCTCGGCGGGTGAGTCACGACTCCGTGGCGCGGCGGATCATCGTCGACATCGGGGCCGCGGCGAGCCGTCGCCACGCCATCCCGGCCTGGTTCGCCGCGGACATCACCGATGTCTTGGCCAGGCTTGAGGCTCGCGACGGTGGCGGCACCGTGACGACCTACGTCGTGGCCACCGTGGCGCGGGCCGTGGCTCGGCACCCGCGCATGCACACCCTGCGCGACCTGCGGGGAAGGGTCGTGACGTTCGAGTCCGTGGACGTGAACGTGTCGGTCGAAGTCCGCACCGACGGCGGGTCGTTCCCGATGAACCACGTGCTGCGGGCAGCGGACTCGCGGCCGATCCTGGAGCTGCAGCAGGAGCTGCACCGCGTCAAGGCGAACCCTCGCGACAGCGACACCTTGCGGCTGGCGGACAACACGGGCTGGTTTCTCGTCCTGCCGCACGCGTTGCGGAGTCGGCTGCTCGGCGGCCTGCACCGGATGCCAGACCTGCAGC
>Ga0114939_10000850_pt1 | contig 25009 bp, 22 predicted proteins | sample AshMeaCrysSpring_FD_87196 | JGI IMG/M metagenome (GOLD analysis project Ga0114939, IMG submission 87196) | Groundwater microbial communities from Big Spring, Nevada to study Microbial Dark Matter (Phase II) - Ash Meadows Crystal Spring | ecosystem: Environmental > Aquatic > Deep subsurface >...
GCGTGTTCGAGCGCCCGCTCTCGATCGGCGAGGCCGAGCGCCACGTCTCGTCCTGGCTCGCGCAGCCAGTGGCCGGCATCCTCGAGCCTGGCGGGCGGCACTGGGAGATCCTGCGCCGGCTCACCAGCACCCGTTAGGCCTCGGGGCCGCTCGTCATGGACGCCGCGCTCGCCGCCATCGCGATCGAGCACGGCGCCACGCTCCACACGACCGACCGCGACTTCGCGCGCTTCCCGGACCTTCGCTGGGTCAACCCCGTCGCCATCCGCTGATCGGGCGCGCGTCTTCTCGCCAATCCCCCGCCGCTACGGCCGCGGCAGGCCCATCCCCCTCCGGAGCACGGGCGCGATGAACGGGCCGACCGCCGGCCGCTTCGTCACGCCGGTGATGCGGTTGTCGGTGCCCAGGTCCACCGCGGTCCCGCGGCCGTGCCCGACGATGACGCAGCCGTGGATAGGCGGCTCGAGGTAGTAGCCTGCCGTCAGGGTGACCCAAGGCAACCACGGAGGCGGGGCCTGCGTGACGCGCTGCACGTTGTTGCCGAGCATCACGCACGCGACCTGGCCGACGAACATCGGACCGCCCGTGTACAAATTGCTCTCCATCCAGACGCCGAGCGTTCCGGCGAAGCGGTTGTTCCTGAACAGCATGGACGAGTCCTGGATGCCGAGGCTGCCAAACTCGCCGGCGAACACATCCACACCGACCGGGCCAGCGAAGTCGTTCCATGCCGCCGTGACGCGCGAGGCCCGAATGTCGCCGAGAACGAACCCGCCGTAGCAGACGCTGGGCTCGAACCGGCTCCGCGTCACGTCCACCCGGGACGCCTCCAGGGCCTCGGTAAACACCCCGTTGTTCACGCGGTCGAACGTCGCGCCGTCAATCGTCAGGCCGAAACCGGTCTGGTAGTCGGTGGTGCCCCACACGGGTCCAATCAGGGCGATCCCGACGTTGGTGTTCAGCGCCGTGTCGCACTCGCCTTCGCCGGCCACGCGCACCCGCTCGAACGCCACGACGGTCCCGGACCCTTGCACGCCGAGCGCGACGAGTGCGATGTTGATCGGACCAAAGGCTCCCCACTCCGCCGGCAGGTACCAGTCGTCGAACGGCGCCGGCCCGACCACGTGAACGGCGAGGTCGGACACGATGGCGTCACCACCGACGACGGAGATCAGCCACGGCCACTTGTTGTCCGGACTCGGCAGGGCGTACCAGAAGAGGTACGGCTCCGGCATGGGGAGTGGCGTGTCGAGGTTCCGGACGATCGTGGCGTCCATGCCCTGGCCGCGCAGCGCCCCGCGCAGGTCGCGGACGAAGAGCTGCGCGGTCTTGTAGGTGCCGGCCAGCAGCTGCACCACGGCGCCGGGGCCGGCAGCGGCCGCCTGGTCGAGGGCGTACTGCAGACACGCGGTGTCGTCGCCGCCGCTCGGGGCGACGGTGAAGACGAGGCCGGATCGGGTGACGTACGTCGCGGGATCGCAGGGCTGGGCGGCCGACGGGGCCGCGGCCACTGCGAGCGCCGCACACGCGAGGACGACGGAGACGACGCATCTGCGCACCATGGCACACCTCCGCGGATCCGGTAGGGGCGGTGAACCACGCCCCAAGCACGGACCAAGAACCAAGAACGACGCACGAAGAATCGAGGCCGATTCCGTCGGATCGAGGCTACGGGATGGCGGAAGGGCGGGGGGCGCACGCGGCCGCCGCAGGGCCAGGCGCAGGGTGCGGGGCGCGCGGCCGTCCACCGACGACCTCACTCCCGGGGGCGGCGACGACGCGCGGCCGGCGACCGACAGGCCGGATCGTCGGAGGCGAAACAACATCGTTATATCACCCCGGTACGATCGAGTCAAGTGCCCGCGTTTGTCGGTCGTTCTCTCGGGTTCGTGTCACTCGGTCGCACAACGCCCAAGGAGGCGGAGCCGCGGCGACCGCATCGCGTCCCGTCCACTGGACCGCGCCCCGCGGCCGGAGTCCTGTCCCGCCGGGTGCCGGGCAGCGGCCTCATGATCGGCCGGCACCATGGCGGGCGAGGTGCCGGCATTGCGCGTTGACGCGATCCGGCGTCCGCACTAGACTCGGCGCCACTCAGCAGTTTCCGCTCACCGCCCCGGATTCCGGAGTCCTGGTCGTCCATGCGCCCTGCCATCGTCCTGCTCGTCGCCGTCTCGCTGGCCCATGCGGCCCCGACCGCGGGTCAGGACCGACCACCCCCAGCGCCGACGGCCGTCGTCGAACACGAGGACGCGCGCGTCCGCGTGGTGCGGCTCTGGGTGCCCGCCGGGGCGACCGTGCCGATGCAGGACTGGCCGGCGCGTGTGGTGGTCCTGCTCACGCCGAACGACGTCCGCCTCGACTACGCGGACGGCACCACGCGCACGACGCGCGCCGAGCCAGGCCGCGTGGCGTGGAGCGAACCGGCCCGGCGCGCCGTCACCAACCTCGCCGACGGCCCGATCGAGAACATCGTCGTCGAGCTGAAGGCGACCGACGGGCCGGCCCGGGCTGCCGAGCACCCGCCCAATCCCAGGCCGGCGGGTTACCTCGACGAGGTACGACACCACTGGCTGTTCGAGAACCAGTACGTGCGCGTCTACGGGGTGCGCATCCCGCCTGGCGAGGTCACGGCGTGGCACCGGCACGCGTTCGACACGGTGTACGTGTTTGTCTCGGGCGGGAGTGTCGCCACACAGGTCGAAGGCCGGGCGTGGGGGACGACGGAGGACGTCCGCGCGGGGTCGGTTACGGTGACCGCGGATTCGGGAGCCCCGTTCACGCACCGGGTGCGGAACGACGGGACCGACGAGTACCACGTCGTCGCAGTGCAGTTGCTGCCACGGTGACGGCTCGGCCGACGCACGGCGTTGGGGCAGATGCCATCGACCGGTACTCGGAGCACTCTATACCCGGAATCCACTTGTGTTGAGAGGATTCCAGTGTAGTTGTGAGTGACGAGTTGTGAGTTCTGGGCCGGAACCGCCCTTCATAACTCAAGACTCAAGACTGAGAACCACTCGACTCAAGTGAAACACGGTCTCGAGGACCGAGGGCGTGGCGCCGGTGCCGTGATGGTGGAGCTGGACCGCGCGGCTCGACCCCGTCGAGGCCCTCCGGGCGGAGTGAGGTATAAGAGAGTGCTGAAGTTCACACCGCCATGGCCTCCGGGAGCGTCGCCCCGGGCAGGAGAGAAGGAGTGTTCGCCGTGAGACTCGTCGCCCTCGTGCCAGTCGCGCTGCTCGTGTTCGCCCCAGCGGGCCACGCCGAGGACCGGTGCCTCGTCAAGGCTGTCATCGGCGGGAAAGCCGTCGAGATGACACACTGCGCCGTCGCGGTCCTCGACGAGAAGGGGGTCACCCTCTTCTTCTCGGAGACGCCGATCGGCGCCGAGGAGAAGGAGCTCTTCGAGCTGAACTCGTATGCGAAGGACACCGATCCGTCCGGCAAACCGCGCTCGATGATGCACGCGGCGTTCTGCCCGGGCGGCGGGGCCTCGGAGGCCAACGCGGCCGCGGTGAAGTCGGTGGAGTTGTCGGTGAGCCACGCCGGGTTCCCGCTCTCCTTCCGCCAGTGGGTGTTCGAGCTGCCGAAGGACCCGGCGGTGACCTTCGAGCGGCTGTCCGGCACGCTCACAGCCGGGGGGCGGCTGGCCGGGCGGATGACCGGGGGAAAGACCGACGAACAGCAGTTCTCGTGGGACGCCGAGTTCGATCTCACGCTTCCCACGAAGGGCGCCGCGGCCGGGCCTGGCTGCGGGAACTGAACCTGATCGGCCAGCGGGCGGCCACCGGCAGCTCGCGTCGGCAGCTCTCTCGTTGCGCCCCGGGGCCTTGGACAGGGCGCCTTCACGACCGCGGGGGGCTCGCGAACGGCTCGGAGGGCTGCTGCCACGCCAGGAAGGCATTGGCGCCGGCACGCCCGGCCATCATCGCCACGGCCGCCGCCAGCGCGCCGACGAGGTCGAGTACGAGCACGCCGATCACGAGCGCCGCCGCGATGCCGAGCGCCTCGACGGCCGTGCCGGCGGTCACCACCCGGGTGCGCCGGGCCAGGATCAGCCGGCCTCGCTGGTACGCGAGCAGGTACTCCAGGGCAGGCAGCAGCAGGAACACCCGCACCGGCAGGATTGCGAAGGCCGCCATGTCTGGCGCCAGCCCCGACACGGACCGGAACCAGACGTCAGCGAGTGACGTGAAGGCGACGAGCGCGAGGCCGCCCGACGCCAGGCCGCCGAGGAGCATCGTGGCACTGCGGATGCCCGTCTCGCGCTCCCCGTGCTGTCCCATCAGGGCGACGACGACCTCCTGGTGGGCGAACGCGCCGCTACGGAACAGGAAGACGAAGGCGTTCACGACCGGCAGCACCGCGAGCGACTCGATTGGCCGGCGGCTGTGGCTCATGAAGAAGGTGATCACGGGCAGCGTGATGAGCGACAGGATCGACGTCAGCGCAAGCGGTGCGTAGAACGCCACGATGGCCTCGGTGGTCAGCGGCGGCTGGTCGGGCGCGCGTGAGGTGGCTTCGAGCGTCCGGACCACGCCGCGGGCCATCCAGCGGCTCGCCACCGCCTCTGCGACGACGCCCGCCGACAGCGCCGCCGCGCCGATCACGGCGCCGGGCAGCTCCGACCACCACGCCAGCGCCGCTGCGCACACCGACATCGCGGCCAGCCGCACGACCGTGCCGTAGGCCACGCGCCGGGTGAGGCCGGCACGTACGAGCAGGCCCTGGTAGAACCGCCGGTACCCGATGGCGGCGGGCCAGGGCAGCACCGTGGCCGTGGCGAGCTGCGCGAGCCGCGCGATGTCGGGCGGCAGGTTCATGAGCCCGGCGAGAACCCCGAACACCGGCGGCAGCGCGATCGCCGCGAGCACCACCGTGAGCATCGCGTTGAGCGTGTAGGTGAACCGCCGGAGCGCGTGCAGCGACTCGCGGCAGCGCACGAGCGCGTTGGACGCGGTCAGCACCATCATGATGGGCGACTCGACGATCCAGGCAATGGAGAAGGCAATCCCGTAGGCGGCCAGGTTGAAGGCCGCCTCGGGCATCCGGGCGACGATGGCGGTGATGTACGGCCCTTCGAGGGCCATCATCAGCCACGTGGCCGCGAGCGGCAGCCAGAACCAGAGGATGGACTTCACGGCTGCCGCACGAACCGGGCGCGCCAGGACACCTCGCCGCTCTCGTCCCACGCGCAGCCGGTCCGCGCCATCCCGTCGGCGCGCTCCGTCGCGAGCGCGCCGCCGCCGTCGCACTCGAGGGCCGCGAAGCGCCAGCCCGGCGGCTCGGTCAGGAACAGCTCGTAGGGGTCCCCACCGACCACGCGGCTCCGGCCTCCCAGGACGCCGTCGGACCCCTCGCCTGCGCTCGCCTCGAGCGAGCGCAGCGAGTCGAAGGGCGACCAGGACACGTCCACGAGGTCCGGCCCGCCGCCCGTGATGTGGCGGCCGGTGGCGATCAACTGCGGATGGTCCTGCTTTGCGCGGATGACGAACACCTGCGAGTTGAACCGACGCGGCAGCGCGCCCGGTGAGAAGGATCCCGTGAGGTCGGCGCCGTGATAGCGCCGCTGCCAGAACTCGAACACGAGGTACGGCTTCGTCGCGTCGAGGCCCAGTTCCTCGAACGGAATCGCCGTGTCCTCACCGCCGGTGCGGCCGAGCACCATCCACGACTCGAACGGCCGGTTGATCTCGAGCAGGTAGAGATCGGCGCCCGGCGTGAGGCTCGCGTCGAACGGCTTCGGGTCCCGCCCGCTGACCTCCGCGTCCACGCGCGCCAGCTCGGCCGACCGCGACGGATCCACGTCGTAGAGCTGGCCCGGCATGGTCACGAGGACGGGTGCCGCGCGCCGGGCGGGTTCCACGGCTGGCGTGCGATATCGCTCCGGCTTGTCGGTGAGCATGAACAGCGACCCGGTCAGCGACGTCACCATCGTCGAGCGCCAGGCCTCGGCGTCGGTCAACTCGATGTGGTCCGGATCGTTGCGCCACACCACGTTGTTGAACGAGTTGTACTGGGCCAAGCCCGCGTAGGAGAACCCGTCGGTGCCCAGCCGGCACCCGTCCACGAGGCCGACGATCTCGGGTCGCACGCCCCAGCAGGCCAGCAGGAACCGGTCCTGCCCGACCTCCTCGCGCACGGCCTCCACGTAACGGCGGAACGCATCCGTGGGGTCCGTGTCCGGCCGCGCGAAGTGACGGCGGAACGTGTTGTAGCCCTCGTACCGCAAGTGGCGGAGTGCGTCCAGCTTGAAATAGTCCCAGCCCATTCCGCGGAGCGACTGGTAGATCGGCCGCACGAGCGTGTCCACGGCTGCCGGCACCAACGCATCCACCGGGTGGCCAACCCAGTTCCCGCGCGCGACCGCGCCGCCCGGGTCGCGCACGAACCACGCCTTGTGCGCATCGGCGTACTCCGTCTGGGTGAAGGCGGCGTTGGTCCAGATCCCGGGCTTCAGTCCCTTGCCGCGGATGTAGGCCGCAAGGGCCGCCAGGCCTGACGGGAACTTCTCGTTCGCGTTCAGCCACAGGTCCGGCAGGCCCGTACCGCGCTGGTAGCCATCGTCGATCTGCAGGTACTCGTATCCGTAAGGTGCGAGCACCTCGGAGACGACCTCGGCGGTGCGCGTGATGTCCGACTCCGTCACCGTGTCGAAGAACGCGAACCACGAGCACCACCCCACCACCGGGTGCGGCCACACGCGATAGGTCCAGGGCTCGAAGAACCGGAGGCCGCGATGCCGCTGGTAGAAGCGCGGGCGGAAGCGGAGGACGATCTCGTTCCCGCGAGCCTCGAGCGTGAAGGTGCGCGTCTCGGGCGTGTCTCCGGTCGGCACGACGCGCACGCGGGTACGCGGCTGGTCGTCGATCGAGAGGACCCAGTCGCGCTGCCGGTCGTACACGGCGTGATTGCGCAGGCTGTGGCTCAAACCCGAGCTGTGCCGGACGATGGGGAGCCCGCGGAGCGGGCGGTCGGCCTCGGCGGGAAATGCCTCGCCGCTCGCGGAAACCGTTGCGGTCAACTGCAGCGGCGCACCGCCGCGCAGCGCGTAGAACGCGATGACCTGGTCCACCGTGCCGTGCGTCGGTGACACGCTCGGTGCCGCCAACCGCAGCGCCTCGGGGTTGACCACGCGCCCCTCCAGAATCACGCGGCCGTCGTAACGCATCGTCACACGGCCGTCCTGCACCTGGACGTCGGCGGGCCCATTGGGCGGCTCGGCCGATTGCGCCACCGGGACGGTGCCGGCGAGCGCGGTGAGGAGAAGGGCGAGGGTCGGCAGCGGCTGGCGCATCATGGCAGCGCCAGCTTACACAACCGGCGGCCTGGCGCGCGGCGGGGTCGGCGACCCGCGGGGCACACGGGTCGGTGGCTTCCTCACGCGTCCTTGATCGTCAGGGTTCCGCCGGCCACGGCGCTGTCGGCATCCAGCACAAGCAGGCGGACGCGCCCAACGGCCACCACCCGTTGCGCGTCGTCGCGGATGGTCACTTCCCAGACCTGCGTCCGCGAACCGCGCGCAATGGGCGTCGCCGAGGCGTGGAGCGTCCCGTCACGGCAGGCGCGCAGGAACGTGGTGTGGTTCTCGAGCCCGACGGCGCTCTTGCCTTCGGGCATCACGCTGAGCGCAGCGCCGACGCTGGCGAGCGATTCGATGATGCCGGCGTACACGCCACCGTGCACCAGGCCGTACGGCTGTCGGTGCTGCGGCCCGACGGGCATTTCCGCGGTGACGCCGTCCGCGCCAGCGGCGAGGAAGTGCAGGCCGTTGGCGCGCACCCAGCCGTCCGGCAGGCTGTTGATCATCGCGATGTGGTCGGGGGCTGAAGAGCTTCCCATCACTGTCGTTCTCCCGTGCCACGTGCCCGGGACCGCCTGTCACGTCACGCTGCCAAGCCGGGCGCGCACCTCGGCGAGCCAACCGAGTGCGACACCGGGAACACTGCCGGCCGGGGACATGGGAAGACATCGAACGGACACGGGCGGAGGGCGTGAGCCGCCAGGCAGCGAAGCAACACGGCCGATGCGCCATGGCGATCGCTCGAGCGCGTCAACCGGCGAACATCGGCCCCTCGGGCAGACCTCGCCCTGCCGCCCGCGCTCGGGGGCGAGAAGGCGTCAGTGCCGTCGAGCGGCGTTCCGGGCGGGATGGGCATGAGCCGGCTGCGGCATTCCAATCCGCAGCGCCGAAGCGCAGTGCCACCCCCGCACGGACAGCCGCGGGACCCCCTGAGCCACGAGGGTCCCGCCAGCGGCCGTGGCTGGCCGCCGACCGTTCAGGCCAGCCGGACGTTCTCGGCGCGCGGACCCTTCGGGCCCTGGCCCCGCTCGAAGGTCACCGCCTGCCCTTCACGGAGCTCGTCGAAGCGAACACCGTTGCACGCGGACTGGTGGAAGAAATACTCCGTTCCGTCCTGCGCCGCGACGAACCCGAATCCCTTGTCGCTCACCAGCCGCTTGATCGTGCCGTTCATTGACGCCATGTGTACTCCCTGACTCAACTCAACCGCTCCCGCCGGACGCCAAGATGGCGCCGTCACGATGTTCGTCTGCTGGCACCGGCTCGCAATCGGATCCCGCCGTGAGACAGAGACGATCGCGTGTCGCAACCATGGAGCTTTGATGAGGACGAGGCGGCAGGCGACACGCGTGCCGACGACGGCGGGGTCAAAGGCTCGCAATTACGGTAACACATTGCGGACCACCCTCACGTCCCGGGGCTGCCGGCCGGCCATTCTGGGCCAGTTCACCGGGGAAGGCCCCCGCCGCGACACGGTGGTCGAGCGTCGAATGACCCGGCGGCAGGGGTCTGCCCGGGGGGCACGCGCCCACCGCTGAGCTATACTCTCGCCATCCCTCATGAGCACCGCCGTCGAGGACGTTGTCGCCCTTGCGCCACCCCTGCGCTCGCCCGGGGCGCGGGTGCTCGACTGGTTCGAGCGGGTCGGCAACCGCTTTCCCGACCCGGTGGTGCTCTTCCTCATGGCCCTCGCGGCCACGTGGGTGCTGTCGTGGCTACTGGCCGGCCGTGACTTCGGCCTGATCGACCCGCGCACCCAGGCCCCGCTCCGGATCAACGACCAGCTCACCGTGCAGGCCCTCGCCGCCTTCCTGGTGGGGGTCACGCAGGCGTTCGTCACGTTCCCGCCCCTCGGCATGGTGCTGGTGATGGTGATTGGCGTGGCGGTGGCCGAGCGATCCGGCCTCGTGGGCGCGGCGCTGCGCGGCATCCTGTCTGCTGCATCGCCACGCCTGCTGACGCCGCTCGTGGGCGTGGCGGCGCTCGCCGGCCACGTCATGTCCGACGGCGCCCTCATCATCATCGTGCCGCTCGGCGGGGCGCTGTTCTACGTGGCCGGGCGCCACCCGCTCGCGGGCATCATCGCGGCGTTCGCCCCGATGAGCGGCGCGCTGTTCGCCAACTTCTTCCCCTACGCGCTCGACGCGATCGTCGCCGGGTTCTCCGAGACCGGCGCGCAGATCATCAGCCCCACCTACCGCGTCAATCCGCTGAGCAATTACTGGCTGGCGATCGCCACGGCGGTTGCGGTGGTGCCGGTGACGTGGTGGCTCGTCGAGCGCGTGGTCGAGCCGCGCCTAAGCGGGACGCCGGTGGACGGTGACCCCGCACTCATGCCCGACGCGCCGCCCCTCTCGGCCCGGGAGCGCCACGGACTCTGGGTGGCCGGCGCCGTGGCCCTGGGGCTCGCGGCCGCGTTCGCCTGGGTCGTGCTCCCGTCGACCTCGCCCCTGCGCGCGGCAGACGGGTCGCTCACGGGCCCGGGCTCCCCGGTGATGCAGGGGCTCATCCCGCTGATGCTGGTGTCGACGCTGCTGCCCTCTCTCGCCTACGGGATGGTGGCGGGCACGATTCGCAGCCACCGGCAGGTCGTCGAGGCGATGGCCACCGCCATGTCGGCGATGGGCTACTACGTCGTCCTCGTGTTCTTCGCGTCGCTGTTCACGAAGGCCTTCGCCGACTCGAACATGGGGGCGCTCATCGCGCTCGAGGGCGCCCAGACGCTCCGCTCGCTCGCGATGCCGCCGGTCGTCACGATCACCGGCATCGTCCTGCTCACGGCGGCCCTCGACTTCCTGGTCCCGTCGGCCTCGGCCAAGTGGGCCCTGCTCGCGCCGATCTTCGTGCCCATGCTCATGGGCGTGGGCATCGCCCCCGAACTGACCCAGGCCGCGTTCCGCGTCGGCGACGGCCCCGTGAACCTCATGACCCCGCTGATGCCGTACTTCCCGCTGGTGCTCGCGTTCTGCCGCCGCTATACCGTGGGGTTCGGCGTGGGCACGCTCATGTCGCTCCTGCTGCCGTTCGGCCTCGTGTACCTGTTGCTGCAGACGGCGATGCTGTTGATCTGGTGGGGGATCGGGCTGCCGTTGGGGATCGGCGGGCGATACGTGTACCTCTGAGCCGTCAGGGCCGGCGTCACTGCGTCGTCATCGCTCTTGATCCGACGGCATCGCGCGGGTTCCTGGCGCGCGTGAGCCCGGCGGCACCGTGGAGGGCGAAATCCGGGCCCGGGTCCATGGTGTCCATGGCTCGGGTCTTGCCGATGTGAGACTATCGGCGCATGCCTCGCACCGAGACGGCCACGCACCGGCAGCCGCCGCCTCGACCGTATCCGGTCACCTGACCGATCTTCGGCGGTCGGGGCTGGTCGTCGAGCGGAAGGTGGGCAAGCTCGTCCTCTACTCCATCGACGGCGACGGCCCCTTCTCGGCCTGGGTTCGCGCCACGCTGGCCCTCGTCGGTGACGATGCGCACGTGCGGGAGGACGCGGCCCTGATCCGGAAGGTGCAGGCGGTGCCGATTCCGGCACTGACCCGGGGCGGCTTGTCGCTCGACGACATCCGCCGGCGCCGCGCCGGGCGTCGGGCCGTCCCCGCAGTCGCGCGAGATTGACCGCGGCCAATGCTGGTGCCCGACAGCCTCATGGGTCCGAAGAAGCCCGTCATCGACGTCGTCCTGGTCGTTGGAATATCGACCATCACCGGCCTGATGCTCGGGGCCCTGGCCTGACGGCCACGCGCATCGCCGGGCCGCGTGAGCGGTTCGGCCGAAAGGAAGCGACCGTGAAGAATGGCTGCCCGGCCCGGGCGGTGAACCTGCACCGGGGCGCCGGAGCCTCCGGCGGTCGCGTCACGGTGTCCTCGAACGCGCCTCGAGGTTCGCGGCACAGTCCGGCACCCGCCGTGTCTCGCGCTGCCGTTCTCACCGTGCTGCTCGCGTGCCTGACGTGCCCGCCGGCGGCCGCCCAGCCCGCCGACCCGCGCTACGACCCGGCCTGGCACGGCGGCATCGCCGCGGCGGCCCTGCTCGGCTCGGGAGTGATGCTGCTGGCGGAGCGCCACGAGGTCCCCGGCTGCCCCTCGTGCGGCGTGGGCCTCGATGGCACGCCTCGTGTGCCTCGCATCGACGGGTGGGCCCGGTCCCACTGGCGCTGGACCGACCCACACCGTGCCGACGCACTCAGCCACGTCACCGCGAGCGCCGCCTTCGCCTGGCCGCTCGTCGGGCTGTCGGCCGTTCACGGCGGCACCGACGGGGAGTGGGGCCGCGACCAGATCGCGTCGCTCGGGAGCATCGCCGTGGCGCAGTTCGCGGCGGATCTGTCGAAGCGCGTCTTCCGGCGTGCTCGCCCTGGCGTGGTGTTCGACGGCGACCCGATCCGGGACCGAGACGACGTGCACGCGTTCTTCTCCGGCCACGCGGCCACGACGTTCGCCGCCGTGGTCAGCACCGGCGCGATCGCGTCTCGACGGGACAGCAACGAGGCGACCTGGATCTGGATCGCCGGGCTCGGGTTCGCCACCACCACGTCGTACCTGCGCGTGGCCGCGGACCGCCACTTCCTCACCGACGTGCTGGCCGGCGCGGCCGTGGGGGCGGCCGTCGGAATGCTGATGCCCCATGTGTTCGACGAGGGGCGGGCGTCGCCCGGTGCGGGCCAGCCAGTGGCCATGACGATCGCGGGCATCGGGCCGGCGGCCCGGCTGGGACCACGCAACGCGGGCGCGACGATTCAGATCGGCGCGGGCGCGGGACGCCTGGGGATCGTGGGGACGGTGGACCTCCGCTGACTCGGCCGGGCGGCGCCCGGCGCGGCCGCCGCTCGCAGTTCCTACGTGTCTCGGTCGCGCCGCACGACCACCTTCTGTCCGCGCAGCGTGGCCCTGCGCAGCGCCGCCACGATCGCATCAGCCAGGTCGGCCGGCACCTCGACCAGGGAGAAGCGCTCCGCGATCTCGATGGCGCCGAGGTCATAGGAGCGGATGTCCGCCTCGTTCGTGATGGCGCCCACGAGATCCGCGGGGCGGATCCCGGCCTTGCGTCCCGCACCGACGTACAACCGGACGACATCGCGGTTCCGAAGGCCCTCACCGGAGGCACGAGCGGCCCCCGCCCGGCCGGCCCTCGCCGGGAGCGGCGCGGACAGATCCACGTCGTGCTCGTCGCCCTCGCCGCCGAGCGCCGCGTGCGCCAGCGCCACGGCCGCCGCCGCCACGTCGATCACGTCGAACTCCTCGGCCAGCGACTCCACGACCACGCGCACCTCGTCGAGGCCGTCCTGCAGCAACCGCTCCCGAAGGGACGCGCGGGTGATCTCGAGGCGGCGCGCGCGAAGATCCGCCACGGTCGGTACGGGGCACACCTCGATCCGCTGGCGCGTGATGTTCTCGATCGTCCGCAACAACCGGTGCTCGCGCGGCTCGACGAGGGTGATGGCGGTGCCGTCGCGCCCGGCGCGACCGGTGCGACCGATGCGGTGCACGTAGGCATCGGGCGCGGAGGGCAGGTCGTAGTTGAAGACGTGCGAGAGCTGCTCGATGTCGAGGCCGCGGGCCGCCACGTCGGTGGCCACGAGCAGGTCGGCCGTCGCGGCGCGGAACCGGTTCATCACCGCGTCGCGCTGGCGCTGCTGCAGGCCGCCGTGCAGCGCCTCGGCGCGGTAGCCGTGGGCATTGAGGGTCTCGACGAGCGTGTCGACCTCGAGGCGCGTGCGGCAGAAGACGAGCGCCGACGACGGGTTCTCGATGTCGAGCACCCGTTGCAGGGCCACGGCCTTGTGGGGACGCGCCACCACGTAGGCGACCTGCCGGACACGTGGCGGCTGGCCCGGCGAGGCCTTCTCGCGTGCGATGGTCACCCGCTGCGGCGTCTTCAGGTGCCGCTCCGCGATCGACAGGATCCGCGGCGGCATGGTCGCCGAGAAGAGTGCGGTCTGCCGTGTGACCGGCGTCGCCGCGAGGATCGCGTCGAGGTCGTCGGCGAAGCCCATGTCGAGCATTTCGTCGGCCTCGTCGAGGACGAGCACCTCGAGGGCAGAGAGGTTCAGCGTCCCCCGCTTCAGGTGGTCGAGCGCGCGGCCGGGCGTGGCCACGACGATCGCCACGCCGCGTTCGAGCACGCGGGTCTGCTGCTGCATCGACGCACCGCCATAGATCGGCACCACCCCCACGCCCGAGCCGTGCGCGTACTTGTGAACGGCCTCGGCCACCTGCATGGCCAACTCGCGCGTCGGCACGAGGACGAGCCCCCTTGGTCGGCGCGTCCGCTCACGGTCCAGCAACCGGTGCAGCATCGGGAGCGCGAAGGCGGCGGTCTTTCCCGTGCCGGTCGACGCCTGCGCGAGCATGTCGCGCCCCGACAGCAGCAGGGGGATGGTCTCACGCTGGACCGGGGTCGGCTCCTCGTATCCGAGGGCGGCGACGGAAACCAGGAGGGCGTCGGCGAGCCCCAACGCGGCAAAGCCGCCGGTTGCGATGGCGAGCGTGTCAGCCATGCCGTGATTGTCGCGTACCCCAGGATCGGCACTGACGCAGGACGGCGTCGACGCCATGCGGCGAGGACCCGCCCGATGACGGAGCGCGGCGTCGAGCCGAGACGGGCGACGTCACGTCCTCGGTTCCTGCGCGTCGTTGGCCGATCGGGCCGGGAAGCGCTTCTCGATGCGCGGCGCCAACTCGAGGATGGCGACGACGAGTGCGGCGATGGCCGCCGACTGCAGGACCGGCCCGCTCACGATCGTGATGCCGAGCGCCGCCGTCACCCAGAGCGCCGCCGCCGAGGTGAGCCCGGTGACGCGGGCGTGGGCGCCGGGATCACGGAAGATCTCGCCGGCCCCGAGGAACCCGATGCCGGCCGCGACACCCTGGATCGTCCGGCTCAACGCATCGATGTGATCCGGCCCCGCGCCCGCGGGGATCGCGACAAACAGCCCCGCGCCAAGGCCCACCAGCGCGTGCGTGCCGATGCCCGCGGGTTTCCCAGCGCGGTGCCGGTTCCAGCCGATCACGCCCCCCGCCAGCGCCGCGCAGATCAGGCGCACCACGAGTCCCCCGATCACGATGGAAGGCACGACGTCAGGCGCTGCATCCACGGTCAGCCTCCCCTCCCCAACCCACGGAGGTCACGCGGCCCGCCGGCCTCAGCGCAACTCGGCCGGCACGGGGCGTGCGGCCGTGACGACCTCGTTGGTGGCCGCGGCAATCCGCCAGCGGCCGTCGCGCCGCACGAGCAGCCAGCTGTCGACGCCCTGCTGCGGCGGCCGGTTCCACCCGGCGATCTCCGCCTCGTAGAGCACCAGCACGTGGGCCATGTCGCCGTACTCCCACGCACGGGACCGCACCACGCGCTCGGTGAAGCCGCGGGTCTTCGGGGCGATCATCTCGTCGCCCAGCTTCATCGGGCGCTCGTAGAAATCCGCGAAGTCCTTGAGGAACCCCTCGAGCGAAAACACGGCCGTCTGATCTCGCCCGGTGCGCAGCACGACGACGGCCTCCTTGACGAAGTAGTCCCTGACCCGGTTCCAGTCGGGGAGCGTCCCGCCCGAGGCCGAGACGTCCGTGTAGATCCCGCGCACGAACTGCTCGGCCGAGGACGGTGCAGCCGCCGAGGCGGGCGTGGGAGCTCCCGCGGCCTGCGCACCCGGCGCCGGCAGGTCGATGCCGATCGGGCGCCATGTGACGGGGTCGTTCATGAGCGTGTGCGCCGGGCTGACGACCTCGATGCGACGCGGCTCGAACCGGAGCAGCACGTAGTCGTCGCCCCGGTGCGTGTCCTTGTAGAACCCGGACCACTCCGACTTCCAGTGCATCGCTTTCTCGGCGGGGTCGGTCACCACGCGGGCCGTGCCAAGCAACGTCACGTACGCCTGCTCGGCCGCGTCGGCGCAGATCAGCGTGGCGCGCGGGTCGTTCCGCACCTCCGCCACCTTGCGCGTGACGGGGTTGGTGCCGATGTAGATCGTCATTGCCTCGTCGGGCGCAAAGGGATCGACCACCCTGGCCTGCAGTTGTCCTTCGGCCCCGAGCGTGACGAGCGAGCAGTACCGCGCCTTCTGCATCACCGCGCGTGCGGCCATCACCACGGCCGCGCGGTCGGGCGGCGCCGGCGCCTCCTGGGCCGCCAGGGCCATCGTTGCGCAGAAGACGGCGACCAGGACGGCCATCGCAGGGCGGGGCCTGGCGCCGGGACGTCGATGCATACCCCACCTCCGTGCGCATCCACGAGGCCGACGCGATGCCGCGCCAGACGCCGTGGCGGGTCGGGCCGACCATACCACACCGGATAGAATGCGCCCGTGGCACGGGGCGGCACGGCGGCCGGGCGGACAAACGCCCTCTCAGGAGACCCAGGAATGACGGGTGACGAGATCGTCTCGCTCTGCCGGCGGCACACGATCTACGAGTGGTCGGCCCAGTCGGCCGCCGATCCCATCCCGGTGGCCCGCGCACAGGGCGTCTACTTCTGGACGCCGGAAGGCAGGCGCTACCTCGACTTCAACAGTCAGTTGATGTGCACCAACATCGGGCACGGACACCCGAGGGTGGTGCGCGCCATCCAGGAGCAGGCGGCCGCACTCGCCTATGTGAACCCGTTCCTCGCCACCGAGCCACGGGCCCGCCTCGGGGCGAAGCTCGCGGAGGTCGCGCCGGGTGACATCGACACCTTCTTCTTCACCAACGGCGGCGCCGAGGCCAACGAGAACGCCATCCGCATCGCGCGCCTCGTCACCGGCCGCCACAAGGTCCTCGCGCGCTACCGCTCGTACCACGGCTCGACGGCGGGCGCCATCACGCTCACCGGCGACCCGCGCCGCTGGAATGCCGAGCCGGGACTGCCGGGGATCGTCCACGTGCCCGACTTCCACAAGTGGGGCCGCCGCGACCCGGAGCCGGTGGACGCTGCGCTGCGCGAGGTCGAGGACGTCATCCGCTACGAGGGCCCGGGCAACATCGCCGCGTTCATCGTGGAGAGCGTGGTCGGCACCAACGGCCTGCTCGTTCCGCCCGACGGTTACATGCAAGGCGTGCGCGAGATCTGCAGCCGCCACGGGATCCTGCTGATCGCCGACGAGGTGATGTCGGGATTCGGTCGCACGGGCCGGTGGTTTGCCGTCGACCACTGGGGCGTCGTGCCCGACCTGATGACGATGGCCAAGGGACTCACCTCGGCGTACGTGCCGCTGGGCGCCGTGGGACTCCGTCCAGCCATCGCGCAGGCGTTCGCGAACCGCCAGTTCCCCGGCGGCTTGACCTACAACAGCCACCCGCTGGGGTGCGCCACGGCGCTCGCCACGATCGCCGTGTACGAAGAGGAGGGCCTGATCGAGCGCGCGGCGCGGCTGGGCACGGTGCTGCGGGCGCATCTGCTCGAACTCGAGCGCCGGCATCCGTCGGTGGGTGCGACGCGGTCCATCGGCCTGTTCGGGATCGTCGAGCTCGTGCGCAACCGGCACACGTACGAGCCGATGGCGCCCTACGGCGGCACCTCCGACGAGATGGCCGCGATCGGACGGTTCTTCCGCGAGCAGGGGCTCTACACCTTCGTGCGCTGGAACACCGTCTTCACCAACCCGCCGCTCATCGTCGACGAGTCGCAGCTCGAGGAGGGCTTCGCGATCATCGACCGCGCGCTCGAGATCACCGATCGGGCCTGCAAGGAGTAGAACGGCGTCCCACCGCGCCTCACGGCGTGGCCGCGTCAACCAGCGTGCGCTCGGTCGCGTTCAACGTGATCGCACCGCGGGGTTAGAATGCGCGGGGTTTGACCTCGAGGGCGAGGCCCGGCCTCGGGAGTTCTGACAGCGAGGGAAGTCATCGCCATGCGGGGCTGGCGGGTGTTGGCACTGCTCTTCCTGGCATCGCTGCTGGTGCGGCTCCTCTTCCTGTGGCCCGTTGTCGCCGCCGGCGTCCAGCCCCTCTACGACGAGAACGACTACCTGCAGCGCGCGGTGGCCTGGCGCGAGATCCTGGGCACGGTGGCCGCCGGTGAGCGGCCCGCACCCGAGCTGGTCACCAACGCCTACGGGGGAGGCGACTGGCCGCCCCTGCATCCGATGGTCCTGGCCCTCGGTCTGCTGTTCCCCGGTGCCGGTGTCGGCGCCGCGCGCGTCGTGGTTGCACTGATCTCGGCCGCGACGACGCCGCTCGTGTACGTCTTGACGCGCCGCCTCGCGAGCGACGATGCCGCGCGTGCGGCCGCCCTGCTGCACCTGGCGTATCCGGGGTTCGTTGCGTACTCGCACTATCTGTGGTCGGAGAGCACCTACGTGCTGCTGCTGCTGGCCTCGATGCTCGCCGTCATCGACAGCGCGGAAGCCACCACCCCGGGCAGCAGGGCGAGGCGCGCCCTGGTCGCGGGCATCTGCCTGGGCGGTGCGGCGCTCACCCGCGCCGGTGCCCTCCCGGTGCTGGCCGTGCTGCCGGTGTGGCTGTCCTCTCGACTGGCGCGGCTGGGCCTCCGGCCCCTCGCCGCGGTGGTGGTCCTGGTGTGCAGCGTTGCGGTGTTGCTCCCGTGGTTGCTGGCGTTGCGTGCCCGGGAAGGCCATTGGGTTCCCGTGTCCACCATGACCGGGTACAACCTTGCGCTCGGCAACAACCCGTGGGTACCGCCCGGCTACGGGTCCTGCTGGGGCATCGAACCGTGCAAGGCCCAGCTGATGGCGGCGCTCGAGCGCCGGGCCGCGGGGAGGGGCGGCGACTGGAAGCGCGCTGCGGCTGGCTTCGCCCGCGAGCAGGTTGCCGCCCAGCCGATGACGTTCCTGCGGCGCTCCGCCGAACGCCTGCGGATGCTGTGGGCGCCGGAGTTCTTCCCCCTGCGCCACCTGGCGCAGGGGGTCTACCCGGCGCTGCCGAAGCCTGTTGCCGTGCTCGTGCTGCTCGCCGTCGTCGGCGGCCACCTGCTGTTCGGGCTTGCCGCGATCGCGGGCCTGCTCGGGTGGAAGACCGGGCCGCCCGGTGGTTTGGCCCTGAGCCCCGGGCTGCTGCTCCTCCTCGTGCTGGCGGGATCGGCCGCGCCGCTCGTGACCTTCGCGATCCCACGGCTCAACCTCCCCGTGCTCGCGCTCCTGCTGCCCGCCGCCGGCCATGGGCTCGTGCTCGCCCGACACCACCGCCTGCCACCGGCACGGTGGCTCGTGCCCGCGTCGCTGGGGTTCGTGCTCCTGAGCGCGAGCGCACTGCCGCTCATCGCACGAGGCTACCTGATGCCGTGAGGCGCGCCAGCCGTGCGAGGCGTGGGGTCGGGCGGCTCACGGCGGCGGCGTCCTGAACACGCGCTCGAAGAACGCCGCGACCGCCTCGTGCACCTTCAGGGCGTTGGCGTGCCGCATCCAGTGGTGCGTGTCGTCGGGCACCACCATCTCCTCGTAGCGGACCCCCGCCGCGTCGAGCCGCTGGACGAGGTCCACGGTCTGGCCGAAGTTGACGTTGCGGTCCTCGTCGCCATGGATGAGCAGCACCGGCGATTTCCACGTGGCGACCGACGAGACCGGTGAGGATCGCCATGCGACCTCGAGGGCCTGCTCGCGGTCGCCCTGCTCGAAGCGCATCGCCTGCGCCGCGGCCGCCGCGAGCGCGGACCCGGAGCCCGACCCCCGGTTCGTGAAGTCGTGCACGCCGTGGATGTCCACGCCGGCCGTGAAGAGATCGGAGTCACGCGCCAGCGCCAGCGCCGTGAGATAACCGCCGTACGAGCCGCCGTAGATGCCGATTCGTGACGCGTCCACCTGCGGCAGCGCGCGCAGGTACTCGGCGGCGGCCTTCACGTCGAGGTACTCCGAGGCGCCCTGTGCGCCCGCGTGGGCGGGCCGGTGGAACTCGTACCCGTAGCCGATGCCGAGGCGGTAGTTCACCGACAGCACGACGAAGCCACGCGACGCCAGATACTGGTTGGACGCGTAGGCCCGGGCGTAGTAGTCGGAGTAGTGCCACCCGAGCAGCATCTGCCGCGGCGGTCCGCCGTGCACGTAGACGATCGCGGGGCGCGTGCCGGCCGCCCCGACGGGCTCGAACAGTTGCGCGTGAATCGTCAACCCGTCCGGGCTCTTGTAGGTCACCGCCTTCGGCACGACGAGCCGCGACGAGGGAAACGCCGCCGGCACGCGGTCGGCACCAATCACGGTCGCCGCACCGCCGGCGAAGGGCGTCACCGCCGGAAGGGGCGGGCGCTGCGCCGTCGCGCCGATGAACACGATCCGCGCGTCCGTCGGATCCCCGGTCACGACCGGCGTCCACTCGAGCCCCGTGCCGGGCGTCACGAGTTCAGGAGCGGCACGGTCGACCGGCACCTTCATGACGTGCCGCCGATCGATGTCGCCTGGCGTGTCGCCCGCATTCGCGGCAAACACGAGGTGCGTCCGGTCCGGGCTGAGCCTGACGTGCTCCGCCATGTAGCCGCCCGGCGTGAGGAGCAGCGGCTCGCCCCCGCTCTCGGGGACGGAGTAGAGGTGCGGCCATCCGTCGGCGTAGGAGAGAAAGACGATGCGGCCGTTGGCGGCCCAGTGCAGGTTCGCCTCCCCGTGCGTGGTCGGCCAGGATCCGCGCAGCGTCTCGGGCGCCTTCCACAGCGGCCGCCCCGCGCCGCTCGCCACATCCGCCACCCAGAGAGCCCACGGCACGTGCCGCTGCTCGAGCACCGGCCGCGGCGCGCCGCCCAGGCCCGGCCGCCGCACGAACACGATGCGTGTGCCGTCCGGTGACCAGCGGGGCGAGCTGTCCCGCGAGGTGGACGGGGCGATCCACGTGATGGGCGTCCGGTCGTTCGTGTAGATGCCGATGAAGGCGTGGTCGCCGCGGCTCGACACGAACGCGAACCGTGTGCCGTCCGGCGACCAGGCACCGTCGCCGTTGCTGCCGTTGGCGGCCACGATGCGGCGTGCCGGCTGAGACCCCTCGATCGGCGCGAACCAGATGTGCCGGTCCTTCTCGAAGGCCACGGTGTCGCCGCGCGGCGAGATGACGGGGACATCGCCCTCGCCCAGTGCCTTCGGCTCGCCGCCCCCGAACGGCACCGACCAGATCTGCACCGTGGGCGGAATGGGCAGGCTCGTCACGTTCACCGGGACGTCCTCGTCCCAGTTCGCGCCGTGATCCCCGCCTCGCACGTACACCACCCATTCCCCACCGGCCGACAGCCCCACGCTCGTCAACTCCTGCCCGTCGTCGGCGTCGTAGTTGGTCAGCTTGCGCGCCGTGAAGGCGGGCCCCTCGGCCACCCAGACGTTGCGGCGCCCCTGCTCATCGAACACCCACGCAATCCGGTTCGCGCGCGCGGCCGCGGTGAGCTGGCTGGGGAACGGGTAGCTGGCGACCTGCTCGACGGTGAAGGAGCCAGGCGCCGACTGTCCGTGGAGTCCACTGTGGCCAGCTGCCGCGATGACAAGGCCCGCGGAGAAGAACAGGACCGCAATCCGGCGGCACAGGTGGCGTGTCATCCGAGTGCTCCGAGGCGGGGGCGGCGGGGCTGCGGCGGGCGGGCTCCGGGAACCCACCGATGCGGCGTAGTGTACCTGGAGCCGCGGCGGAGTGAAACGAACCCGCGGCACCGGCGTATTCAGTGCAGCGGCGCACGGGCGTGTCTTCGTTGGGGGTGGGCGCTCCCTCGCGGTCACTGGGACAACCGCGCGAGGTGCCGGGTGGTTCACCACCCGGGGCATCTCCGCTCGGTGCCGCGAGCGGGTGGTTGCCCCGCTCGGAGTGCAGGATGAGAAAGGGCCTGATCGTTGCGCTGATCCTCGCCGCCGCCGTGGCCGCCACGGCCGGGGCCTACTACCGGTACGGCCGCACCGCCGAGGAGATCAAGGTCTCCACGCTGCCGATCGATCGCGGCGGCATCGCCGAGACGGTCGGCGCAACCGGGACGCTCGAGGCGGTCAACACGGTGCAGGTCGGCACGCAGGTCTCCGGCAACATCAAGGCCCTCCACGCCGACTTCAACTCGATCGTGCACAAGGGACAGGTGGTGGCCGAGCTCGACCCGTCGCTGTTCCAGACGCAGATCGAGCAGAGCCGCGCAAACCTGATCCGTTCGCAGGCCGAGGTGGAGCGGTTCCGCGTCACGCTCGCCGACGCCCAGACCAAGCTGGATCGCGCCAGGAACCTGGCGGCCCGGGGCCTGATTCCGGGCATCGAGCTCGAAACCGCCGAGGTCCAGCAGCGCGCCACGGAGGCCCAGCTGAAGTCGGCCCAGGCGCAGGTGGTGCAGGCCCAGGCCTCGCTCAACCAGAGCGCAGTGAACCTCCAGCACACCGTCATCGAGGCGCCCATCGACGGCATCGTCATTTCGAGGAATGTCGACGTGGGCCAGACCGTCGCGGCGAGCATGCAGGCGCCGACCCTGTTCGTGATCGCGGCCGACCTCACCAAGATGCAGGTGGTGGCCGATATCGACGAGTCCGACGTGGGCCGGATCCGGCCGAAACAGCGCGTGACGTTCCGCGTCGATGCGTACCCGAACGACGAGTTCTCCGGGACGGTGACCCAAATCCGGCTGCAGCCGAAGGTGGTGCAGAACGTCGTCACCTACGCGACGGTGATCGACGTGCCCAACCCGGAGTTGAAGCTGAAGCCGGGCATGACGGCGACCGTGAGCATCGAGATCGCGCGCAAGGCCGAGGTCCTCCGCGTGCCCAACGCCGCGCTGCGCTTCCGGGCGTCGCCGGACATGTTCACCGCGCTGAACCTCCCGGTGCCCCCGGAGCTGCAGAGCGGAACGGGCGGAGCCCGGCCGGGCGGTTCGGGCGCGCCGGGCACCGGCGACAGCCGCCAGAGGCCCGCGGCGGCACCGACGGGCGCAGGCACGCCGGCCCGCACCGCACGGGGCCAGACGGCCCCACCGGGCCCGGCCGCCGCCGGCGCTGGAGCCTCCACAGCGGGCAGCGGCAACGCACCGCCCCCGGTGGCACCGGTGGACAGCGGCAACCCGCCGGCGGACCCAGCCCTGGGGCGGGCGTCGAACCAGCGGCCGGTGGACCAGGCGGGTTCACCAGGTCGGACGGGTGCCGGCACCTTGCCCGAGCGCGATCGCGCGGCGGGCGCCGACGGCGGAACCGGCAGGCCCGGCGGTGAGGGTTCGGGAGTCGGCGGCAGACAAGGGCCCGTCGACCCCGAGGAGCGGCGCCGCCGCATGCGCGAACGGATGGAGGGCCTGTCGCCGGAGGAGCGCGCGCAGTTCATCGCCCGCATGAAGGAGCGCGGCATCGACGTCGAGGCGTTCCTGGCGGGCGCACCAGCGCCGCCGCGCAGTCGCGTGCCGAGCGAGGGTGGCGAACGCAGAGCGGCTGGAGCCAGGCTGGCGCGCCCGGGGGCAGCGCCATCGGCCGATCGTTCGATCGCCGGAAGTTCGGCGCAGACGATCGACTCGTTGTTCGGGCCGCTGCCGCAAACCGAGTCGCGCGGGCGCGTCTGGATCCACGTGAACGGTCAGCTCAAGCCGGTGCGGCTGCGCGTGGGGATCACGGACGGCACCCACACCGAGGTGCTCAGCGGCGAGTTGCAGCCGGGCATGGAGGTCGTCACCGGCGTGATCCTGCCGGCGCAGGCCTCGAGCGGCCAGGCTGGGCGATCGCCGTTGATGGGACCCACCCGCGGGCCGGGCAGCGGACGGCCGCCGGGGCGCTGACGTGCCGGTGATCACCGTCCGCGATCTGACCAAGACCTACCAGACCGGCGGGGACATCGAGGTGCGCGCCCTGCGGGGCGTCACGGTGGATGTCGAGGCCGGCGAATTCCTCGCCGTCACCGGGCCGTCGGGCTCCGGCAAATCGACCTTCATGCACATCCTCGGGTGTCTCGACCGGCCCACGTCGGGATCCTACGCGCTCGACGGGGACGACGTGTCGCGCCTGTCGCGCGACGAACTGGCGGCCATCCGCAACCGCAAGATCGGGTTCGTCTTCCAGGGGTTCAACCTGCTGGCGCGCACGAGCGCCCTCGAGAACGTCGAGCTGCCCCTGCTCTACGGGCGCCACAAGGTCAGCTCGTCGGAGCGGCATCGCAAGGCGCGCGAGGCGCTGGCCGCCGTCGGCCTGACGGGCCGCGAGCACCACCATCCCAACCAGCTCTCGGGCGGCCAGCAGCAGCGCGTGGCGATCGCACGGTCGCTCGTCAACAACCCGTCGATCCTGCTGGCCGACGAGCCCACGGGCAATCTCGACAGCCGAACGAGCGTCGAGGTGATGGATATCTTCCAGCGCCTCAACGCCGAGCAGGGCATCACGGTGCTGCTCATCACCCACGAGCACGACATCGCCGAGTACGGCTCGCGGACCATCGCGTTTCGCGACGGGCACATCGTCGCCGACGACCGCAACGGGTCGCGCCGGCACGCCAGCAGAGAGCTGGCGGCCCTGCCGCCACGGAGTTGACCATGGGCCTCCTGATGACGCTCCGCATCGCCCTCAAGGCGCTCTTCCGCAACAAGATGCGATCGTCGCTCACGATGCTCGGCATGATCATCGGGGTGGCCGCGGTCATTGCGATGGTCGCGCTCGGTAACGGCGCACAGTCGACCATCGAGAACCAGATCCGGTCGGCGGGCACCAACCTGATCTACGTCATGGCAGGCAACTTCATGGCCGGGGGCGTGCGGACGGGCTCGGGCGCGGCCAACACGCTGCTGGTCGACGACGCGATGGCTATCCGGGACCAGGTGCCCGGGATCCAGTACCTGGCCATCGGGGTGACCACGCGCAGCCAGGTGATCACGGGAAACCAGAACTGGCACACCCGCGTCAACGGCACCGACATCGAATTGCCCCTGATCCGCTCGTGGCCGGTCCAGTTCGGGACGTTCTTCACGCCGCAGGACGTGAGCTCCGCGGCCAAGGTCGCCGTGCTCGGGTCGACGGTGCGCGACATGCTCTATGGCGAGGGCGCCGACCCGACGGGCCAGACCGTCCGCGTGCGGAACCAGCCGTTCAAGGTGATCGGCGTCATGTCGAGCAAGGGCCAGGGCACGGGCGGCGAGGACCAGGACGATGCCGTCTACGTGCCGTACACGACGGTCCAGAAGAAGCTGCTCGGCATCACGCACATCAGCAACATCACCATCTCGGCCGTGACGGCCAACGGAGTCGCGAGCGTCGCCGAGGGAGTGACGGCACTGGTCCGCACGCGCCACAAGATCTACCAGGGCGATGCCGACGACTTCATGGTGCGCACGCTCGAGGAGATGGCGGCGATGCGCACCGAGGCCACCCAGACGATGGGCGCGCTGCTCGCCAGCATCGCCGGCGTGTCGCTCATCGTCGGCGGCATCGGGATCATGAACATCATGCTGGTGTCGGTCACCGAGCGCACCAAGGAGATCGGCCTGCGCATGTCGATCGGCGCCAGGGGCCGGGATGTGCTGATGCAGTTCCTCGTCGAGGCCCTCGTCCTGAGCCTGATCGGCGGCCTCATCGGCATCGGCCTCGGGATCGGCGTGTCGACGGCCCTGACGCGGTTCCTGGGATGGCCGACCACCATCTCGCCCGACGCCGTCGCGCTGGCCTTCGGCTTCTCGGCGCTCACCGGGGTCTTCTTCGGCTTCTACCCGGCCCGCAAGGCCGCGCGCCTCGACCCCATCGAGGCCCTGCGCTACGAGTAAGTTGGATCGTCGGCCGCCGGTCAGTCGCCCTGGAAGCGCCGGCTCGTCGAGAAGTGCACGAACCCGCTCACCAGGAAGACGACCGCGGCGGGATAGAGCATCCAGCCGAAGCCCCGCCAA